>JACCDL010413032.1_pt1 | contig 11399 bp, 6 predicted proteins | sample 7441931 | NCBI WGS metagenome assembly JACCDL01 (sample SAMN15323437, study PRJNA562643) | freshwater metagenome | isolation source: river surface water | place: USA:Blue River Watershed | collected 2017-08-16 | reverse complement strand
GTTACGAATTTACCTGTTATTTCAAGGGTTTGGACAACGCCCGTTGGATCTGAAACAGCCGTTTTGAGTCCAATTAAATTTGGTCCGCCACCACCGCTTTACACAGCAGGAAATTTTAAATATGCGAATTATTGTTTTTATGTGCAAAATATGCCAAATGCAGGCCGTGTAACGTTGGAATTTTTAGATCCAATAACAAATGCTCCTGTGTTTTGGTGTACGTATGATTTAGGAACAGGATTAAGTGCAGCTCAGCCAACCAATTTTTCGTGTGGTCCAACGGTAACAACTGCACCAAGTAGTCAAACGTTTTGCGGTACGGGTTCAGTAACCTTTACAGCTGCCATAACGGGTTATACTTCTTATAAATGGCAACAATCTTCAAATAATTCAACTTGGACAGACATAACTGCAGGTGGTGATTTTACAACAGTCAATGCGACTACATTAACTGTGGCTAACAGAAGCACATACAACGGTAAGTATTTTCGTATACAGGCGACAAACTCCTGTGGAACAACAAACAGTACGAGTGCACTTTTAACGGTAAACCCATTGCCAACTGCTGTTTTTACCAATAGTTCTTCACTTTGTGGATTGAGCATTTCACGTAGTCTTGGTGTTGATTTTACAGGAACTGGTCCTTGGTCATTTACTTACACTGTTAACGGAGGTTCTCCAACTACTGTTTCTAATGTTACAGCTGATCCGTATTATTTTACGGTGAATCCTTCAGTTGCGACAACTTATGTTATTACTTCAGTTTCAGATTCCAAGTGTTCAAATAGTTCACTTACCGGGAATACAACGGTAGCGGTTAATGCAAATCCAACCATTTCATACACGAGTACCCCTTCTGTTTGTGAAGGTTTGAGTTCCTTTGGTTTGGTTTATTCTGCAACAACTGGGTCACCTGATAAAATATCCTTTACAACCGGAACGCGTGTATTGAGTGGGTTTTCTGCTGTTTCAAATGCCAATTTAACCTCTACACCACAATCTGTTACGATCCCATCAAATGGCGCTCCTGGAGATTACGATTTTAATATGACAGTCACAAATTCATCTACGGGATGTGTATCGAGTTCTTACCCTGTAGTCCTGACAATTAAACCAAAACCGGCTATTACAGCAAGTTCTAATGTTTCGTCTGTATGTTCAGGATCAAGTGCAAATTTAACAGCCACGGGAGGAACTTCCTATTCATGGGTAAGCAGTCCTGCTGGATTCACAAGTTCTTCCGCAACACCTTCTGTTTCACCTACTGTTTCAACAACCTATACAGTAACCGGAACCGGATCAAATAGTTGTACGAATACTGCCTCAGTTAGCATAACCGTCAATACCGCACCAACTCCATCCATTAGCGCTACAAGCACTACAATTTGTGGTGGTGGTCAATCTACGTTAACGGCAAGTGGCGGAAACACCTATAGCTGGTCTGGTCCATCATCTTATTCAGCGACGGGTTCTACGATTACGGTTTCTCCTAGTTCAACAGGAACTTACACTGTTACGGCAACAGGAACTAATGGATGTACGGCAACAGCATCACAGCAAATAACGGTAGGTTCTGCTCCTACAATTACGTTGAATAATGTTACGATTTGTCAAGGAGCATCGATAACCTTAACTCCTACAGGTGCAACATCTTACGCATGGTCTACAGGTGCTTCAACTACTAGTATTACTGTTTCTCCAACAACTACGACAACATATACTGTTGTTGGGACAGATGGAGGTTGCTCAACCTCAAAAAGTGTTACGGTTACGGTTACGACTAGTCCGGTGATTACACCACCTCCTGCTCAATTGGCGTATTGTGGATCTGATTATGGGAACGCTGATTTATTAACTTTTAATTTTAGTTCATCTCCCACAAATGTCACCTGTAAATGGTATTATAGCACTACTAATACTTGGCCAGGAACAGAAGTAACCTCTACTTCAACAGGTCAGCAATATTCGAGAACTGAAACCAATACAACTTCTCTAACTACTAGTACAGTTAGATCAAAAGGTCCTGTCAACGGTGCTCAATATTTTCAATTGATTGTCGCCTCAGGCTCATGTAATTTTACTTACAATACAACATTAATTAATCTTTCTTCGAGTCCGTCAATTGTGGTTTCAAGTAGTCAAACAATTTGTTCTGGAACAGCTCCAGCAACATTAACGACCAATTTCAGTGGAACTAGCGTGGCAGGAACAACAACATACTCTTATCAATGGCAAGATTCTTCATCTGCTGCTACGTGGACGAATATTTCTGGTGCAACGTCAAACTCATATACTCCTGGAAATCTAACGACCAATACCAAATACCGTCTCAATGTTACAATTGCATCATCCACAAACTGTAGCTCAACGAAAACTTCAAATGCAGTTTTAATTACAGTGGCAACTGGTGTAGCGAACAACACACTTTCACCTGCCAGTTCATGTACAGCCGGTGCAGCAATAACAGGTTCTACTCCAACAGGGGGATCAGGTAGTTATACCTATTCTTGGGAGTCATCAACCATATCTTCATCAAGTGGGTTTGGAGGAGTCGCAGGTGTTACTACTCAAAGTTACACACCACCTGTACCTGATGTTACCACTTGGTATAGAAGATTGGTTACTAGTGGAAGTTGTTCGAATTCTACTTCTTCAGCTATTGCATTGTATCCACCTTTAACGGCAGTTCAAATTTCTAACGGACAAACATTGTGTTCAGGAGCTTCGATAACAGCATTAACAGTTTCTCCATCAGGCGGTGAGACAGGACAAAGTTTTTCTTATTCTTGGGAGAAATCAACCACTTCTGTTTCATCAGGGTTCAGTACATTCGGTGCTGCTAATAATGCAAGTTATACCCCTGTTACATCCTCAGGAAACACGGAATACTTTCGAGTTGTCGTTACAAAAGGAGCTTGTTCTGCAACAAGTAACGCAGCAACTATTGTAGTAAATGCAAATCCAACCATTTCGGTTTCTCCATCTTCTGCAACGGTTTGTTCCGGTGCTACTGCAACATTAACAGCAAGTGGTGGTGTAAGTTATACATGGTCTCCTGCAACAGATTTATCAGCAACAACCGGAGCAGCAGTAGTTACAACACCAACGGCTTCAAGAACATATACTGCAACAGGAACAGATGCCAACGGATGTACAAATACGGCAACAGCAACCATTACGTATGGTGCTTCGCCATCAACACCAACTATATCAGGTGCCTCAGGTACAATTTGTAATAACGCCTCACAAAACTTAACATCGTTAATTACTTCAGGTGGTTCGAACAGTTGGTATACGGCTCCAGTTGTAAATGCTTCTTATCTTGTTAACAGTCCTACCAATGTTTCAACAGCAGGAACCTATTACGTTTTTGCACTAAGTGGAAGCTGCTACAGTAATAACTATGAGACATATACGTTAACTGTGAATGACGTAACAGCTCCTGTTCCGACCGACTTAAGCGTTGAAGTTTGTTCTCCAAACACTGTTGATTTAACAGCTTTACAGCCCGTTGCGGCATCAGGAACAGAATTCAAATGGCATACAGTTTCTTCAAGTCCTGCTGGAGGAAATTTAGTTGCCACTCCATCGAGTGCATCTGCAGGAACGTATTATCTATACGCATTCTCAACTGCTGGAGCTTGTTATGGTTCTGCATCAAGTGGCGTAACAGTAACTCAAAATTCATTGCCAACGGTAAGTTTAAGTCCAAGTTCAGAATCAGTTTGTGAGCCGAATACAATTAATCTAACGACTAATATTAGTTCACCAAATGGTGGGTACACCTACAATTGGTACACAACCAATACAAATCCGCCTTTGGTTGCCGATTTAGTTTCAGACCCAACTTCTATTGCTACGACAGGTACTTTTTATGTTTATGCATTAAATAATTCAACAGGCTGTTTAAGTGCAAGCCCCGTGAGTTTTGCTGCAACTGTGAATACTGACCCTTCGTTGTCCTTAACCTCACCAAGTGTTGGTTGTTCAGGAGCATCAACTTCCTTGGTTGTGGCAGTTACCAATGGCGCAAGTTCTCCAACTTATCAATGGAAAATTTACAATCAATCTAATGGCAATTGGGATAACGTTTCCAATGGAGGCGTATATTCTGGGGCAACTTCTACGACGTTATCAATTTCAAACAACACGGGATTAGACGGAGCTGCCTATTATTGTGCGGTAACGGCAAGTGGATGTTCAGCGAATAGTTCAGTAGGTGTAATTGGAGTGTCTCAGCCTAATGTTCCAACTGCTACGGTTACACATCCAACCTGTACCGTTTCAACCGGAACAGTAGAGGTTACTTCTTATCCTCAAGATTTAGAATTTTCACTTTCTGCACCAACGGGTTATCAATCGTCAACAACGTTTAGTTCGGTAGCTAGTAATACGTATACATTAACGGCGAAAGATTTGTTGAGCTGTACTAACTCAACAACCGTTACTGTTAATCCGCAGCCAGCTATTCCATTGCCTCCAGTAACAACGAATGCTTCTGCTTGTGTTTATAATTTGCCTGCAGGTACTGTTGCAAATAATGGTGGAAATGCATTTAGTTCGCCTGTATTCAAGTGGTACACAGCATCAAGTGGTGATACAACTTCTGCTAATTATCAGCAAAGAAGTACTGCAACATCCTTCTTGTCTTATATAATGGCTACGACAACTCATTATGTGGCAATCGTTCACCCAACGAGTGGTTGTGAAAGTACGCGTCAATCTATTACAAATACAGTTATTGATCCACTTTCTGGATACAATCCTTCTGTGAATGATTATGTTTGGAAAGGTGGTGCAACTGCAGATTTAGACGATTGGAAAACAGCAACAAATTGGTATCAGTTTGATGGAACAAAATATTGGACAGTTACGACTGCTCCAAGTACTAATGACAACGTTTTTATTCCGCCGACTCAAGAATGTATTTTGGCTCAACCACATGTTCAAAATGAAAATACTCAGGGATTTATTAATTTAACAATCAAACCAGGCGGTTCTTTAACTATTGAAGGTAATGGGATATTGAACGTTTCTGGAGATTGGACGAACGATGGAACGTTTATTTGTGGAACAGGAACAGTTAATTTTGTTGGTTCAAGTTATGACTCAATCAAAGGAGCAAATGCGACAACTTTCTACAATTTTGTTGTTAACAAACCAAGTGGTGAAATTAAATTGTTTAGACAAGCATATATTACAGGTCAATTAACACTTACTGCAGGTTTGTTCGACATTAATACGTATGATATAAATATGGACGCAAGAACAATAACCGGTGGTTCAACTACATCCTATGTTCAAACAAGTGCTAGTGGCCGTCTTCAACGAGATGTCGCAGGTTCTGCTAGATTATTTCCAGTTGGAAGAGGTTCATACAACCCAGCGACCTTAACAAACGCCGGAACTTCAGATAAATATTCCATTCGTGTAATTGATAGGTTGACTAATATTGGAGTAAATGCCGAGTCTGATAATCAAAGTGATTCAGCTGTTGTTAAGCGAACGTGGATGATTGATGAAAATGTTATCGGTGGAAGTAATGTGACCTTGCGTTTGGATTGGAACGCTGAAAGTGAGCACCAGAATATACGTTTTGACCCATTCCAGCCGTATATTGCCCATTATAATTCTACAGATAGTAAATGGGAGAATAAAGGATCAACGAGCACCGCTTATTCTGCAGGACTTTCCGGATTTGTGCAAACAACTGGGATTACTAGTTTTTCTCCATTTGGAATATCCTCTCCAGAAGGTGGAGTTGCACTTCCTGTCGGGTTTTTATATTTCAACACAAATTGTGAGGACGATAAAACGTACCTAACCTGGGCAACAGCATCTGAGCACAACAACATGTACTTCGCAATCCTTGCTAGTGAAAATGGAATGGATTGGGTAAATAAAGGACTCGTTCACGGGGCTGGAAATAGTAACGAGAAAATTGACTACACCTTTATTTTAGAAGACAGAAACACGTACTCATATGTAAAATTAGACCAAGTCGATATGGATGGAACCACCACGACGTACGGACCATTCGATATTTCATGTGACAACACACAAGAGGTTACAATTTATCCTAACCCTTTCGTGGATCACGTCATTCTTTCTTTAACTAGCAGTAAAAATGACCAAGTAGATCTTTCAATTTACTCATTGGGTGGACAAGTTGTTGCAACAGAAAAACTGGAGGTGAATAAAGGAAATAACAAACTCTTTATCAACACTTCCGAACTAAGCTCAGGAGCATATATTTTAACTCTACAACAAAATGGTAGAAAAACACAATTTAAGTGTTTCAAACCATAAAACGAATTTCTCTCCTGCTACTACAACAAAAGAAAGCGACCCAATAGGTGTCGCTTTTTTTATACCCTTAATTTCATCACCTTTGTAATGTGAAAATAAAAGTTGCCATCATAGGAGGTGGAGCCGCCGGTTTCTTTTCCGCAATCACGGCCAAAGAAAACAACCCTAAGGCAGAAGTTGTTATTTTTGAGAAATCTACAAAATTACTTGCAAAAGTTAAGGTTTCAGGAGGCGGACGCTGTAACGTAACGCATGACTGTAAAGACCCATTCACGCTCGCAACCTTTTATCCCAGAGGAGGAAACTACTTAAAAAAAGCCTTTCAACAATTCCACGTAACAGACACTTTACGTTGGTTTGAAAAACGAGGCATTAAAATGAAAACTTATCCTGACGGATGTATTTTTCCTCTTTCTAATGATTCACAGACCATCATTGATTGTTTTTTAAGCGAAACAAAAAGACTCGGCATTAGCATCAAAACCTCTAGTGGCGTAACCGCTATAACGAAGGAGGGAGAAGAGTACATATTAACCGTAAACAATGAGCAAGTTAATTTCGATCGCGTCATTATTACCACCGGAGGACAACCAAAGAAAAGTGGACTGGATTGGCTATCAAGTCTAGGTCTTGAAATTGTAGATCCTGTTCCTTCATTATTCACCTTCAACATGCCGAATAATCCCATTTGCAAACTCATGGGAACGGTTATTAATCCGGCACACGTGAAGGTTGAAGGCACCAAACTTCAAGCGGCAGGACCTTTACTTATTACCCACTGGGGAATGAGTGGACCCGCTATTTTGCTGCTTTCGGCATGGGGAGCTCGCGTTCTACATGAAAAGGAATACGCATTCAATATTCTTGTCAATTGGCTTCAAGAAAAAAATGAAGAATCACTTAGAGGGCATTTTAAAAACATGAAGGTAAGTAATGAAAATAAAATGATGGTGAATTATTCCGGCCTACCCTTAACGCAGCGCCTATGGGAATTTTTAATAGAAAAGGCAGGTGTTCCTACGACCATGCGTTGGAAGGATTTTGGAACCAAAAATGAAAACAAATTACTCACCGCTCTATTACAAGACCGCTATTCTGTAAAGGGAAAAACAACATTTAAAGAAGAGTTTGTTACAGCCGGAGGTATCAGTATGATGGAAGTTGATGTTCACCGTATGGAAGTAAAAAAATATCCCGGATTACACGTTGCCGGTGAAGTCCTTGACATTGATGGAATAACAGGAGGCTTTAATTTTCAAGCAGCCTGGACCACGGGTTATATTGCCGGAAAATCGGCAGTGCGCTAAACTTAGAACTCTGCGTTCTGAGGTGTTCGTGGGAATGGGATAACATCTCTAATGTTCGTCATTCCTGTAACAAACATCACCATGCGTTCAAAGCCAAGCCCAAAACCAGCATGAGGAACAGTTCCAAATTTGCGAGTATCCATGTACCACCATAGCTCTTGGGGATGAATTCCAAATTCCTCGCATTTCTTGTGAAGGATATCATAACGTTCCTCCCGTTGGGAACCTCCCACAATTTCACCGATTCCCGGAAATAATACATCCATTGCCGCGACCGTTTTTTGATCGTCATTTAAACGCATATAGAACGCTTTGATTTTTGCGGGATAATCCGTTAAAATAACAGGACAATTAAATTCTTTTTCTACTAAATAACGTTCGTGTTCACTTTGTAAATCAATCCCCCACTCCACATCGTATTGAAATTTCTTTTTCTTGTAGTGATTGGAGTTTTTCAACACCTCTATAGCTTCCGTATAGGTTAAGCGCTTAAAAGGATTTTCAGTCACAAACTTCAAACGGTCTATTAAAGACAATTGGCTCCTTTCGTGTTGTGGCTTTTGAGTTTGTTCTTGTTGGTCTCGATCATTTAAAAACTTTAAGTCCTCAGCACAATTCTCTAGAACATACCCGCAAATATACTTTAAGAAGTCCTCTGTCAAATCCATGTTATCCTTGAGGTCGTTGAACGCGACCTCAGGTTCTATCATCCAAAATTCAGCTAAATGGCGAGAGGTATTGGAGTTTTCCGCGCGAAACGTTGGCCCGAAGGTATAGACCTGACCAAGAGCTAAGGCTGCCAATTCTGCCTCTAATTGTCCTGAAACCGTTAAGTTTACCGCCTTGCCAAAAAAATCCTTGGCGTAATCCACTGCACCGGATTCATCCAATGGGGGATTTTTCGCATCAAGTGTGGTAACGCGAAACATCTCACCCGCCCCTTCAGCATCGGAACCAGTAATAATTGGTGTGTGCAGGTAATAGAAACCACGGTCGTTAAAAAACTTATGTATGGCATAGGCCACTGCATGTCTTAATCTGAAAACGGCTCCGAATGTGTTGGTACGAAAACGCAGGTGTGCTTGTTCGCGCAAAAACTCAAGGCTGTGACGTTTGGGTTGCATCACGGTACGTTGCACATCGTCGGGGTGAGCATCTCCCAAAATTTCGATAGCACTTACTTGTAATTCTATGGCTTGGCCAGTTCCTTGAGAGGCGACCAAAACACCTGTGAGGGAAAGAGCTGCTGCTGTATTCACACGTTTCAGAAGGGCTTCATCAAATTTTTCAAAATCTACAACCGCCTGAATTGAAGCCATACACGAACCATCGTTGAGTTGAATAAACCGATTGCTTCGAAAAGCTCGAACCCACCCTTTTACTTCAATTTCTTTGTTCAATAACGCTTGACCTTCTTGGCCTAACAGCTCACTAATTCTCCATCTTTTCATTACCTAACTATTTAAAAAACACCTCTACTCTACACGATTGAAATGTTTGTTTCATGTGAGTGCAAAAATAGTGGAATTGCACAAGTCCGCAAGGCAAATTTTATGAAACCAATTTTAATGAAAATCGTAAACCACTCAAAACTTAACTTATGAATGCAGCACATGTACATTTAGCTTTAAATCATTTCCCGATTTTATTACCCTTAATCGCCTTAATTCTTCTGATATTGGGGCTGGTTTTCAAAAACGACCTTGTAAAAAGAATAGCATATGGAATGATGATGGCCTCAGGAATTTTTACTTTTTTCATGATGAATTCGGGCGAGGGCGCAGAGGAAATTGTGGAAGAATTGGGAAGAAACCACGATTTAATTCATGAACACGAGGAGAACGCGGAAACCTTTGCTTTGATTAGTTATTTGAGTGCTGTTTTTGCCGCTGTCGCTTTCTGGATAAACTGGAAACGCAAGCCATTTTCCGATATTACTCTTTACATTTCCATTCTTCTTTGTGGGGCATTACTATTCCTCGGTCAAAAAACCGGAAGCAGTGGTGGCGAAATTACGCATGAGGAAATTGTAGATAAATAATTTCATAAATCCGTTGTCATTAACTTATTAATGAGTAGTATTGAGGCAATCTAAAAAAATATAATATGAAAAAAATAATTGTAATATCCTTGGCCGCATTGTTTTTCGCATCATGCGGAGGGAGTAATTCTGAAGAAAAAACAGGAAGCTCTGAAGAAAATAAAGAAGGAAACGCAGGAAGCAAAAAAGGTGCATGGAGCGAAGAGGAAAAAGGGAAATTTCAATCAAAATGTAACGAGGAGTTAGGAAAAATTATGGGTGAGAATACCGATAAATTTTGTGGCTGTGTGGGAGAAAAAGTGGAAAAAGCGTTTGATAACTTTGATTCAGCAGATAAAGCAATGAATGGGGCTGAAGGCTCTAAGATTGCAGAAGAATGCGCGACAGAAGTTATGAAAGACGCGATGAAGGATATGAAGTTGCCAGAGACTCCAGCGGCTGCAGAAGAGTCGCCTGCTGACGAATTATAAGAATTATTTGGTCTAAAAATTTAAGGGTTGTTTAAACAACCCTTTTTTTATTTATCAAAATTCGATTCTATTTAGATGTACATTTATGAGGAATCAATATCTTTAACGAAATCTAAACTAAATTTTATGAAAAAATTAATTGTAATGTCTTTGGCTGCATTGTTTTTAGCATCATGCGGAGGAAGTAAAAAAGGAGCTTGGTCAGATGAAGATAAAGAGAAGTTTCAAACAAAGTGTAAGGACGAGTTAGGCAAAATTATGGGTGAGAATACCAATAAGCTTTGTGATTGCATGATGGAAAAAGTAGAAGATGAATTTGAAACATATGAGGAAGCAGATAAAGGAATGAACAATGAAGCAGGGACGAAAATTGCAGAAGAATGCGCGACTCAAGTAATGAAAGACGCATTAAAAGATGTGAAAATCCCGGAAACTCCTGCTGTTGATGAGGAGCCAATTGAAAATCCAGCAGCGGAAGAAGAAATGCCTGCAGAGGAAATGTAAGAATTATTTGTTCTAAAAATTTAAGAGGCTGTCTCAAAAGAGATGGCCTCTTTTTTTTGATCACGCCAAACTCATTTATTGTTCCAATTGGTCATGGTGAGCGCTAAGCCTTGTGTTGAAAAGCTTTTGACAAACTCTGTAGCCACGCCAATGCGTTCTGGTAAATCAAGACTTTCTTCCTTTGACCAATTGCCGAGCACATAATCTGATTGTTTACCTTTGGCGAAATCACTTCCTACACCAAAGCGCAGCCTGACGTAATCTTGAGTTTTCAAACTTGCTTGAATATCTTTAAGTCCGTTATGGCCACCATCACTCCCTTTTCCTTTCATGCGAAGTTTACCAAAAGGCAGGGCGATATCATCTGTTATAACCACCAAACTTTCGAGGTTAATTTTTTCTGCTTGAAGCCAATAATTTACGGCTTTTCCTGACAGATTCATATAAGTAATTGGCTTGATAAGAACCAAAGTTCTGCCTTTGAATTTAACTTCTGTTTTATAGGCGGCTTTGTCTAAAGAAAAAGTTCCTCCTAATTCTTTTGCCAGTGCATCTACTACCTTAAACCCGATATTATGACGCGTTTCTTCGTATTCACTTCCTGGATTCCCTAAACCGACAATCAAAAACTTCATATTACCAATGTGGACAAGAATTACAATCGTTAACAGGCCGTATATAAAACAAACAGCCCAGCACAACATTCCCTTCGACATAACCGAAACGATGGCGAGCAAAGGTGTCGTATTCATCCGGTCTTGTTTTTAC
>JACCDL010452630.1_pt1 | contig 11403 bp, 13 predicted proteins | sample 7441931 | NCBI WGS metagenome assembly JACCDL01 (sample SAMN15323437, study PRJNA562643) | freshwater metagenome | isolation source: river surface water | place: USA:Blue River Watershed | collected 2017-08-16 | reverse complement strand
GCGAGCACAATCGCATTGCGTAGCGAGATGCTTCTACCTTGTTGTGTTGGTGGCACCCACCAAGGACCAGAACCGAAATTGCTCATGCGAGTAGTTTCCTACAACTTTGTCGCGAGCAACAAACCGTCGCCGACTGGAATAAGTGAGATAGCCCAGCTCTCTGAGTCAGCTTTCAGCGCCTTCCCGGCTTCTCGAAGGGCCACAGTCTTTGGATCTCGCTGAGCTGGATCTGAGACCTTGCCGCCACCGAAGAAGTTATCAATCACAAAGACTCCCCCGCTACGCAGGATGCGTTGTGCTTCAGAGATTGCATATGTGAGATCTTCTGGATTGTGTCGGTAGATCACCAAGTCGTATGCGCGATCCGTTAGCTTCGTCATTACTTCCATTACTGGGTTTGTAATTAAACGAAATCGTGAAGGTGCAATCTCTGCCTCAGCAAATGCGCTCTTTGCAATCGAACTATGTTCCATCTCATCATCAATTGATGTCAGTGTTCCCGACTTCAACATTCCATCGAGTAGCCACAATGAACCGACGCCTGAGCCGGTGCCAACCTCTACGACAGATTGCGCCTTTAATAACTGCGCGAGAAATGAGAGATAAGCGCCAGCGCCTTGAGAAACATCACGGGTGCCGATTTCAACTCCACGAGCACGTGCTGCGAGCTTGATCGCATCCTCGCTAATGAAGCTCTCTGCGTAGGAGTGCGGATCGATAATCATGAGAGCGACAATATCCAATCGACGAGCAAACGGACGCCATATCCGGTGCCACCTTTAGGATTTTCTCCAGAATCTGATTCAGAACGAGCGGTTCCTGCAATATCGAGGTGTACCCACTTACGTTCTCCAACAAAGTGCTCGAGATAGAGCGCTGCAGTGACGGAGCCTGCTGAGTAATCGTGCTTATCAGCAGCGTGGTTGAGATCTGCGACATCGCTATCGAGCGAATCGACATAATCATCTACAAGCGGCATGTGCCAGACTCTCTCGCCAGAAGCTTCTCCGACTGCGCTGAGCTGTTCCGCTAACTTCTTATCACGGGTATACATCGCTGCATATTGACGACCAAGTCCGAGTGTTGCAGCACCGGTCAAGGTTGCGATGTCTACGAGGTAATCCGGATCGAGATTCTTATCTGCATATGCAAGTCCATCGGCAAGAACTAAACGACCTTCAGCATCGGTATTAATGATTTCAACTGTCGTTCCACCGTATTGCGTAATGACATCAGAAGGTCGTTGCGAAGTTCCAGAGAGCGCATTCTCTGCACACATCATCAGAACTGTTACGCGAATATTTGGCTGAAGATCTGCAATTGCAGAAATTGCTCCGAGCGCTGCAGCCGATCCGGCCATATCGCTCTTCATTGGAGCCATCATGTCGTATGGACGTTTAAGAGAAACTCCACCCGTGTCATAGGTAATCCCCTTACCAACAATGACAACATGTGGAAGTGCAGAAGCGCTCTTCAACTTTGATTTAGCAACCTTCTTAGGGACATATGAGATTTCAATAAATCGAGGACCTGGATTTGGTGACGACATTCCCACTGCAACCAGTCCGCCGAATTCAGCAATCTCTTTACCTTCCAGCACTCGAATTGAAAGACCCTTGGAATCTGCGATCTTCTTCGCCTGCTGCGCCATCCAGAGTGGATTCTTAATGTTTGAAGGAGTATGAATGAGATCGCGTGTAGTTACCAGAGCCTCTGCAATCGCACTAGCTTCAGCGAGCGCGCCATCTTCGTTAGTTGCGATTGTAAAAGTTGGAATCTCGGCAGGTGCAGTGGTTTTTAAATTCCAGGTATATGCACCAAGCGCGATAGAGACTGCGTGAGCTTTTACCTCTGCCTTCTTCATTGGAAGAAGTGAGATCAGATTTACAGCCTTACCTCGAACTTTACGTCCAAGCGCAGCGCCGGCAGCACGATAATCCTTGAGCGTGCCTTCACCAAGTGCGACAAGATAGAGGCGATCCATCTCGGTATCGTCATGGAGAACGGGAATCTCGAAGAGCTCCCCCGCCTTACCGGCAGGTGTAAAGAATGAGACTTCATCGATGAGATTGATATCAAAGAACTTCTCTATCGAGCTAATAAGTGAGCTCTTGCCGACAAATGAAATTTCACCCTCTTTATTCTTGGTGAAACCAAGGGCAAGGAGATCGCCACCGAGAAGTGAATCGAGTTCGGGGCTTACCTGATGGAAAATTTCTTTAAGCCTTACTTCTTGATAAGGGCTACTGCGGCTTCAAGGGCTGCGCTGAGGTTATTGGCCTCCTGAGGATTGAGCTCTACTACGAGGCGTCCTCCGCCTTCGAGTGGAATTCGCATTACGAGGGAACGAGCTTCCTTCGTAACTTCCATTGGGCCATCACCAGTGCGGGGTTTCATTGCTGCCATGGGATAAGTATCTCGCATTTAACCCCTCGAAAGGAAATCGAGAAAAGTCAATATGCCCGCAGAATAAGCGTGGTTAGAGCCCTAATTGGGCGGTGATGCGACGCTTTCCGGAATCAACTACAACAACGACCGACTTCACTGGAACGCCCAAGAGCGCAGCTATTTCATCGGCGCTCTTTCCGCGGAGATAGTGGAGAGTCAAGATGATGCGCTCTTCCTCTGGCAGAGAGGCGATCAGCTCTGCGATCGTCTGAGGGGCGCTCATAGGAATAGAGGTTACTCCAGTAGTCGACGAAAGCGTGCGAGAGAAATTCTCACGCCAGCGAGAATGAATGGCCTCATCAGGATAAAGAGCAGCCATGGCGCCTCTATCTCTTCCGACCAGTGAAAGATAGAAGAACCTTCATCAACCGCTTCAACTTCAAAGGTTCCCGTACCTTTAATGATGGAGCCGTAATGCAGAACATCGCATCGTGTTGGCGGTTCCCAGCGTGTGACCTTCATCAGATCAAGTACGCCAAGGAATTTTGCGCGTGGGTAGATGCGATGCAAAGGACCAGTAAATGCCTCGATGGTCACCCCAACACCTTCAGCTTTTTCACTTGTGAGAAATACTTTTGTTTGAAGCATCCAAGCGCTCTGGCCTTCCCAGTCAGCAATGAAGTCCCAGACTTTTTGCGCAGGTGCGTTAATCGCAAGATCTACGCGCAATGAATTGCTACGCATTATGGCTCTTAATAAATGTCATTGTCTCTTCAACCGTTGTTGCCCAGAGAACTAGTTCGCGCATTCCAGGCTTTACAAACTTCTGATCTTCTAAATCAATCACAAGTTCGTGGAGCTTCTGATAAACCCCATAAGGATCGAGAATCACAATCGGCTTATTGTGGAAACCGAGATAGCGACCAACCCAGATCTCAATCAGCTCTTCGAGAGTGCCCAATCCCCCGGGTAGCGCGATAAAGGCATCGGCGAGTTCTTCAATCTTCCCTTTGCGAGTGCGCATCGAGTCAACCACAACAAGTTCGTCGCTATCGTGATCTGCAAACTCAATATCGACCAACTTCTGCGGAATGATTCCGATTGTCTTGCCACCCTTGCTTCGTGCACCGCGCGAGATTGCGCCCATGGAAGAGATATGACCTCCACCCGAGACGAGGTCTGCACCTGACTCCGCGATAGCAACACCGAGTTCAAATGAGAGATCAATAAACTTTGGGTCAATCGTTGGTGAAGAGGAACAGTAAACCGCGATGCGCATGCGCGTAAGGATACGGGTATTACGGTTATCCTTACACCTATGTCATCTCTCGCACATGGTCATGGAATTGCAACGCTCGCCGGAACAACAGTTCTTGATGTTTGGTATCCAGCTCCCGCACTTGGCGCACTCGTTGGTTCGCCAGATCCAGCACTCACCGCACTTGCTATTCCTGATAACGACCGTGGAATTACTCGCGAGGTGATCTCACTTGAAATTGATTTAACAAAGGCGCCGGCAGATGCAAAGGATGCATACCTGCGCCTCCATCTTCTCTCCCATCGACTTGTAAAGCCGCATGGTCAATCACTCGATGGAATCTTCGGATTGCTCGCTAATGTCGTATGGACATCTGTTGGTCCATGCGCGGTGGAAGGCTTTGAGTTAACTCGCGCAAAGCTGAGGGCAAAGTACGGCACTGTCACTGTCCTTAGCGTCGATAAATTCCCTCGAATGGTTGATTATGTAATTCCATCTGGTGTGCGAATTGCAGATGCAGATCGTGTCCGTCTTGGTGCACATCTTGCATCTGGAACCACAATCATGCATGAAGGATTTGTGAACTTCAATGCTGGAACTCTTGGCGCATCGATGGTGGAAGGTCGCATCTCTGCTGGCGTCGTAGTTGGTGATGGCACCGATGTAGGTGGTGGCGCTTCAATTATGGGAACACTCTCTGGTGGCGGTAAAGAAGTCATCTCTATCGGTGAGAAGTGCCTTCTGGGCGCAAACTCTGGCTTAGGTATTTCACTTGGAAACAATTGCGTCATTGAAGCAGGCACTTACATTACTGCTGCCGCAAAGGTCACACTTCCAGATGGCCAAGTTGTAAAGGCTGGAACGCTCTCTGGCGCAAACGATTTACTTTTCCGTCGTAACTCACTTACCGGTGGACTTGAAGCAGTAATGCGCACTGGTACCTGGGGTGGACTTAACTCAGTTCTTCACGCTAATTAATTATTTAATTAATTAGCTGGTGTAAACCACGGTGACGGTAACTTCGCTCTACTTCTAAAGGTATCCCCACGCACCATCTGCGATACGCACTCACTTGAAGTTCCCTTAATCCAAGTAACTGCTCCTGCTGTGTTGCGAGAAATAATCTCTAACTGCGCCACATTAGGAAGACCGAAAGCTGCAGCAACTAATTGCTGAGATGTGGTGGCTTTCCACGATGCAAAGCGTGGATTGAGTGCAGCATCGACGCTCGCTGTATCTGCAACTGAATGCGTATAGGAAGTGAATCCACCCCAAGCATCGGCCGTGGTTTGAGTTGCACCACCTGAAGATGAGAAGAAATATGCCTGAATTGGTCTGCCATTACTGAGAATTGCAAGGCCGGTTGAAGAATCAACTACGGTACGAAGTACCGCTGCACGCCACAACTTTCCTATCTTCGCCTCGGATTCTTTAGCAAAGCCAACAAAGTTTTGATCTGCAATATGTGCATAGAGATGGCAGTCGCAGGAAGCTTTGATATTTCCCATCTTCGAGAGCGCATAGCTACGTGAAGCAATAGTTTGCGCCTCTAATACTGCAGCTGGCCAATTCGATGCAATTTCGCTGATTCCCAGCAAGTACTCATCATGTAGTGAGAGCGATGTGGTTACTTCAAGTAAGCCTTTAACGACTCGCACCTGAATAAAGCCATAACGGAATCGCTCTGTAGTGCCAGATTCAGCGACGGTGATGACTGGAACATCTCCACCGCTCCACTTAATTGTGAGCAACGAAGTGTTATATCCAAGGATGCTCTTCTGATCCGGCGATATCGAAATTGTGAGCTTCTTCTTATTTGCCACAGTACCGACTAAGGCATCGCCATTAAATATTTGAAGCGATGTGCCGGATGATGTTGTTGAGAAGACAACGTTCTTCAGAGCGTGACCGATATTGACTCGAATTGTTGCGGTATCAACCACAGGAACGATCTCAACATTCTTGTAGTAGTACTTCAAGATTGCAGTTGCGCTCTCGCCCGCGACTGCACGAGCCTTTGCACCGATCTGACTCATTCCAACTCCATGGCCAAAACCGGCACCGGTGAAGGAAAATGTTGCTGGAACATCAACTGCGCGCGCAGGTGAAATAAGTGTCATCGCCATGAGAGCGCTGAGAACAGGAATAAGTTTCTTAAACATCCTCATCAGAAGATGCGCTCTTTCCAACGTTCATAAACTTCTGATACTCAGCGATGACATCTGCTGGCTTGCCGCGCGCCATCAACTTACCTTTATTGAGCCAGACTACTTCGTTGCAGAGATCTTCAATTGTGGCCAGAGCGTGGCTGACCAGAATGAGTGCTCGATCAGCGGTACGAAGTTCCTTCATTCGGTTAAGTGACTTCTCTTTGAACTTTGCATCACCGGTGCTGAGCGCTTCATCAACAATCAAAATATCGGGCTCGACAATTGCAGCTACCGAAAAAGCTAGTCGGGCAAACATTCCCGAGGAGTATGTGCGCATTGGAGCATCGATTGCCTCACCGAGTTCAGAGAATGCAGCAATTGCTTCAAATTTATCGTCAATCTCTGACTGTGACATTCCGGCAGCAAGACCACCAAGATAGACATTTTCACGGCCAGTCATATTTGGATTAAAGCCAACGCCAAGAGCAAGCAGGGTGCTAACGCTGCCGTAGACCTCAACGCGTCCTTGTGTTGGAGGGACGATGCCAGAGATAACGCGCATCAGCGAAGATTTTCCCGCGCCATTCGATCCAATAATTCCAAGAACTGTTCCATAGTGAACATCGAGTGTTACTCCACTGAGCGCCTGCACAGTGCGAGTGTGCTTCTTGCCACGACCAAGAGTTTTTAAGCGTGCCTTAAGAGTCGGCTTCTTATCAATCGAAGTTGTGTAAGTGAGTCCAAGGTCTTGGACTGAAACGGCGATAGAGCCCCGTGAGTGCTCGTGGCTAAAGTCGGACAGCGAAATCACGCTCCCTCGATAGGAAGAAGTATGTTCCTACAATAAAAATTACAAGCGCAAAGATTGTTGCATGGAGCATGCCATGAAGAGTTGGTGACTGCGCATGCACCATCACACGTGACCATGAATCAAGAAGGTAGAAGATCGGATTTACAATTTCGTACTTCCTGATGCTTGGTGAAATTTTCGAAGCTTCATACAGGATTGGTGATAAATAAAGCAGGCTTCGAGTCAGATAAGGAAGCATGCTGGAGATATCACGGAAGTAAACGTTGATACATGAAATCAAAATCGCCATGCCAAGTGACATCACGATTGCAATCAGCAGCACGGGAATGGCCCAGAGCATCTGCCATGAATACGGTAGACCTAAAATTGCATGGATAGCGATTGCTACAACGAGCGTTGGCAAGAAACGGAAGATTGCAACTACAACCGCTGATAGCGGGAGCATGATGCGTGGGAAAGAAGTATTAAGAATAAGGCGCTGACCTGAAGTAATCGCTTTGACTCCGCCAGTCAAACTATTCGCCACCAGGTAGAAGAGGAATAGTGTGGAAGTGAGATGGCCGAATCGAGTGGCATCACTAGTTCCGCCGATGACGTAGATCAGGAGGAAATAGACGCCAGATAAGAGCAATGGGTTGAGCACCAACCAGAGCTGACCGAAGACCGATCCAAAGTTCTGTTCACGAAGTTCGGAGCGAGCAAACTCCGAGATAAATGCTCGACGGTGCCAGAGCGAGCGCAGATAAGCGCGCATAGGTGGAAGGCCAGCCTTAAATGGCTCGTAGACAACTACTGGCTGACTCATATGGGGAAGATTACCCCAGTAGAAGAGGTATTACTCTGAAGGAACGAGGTTCTTCGGCGATGTAATGAAGCCTGCGCCCCATGCAAAGTGCATAGTTGGGATAACGGCTAATAAATAGATGTACTGCGCCAGAGATTTTGCAATGGCAACTGCAGCTCCCGCAACAAAGAGGAGATAAATCGCCGCTGGAATGAAGAAGATCTGGTGAAGCGCTAAACCAAGAATGATTGATGTGAGGAAACCGGCAAGTGCCACTGGTGGTGCGAGATAGCGATAGTTGATAGTTCCCTTATGTCGGCGAGATACAACGCGGCGCCAACGACCATATTCAAAGTACTGCTTGGCAAGTGCACCGACAGTTGAACGTGGTCGATAAGTAACTTCAAGGCGTGGATCAAAGTAGATAGTGCCGCCATTGGCACGCAAGCGGAAGTTGAGTTCCCAATCCTGTGCGCGAGTAAATCGCTCATCGAATCCACCAATTGCAAGGAGCGCATCTTTCTTAAAGACTCCGAGATAAACAGTGTCGACTTCACCAGCTTCTCCCCCGGTGTGGAATCGAGAAGCTCCCACTCCGAGCGGGCTACGCATCGCACCAGCAACTGCTTTTTCAAATCGAGAGACTCCGACCGCCGCCATCATTCCGCCGACATTGACTGCACCGGTCTTGGCTAAGAGATCTACCGCAATAGAGATGTAATCGCGTGGAATCTGCGCATGACCATCAACACGGACAATCACTGACCCGGTTGATGCTTGGAGAGCTGCATTGAGGCCGGCAGCTGTTCGACCTGTTGGATTTTCTACAACAATCACTCGCGAATCTTCGCGATGAAGTTGATCAGCAATTTCGTGGGTGCGATCTTTAGACGGACCAACTGCAAGAACTACTTCGAAATTGCCGCGATAATCCTGAGAAAGTATTGAGTGCACTGCATCCTTGAGATACAACTCTTCATTGAGAATTGGCAGAATCACAGAGACAGTTGGCAGCGGTGAGCCACCTAACTTCTCTTCTACCTGTGTCGCCATAACCCCATAACGCTATCGTTCAAGTACCCTGCGCATGTGAAATCAACTCGCGCGATTCGAATTATTACATCACTCTCTCTCGGTGTTGTAGCCCTCTCAGCCATCACCTGGCTTGGGCTTGGCCAGATTAGTGGCCAGATTTCGCGCATCGATGTCTTCGCTGGACTTTCTGATCGACCAGAGAAAGTGAACTCAGCACTGAACTACCTCGTCGTCGGTTCTGATAACCGCGAGGGTCTGACCAAAGAGCAGATTAAGAAGTTGCGCGTAGGTGGAGTCAAGGTTGCCGCTGGCGGTCGCTCTGACACGATGTTACTTGTACACATCAGCAAGAATCGCGATGCTGCTTACATCGTCTCTCTTCCACGAGATACCCTCGTCACAATCCCTGCGCACACCAGCCAAGATGGTAAGAGTCAGATCCCAGCGCGATACGGAAAACTCAACGCTGCATTTGCATATGGTGGAGCGCCACTACTTATTGAAACTATCGAAGGCATGACAGATCTCAAGGTTGATCACTATGTTGAAGTGAGCTTCGCTGGATTTGTAGGAGTCGTTGATGCGCTCGGCGGAATTCAGGTCTGTTCAAAGGTCGATATCAACGATCCGAAGAGCCACCTCGTGATGTCAGCTGGTAGCCATGTGCTCGATGGAGTCGAAGCGCTGAAGTATGTACGTACTCGTGACTTTGATGGCCGTGGCGATATCGGACGTATGGAACGTCAACAGCAATTTGTATCTGCGATTATTCGCAAGGCAACATCTTCTGGAACTTTACTTAATCCAATTAAGTTGGCGAACTTCTACAAGGCGACCATTTCAACTGTGAAGATGGATGAAGGCGTTAATAAGAATGACCTTCTTACTTTGGCTAAGCAGATGCGCAATCTCTCGTCTGGAAATGTGCGCACAATGACTGTTCCGCTCTCTGATCCCAATGGCCGCTTCCCGGGTCTGGGATCTGTCGTAATTTGGGATTCAGTCCTTGCGCCAGAACTCTGGAATCGCATCAAAACTGATGTAGCCCTCGTCGATATCATCCCGGCGAAGAAGTCATCTGCATCACCAAAGGCCTCTCCTTCCGCGTCAACTATCGATAAATTTAAGACACGTACCGCGGCCGAGAATCCTTGCGCTGCAAACAAATAACTCCGTTGCAATAGACTCACCGCCATGAAGTTAAAGCTCTCAGTCATCGGTTGCGGCTACCTCGGCGCAACACACGCTGCATGTATGTCATCTCTCGGCTTCGATGTTGTTGGAATCGATACCGATCCGCACAAGGTTGAGCTCCTCTCTAAGGGTGAGCTTCCTTTCTACGAGCCAGGTCTCGATACCTTGCTCGCCGATGAGATGAAGACCGGTCGTCTCTCATTTACTACAGATTTCTCTGCAGTTGCAGATGCAGATGTTCACTTCATCTGCGTAGGAACACCGCAGAGCAAAGATGGACTTGCCGCAGACCTGACCTATGTAAAGGGTTCTGTTGCTGCAATTGCTCCACACCTCAAAGAGGGTGCACTTGTCGTTGGCAAGTCGACAGTTCCAGTGGGAACTGCACAAGCACTCCGTGATTACTTAGCTGAGCATGCACCTCAAGCAGATTTGGCATGGAACCCTGAGTTCCTCCGTGAAGGTTTTGCTGTCGAAGATACGTTGACGCCAAATCGTCTCGTTGTTGGAGTTGCTAACGATCGCGCAGAAGAGATTCTCAAGGAAGTCTATGAGCCAGTAATCGCTCTCGGCACACCTTGGATTCGCGCAGATCTTCCAACTGCTGAACTCGTAAAGGTTGCTGCAAATTCATTCCTTGCAACAAAGATTTCATTTATCAACGCAATGGCTGAAGTATGTGAAGCAGCCGGCGGAGACGTAACAGTTCTTGCAAAGGCAATCGGATATGACCCACGTATTGGTAACCGCTTTTTGCAGGCAGGTATCGGTTTCGGTGGCGGATGTCTTCCAAAGGATATTCGTGCTTTTATGGCACGCGCACAAGAGCTCGGTGCGGATCAAGCACTTGAGTTCCTCCGCGAGATCGACAACATCAACCTTCGTGCACGCCAGCGCGTTATTGATGTCGTACGCGCAGATCTCTCTGAAGATTTAACTCAGTACAAAATTGCTGTCTTGGGCGCAACATTTAAGCCTGACAGTGACGATGTGCGCGACTCCCCAGCGCTCGACATTGCAGCTCAGTTATCTGCAGCTGGTGCACAGGTTGTGGTTCACGATCCAAAGGGAATTGAACCTGCACGAAAGCGCTTCCCTAACCTCGACTATGCCGAGAAGGTTGTCGATGCTGTTAAGGGCGCAGATGCAATCTTGCACTTAACTGAGTGGAAGGAATACCGCGAGCTTGATCCATCTGTAATCGGTCAGCTTGTTAAGGGTAAGTTCCTTATCGACGGTCGTAACATGCTTGATCGCAACCTCTGGCGCAACGCTGGATGGCGCGTGCACGCACTTGGCCGTACAGATTAAATTAAAAACCAGTCTTTTGGTTGCGACGGGCGCTCAATTGAGCGCCCTTTGCTTTTGCCTCATCAGATAGCTCTGACAACTGAGCTTCAATCTTCTTGGCAACAGTTGCATCTGCTGATCCGATGATGCGTGCCGCGAGGATTCCTGCGTTCTTTGCATTATCGATTCCGACAGTCGCTACTGGAACGCCACCTGGCATCTGAACTATCGAGAGAAGTGAATCCATTCCTTCGAGGTTCTTGAGAGAAACTGGAACGCCAATTACTGGGAGAGTTGTCAGAGATGCAACCATCCCTGGCAGATGTGCTGCACCGCCCGCGCCGGCGATAATTACTTTATAACCCTTAGCTGCTGCTGACTTTGCAAAGTCGACCATTTCTTCTGGCATGCGGTGGGCTGAGACAACATCTGCTGTGTATGAAATTCCGAATGAATCGAGTGCAACTGCCGCCGCTTCCATGATTGGCCAATC
>JACCDL010470475.1_pt1 | contig 11407 bp, 11 predicted proteins | sample 7441931 | NCBI WGS metagenome assembly JACCDL01 (sample SAMN15323437, study PRJNA562643) | freshwater metagenome | isolation source: river surface water | place: USA:Blue River Watershed | collected 2017-08-16 | reverse complement strand
TACTTCGGCCATCAGCATGAATAAAGGCTATACCAAAGCCATTGTCAAGGATATTCCGGGATTGCATGTGGCCAGATCCTGTCAGTTTTTTGAAAATCATCCCGCGAATGCGGAAACCATATAGCAAGAGTTGAAACTGCCTTATTTCGTAAAACCGAATAATGGCGGCAGCAGCATTGGGATGAGCAAGGTGAAATCGCCTGCCGAAATTCAGGAGTCACTGGATAAGGCTTTCGCCGAAGATACCCAGGTGCTGGTGGAAGAATTCATTCAAGGCCGAGAATTCACCATTGGTGTATACAAAGGTAAAGATGGAATTAAAGTGCTGCCTGCTACCGAGATCATCTCTTCCAAAGAATTTTTTGATTTTGAAGCCAAGTACACACCTGGTGTATCGCAAGAAATTACACCGGGGCGAATGAATGCAGAAGAAGTAGCCCGTGTGAATCAGATTGCTAAAGAAGTATACCTCAAACTGAACTGCAGTGGCGTAGTGCGCATTGATTATATTTTAGAAGAAGGCACCGGTAATTTCTATTTTATTGAGATCAATACCGTGCCCGGACAATCGGAGAACAGCATTATTCCGCAGCAGGTAAGGGCCACTGGACGTACCATACAGGATTTTTATTCGGAATTGATTGAAGTGATATTGTAATTGTCATCCTGAGCTTGTCGAAGGATGCTTCACGTACACACAGCAAGACATGAAGGACTAAACAGCGTACTTTTCGATGATTTCTGGCGTAACCGCTGCCCCTCGTCCGGTTTGCAAGTCTATCATCACATAATCAAACCAGCCATCGCAAGAAATTTTATTGGTTTTTTTGTTGATGATCTCAAAAATTACCTTGCAGCCTTTGGTATTGATTTCTGAAATACCGGTATGTACCACAAATTCATCGCCCATTCCTAATGGACGTTTGTACTCTACATGCGCCGTTTTTACTACCCATCCGTAACCCATTTTCATAAACTCTTCCATGGCCATGCCGTAATGCTTGTCCATTTGCTCGTAACGGGCAGCGAGCACATAATCAAAATAAGTACTATTGTGCACATGGTTAAACATGTCTATATCGTCGGGGCGCACCTTAAATTCGCTGCTGAATACACTCAGGCCTGAGGGATTGTTCATGTTGCAAATATGGGCAATTTTTTAATTGGCTGATTTGTTGCGGTTTTGAATGCAAATACCTAACTTTGCAGCAATTAATAGAATATTAACGCTTTAATATTATTCAAGTAATGTATTTAAGTAACGAATTTAAATCAGCCATTTTTGCTAAACATGGCAAATCAGCAACCGATACCGGTTCTGCAGAAGGTCAGGTAGCTTTATTTACCGCCCGTATTGCTCACTTAACAGAGCACTTAAAAAAGAATAAAAAAGATTTCTCTACTCAGCTTTCTCTTCAGAAATTAGTAGGTAAGCGTAGAGCCATCTTAGCTTATTTGTACAAAAAAGATATCGAAAGATATCGTGCAATTATAAAAGCATTAGCGTTAAGAGATATCATTAAGTAAATCTTAACCCAAATTGAAAAGCCATCTCATTAGGGGATGGCTTTTTTGATTGTAAATAAACAACCCAATATAGATGACACATTCAAAAGAGGAAAAATGTGTCGCAATTAAAACAACATGAATCCAATTAAAAAAACCTTCGATATCGGCGATGGCCGCATGATCGAAATTGAAACCGGAAAATTAGCCAAACAGGCTGATGGTTCCGTAGTCGTAAAAATGGGAGACACCATGCTTTTGGCAACGGTAGTAAGCTCCCCAACTGCTAAAGAAGGTGTAGATTTCTTACCCTTATCTGTAGATTATCAGGAAAAATACGCTGCTACTGGCCGTATCCCTGGTGGTTTCTTACGCCGTGAGGCTCGTTTATCAGACTACGAAGTATTAATTTCTCGTCTGGTTGACCGTGCCTTACGCCCGATGTTCCCAGAAGATTACCATGCAGATACCCAGGTGATGATTTCCCTGATTTCTGCTGATAAAGATATCATGCCTGATGCATTAGCCGGTTTAGCCGCTTCTGCAGCATTGGCGGTTTCTGATATTCCATTCAACGGACCGATTTCTGAAGTTCGTGTAGCTAAAATTGATGGTAAGTTGGTGATCAACCCATTAATGAGTGAATTAGAGCGTGCCACCTTAGAATTTATTGTAGCCGGATCTGCCAACGATATCGGCATGGTGGAAGGGGAGTGTAAAGAAATTTCTGAAGCCGAAATGGTGGAAGCGATCGAATTTGCTCACAAAGCCATCAAAATTCAGGTTCAGGCGCAGCGTGAACTGGCTGAAATGGTGGGTTCAACTAAAAAACGTGAATATTGCCACGAAAACAGCAATCCTGAATTAAGAGAAAGAGCTTTTGCTGATACTTATGATCAGGTATATGCCATCGCAAAATCGGGTTCTAGCAAACACGAGCGTTCAGCTAAATTCTCAGAAATCGAAGCTTCATTTATTGCTTCTTTAGGTGAAGGAATCGACGATGTGACCAAGTTCCTGGCGAAGAAATATTTCCACGATGTACAATACGATGCGGTACGTAACTTGATCTTAGACGAAGGAATTCGTTTAGATGGCCGTGATTCCCGTACCGTACGTCCAATCTGGAGCGAAGTAGGTTATTTACCTGCCGCTCACGGTTCTGCGGTATTTACCCGTGGCGAAACGCAATCTTTAACTTCAGTAACCTTAGGTTCTAAGTCTGATGAGCAAATGATTGACGGAGCCTTCATTAATGGTTACAATAAATTCTTATTACACTATAATTTCCCAGGATTCTCCACAGGTGAGGTTCGCCCTAACCGTGGTGCCGGCCGTCGTGAAATTGGTCATGGTAACTTGGCTATGCGTTCCTTAAAACAAGTATTGCCTGAGGAAAATCCGTATACTATCCGTATCGTTTCTGATATTTTAGAATCTAATGGTTCTTCTTCCATGGCTACCGTTTGTGCGGGTACTTTAGCCCTTATGCATGCCGGTCTACAAATCAAAGCGCCAGTTTCTGGTATTGCCATGGGTTTGATCACTGATGAGAAAACCGGTAAATACGCCATTTTAAGTGATATTTTGGGTGATGAAGATCACTTGGGTGATATGGACTTTAAAGTTACGGGTACCGAAAAAGGTATTGTAGCTTGTCAAATGGACTTAAAAATCAATGGTCTACGTTGGGAAGTGTTAACTGCTGCTTTAGAACAAGCTAAAGAAGCCCGTTTGCACATCTTGAACGAGATGAAGAAAACCATTACTACACCTCGTGAAGATTACAAACCACATGCGCCACGCATCGTGACTCTGAAAATCGATAAAGAATTCATCGGTGCGGTGATTGGCCCGGGTGGTAAAATCATTCAGGAAATGCAGCGTGAAACGGGTGCTACTATCTCTATCGAAGAGGTTGACAATCAAGGCATTGTGGAGATTTTTGCAGATAATAAAGCTGCTATTGATGCTGCCGTTGGTCGTATCAAAGCCATTGCTGCTAAACCAGAAGTAGGTGAAACTTACGAAGGAAAAGTAAAAACCATTATGCCTTTCGGTGCATTTGTAGAAATTATGCCTGGTAAAGACGGCTTATTACATATTTCTGAAATTGACTGGACCCGCCATGAAACCATGGATGGTATCTTCAATGTAGGCGATATGGTAACTGTTAAATTACTGGATGTGGACAAGCAAGGTAAACTGAAGCTTTCACGTAAAGCTTTGCTGCCTCGCCCTCCGAAACCGGAAACACAAGAAGCCTAATTTTTAAAAGCCCTCGACTTATCGGGGGCTTTTTTTATGTCGGATTAGCTATATTTGAACAATGAAACACCTCATCGCCCCTTCGGTTCTTTCCGCTGATTTTGCCAATCTGAAACGCGATATTGAAATGTTGAACCGTAGTGAAGCTGACTGGCTGCACATCGATATCATGGATGGGGTGTTCGTTCCCAATATCTCTTTCGGATTTCCCGTGTTGCAGGCCATTTCCAAACATTCACAAAAACCTTTGGATGTGCACCTGATGATCGTAGATCCAGATCGTTACTTGGCCGATTTCAAAAAGGCGGGAGCAGCGGTGATCACCGTGCATTATGAGGCTTGCACTCACTTGCACCGCACCGTTCAGGCCATCAAAAATTTAGGATGTAAAGCAGGTGTAGCCATTAATCCGCATACACCGGTTTCCGTACTCGAGGATATTTTGCCTGATCTGGATTTGGTACTGGTGATGTCGGTAAACCCCGGATTTGGTGGACAGTCTTTTATCGAACAAACCTATCAGAAACTACATAAACTGAAACAATTGGCCAACGCAGTAAATCCTAATCTTTTAATTGAGGTGGACGGTGGTGTAGGGCCAGGAAACATCGCTAAGCTAGTGAATGCTGGGGCTTCTGTGTTAGTGGCAGGAAACGCTGTCTTTGCGGCTGAAGATCCTGAAAAAATGATCCATCAATTGAAAAATATTTAAAACGACATGAAACATAATTTTGGTGCCGGCCCGTGTATTTTGCCGCAGGAAGTATTTAAACAAGCTGCTCAGGCCGTGTTAGAATGGGATCAAACCGGATTATCCATTTTAGAAATTTCACACCGTACTCCCGAATTTGAAGAAGTGGTTGCTGAAACAGAGCGTTTGGTCAAAACTTTATTGAATGTACCAGCCGGTTATTCAGTGATTTTTTTACAAGGAGGAGCAAGTTTGCAGTTTTCTATGGTACCCATGAATTTATTGGGCGATGGACAAAAAGCTGCTTATTTAGATACGGGTGTTTGGGCCAATAAAGCCATAAAAGAAGCCAAGCTATTTGGCGAAGTAGCCGTGGTAGGTTCTTCAAAGGAACAGAATTATACCTTCATTCCTAAAGATTATGAGATTCCGAAAGATGCCGCGTATTTCCACTGCACTTCGAATAATACCATCTATGGAACTGAGCTACATGCTTTTCCAAAATCTCCCATTCCGGTGGTTTGCGACATGTCATCCGATATTTTTAGTCGTCAGGTAAATGTGGCTGATTTCGACCTGATTTATGCCGGTGCACAAAAAAATATGGGTCCTGCAGGAGTAACATTGGTTATTGTGAAGGATGAAATTTTAGGGAAGATAGATCGAAAAATTCCTTCGATGTTGGATTACAAAATTCATATTGAAGGCGAATCTATGTACAATACGCCTCCGGTTTTCTCCATTTATGTATCGATGCTTAACCTGAAATGGTTAAAATCTAAAGGAGGGGTGCCAGTAATTGAACAGGAGAATTTGGCAAAAGCCAGAGCTCTTTATGCCGAAATTGATCGAAATCCATTGTTCAAAGGTACCTGTGCCGTAGAAGATCGTTCCAACATGAATATCTGTTTCGTGATGGAAAATCCGGAACTGGAAAAAGACTTCTTGAAATTTGCCGAAGACCGTGATATCGTAGGAATTAAAGGCCACCGCAGTGTGGGCGGCTTCCGTGCCTCCATGTACAATGCATTGCCTATCTCCAGTGTACATGTGCTGGTAGATTTGATGCAGGAATTTGCTGAGAAACACGCTTAATTGACCAATATCTCTCATGATTAAAATATTAGCTAACGACGGTATCGATCCAATTGGTAAAACTTTATTAGAAAAAGCTGGTTTCCAAGTCGTTACAGAAACCGTTCCTCAAGACCAATTGGCAGCGGCCTTACAACATTACGATGCTTTAACTGTTCGTAGTGCCACTAAGGTGCGAAAAGAATTAATTGATGCCTGTCCGAATCTGAGACTGATTGGTCGGGGTGGGGTAGGTATGGATAATATCGATGTGGAATATGCCCGTGGTAAAGGAATAGCGGTGGTCAATACCCCGGCAGCGTCTTCACTCTCGGTGGCAGAGTTGGTATTTGCTCATTTGTTTACCGGTATCCGTTTTTTACAGGATGCCAACCGAAAAATGCCAATGGAAGGAAATACTAGGTTCAATGATTTGAAAAAGGCTTATGCCAAAGGAATTGAACTTCGTGGTAAAAGCATTGGAATCATCGGTTTTGGTCGTATTGGCCGTGAAACTGCTAAAATTGCCCTCGGTTTGGGTATGGATGTATTGGCCTATGATTTAAATGAAGTTCCCCCGACATTAACACTTCAATTAAGTGGAAATATTAATGTTGATGTACCGGTAAAAAGATTAGGTTTAGATCAGCTGATCAGCCAATCTGATTTTATTAGCCTGCATGTACCTTTCTCAGAAAAACCGGTAATCGGCAAAGCTGAATTTGCACAAATGAAAACTGGTGCCGGACTGGTGAATTGTTCACGTGGAGGCACTGTTGATGAACAAGCCTTATTGGAAGCGCTCGATAGTGGTAAATTGGCCTTCGCCGGATTAGATGTATTCGATAATGAACCCACTCCATTGCAAGCTCTTTTATCACATCCTAAAGTATCTTTAACCCCTCATATTGGTGCCTCTACCAATGAGGCACAGGAAAGAATTGGTACGGAACTGGCGAATTTGATCATCGAATTCTTTAAGCAATCATAAAAAGTCTTCTATGCCCAAAATCAAAGCTTTTAAAGGTTTACATCCCGATCAAGCTTATGCAGCAGATGTGGTTTTGGAAGTAGAAAACCTCGATTTGCCAACTGCCCGTGAAATTCGAAGCCAAAAGTTACATTCCTTCGTCAATATGTTGGTTCCGAAATTAGAAAACCGTTTTTTAATGGGTTCTAAAACAGAATTGGCTTTTAAGAAAATCAACGAGAATTTTGAGGAATTCATAGAAAAGTCATGGTTGATTCGTGACGAAAAGCCCTCGATCTATATTTACCAAGTTGAACACTTTGGGATTACTCAAACCGGCATCTGGACCGTCTCTGCCATTGATGATTACTTGAACAATACCATCAAAAAACACGAATTAACCCGTGCTGAGCGGGAACGCGGATTGATCGATTATTTACAACAAACCGGTATTGATGCTAACCCCGTTTTGATCACTTACCAAGCAGATCCAAAAATTGATCAAATTATCTCTAAAACCATTAAAAGTGATGCTTTGCTATCATTCGAAAAATCTGGTTCGATTCATTCTGTATGGAAAATTGATCAAGATGAACAGTTAGAAACAATCACACAAGCATTTGGAGCACTTAAACACAGCTATATTGCAGATGGGCATCATCGTGCTGCGGCAGCTTCCACCTATGGCATTGAATGCCGTAAACTGAATTTGAAACACCATGGAGCCGAAGAGTATAATTTCTTTAGTTCTGTCTACATGTCTACAGAGCAACTCAGAATTTTTGAATTTCATCGTTTAGTAAAAGACCTTGGTAAATTATCGGTGAATTCATTTTTAGGGCAGCTCTCCATTCAATTTGAATTAGAAGAATTAAAGCAAGTGACGGAATTTAAGCCCGGCAGCATTCATCAATTCGGGATGTATTTGGCCGGTAAATGGTTTAAACTTGCGTTTAAAGGTAATTTATCTGGCAATCCGGTTAAAGATTTGGATGTGACTATTTTGCAAGATGAGGTTTTAACAAAACTATTGGGTATTAACGACCCCAGAACTGATGCCCGACTTAGTTTTGCGGGTGGATTAAGTCCGCTAAATGAATTGGTAAATAAAGTGGATGAAGGTGCTTTCGATGTCTTGTTTACGCTTTACCCGACCAGTATTGATGAGTTAATAGCCGTAGCAGATGCAGGTGAAGTAATGCCACCCAAATCAACCTGGTTTGAGCCTAAATTTCTCTCAGGATTAATTATCCACCAACTCGACTAAAATCTTTTCGCAAAGCTTTCAATCCTATAATCACCCAAATAATGGCAACAAGGAGTGAGGCACCAATCATGCCGATAGCAAGATAGTTGTCCATTAACCAGTTTATTTCGGGATCGTTGATAAATTGAATGATCATTATACCGATCAGACTTGAAAATAGAGGAAACAATCCTGCTACAATAAAAAGTGAGTTGCTCCTAACCGTGAGTGGATGTCCGTTTTTATAAAGAAATAACTGCCTCATCAATAGTAAAACAATAAGAAAGGCAAACAGGAAGCAGGTAAATAAAAAAAGGGCGAATGCACCTAATCCATTAAAAGAAATATCCGACATGGTTCTATCTTTTTAAGATTGAACGCAAAATCAGGATTCAAATTGTAATTGGCTTAAATATCGATACAATCCTTCTTTGTTTTTGATCAGTTCTTCATGAGAACCACTTTCCACCACACGTCCCTTTTCTATCACTACAATTCGATCGGCTTCCCTGATGGTAGATAATCGATGGGCAATAATGATAGAAGTTCGATTTTTCATCAATTCTTCCAATGCTTCCTGAACCAATCTTTCTGATTCAGAATCGAGCGAAGAAGTTGCTTCATCCAAAATCAAAATGGCAGGATCTTTTAGCAGGGCACGTGCAATAGCAATTCGCTGTCTTTGCCCGCCAGACAATTTTACACCACGTTCACCCACGAGCGTTTCATAGCCTTCGGGGAAACTGCTGATGAATTCATGTGCATTTGCCCGTTTGGCAGCTTGTATGATCTCTTCCTTGCTTGCACTCAGCTTACCATAAGCAATGTTTTCCAGAATTGATCCACCAAATAAAAGCACATCCTGTGGTACAATGGCTACTTGATTACGAATATCTGTTAATGAGAAATGATCAGCAGATTGACCATCAAATAAGATGTTGCCTTCCTGTGCCTCGTAAAATCTTAGAATCAAGGATGCTAAGGTGGATTTTCCGGCTCCACTTGGCCCAACAATGGCTACTCTTTCACCAGATTTGGCTTCAAAACTTACCGATTGTAGCACAGGCATTTCAGGCCTAGAGGGGTATTGAAATGAAACATTTTGAAAACTCAGATCACCTTTGATTGTCTTCGCAATGCTATTTTCATGCTCATTGATAGAAATTGACTCATTGGGCTCGTTGAGTATCTCTAAAACCCGTTCGCTGGCGCCTACTGCTTTTTGCACATTGGCATACAGTTCAGGGAAGCTACCCATTGCTGCTCCAACAAAAATAGCATACAAGATAAAGGTGGTTAAATTGCCTACAGAAAGCTGCCCATTAGAAACCAAAACAGACCCATACCATATGACCGCAACAATAGCTCCGAACAGACAAAAGATGATAAATGAAGCAAATGCACCGCGATAACTGGCCCCTTTGAGGGCAATCTTAACTACATTTTGCAGGTTTTTTTGATAACGGTTTGCCTCATACGCTTCATTTACAAAAGCTTTTACGTTCGCAATACCTTGCAAGGTCTCCTGAACCACAGTGTTTGATTCAGCCAATTGATCTTGCGCTTCACGGGATACTTTTCTAATGAAACGACCGAATATCACAGCCGATACTACCAAAATTGGTAGAATGGCTAAATTTAAAAGTGTGAGCTGGTAAGAAACCACAAAAAGTAAGGTCACACCACCTATTAATAGCACAATTTGTCTGAACATTTCTGCCAATGTAGTGGTCAATGTATCCTGTATTTGTGATAAATCGGTAGAAATGCGGCTGTTTAACTCACCCACCCGGCGATTGGCAAAAAAGTTCATCGGTAAGGTAATCAATCTGAAATAAGTGTCTCTTCTGATATCAGACAATGCTTTTTCTGCTACTTCAACAAAAAATCGAATCCTGAAAAAGGAAACAAAAGACTGCAGAAATAAGATCACAAAACAAATCAATCCGATGGTATTGATTTCACCAGGAATAAAACTGATCTTTTGTTTCCCTTGTGCCGCATCGATCATTGCCCCTAGTAAAGAAGGAAATGCCAGTCCGGTCAGACTCGACAGGAATAGGAAAACGATTCCAAAGATAAATTTTACACGGTAAGGTCGTAGGTAGGCGAGTAGCTGGGATATTTTACGAATATTCTCTTTGTTGATTTTTGCTTTTGGCAAATCTTCTTCTTGCTTATTTCCGCTATTGAGTGTATTTCTTGCCATGTAATGCTAGACCTTGTTAAAATTGAGCCCTAAATTAGCTGATAATTCATCAATAATACTTTGCCAGGCTGAGTATGACTCAATTTTTACCTTGTTAATCAATAAAAAGATCAATCCTTTCTTAAAAAATCTAAAACCGCTTTCAGGGTTTCCTGTGGATTTTCTTCTTGTGGAACATGTCCTAATTTTGGAAAAGTGACCAGTGTATCATTTGGTAAATCTTTTTGAAAACGATAGGCTACAGAAATAGGAATCAGACGATCCTTTTCACCCCAAATAATCAGGGTAGGAGTTGATAGTTTTTTTAGTTGTTCATAGTTTTCATCCAAACCTTTTCTTTTGAACTTAGACATCCGGTCTATGAATGCAGCACGGTTGCCTGCCCTCAGGGAGAGTTCGAAATACCGGTCAAGCAGCTTTTCATCAATTTTAGAAGGATCACCGTAAACATTTTCAATGCTTTTCTTTAAAATGGGTCGTGGAGTAACGTATTTGAACACATTTTTAATGACAGGCAGAGAAGCCAATTGAAAGGCCAAAGGAACTGATTCGGATTGGATAGGGTAGCCCGCTGCATCCACCAAGATCAGTTTTTTGATTTTTTGAGGATGTTTTAGGGCATAATTCCAGGCAATGTATCCACCCAAAGAATTTCCGCCTATGATACATTCTTCAACGCCCAGCTGATTCAAAAAATCATCAATAAAATCTACATAAAACGAAACTGAATAATCACCAGCAGGATGTGGACCGGTTAGACCGTAAGCCGGAAGATCTAAAGTAATGATCCTGCGTTCGCTTTGTAAGGCTTGTGCCCAGCTTTCCCAGGTATGTAAACTGGCGGCTGTGCCATGTAAGAGCACAATAGGAAGAGAATCTGTTTGATTACCCTGATCTCGGTAATGTACTTCCAAATCTTTCATTTTAAGAAATTTAGAAGGACTGGTGGCATATTTTTGTTTCAGGATCGGTAAAGGAATGTCATTTTCCCAAAAGGTCATCCCAACACCAAAAACACTCAGAATTAAAATCCATACCAGGTATTTTAGAGATTTTTTCATCAGGTCATTTTATTTAATGTCCAGGCAACCGCTTTTTCAGCAAATAGTTGTTTTACCCGAGCCCATGTCAGTTTAAATAATTCAGATTCCCGGTATTGATTCAAGAATTGTTCCGATTCCCATAAACTGATGGTAAAAAATTGGGTAGGCTCATTCAGATCTCTGTGCAGGTGTAATTCATAACAACCTTCACTTTGTGAAATATGTTGTTTCATCTCTTCGAAAATTTCGAGAAATGAAGACACTTCTTCGGGCCTGAAATGCATTTTTACGATCCGGGTGATCATTTGTAAAATTCTATCCGAACGATATCGCCCAAGTGTAAACCCAACAAACCGCTGGCGTTTCCTTTGTTGATGGCAATTTCCAAATGGTTGGAAAT
>JACCDL010639867.1_pt1 | contig 11412 bp, 13 predicted proteins | sample 7441931 | NCBI WGS metagenome assembly JACCDL01 (sample SAMN15323437, study PRJNA562643) | freshwater metagenome | isolation source: river surface water | place: USA:Blue River Watershed | collected 2017-08-16 | reverse complement strand
TAATCCTCGGTAGCTCAATTGGCAGAGCAATCGGCTGTTAACCGATAGGTTCTTGGTTCGAGTCCAAGCCGGGGAGCCATTCTTTCTGAACATCAGGAGGCCACATGATCAGGTGGATCCAAGAAAACAAATGGCTCTCAAGCGCCTTCCTGGCCGCATTCACATTTCTTCTATTTGGTGGCATTGACACCCTCAATCAAGGTTTTCTGGCTTTAGGGCTAAATCTCTTTCTGTCTCTAGCCGTCTTATTCGCGGCAACGGTTCCATATGCCTCCATCGGTGCTCTCGTAATCTCGGTTGGCGCTGCAATCTTTCTACAGTTGGATCCGCTTGCTGGCGGGCTCTCTGCAGTAGTTGCCACGGTTACACTGGCAGCCTTCAGCAACCAAATCATCCGTGTTGCAGGCTTGTTGCTTTCGATTGCATTCGGTCTGTCGATTGCTTGGATAGTCGCCTTCGGTGCGCCATTGTTCACCGATCTTTTCGGAATGACGATTCGCACCAACGAGGGGCGCATTTCGGCACTGATTCTGATTGGCAGCCTGGTTCTAATCGTGAACATCTTTGCCTATCTACTTGGTCGCTATTCATTCGTTTCCGTGGTTCACGTGGGTACAAGAAACGATCGACTCTATGTGCGCGAGGAGTCGAGCAAATTGGCCCTCGAAATCGCTGAGCAAAACGAACGCTTTGGAATCGCCCGAGACATCAACGAACTCATTATTCAGAAGGTAGCCGCAGTAATTAGCCTGACTGAAGGTGGGCAATACGCGGCTAAAGTTGACCCGAGTTCAGCAACACGATCTCTAGAAAAGATCTCTAAAAGCGCACGTGCGGCGCACACCGAGCTTCGCCGGCTTTTTGACATGCTCAATAAAACCCACCAGGTTTCTGCAGCTCCTCCAGGTTTGCGCGAGCTCGAGGCCCTTGTGGTTCTCTACCGTGAACTTGGCTTCAATGCTTACCTAAGAAACGAAGGCAAACCCTTCGCCCTAAACGAAGGCGCTCAGCTAGCTCTCTATCGCATCGTTTTTGATGCCCTCGAGAACGTTAAGCAGAACTGCCCTATTGGCACCGATGTTTCTATCGACCTAAGTTGGGTTGAAGATGGAATGCAGGTGCTTATCAAAGACAACGGAATCGAAGTGGCAAACCGGGATTTGGTTTCCATTGCTGGTGAAGATTCTGGTTACACGGCTGAAGAGGACCTAAAAGCACTGACCGAGCCAATTGTCGGTAAGGGAATAACCGCCATGCGCGAGCGCGCGGCACTGTACTCCGGTAGCGTCGAAGCCACCAAGGTGCCGGGAGTGGGCTTCACCGTATCGGCTATCTTTCCGCATCTCAAATCGCTTGGCGCCGAACAAATTTAGCCATGGCACTTGATCTTCGCATTGCCCTGATCGACGGCGATCCTGACATTCGTTATGGTCGACGTTTGCTAATTGACTCTCAGCCCGATCTAAAAGTTGTGCTTGAAGACGACTCAGCTGACTCGGCACTTGTCAGACTTCCAGACGCTCTCGTTGACGTGATTGTTCTTGACCACCGAATAAAGGGCATGGATGGCATCCGACTGGCTCAAAAGCTGATCGAGGGATACCTGTCGCAAGGCTCGAAGGTTCCAGCTTTTATCATGACTGGGCCATATTTCAGCCCCGAATTGCAACTTGCCTCGATTGCCGCCGGTGCCACAGACCTGGTTACCCAAGAGTCTGGACCCGCTGAGCTACTGAAAGCAATTCGCAGCACGGCTTCGAAAGATGATCAACCGAACTTCAGAGAGCTGCGCAAATTTCTTCAAGATGCCCAGGATGTTCAATTCGACATTCCTGATCTGTTGGTTAGGCTCGGAAACCTTAATGAGCGCGAATCGCAAGTGCTCGAGTATTTTGAACTTGGTCACGATGATGAAGAAATCGCAGCGCTCCTCGACACTCCGCAATACCGGGTTAGACAGGTGCTCGGTTCGGTAATTGCCAAGTGCGGTTTCGCGACCAGATCACAACTGTTCCTGAGTCTAAATAGGGCTGGTCGATTCCGTGGCTAGGTCGGCAGTTGTCTCGACATCGTTGGGCGTAGGTCTTGCAACCGGCCTCTATGGCGTTTCGTTTGGAGCGCTCTCGGTAGCCGCCGGTTTAGATGTTTGGCAAACTCAAGTGCTGTCTCTCTTGATGTTTTCTGGCGGTTCTCAATTTGCGTTCATTGGCATTATTGCTGCGTCAGGGCTGGGCTCTGTGGCCGTCGGCGCGGCAGTCGTTTCAGCTTGGCTGCTAGGTATCCGAAACGGCTTTTATGCCGTTCGAATGGCACCCATTCTTCAACGAGTCGGACTACAAAAACTCATACCGGCACTTTTGACTATTGATGAATCAACCGCGGTAGCAACTGCGCAGGTTAACCCAAGTGAGCAGCGAAAAGGTTTTTGGTTAACTGGTCTGGCCGTATTCGTTTTCTGGAATCTGGCAACTTTGCTCGGAGCATTTCTCGGCGACGCAATTGGGGATCCGGGTACCTGGGGGTTAGATGCCGCGGCCGCAGCAGCCTTTCTTGGCCTGATCTGGCCACGGCTTAAAGAACGTCAGTCACTTGCAGTAGCAGCATTTTCGATGGTCATTGCGGTCGTTCTGACTCCGTTGCTGCCTGCTGGTGTACCCGTTCTCGTGGCAGGTGGAGTCGCTATTGTGTTCGGAATAAGCAACTGGTTGGCGGTGAGGCCCAAATGAATCTTGACATCTGGACAGGGATTCTGCTTGCCAGTGCCGCCGTAGATTCTTGGAAGATCATTGGTTTTCTGCTGCCTAGTTCGGTTTTGAACAAGCCGGTGGTAAGTAGAAGCGCCGCACTTTTGACCGTTGCCCTGCTGTCGGCACTGCTAGGCATCCAAGGCTTCACTTCCGACACGCAATTCACTTTGGATGCGCGATTGCCAGCACTTGCCGTGGGCGCGATTCTGCTTTGGCTGCGCGCTCCGTTCATTGTGATGGTCGCTGCTGCCGCTGCAACAGCGGCATTGATTAGATTGTTGGTTGGCTAAGCCTCTAACTTGTCTTTACCTGGCAACCAGCTGAGACCAGGTTTTGCCCAACCATTGTCCTCAATGATGTCGGTAGAAATTTCTTTCCAAGGTTCCGCAAGTCGGTTTACATAAAGAATTCCGTCTAGGTGATCGAATTCGTGCTGAAATATTCGAGCGAACCATCCGGTGGCCTCTATTTCGATGGGCTGCTGATTTAGGTCCACTCCGGTGATCTTCACCCAATCTGCCCTCTTCAGTGGAAACCTTTCGCCCGGCACAGACAGGCAACCCTCGATTTCGGTATCTTCATCTGCGGGCTCGTCAACAATCGGACCAACTTCAAGAATTGGGTTGATGATCTCACCCCGGCGCTCATTTCCCTCGTCGTCTGGATAGTCGTAGGTGAATACGCGCAGACCAACGCCAACCTGAGGTGCGGCAAGACCCACTCCCGGGGCCCTATCCATGGTTTCGTACATGTCTGCTACGAGAGTTCTGAGTTCTTCGTTGAATTGGGTTACTTCGGCCGCGCGCTGGTGAAGCACAGGTTCACCTGTGATGACGATGGGTCTGATTGGCATGAGACAAATTTACCGCTTCAGCCTAGAAAGAATTACTAGGCCCAGTTGTTAGAGTCGTTGTGAATCAAATAGGAGATACATGGGTCCCGGAGAACAACTGCGCACGCTGGCCATTGTGTTGGCTGCGCTGGGTGCGATTGCTCTCGCTTTTGGTGCTCAACTTCAAAACGATGCCGTAGGCGTCGAAAAAAAGAACCGCGCTAAGGGTGCGCTGAGTTTCAAGCAAATGCGCTCACTCTTGGCCCGTCCCCGTTGGCTTTCTGGTACTGCGCTCATGGGAATTGCAATCGTTTTTCAATTGGCCGCACTCGGTTTAGCTCCCATCATTGTGGTTCAGCCAATTGGTGCAATCGCGCTGGTGATTACCTCGCTCGTGAATGCCCGAGTAACCAAAACAAAACTCAGCAAGGCAACAATCGTTGCGGTTGCTCTCTGCACGGGCGGCATCGGCGCATTCGTGGCAATGGCCTCGGGAGTTGCAAAAGAGATTGAACTCACGGATGATCGCCTGCGAGAGGTGCTCTTCGTTCTAGTCGCTATCCTTGCGGTCTTTGGAGTGCTCTTTATTTTCTTCGCAAGGCGCATCAACGCACTGACCTACATCCTTGGGGCTGGTGTTCTTTATGGCTTCGTGGCAACCCTGGCCAAGGTGGTCATACAGCGCATTTACCAGGGCGACTTTGAGTGGCTCACTTTGCTGTGTCTAGTTGGCCTTATTGCTGCGGTGGCCTTGGGTGGCTGGTTCGTTCAAAACGCGTATGCCTCGGGACCGCCAGACCTTGTGATTGCCGGACTAACCGTGATCGACCCTCTTGTTGCTGTCTCAATAGGTATCGTCATACTTGGCGAGGCTCAGCAGGCGGATCTCACGGCGATGCTTGGTTTCGGCCTAAGTGCCATCATTGCGGTGGCTGGCGTCTACCTGCTGTCAAAGGTTCACCCAGAACTTCGCAAACGCGCTAAATAGTTCTAATGAATCTCAAATCCGATAAAATTCAAGTATCGGGTTACCGCGAAATAATCTAACGAGAGCTCAAATTGACCGAATCTGCCGTGAAGCCACTCAAGATTGTGATTGGCTGCGACACCTTCCCACCAGACATCAACGGGGCTGCCCGTTTTGCTGAACGTCTTGCCGGTGGTTTAGCCCGTCACGGCCATGAGGTGCATATCGTTGCTGCCGCCTACGATGACAACCACGGCTCTTTTACCGAGATTCATGATGGCCAATCGATGACCGTGCACCGTATTCGCAGCTACCGAATTCCACAGCACAAGACCCTTCGCTACGTTTGGCCATTTACGCTCGAGTCAAAAACCGACAAACTTCTGGCCCAAATTTCTCCCGACGCGGTTCATATTCAGTCGCACTTGATTATGGGCCGCTACCTGGTCAAGAGCGCTAGAAAGCGCGGCATTCGTCTATTAGCAACAAACCACATCATGCCTGAGAACCTAATCAAGTACTCGGTAATTGTTCCAGGTTGGCTTGAAAATACAGTCATGAAAGCTGCTTGGCGTGATGCCGGCAGAATTCTTCGTAAAGTGGACTTCATCACCACGCCTACCCGCAGGGCTGCCGAGCTGCTTGAACAAGCGGCCGGTGTGCGAGACGTGCTGGCGATCAGCTGCGGAATCGATGCATCTAAGTTTGCAAACACCACACCAACTTCAAATGCCGAGCCAAGAATCCTGTTCCTTGGTCGCCTCGACTACGAAAAGCACATCCACAATCTGCTTAAAGCGGTCGCCATGCTTCCGAAGTCACTAAACACCCAGGTCGAGATTGTTGGTGATGGTGGCGAGCGAAAGTTTCTAGAGAATCTCGCCAACGAACTCGGCATTGCTAAGCAGGTTAAGTTCTTGGGTCACATCTCTGAACAAGATCTACCCAAGGCCTACGAGCGTGCCACTCTTTTTGCGATGCCATCAATTGCCGAATTGCAGAGCATTGCAACAATGGAGGCAATGGCTTCTGGTCGTCCGGTTGTTGCCGCCAACGCAATGGCCTTGCCTCACCTGGTTCACAACGGCGATAACGGTTATCTATTTGAACCCGACGATGTTGTTGAATTCTCTCAGAAACTCAAGGCGATTCTCACTGCTGATCAAACAGAGCTAGACCGACTTTCGGAAAACTCGCTGCATCTAATTCAGGCGCACGATATAGAGCGAACTCTGACGATCTTCGAGGGTCTTTACCGGGGCGACAGTGACTCAGACCGCACCAGTGATGACAACAGTGCTGACTACCTGCTTCCAATTGGAAAATTGCCAGAGTCACTTCATAATCGCGTCGAGGCTCTGCGAGAACGCGCACGCGCCCTTCGTGGTTCAGCTCAAGAGGTTCGAGAAGAAGTGCGCGAAAAGCTAGACGACTTGCGCGAAGAAGTTAAAGAAAAACTCGAAGATGTTCGCGAAGAAGTTAGAGAAAAGCTCGACGATGTTCGTGAAGACGTTGCCAGTCGAACCCGCAAGGCAAAGCGTGCGGTCAAAAAGGCAACCGAGCGCATCAAGGGAGACGACGACTAGGCTTATTGTTTGACCCTGTCGCACCGCAGGGGGCGTTAGCTCAGCCGGTTAGAGCAGCGGACTCATAATCCGTCGGTCGCGGGTTCAAGTCCCGCACGCCCCACCAATTGGTCAGGCTAGCAAGCTGGCCAGACCTTAACTCCGTCGATGTATGTTTCTAGTACCTTGATTTGGGAAAAGTCGTCTCGCGTTGACTCGTGAGGGTTAGCACTGAGCAAGATGAAGTCACCAATTCCGTCTGCCATGGATTCGTGCACATCATAGCCAAGCTGAAACCCCGAACCTTCGGTGTAGGCATCGAGTGCCTCCTGCATGCTGAGAGACTCGGCATCATTCCAGCTAGGTTTATCGGCAACTGCACGATATACCGCCGTGTAAACCCCGAGAAGGGGATTTGGGTCGCTAACCGGCCAGTCGCTTCCAAAGGCTAGTTTCGCGCCGCTGTCGAACAGTGAGCGCATTTGATACATGGAATCGAGTCTTCGTTCGCCGATGTGATGGATGCAGCTGTTTAGAAGTGAATCTTTGCGGGCCCACAGCGGCTGCATATTTGCGACGACACCGATTGAGGCGAAGCGCTTCAAGTCTGATTCAGCAATTAATTCGCAGTGTGCAATCACTGGCGGGTAACTAAGTTTCGACAGCAAGACCTTTCGTTCTTCGAAGAGGTTTAGCGTTCGACCGACGGCGGCGTCGCCGATGGCGTGCACGTGCGGGCTTAGTCCGATGTCAATCGCGGCATCGAGTGCTTCTGCTAGTTCCAAAGAATCCCAAACTGGTTCGCCATAGTTTTGTTCATCGGATTCGTAGGCTTCGATCAGTTCAGCCGTGGCGCTCCCGAGCACACCATCCGCGAAGAATTTCGCTGCATTAATGCTTAGACGAGGGTGGTTCAATTCACGAACGTTAGTGAGGCATTCGTTGAAATAGGAAACATCTTGCCGCCATGTTGTCGGGTCGAATCGCAATGCGAGATGAACACGCATCTTCAATCTGCCACTTCGGGCAAATTCAAGGTAAATCTCGGTCATGCCTCTGTCGATCCAGGCATCTTGAAGTTCGGTTATGCCTAGCGAGAGCAAACGCTCTTGGGCCTTTTCAAGGGCATCAAGTTCTTGATCTAGCGCTAGCGGCGGTATTTTGTCGAGGACGAGACGCATGGCCTCCCATTCGCGCAAAATACCGTTAGCTAAACCGTCTTCGCCAAGGTCAATGTTGCCGACCGAAATACTCGGTTGGTTCTCGAGTAAGTTTGCTCGACGTAAAGCTTCAGTGTTTACCCAGAGAGTGTGGTGATCATCAGCATGTAAGACCACAGCTTTATCGCCAAAAGACTCTAGGTCTAGAGCCGACCTATCGGTTGCCAAATCGCGCCGATACGCACCGGCGTCGATCCACTCCAATTCGGGATGTTCTAGGGCATAGGCAGTTAGCACTTCCTGAATCTCGCTCAAAGAAGTGCAGTCGGTCAGCGATGGTCCGAGCGCTTCACGTCCGGCAAATAATGGGTGGCAGTGGCCATCCTTGAATGAAGCCATGCGAACCTTAGGCATTAGGTGATGTTTTTCTCGTCAAAATAACAGTTAGGGCAAAGCGATTCGTAGGTCACGTCGACGCCGTCAATGGCAACCTGAACGCCGTCAAAAATGAACTTACCGTTGGCCTTTCGAGCGTTGAACATAGCCTTTCGACCGCAACGGCAAATAGTCTTCAATTCTTCGAGGCTGTGAGCGATTTCTAGGAGGCGCAGGCTTCCCGGGAATCCATTTGTAAGAAAATCGGTGCGAATTCCATAGGCCAAAACGGGTACATCCTCTAGCACGGCAATTTGCAGCGCCTGGTCAACTTGGTCTCGGGTCAGAAATTGGGCTTCGTCGATCAAAAGGCATGAAATTTTCGTTCCGGTATCACGAAGGTGTGCAGCTGCCAATTTCACGAATGCTGAGCGTAGATTCAATTCCGGGGTAACTAGAAAGTCAACTTGGCGGTCAACGCCTAGTCGGCTGACGATTGTCGCGTCGCCCTTTGTGTCGATTGCTGGCTTAGCCAGCAGAACGTGCTGTTGACGTTCTTCGTAGTTGTGAGCAGCCTGCAGCAATGCAGTGCTCTTTCCACTGTTCATGGCGCCGTGACGAAAGTAAAGCTTGCTCATTCGATAAGGCTAACAAATCAAAAGGGCGGCCACCGAAGTGACCGCCCCTCAAGAAATACTTTTAGCCTTCGTAGCTTCGGAAGGCGATTACGGCGTTGTGTCCGCCAAAGCCAAAAGAGTTGCTGATGGCAAGAATTGGACCATCCGGAAGCTTGCGAGGAGCCACAACCACGTCCAAGGGAATAGCCGGGTCCTGATCTTCAAGGTTGATAGTTGGGGGAGCGGTTCTCTCGTGAAGGGCTAGAACCGTGAAGATGGCTTCGATAGCTCCAGCGCCGCCAAGCAAGTGACCAGTTGAAGACTTTGTCGCTGACACAGCAACGCTTTCAAGGTGATCCCCGAATACTCGCTTTAGGGCAGTGTACTCAGCGATGTCTCCAACCGGCGTGCTGGTCGCGTGAGCGTTGATGTGAACGACTTCTTCCAGCTTGGCATTTGCCTGCTTTAGCGCTGCAATGACCGCTCTAGCGGCCCCGGTGCCTTCTGGGTCTGGAGCGGTGATGTGGTGCGCATCCGAGGTGACAGCTCCACCAACGAGTTCTGCGTAAATCTTGGCGCCGCGTGCTTTTGCGTGTGCCTCTGTCTCGAGAACGAGCGCACCCGCGCCTTCGCCCATAACGAAACCATCGCGGTTCACATCGTATGGTCGTGACGCGCGAGTTGGTTCATCGTTGCGCTTGGATAGCGCATGCATTGCTGCGAATGCCGAAATAGGCATTGGGTGAATCGCGGCTTCACAGCCACCGGCAACCACGACGTCGACTTGACCACTCATTAGTCTGTCCAGTGCGTTTGCGATTGCTTCTGTGCTAGAAGCGCAGGCAGAGACTGCGGTACGAACTCCGCCGCGGGCGCTGATGTCCATGCCGATAGCAGCTGCTGGTCCGTTAGGCATCAGCATTGGAACAGTCATCGGAAGAACGCGGCGAGGACCCTTTTCTTTCAGCGTGTCAAACGCATCAAGCAGGGTCCAAACGCCGCCGATTCCGGTTGCATACTCAACTGCGAGACGCTCGGGCTCGACGTCAGGAGAACCTGCGTCTGCCCAAGCCTCACGTGCCGCAATCAGAGCGAACTGGCTTGACGGGTCGAGTCGCTTGCACTCCTGTGGAGTCAAAACCTCTGCCGCCTTGACCTTTGCCTGGCCGGCAAAGGTAACTGGAACCTCGTATCGAGCGATCCATTCCTGTTCTAGAGTCGAGACGCCCGACTCTCCAGCGAGCAGTGCCCGCCAGGTTGATTGCGCGTCGCCGCCGAGTGGCGTTGTTGCGCCGATTCCGGTAACGACGATCTTGTTAGTCATTTTTGCCTTAGCTTTTATTTACTGCGCGTTGGTGATGAACGAAACGGCGTCATCTACGGTGATGAGGTTCTTGACTTCCTCATCTGGAATCTTCACGCCGAACTTGTCTTCAGCGTTCACAACGATGGTCATCATTGAAATTGAGTCAATGTCTAGGTCGTCGGTGAATGACTTGTCTAGCTGTACAGCTTCGGTTGCAATGCCAGTCTCGTCGTTGACGATCTCAGCAAGACCTGCAAGTACTTCAGTCTTCGAAAGTGCCATTTGTATCTCCTTTGTGGGTATTTGACCGTGGTTAAGTTTAGGGCAGGACTACTACTTGAGCGCCGAAGGCGAGGCCTGCGCCGAAACCAATTTCTAGCGCAAGGCCACCAGACTTGACCTCACCGGATTCAAGCAGTGCGTGCATTGCAAGCGGAACCGAGGCGGCTGAGGTGTTGCCGGTGTAGATGATGTCGCGGGCTATGACTACATGTTCTGGAACTGCGAGTTGCTTGGCCAATTCATCAATGATTCGGATGTTCGCTTGATGCGTCACCAAGGCCGATAGGTCATCTGCGGTAATGCCAGCAACCTCAAGTGCCTTTTTGGCAACTTTCACCATTTCCCATACAGCCCATTTGAAGACGGTTAGACCCTCTTGACGCAGGGTTGGCCAAGTTGCCGTGCCGTCGCGAAGCTCAAGCAGCGAGGCTGTCATTCCAACAGCATCCCAGTGTGAACCGTCGGAACCCCAGACCGTAGGGCTGATGCCAGGGGTGTCAGAAGGACCAACGATTGCGGCACCGGCGCCGTCGCCGAGCAAGAAACTGATGGTTCTGTCAGTTGGATCGATGAAGTCGCTGAGTTTTTCGCCGCCCACTACGAGAACGTATTTAGCCATTCCTGAGCGCACCAAGGCGTCGGCTTGGGCTATTCCGTAGCAGTAACCAGCGCAGGCCGCCGAAATGTCGAAAGCCGGAGCTGGATTCGCTCCGATCTTGTCGGCCAACAGTGCAGCAGCAGATGGAGTTTGGTGCGGGTGAGTGATTGTGCTGAACAAAACTGCGCCAATTTCAGAAGCATCAATGCCCGCATTCTTGATGGCTTCGAGCGAAGCTGATACCGCCATGTCCATAAGGCTCATTTGCTCGCTTGCGCGACGGCGTGTGATGATGCCGGTACGCTGACGAATCCATTCGTCGCTTGAGTCGATCGGCCCGGCGATATCGTCGTTTGTGACAGTAAGGTCGCCACGTGCCGCGCCCAGAGAATAAATTCGTGAAAACTTGACCGGCGTGTACTGGTTCAAAGTTGGCTGTGACATGAATCCTCTGTTTCTGTGAGCTGCTACAAATTTATCGTGCTGATTACGCGCTGTGGTTGTTAATTAGCGACAAGGCTGCGTCGATATTTTCGGGAGTCTTGACAGCGACGGTTTCGATTCCCGGCATTCCTCGTTTGGCTAGGCCGGTTAGCGTTCCGGCAGGAGAGACCTCGATCAGTGCGGTTACCCCGGAGTTGATCATTGCCTGCATGCAAAGATCCCATCGAACCGGGTTTGAAACTTAGCTGACCAAGAGTTCTAGATATTCCTGCCCGCTACCGACCAGTTGCCCGGCTTGGTTCGACCAAATGCTGATCTCAGGGTCGGCCACAGAAAGATTAGCGCTGTAAGCCGCCAGGCTGGCTACTGCCGGTTGCATGAATCGGGTGTGGAAAGCTCCCGCGACCTGAAGGGGGATAACCCGCGCTCCAGCAGGACCTTCTTCGGTTTATGCATTGATGGCTTCAGCTGAGCCGGCTGCAACGATTTGTCCGCCGCCGTTGTAGTTCGCTGGAGTTA
>JACCDL011373074.1_pt1 | contig 11413 bp, 11 predicted proteins | sample 7441931 | NCBI WGS metagenome assembly JACCDL01 (sample SAMN15323437, study PRJNA562643) | freshwater metagenome | isolation source: river surface water | place: USA:Blue River Watershed | collected 2017-08-16 | reverse complement strand
ACCCAAATCGGTGGGTGTTACAGGAGATTTGTCTCTGTTGAACAATAAGCCTCCAACCTCCTCTTCTAGCTTTTGCAATTGCATCGTAAGGGTGGGTTGAGTCACATAGCACGATTCGGCAGCCTTTACAAATTGCCCATATTGTTCAAGGGCTACAATGTATTGTAGTTGTTGAAGTGTCATATCGATTATTATGATACAAACATAATAACAATAAGAAAAATTGATACATCAATCCCAAGGAATGTGAGGCTCATAGGGCTGTTGCGGCAGTGTCCAATCAAACATCCTATTTCTCGGTTCTATATCATCCGAATAGACTATAAAATCTCGTTGTGCGTAACCAAAATTAATTTTAAACAAAAAAACATCTGATACTGCGGATGGTATAACCTGCACATAAGGTCGGTAATCTCGCCTTACTCCTTTCCAATCTACATCCGTTGTAACCGTATTGTACAACGTAGGATCATAGTAATGAATTTGCACTGGAACTTTCTTCAATCGGCTTTGAAACAGGTTTGTAAGCGTATAATCATTGTAATAATCCCGGCAACAATAAATTGCACTGTTCCACCCATTGTAGGCTTCAATCTTTTTGTGCATCTTCAAACCCAATGAATCCATAAAACTCATTAACTCGGCTTGAATGGAATCATTTTCAGGGTTTTTGAAAATGATTTGATACATGAAACTATCGGGATAATTCTCATTTCCCTCAAGTACATGATCTCTCCATGTTTGCGGTAAAAAACCAATGGCCTTTTCTGCTTTCTCCACCATCCATTGAATGCTATCTCGGCCTACGAATGGACTCCGCGCAGCGGCAACACTAAAGTGAACAAGTGATTTCACCTTTTCTTCATCCTTTTGTGAAATGGCATTGAATATCATCCTACTCTGCCCTTCACCTTTCTCCATGCGAATACCGCCTTTGTAATGACATTGCCAGACTACCTTTCCCAAACTGTCCCATTCTAAGTATAGCCCGTCTAAATTGAATTTCACTTTTCGATTGATGACGCGCATTTGACCATTCATAAAACCATATTTTTCGATGGTGGTGTCCTTATTTCGATCGCTCTGCTGATTAAGATTACCATTGGGAAAATAAGATTCATAATGGTAACTGGTGTGATCTAAATAATGGGTCGCCTCAGAGAACATTTTCAATTGACTATTGGGATATTGTTCCTTTTGCATTTGATAATGGATACCATCTCTGTTGATCTTTTCCATTACCCCATTTTCATAATAACTCAAATACGCTGTATCTCGGCGTCCATTCAGATGGGTCAAGTATTTCAATTGACCCGATGGGTACCATTCTTTCCGGGCCTCAGGGTATTGAGGACTTGGGCCGTTCATGTAGGTTTCTTCAAAAATCATTACACCCTTATCGTTCCATTTTCGATTGAAACCCTGACCATTGGATTTGATCCATTTCTCCTGCAACAATTGACCATTTGCATTATAAAACAACTCATGCGGTGTAAAACAATTGAAAACATCGACATCATGGAAAGCTTCATATGAGGTAATTCCATTCTCATGATAAGAACGCCAAGTACCGATGGGCGTTCCGTTGTCAAATTGTTTTACCCCTGAAAGCTTTCCGTTCAAATGGTATTGATTCCAAATGCCATGCTCTCTGCCCTCCATATATTGCCCTTTGACTAGCAAATTCCCTTGCTCATTCCAAAGCTCATAAGGGCCTTCTAACGTGGACTTCCCATCATAAGATGATTGGGTTTCTGCGACAATGGTGCGGTGGTACTTTTTGGTCATCAATTTTCCATTGGGGTAATAATCATATTCCCAACCAAAGGGCATGATATCATCAGCGAAACCTTCAGAATCCACGATATGCTCCGGTGGAACAGGATTGCCAGCGGCGACAATTTCATCCGCCCTAAACATGACGTAGGAACTTTCTTTGATCAGATTTCCATTGGGGTGAAAGGTTTGGTTCAACCAACATCTGCGTTTGTCTTTGTTCCAATAATAGGTGTTTCGCTCATGTAAACGCGCTGACTCGTCAAAATCCTCAGCGATTCCAATAATGGAATCCTTGTCTTTTCTTTTGTAAATGATCCGGGGTTTCTCATTCATGTAATGGTGCAATTCTTCAGATTGAATAATCCCATCTTTGAAAATACGTTTTTCATATATCCTTCCATTCTGATCCAACATGGTGCATTCCCCTTGCATGAGGGTTTTGGAGTAGTCGGAGTAATAGGTGGAGAAATAATAAAGGCTGCCCTTTTTCTTATAAGTATCAAATTGACAATTCTGCCCCCACAGCTGGCCAAAGATTAAAAGAAGAAATAACAAAAAACCTGTTCTAGTCATGATGTACAAAAATATGACAACGGTACAGGGGAAAGTGAGAAAGGTTCAATTACAAATGAAAATCAATCACCACATTGGAATTGATCATGTTAACTTTATTGATCTGATTTTTCAGGGGAATGATCTCATTGCTCAAATCAGTTTTTCCAGCAATCAAAAAGCGAATTTCCAATCCTTCCCATACTCCCTTAAAACCATAAGAGGCGAACAAATTCACTTGGCCATAAGATGGCATTCCGTATTTGTTTTGAGCGAAATTGGTGATAGAAGGTAGACGATAATAACCCAAACCGCCTCCCCATTTTAATCCAGTCTCTTGGGTTCTAGTCAGCTGAGTAGTAAAGGCATGAACATTGGCCAATCCCTCGTTGCGTTCACGAGACATAAAGGTATAAAATGGATCTCTACCCCATTCACGCGGCATCAAGTAACGATCACCATTTAAGATATGGGTGTAATTTAAATTTGCCATGTATCGCTTGTTCCTTAATCCCAACTGTAATCCAAAAACGTTGCTTTGTGCACCGCGCTCAATGTATGTTCTTTCTTGATCTTCATTTCCTCCGTTGCCAATAGCATTCTGATGAATCCACATGGAATTGAAATACATCTCTCCAGCTTTAACATGGGTTTTACTGCGAATTTCAATCATCGCAGTATTCATGACATTTTCAAAAAAGGCATTCCAATACAATATTTTGATATTTTCCGTCACGTCTATTTCTGGATTAATCATGACTAAGACCCTTGCTTGATCTTCTATTTCCACAGGTATTCGGTACCCTTGTGTATTAACGCCTATACCATAAGGACCGATAGATTCCCTAATCTTAAACCAATCTACCGTTGACCTTGGAGAGATTCCCCAAATAACGCCACCCTGCCATTTCCATCTATTGCTCACACTCCTTTGATGAAACCAAATCCCTTCTTCCAAAGTGGGTCTCATTCTGCCATCTTGCATATTTACAAATGGCGTTTCTAAAGTCATCCTACCTAGGGTAATGGTTAAAAGCCTTCTTGAGTAGCGGAAAAACAAATCCTCAAGGCGATCCAAATTGTGACGGTTGGTCCTATTGAGCACATCGAATTGACCTATTTCATAACGATTCAATGATTGTGTGATGGGATCCTTCTCAGCGAGATTTGATGACCAAACATTAAAAATAAAATAACCACTCAAGCCCAATTGCAATCCCTTATATGGTTTTGTAATTAATCCGATACCTGCACCTTGCGCCAATGCATAATCGTCTTTGAGCGCACCTTGATTCAGCGTAGACATCAAAAAAGACCTGGAATGAAAATGCCATGAAGAAGCGTCGAACAAACCCTTGACTGACTTTACACTATCACTATCCTTTCCGTTCTGACCCAAAGCTGAATCAAAATGCTCTTGACCAAGAATCAAAAACGACTTGGAGATGAAAAAGGTAATTAAATACAACGACCTCATTAATTTCCAGCTTTGATATAACTCCAACCTTGCTCTTGCTTTTGAATTATTTCAAGGATTCCACCAGGAACGATGATTGTATTTACGTTCAACTCCTCTTTAGCCACTTTTCTCTCCTTCATTGAAAACTGACACGCCATAAACGACACGCCCTTGGCTCTATACTCATCAATCTTAGATGACACAATGGAGCTCTTTTCTAACAGCATGTTGAGTCCAGGACCATGGCAGACTACTTCAATTTGGGATGTTGGAGACAACGTTAAAATATTACCCAATTGTTTCATCAAAGACTTGTGAGTTAACGTGTCGCTCGAGGTTAACTGAAAGACGATTCGGTGTTCTGGTGTTGTTTGAGCAAATGAAAAATGACCCAAGGCCAGAATTAAAAAAAGCATCCAATATCTTTTCATTTTGATTTATTTAAATTCATACACGACTCCTGTAACTTGGGTAAGCAATGTTTCCGGAGCATCCAAACAGATGGCTGATTTTTTGGGCGTTGGCGTCACCAGCGGATTTGCTTTCAAATAATCCCGCATTACTTGATGCAAAGTATAAGATGTATTCTTGGCATCCTTCACACCTTTGATGCGACAAAGCATATCCTCAGGGTCACCATCGCGTTCACAAGCGCAAACTTTATAAAGCTGATCCTTGACCAATGTCTGATCTTTTATCCAAACATTTTTTACACGTTTCCCTTTTTCTGCGTAGGCATAAAATTCAACTTTCATCCCTTTGAATTTCACGACCCAGCCACCAAAACGTTCTGAAGCTTCTTTTGCAAAAACATTATTGAGCTCTTTCTCCAACCACTTCATGATTTGATCTCCTGTCACTTCTGCTGTTCTGACCGTCGAGTCAACAGGTAACATATCATAGATGTAACCATTGGTAATGGGAATATTGCCTGTTTCATCCCTTGTTATTCTGGGAGGACAAAATCTAAACCCATTGCTCAATACAATGTCTACCGCTTTCATTTGCCATGATAACGCATCCAATATCAACGTATCAATGGTATTCTCAATCACAAAATACCGATACAGTGGAATGGAACTGTAACCCTCTACCCGATTAATATCTTCGTAAAATTGACTCTCATTCTTTTTTATGATGGCCTCCACTTCTTCGTCGGCCTTTAGATCATTGGATTTCACTTCCAACAACTGGTAATCATCTTTAACGAATTTCCCATTTTCAAAATACAAATCCAATTGTCCGATAAAACTTCCAAATGCACCCGGCTCAACCACCTTAGCATATTTACCTTGAATAGGAACGCGAACCCTTTCATGCGTGTCACCTCCCAAAATATAATCAACGCCTTTGCACTGCTCTAAGTTCGAAAGGTGTATTTGTTGAGACAAACCCAAGTGCGCAATGATGATAACTGCGTTGCATTGTTCTTGGTTACGCAAAACATCTACATAGTGAGCGAGATTCTCTTCTGGGCTTGTGTAAATAATTCCTTTACTGTAATTTGGGGATTGACGCAATGGAACCAATGGATCTGTGTATCCGATAAATCCAACTTTTATTCCTTCTTTGTACCAAATGTGATATGGAGGAAAGATCAACTCCCCTTTCTTCCCTTCACCCAAATCATGATACATATTGGCGCAAATCTTGGGTGCATTCAGCGCCCCAAGTAGCTTTTGCATATTCTCTTTGTAATAAATCACTTCCCAATTGCCCGGCAAATACAAATCATATTGCATGGCATTTAAAATGGGTGTTATTGCAGACCCTGTTGTTTTAACAGACAACTCACTCCCTTGAAACATGTCACCGGTATCGATGAAAAACGAATGTTTATGCTTCTTTCTCAGCTGCTTAAAGTATGATGCCAATTGAGGATATCCACCTGTTTTGCGAAATACCTTTTCATTATTTTCCCAAAACATTTCATCATGGGGGTGAATTTGACAGTGTACATCTGTCGTTTGAAATATGCTAAAACAGACTTTTTTGTTCTTGTCCTCAGGATGCACAGAATCAATCTTTTCCTCAGGTTGGCCGCTTGCAAAAGACAATTGAGGGATAAAAGGCAATGCCCCTAATAAAGGAATTTTCCTTAAAAAACTTCTACGTGAAGAGGATGCCTTTTCTTTCATATTACTTTGTTTTTTTCATAGCCTGCCAAGGGCCGTATTTGTGTTGAGACTCCGAGAAAGCATCAGCAAATGGACCAAAAGGATGATCCATCGGTTTCTCAGCTATTTTGGGCCAATCTTTGGAAATGTCTTTCTTAGGTCGCGGTTGAGAATTGACAAATGCCGCTATATCCCAGGCTTCCTCATCTGTTAAAATTGGATTATCATGGGATGCACCCAAAGGCATATTGGATTTGATGTACTTTGCGAAATTTGTAATACGGTACAACCCCGCACCATCATTGTAACTATTGTTTCCCCACAATGGAGGATATTGGAATGCGTCTTGGTTAGGATTCCATTGACCCTCTCCATTTTTCTGATGGCACGAAGCACATTTCTCCTCGTACAATTTTGATCCATTTTCAGGTGAGCATGCTCGATCAAGCAAGGCCAAATCTTTGAATCCAACGCCCTTTGGCTTTTCACCCTTCTTGACATCTTTACCGAGAAATTTGATATAAGCCACAACGGCTTGCATTTCCTTTGAAGTTGTATCCAATGGCAAACCATTCAAACTGCGTTCAAAACAGTCATTGACTCTTTTGTAAATATTTTCAATGGCACCAGATCTCGCCCTGTATTTGGGATAGGTAGATGCCACTGCACTATAGTTGTTTCCGAAGGTTTTGGTACCGGCATTCAAATGACAATTTTGACAATTCATTCCGTTGGTGGCCATTGGTTTGACACTCCCTTTGGGTCCAAAATACTTGGCCGTATTGGCAATGATGTCCTTACCATACTCTACCAATTTCTTTTCACGCTCTTCCTTAATTCCATATACAGAAGGTGCTTCCCAGAAACCGTTAGGATCTTTAACCTTTACCACACTTGCTGAGGTTTGGTCTTTATCTGGCACAGCACCCCAGTAGGTATTTTCGGTCATGGTTGCGATATAAATCAAAAGTAAAACAACCACGACAAACAATACTATTGTGAGATTGGTGAGCAAACCGACTGATTTCAACAATCGTTGCTCGAATGGTGTTAGGTCTTGTTTGCTCATCAATTACTAGTGTGGCAATTTGTCTTTTATTACACCGTAAACAAAAGTTCCCAGGATTGCAAAAACAAAAACAACAATCATTGCTGTATATCCATAACCAATGTTCACCACCATTGGACCGGGGCATGCTCCACTGAGTGCCCAACCCAATCCAAAAATAGCCCCTCCAATAAAGTACTTCTTGTAGGCCTTATCTTTAGGATGAAACAAGATTGGATTTCCTGTAAAATCTCTGACATGAAACTTTTTGATCAAAGCAACTCCAATTACACCCAATGTCACCGCTGTGCCAATAATTCCATACATGTGGAAAGCTTGAAAGCGAAACATTTCCTGTATTCTATACCATGACATTGCCTCAGACTTGGCCATGATAATTCCAAAGACAACTCCAACAATCAAAAATTTGATAAACTTCATGGCATTAAAAAATTAAAGGGTAAATCAAGTAAGTCATGGCCAATCCACCTGCGAAGAAACCAATCACTGCGATGAGCGAGGGAAACTGCAAATCGGAAAGTCCGCTGATAGCATGACCCGAGGTACATCCACCCGCATAACGCGAACCGAACCCTACCATGAATCCGCCCAAAGCCAGAATCAAAAAACCTTTCACAGTAAATACAGCTTCCCAACTAAAGAGCTCCACAGGTTGCATTCCTTTCGGATCTCCAAAGCCCAATTGCTTTAAAACATCGATTGTACTTTGAGACAAATTAACTGGAGCTCCGTCACTCATGAATTGATTGGCTATCCAACCTCCAATAATGGCCCCTAAAAGAAAAACCAAATTCCATGCTTGCGTTTTCCAATCGAAATCAAAAAACTTAACCTTTTTGCCAGCGCCACCTATTGCGCATATGGTGCGCAGGTTGCTTGAAAAACCAAAGGATTTTCCAAAGTACAGCATCAAGAACATGACTGCTGAAATCATCATCCCAGAAAACCACCAGGACCATGGTTGTGTTATTAATTCCATCATATCAATTCAAATGAAAAGTAATCAAGGGTTTGTACATGTGATTGATCAACTTCTCAGCATCATTGGTTTTGAAAAGACTTTTCTTTCCATAAGTACCAATCACAACCAAATCCATGTCATGCTTTTGATTGAAATGGATGACACCGTCTTCAATTCTCGCGTCTTGTATGGTGTGAAATTTCGTTTCACTCCATCCCATTTTTTCCGTGTACTCTTTCATGTTGGAAAAAACCAAATGCTCATCCACCTGGGAATTATTGATTACATGTAAAAAATGCATGTTGCTATTATCGGCATCCAACATGGTCTCCAGCCATTTCATATCTACTTCACAGCGATTAGAGAAATCATTGACAAACAGTACATTCTTCAAAGTCCAATCCGAGCGATCACACATCAAAGACAAAACTGGAACTTGTGATTTCCTGGCCACCACTTGGGTATTGGTTCCTGAAATTGCGCCTGCAACACCAAAAGCTCCATTTGTCCCCATCGCAATCAAGTCAAAATCATGACCGGCTGCATAGTTGGCTATGGCATCCGTTAATTGACCGACCATCCAATCCGTTTTAACCCCTTGATGCTCCTCCTCAATCACCGACAATTTTTTCTCTATCATTGTCTTTTGAGACAATAAATACTCCATGTCTATTTCACCACAGGTACTAAAATTTTTATCATTATCCAAAGTCACTGTTTCAGGAACTTGAAGGACATGCAGAAAAGTAACTTCTGCATTCTTCCCCGCCAACATCCTTTGGATCAAAACCCAAGCATGCTCTGGAAGAATTGAAAAATCAGTAGGAATTAGAATTTTCATTTTGAAGATTTTAATCAATCAATGCTTTAACAGCTGTCCATGGACCGCCATTGACTACATTGGAAAAACCGGCTTGCTCTAATATCGATTTGGCCATTCCACTTCTAGCGCCACTTCTGCAAAAAACAATGATGTTCTCTTTTCCTTGAAAAGCATCCAATTGATTCGCCAACTGATCCAATGGAATATTCACCGATGCATTGACATGCCCTTCTGCAAACTCTTCTGGCGTTCTAACATCTACTAAAAACGCTCCTTTTTCTATGATCTCTTTCATGTTGTTCATTTCACTTTTGTTTTTATGCTTTCATCATTTTGCTTTGACAAACAAAATCCGTTTTGGGGACATTGGTTTCTGCAATGGCCTTGAAACCACCTTCAACCTCAGAAAAATTTCTAAATCCTCTGGCCTGCAAAATTGAAGCTGCAATCATGCTTCGGTATCCACCAGCGCAATGAATGAAGAAGTGCTCATCTGGGTTGATGTCTTTGGTCCACTCATTGATCAAATTCAATGGACGATTGTAGGCCTCATCGACATGCTCAGCGGCATACTCTGTTTCCTTTCTCACATCCACCACTTTGGCATCCTTGGAAAATTGAGCTGCAAATTCTTGTGGGGTAATTCTATTGACTTTGTCCAACTCTTTGCCCGCATTTTCCCAAGCTGCAACACTTCCTTTGAGGTGACCGAGTTGATTGTCAAATCCAACACGCGCAAGACGAGTAACAATCTCTTCCTCTTGCCCCTCCGTTGTAATTAATAACAAAGGCTGATTTACATTGGCGATAAGTGCTCCAACCCATGGTGCGAAATCTCCATTTAATCCGATATTGATAGACTGAGGAACAAAACCCTTCCAAAATTCTGTACTTGGTCTGGCATCAAGGATTAAAGCTCCTGTTGATTCAGCAGCAGCCTCAAACTCGGATGGAGAAAGGGCTCTTAAACCATTGTTTCGAACTTCGTCGAAACTAGAAATTCCTTTCTTGTTCATGGCCACATTCATTCCGAAATAGGCTGGTGGAGGTGTTAATCCATCCAAAACAGCTGCGATGAAAGCCTCCTTGTTGGGTTGATTCAATGCATAGTTCATTTTCTTTTGATTGCCCAATGTATCCACCGTCTCCTTCATCATGTTCTTTCCACAAGCGCTACCTGCGCCATGCGCTGGGTAAACGGTAACATCATCTGATAAAGGCATGATTTTATTCATCAAGCTATCATATAAATGACCCGCCAATTCTTCTTGAGTCAAGTTAGCTGCTTTTTGAGCTAAATCAGGACGACCAACATCACCCAAGAACAAAGTATCTCCGGAGAAAATTGCAATATCCTTTCCTGAAGCATCCTTTAATAAATAAGTGGTGCTTTCCATCGTATGCCCCGGCGTATGCAAGGCCACAATTGAAATTTCACCCACTTGGAACACTTGATCATCTTTGGCTACGATGCAATCAAACTCAGGATTGGCATTTGGACCATAGACAATTGAGGCTCCGGTTTGCTTACTCAAATCGAGATGACCAGAAACGAAATCTGCATGGAAATGGGTTTCGAAGATGAACTTCAATTTCACATTGTCTTTGGCCAAACGATCCATATAAGGCTGGGTCTCACGTAGTGGATCAATGATGGCCGCCTCTCCGTTGGAGGTGATGTAGTAGGCTCCTTGAGCCAAACATCCTGTGTAAATTTGCTCGATATTCATTTTGTCTTTTATTTCAATTTATTTTTATTTCAAAAATGTTTCTTTGACGATGATGTAAATTCCCATGACCAAAACAAACCACCCAAAGGCGGGTTTCAATTTGGCTCCGTCAATTTTCTTGGACAAATTACTACCCAAGAAAATCCCCACGATTGCAGCTGTTGTAACCGTCAACAAAAGTATCCAATCCAATTGGGTATGTCCCAACTCTCCTGTGAATCCAATAAGCGACTTGGCCGCAATAATCAACAATGACGTACCGACTGCTTCTTTCATGGGCAATTTGGAGAGCACAACCAATGCTGGTATAATCAAAAATCCACCACCCGCTCCTACCAATCCTGTCAAAACTCCCACTACAGATCCTTCTAGAAAAATAAGTGGATAGTTGAAAACCTGTGGTCCTTGATCTTGTTGTGCTGCCTTGCCTTTTTTAATCATGCTGTATGAGGCAGCAATCATTAACAAAGCAAATAGAATCATTAAAAAGATTGATTTTGTAACTTCGAAACTACCGATGGTCAACAATGTGCTTGGAATCAGCGGAACAATCAACGATCGTGTTAGATAAACAGCGGCAATGGAAGGAATTCCGAATACAATGGCCGTTTTAATGTTGATTAATCCACTCTTAAAGTATTGAACAGAACCCACGGCACTGGTTGCTCCCACGATGAACAGTGAATAGCCCGTTGCCAAAACTGCGTCCACTCCAAAAACATACTCCATCACCGGTACTGTTAGAATGCTTCCTCCTCCACCAATGAGGCCCAATGAAACTCCAATAAGAACGGATAACAAATAGCCAACAATCTCCATGTTTTATTTTTATTTAGGATTCATCGGCAAATTTGTGACAAAGCCCATTGCCATTTCTGTAACCGTTGTTACACAAAAGAAAATCTTAGCGAACAATTTTCATT
>JACCDL010266782.1_pt1 | contig 11415 bp, 8 predicted proteins | sample 7441931 | NCBI WGS metagenome assembly JACCDL01 (sample SAMN15323437, study PRJNA562643) | freshwater metagenome | isolation source: river surface water | place: USA:Blue River Watershed | collected 2017-08-16 | reverse complement strand
TTCGGTCTTACAGAGGTCTAATACGACCGGCAGCTGTTGGAGCAGAGATTCAATTTCCACAACCTAGATGTGTGCACTGAAGCGTGGTTTCGGAAACAACTACAAGATGACTAAACGTCGCCGGGAACTGCAGGGCGATCAGTATCGGGGTTCGCTGCAGCGATTTTCAGAGCCACCCAAATAAAGAGGAACTGGAAGGGTAAACGGCCGTAAGCAACGAGTTGGTCACTGAACGCCTTATCGCGCCAGTCCCAGGCCATGTAGAGGTTGGCGGGGTACACGCCGATGAACAGCCATACAGATGCGATGGCGCCTGTGCGACGAAGTGATGGGCGGAACAAGAGATATGCAACAACTAACTCAACGACACCACTTATATATGTCCAGAACTCGCGTGATGGTGGCAACCATGGCGGAACGATGTCATTGAAGAACTGTGGTGATGCAAAGTGCATGACACCGGCAAAGCCGAGAAAGATTGCAACGACAATCGCGATGCGATTCCAAAAATTGTTATTCATGAGATCCGTCCAAAACGTATTGCAGAGCAGCATCGGCCTGCGGTGAGGGCAATGCCCAAATGAGATCGCGCAACAAGATTGCCTCGTTTGCGTTCAGTGCAAGACGACGCATTGCTTCGTGAATGCGTTCGATGGCATGCACATATGACTCGGGGCGCAGAATGTCTGTCTTTGTTGCGAGTTCATCGCGATACACGCTGGCGATTTCAGTGAGACCATCGCGCAGTTCATCGGTGCGGTGACGACGTACTTCGCGCTTGTGTTTATCTTCAAGTGCTTTCTTGCCGCCACGCTTCACACCCATCACTTTGAGTGTCGCTTCAAGATCAATTGCTTCTTGCTCATGCTGGCGTTGCAGTGGCTCAACCGATTCATCGATGAGCGACATAATTTGTTCGACAATTGCAATCACAGTTGCACCCGTGCCGTCGATGCGACGGGGAATGTTGGCGAAGAATTCGCGACGATGTGCCAGTTGATGGTCGGAACCCAATAGGCGTGCACGAGTGAGACTGCCGTGCGACGACTTTGCAGCAACAACGGCGGTGTCGCGTTGCGCACCTTCGGAAACAAGAATGTCGACAATTGTGGCTTCGCTGAGAGGGCTGAACTGAATGGTCATGCAGCGCGATGCGATAGTGACCAACGAATCGGCGACTTGCTCGGCCAGCATGATGAAGAAAACTCCTGGCGGTGGTTCTTCAATTGTTTTCAACAACATTGCGCTTGCAACCGGTGCCATGAGGTGCGCCTCGTGCATCACGATGACTTTGCGTGAACCTTCAGTCGGCGTCACCGCAGTGATGCGAATGACATCTTCTGCTTGATCGCGTAACACCGACGCACCTTCGCGACGCACTTCGTGAATGTCGGGATGCACACCACGCAACGCCATGTAGTTAATGCGATCACTGGGGTCTTGCGATTGCGAGAGAAGTTGACCGGCAAATGCACGCGCAACTTCTTCCTTACCGCAGCCTTCGGGGCCAATGAACAGATACGCGTGAACTGGGTTGGCTAGTGAATGCGCGAGTTGATCAACAGCACGGTCTTGTCCGCGAATTTGATCCCACACTGAAGCCACGTAGGCAGGTTACTAACGGAGTCTGTCGGTGACTGCGGTGCGAATGGCGAGTTCTACGTCGTCTTTTGGCGCTGTGCCGTCAATAACGATCCAGCGGTCAGGGTCGGCCTCGCGAATCTCAGTGAAACCGTCGTTAATGCGCGCGAAGAAGTCGGCACCCTCGCGCTCGAAGCGGTCGAGGTTTCTCTTAGCCAAACGATCGTTAAGAATGGGCGTCGGCACGGAAATGAACACCACAAGGTCGGGCAGACGGCCGTTGAGTGCCCACGTGGAAATGGACAACAAGTCAGGCGTGCCCAAACGGCGTCCGTAGCCCTGATAGGCGAGAGTGGAATAGATGCTGCGGTCGCTCACCACATGCTGACCACGATCGAGCGCTGGTTGCACTACTTCGGCCATGTGCTGTGCGCGGTCGGCTGCCATGAGCAGTGCTTCGGTGCGTGGAGCTAAGTCGGTGTTCTCCACGTCGGCCACGATGCCGCGCAGAAGCGAGCCAATGCGAGTGCCGCCAGGTTCGCGCGTGATGACTGCGTTGAGGTGTTCACCCAGTCGCTTGGCGTGCGTGCTCTTGCCACAACCCTCGAGACCTTCGAGCGCTATATAAAGAGGTGTCGTCACTCTGAATCAGCCGCTTTCGGTGCAGCCTTCTTTTTGGCAGGTGCTTTCTTTGCAGCGGCTTTCTTCTTTGCTGGCGCCTTCTTTACTGCAGCCTTTTTCGCCGGAGCTTTCTTGGCTGCTGCCTTGCGCGTGCCGGCTTTCTTCTTTGGTCCGCCGTTGGCTTCGATGTATTCACGACGCAGTTGCAACAGTTCGTATGCGCGCTCGTTGGTCATTGATTCCATGCGGTCACCACGTGTGAGGCCAGCGTTTGTTTCGCCGTCGGTTACATAGTCGCCGAAGCGTCCTTCTTTACCAACAACTGGCTTGCCGCTTGCCGGGTCATTTCCGAATTCGCGTAGCGGTGGCTTTGCTGCTGCGCGACCGCGGCCGAAAGTGCGAGGCACTGCGAGCAACGCAAGTGCTTCTTCGAGAGTGACTTCAAGAAGTTGTTCTTCTGTTTGCAGTGAACGACTTTCTTTGCCCTTCGAGATGTAAGGACCAAAGCGACCATTTTGTGCAGTGATGGGTTCACCATCTGCTGGGTCGTTGCCAACAAGACGAGGTAATGACAACAAGTCGGTGGCGTCTTTCATTGACAAGCGATCGACGTTCATTGTTTTGAACAGCGACACCATCTTTGGCTTGTCCATGTTGGGTGGAAGTTGGTCGTTTGTGCCCCACTGCACATATGCGCCGTAACGGCCAGTCTTCGCGAACACGGGGAGACCATCAAGTTCACCCATTGGCACGTCGCCCTTTGGTGCACGCAGTAATGCAAGTGCGGTGTCGAGATTCAACTCGTCGGGTGTCATTGAGTCGGGAACACTTGCGGTGTTCTCACCTGAACGCACATATGGTCCGTAGAGGCCTGGCTTCACAATCACGTCTTCGTGTGTGTCGGGATGAACACCGAGAACAAATGTGTTTGCTTCAGCTGCATCGATGGAGTCGAGCTTTGCCTCCACGATGCCGTGCAAACCTTCTTGACCTTCAGCACCGAAATAGAACTGGCGAAGCCATTCCACTTTCTTTGTTTCACCACGTGCGATTGCGTCGAGATCAGCATCGACACCAGCAGTGAAGTCGTAGTCGACTAATTGATCAAAGTTTGATTCGAGGAGGCGAATAACGGAGAACGCGGTCCATGTAGGAACAAGCGACGTTCCCTTCTTCCACAAGTAATGGCCGCGATCGACCATGGTGGAGATGATGGATGCCCATGTCGACGGACGACCGATTCCCTTTTCTTCGAGCACCTTCACCAACGACGCTTCGGTGTAGCGCGGTGGAGGAGATGTGGAGTGTGAAGTAGAGGTGTATTCGGCAACAGAAACGGGCTGACCGGGCACAAGTGCGGGAAGCAACAATGCTTTTTCATCGTCTGACTCAGCATCGTCTTCGTCGCGCGATTCTTCGTATGCCTGGCGATAACCAGGGAATGTGATGGTGGTGCCACTTGCAGCAAATTCGCAATCACTGCGCTCTGCATCGGCTGCAGTTGCGCCCAAACGCACGCTCATGGTTGTGCCAAGCGTGTCGGCCATTTGTGATGCAAGTGTGCGCTGCCAAATGAGTCGGTACACGCTGAGGTCTTGTCCGCGAAGCTCGCTTGACAATTGATCGGGCGAGCGCAATGGAAGAGCGGGACGAATTGCTTCGTGTGCTTCCTGTGCGTTCTTCACCTTGTTCGTGAACTTACGCGGACCATTGGCAAACAAGAACTTGTCGCCATAGTCCTTTGATACGTATGAACGAATCTGACCGATTGCTTCGTCGCTGAGCGCAATGGAGTCGGTACGCATATAAGTAATGAAGCCACGTTCGTACAGACCTTGCGCAACGCTCATTACTTGACGGCTAGAGAGTCGCAACTTACGACCAGCCTCTTGCTGCAATGTGCTCGTAGTAAATGGAGGCTTTGGTGCCGAGCGGTATGGCTTTTCGTCAACCGACCGAACAATAAAGTCAACGTTTTCAAGGCCTGCAACGAGTGCTGCTGCACGGCCTTCATCGAGAATGATGACATCGCCGCTTGCAACGCCGGACTCGTTGAAGTCCTTGCCTGTTGCTGCACGACTGCCGTTGACCGACACAAGTTTCGCGATGAAGGCAGGTGTTGTCGCCGTGTTGGCTTCTAGAGAGAAGTAGTCGGCCGAACGGAACTGCATACGCTCGCGCTCACGCTGAACGATGAGACGCAAAGCAGGGCTCTGCACACGGCCCGCACTAAGACCTCGGTTTACGCGACGCCACAGAACGGGCGACACTTCGTATCCATATAAACGGTCGAGAATGCGTCGAGTCTCTGCCGCGTCGACAAGGCCATAGTCAATGTCGCGTGGGTTGGCTACTGCTTCTTGAATCGACTTCGCGTTGATCTCGTGGAACACCATGCGGTGCACCGGAATTTTTGGCTTCAACTGCTCGAGCAGGTGCCATGAAATGGCTTCACCTTCTCTGTCTTCGTCCGTTGCCAGATAGAGAGCGTCGGAGCGCTTCAGAATGTCTTTGAGTTCACGAACGATGGTGCGGCCACGCTCGGTGAGTTCATATGAGGGCTTGAAATCGTTGTCGACATCGACAGCCAAACCCTTGCTCGGAAGGTCGGCAATATGGCCCACAGAGGCGCGGACTTCGAACTCTGGTCCGAGATATTGGGCGATCGTTTTGGCCTTGGCGGGGGACTCAACGATGACGAGTGACTTAGACATAACCTTTTCAGGGCTACGTGATTTGGGGGGCTCTTGTCAAGTCCCCCCAGCCCAGACCCTGGGAAACCCTTATGGAATCAGTGTTTGACGGGTGGGTACTCGTGGTGGTGGCCCTCGACGTCGATCGAGGGAAGCACCCGGTCGATCCACTTCGGGATCCACCAGTTGCGGTCTCCGAGCAGTTCCATGGTGGCTGGCACCAGCAACATACGCACCACCGTGGCGTCGATGAACACTGCAAACGCCATGCCCAAGCCAAACAGCTTCAATTGGCGGTCATCGCCCAGCACGAAGGCCGCGAAAACGCACACCATGATCAGCGCTGCAGCGGTGATGACGCGTGCAGTTGCAGCCACGCCGTCGGCCACGGCGGTGGTGTTGTCGCCCGTGCGGTCGAACTCCTCTTTCATACGTGAGAGAAGGAACACCTCGTAGTCCATGGAGAGTCCGAACACGATGGCGAACAGGAACATGGGTGCCCAAGCTTCGACGGGGCCTGGCTTGTCGATGCCAATGATCGAACCGAACCAACCCCATTGGAACACGGCCACGATGACGCCGTAAGCAGCACCCACTGACAGCAAGTTCATGAACACTGCCTTCAACGGAACGAGCACACTGCGGAACACAGCCATGAGCAAGATGAACGACAAAATCAACACGATGGCGATGAGAAGGGGAAGTCGTTGGCTGAGATAGTCGGCGAAGTCCACTTGACCAGCTGTCCAACCGCCAACTTTTGCATTGACGTTCGCTGAAGGAATTACTTCATCGCGCAAAGTGTGCACCAGCGTTGTGGTGGCTTCATCTTGTGGCGCAGTTTTTGGATACAACATCACGAGCGAAATTGTTTCGCTCTTCACCGGAATGGGCATTGCCATTGCGATTCCCTCGGTGCTATTGAGCTTTTGCACGAAAGCGCCGAGTTGTTGCTTATCGGCACCATCAACTGTGATGAGTAATGGGCCGCTGAATCCAGGTCCGAATCCTTCAGCGATGAGGTCGTATGCCTTACGTGTGGTGGTGTCCTTTGCGGCATTGCCTGCGTCACCAAAACCGAGGCGCATGGAGAACATCGGAATTGCGAACGTGCACAAGATGACAAGCGATGCAAGCAATGACAACCATGGGCGACGCTGAATCATGCGGCTCCACCTCCACCAGAATGATTCCTGATGATTGTTTTGCGCGCGATGAGGAAGTGGAGTGCGCAGTGACTTCACAAAGAAGCGCGCAACTTGCACTAACGCTGCAATGAGAACGCCAGCTTGGAAAAAGGCGATGATGCCACTGAAGAATCCGATGAGCGCGCTCACAACGAATACAACGAGCGAAATCATCGCAGCACGTGTTGTGTTGTCGACTCGCTCGCCGGCCATTGCAATGAGCGACGGCAACAATGAAACAGCAGCGATCATCATGACTGCTACAGAAATTGCCATACCGATGGCGAGACCACTCACAAATGGAAGTCCGATTGCCAGAAGGCCGAGAAGCGCAATAATCACAGTGATTGCGGCGAAAATTACTGCACGCCCCGAGGTGTCGATTGCTTCAACAACGGCGTCTTCCACCGATAGTCCGTCGTGCAGCGATTCACGGAAACGCGTGACGATGAAGAGTGCGTAGTCGATACCGACACCAAGACCAATCATGCCGACCATCGAGGTAACTGCGTCGGGCATCGATGCCAAGTGGCTGGCGAGTCCGACGATTGATACAGCCATCACAAGACCGATGAGTGCAATTCCGATAGGAAGTCCCATTGCAAGCACGGATCCAAATGCAAGAACAAGAATGATCATTGCGGCGAGAAGTCCAAGAACTTCACTCTCAGGTGTTTCAAAAGTTCCGAAGAGTTCGCCGCCGTATTCAATTTGCAATGAACCTGATTTCAGCGGGTCGACAACAGCTTCAATGTCTTCTGCGAGCGAAGCCATTTCTTCAACTGTCATCTGCTTTGTTTCAACGCGAGCGAATGCGATTTTGCCGTTTTGACTGACTTGTCCCGGAGTTGCGAATGGTCCAGCAACATCAACATCGGTGATGGCGTCGACCTTTGCAAGAACGTCGTTAATTGACTTCTGCAGAGCAGGGTCTTTGAATCCTGTTGAACTGCTGAACACGATTTGTGCGGAGCCACCAGCTTGCTGAGGGTTGACTTGTTCGAGAATGGTGATGACATCGCGTGATTCACTCTCAGGAAGGTCCATTGAGGTGCTGAAGGCGGACCCTGTGATTCCACTGATGATTGCGATGATGATGGCTGCTGGAATCCAGATACCAAATACGACAACACGCTTATGACGAACTGAGAAGCGAGCGATTTTCGTGAGCATGAGAGCCTGTTCTGTGTCGGGGGAACCGTAAATAGGCTACGAATTGCGGTTCTGTATGACTGTGGTGGCGGTACCGTTTTTGCAAATGGAAACACATGTCACACCGCCGAATGCACCGGATTTTTCCGTGCTGCATGGCCGCGTGACACGCCTCGATCGCGGGTGGAGCACCGTGCTGCTCGACGACGGAAAAACTGCCCGTGTGCGCAACATTGGTGTGGAGATTGCTGTCGGAGACATGGTCACCATTAGCGCCGATGGCGAGCGCATCGACTTTGTCGACGAACGGCGCAGTGCCTTAACGCGCCGCCAGTCTTTTGAGGGCGCGCGTGGCACTCGGCAGATTGTCGCCAGCAATATTGACATCGTGTTTTTGGTGCATGCCGTGAATGCACCCGTGAACCAACGACGACTAGAACGTGAGTTGGTGTTGGCATTCGACAGTGGTGCGCAGCCAGTTGTCGTGCTCACGAAGAGCGACACGGTTGATGCCGACGAAGTGCAACGGGTAAAGACCTCCTTGAGCGATGTTGCTCTTGATGTTGAAATCATTCCCCTTAGTTCTCGCACTGGTGCTGGTGTTGAACGTGTTCGTGAAATAGCAGTTGAAGGAATCACAGTTGCTTTCATCGGTGCTAGTGGTGTGGGTAAGTCCACCTTGGTCAATGCGCTTGTCGGGCACGAGGTGCAACGAACTGGTGAAGTGCGAGAAGACGACCAACGCGGCCGACACACCACTGTTGCTGCCGAACTCATTGCTTTGCCGGGTGGTGCGTGGCTACTCGACACTCCTGGGTTGCGTGCAGTCACTCTGTGGACCAGTGGCATTGGAATCGAGCGGGCATTCCGCGATGTGTTCGATGTGGCTGACAAATGTCGTTTTCGTGATTGCAAACATCTTGATGAACCCGATTGCGCAGTTACAGCAGCTATTGCATCGGGAGAGCTCGCTGCAAGCCGGTTGGAATCGATGCGTCGACTCGTGGCCGAAGAACAGTCAGTAGAAGAAGAGCAAGTGGAGCGCGAACGCGCACAAGACCGTCGTGGATTTCGCCGGCCTCGCGCACCGAAGCCTTAACGCTTATGCGGTGAACTGAATGCCAACGATGGCGCCGCCATCAACATTGTCCAACACATATGCGTGAGCATTGTGGTCTTCAACAAACTGAGCCACGATTGCGAGCCCGAGGCCTGAACCTGGCATTGAACGAGTAGCAACTGCTCGATAGAAGCGGTCGAATACGTGTGGCTTGTCGTCGTCGGAAATGCCCGGACCATGATCGCGCACTTCCACTCGTTTTGCACCAACATGCACTTCAACGGCGGCTGTGCCCGAACTGAACTTCACAGCGTTGTCAACCAAATTTGAGAGCGCGCGTTCAAGTTGTTGTGGTCGTGCGACGATGACTGTGTCGTCGGTGCTGTGAACCGTGACGGAAGCAGTGGTGCGGCGGGATGCACGGGCAACAATTTCATTTGCAACATCTAAAAGGTCAATAGAAACAGGGTCTTCTGCCTTACGTTGATCAATTGCTAGTGCACTCAGTTCAGCACTGAGGTCGGCAAGTTCGTCGACCTCTGCGCGCATGTCGGCCAAGATTGATGCGCGATCGGCATCAGACAAAGTTGCTCGTTCAAGAATCTCCGTATTGGCGCGCAAACTTGTGAGCGGTGTTCGTAACTCGTGGCTTGCGTCTTGCACAAGTTGACGTTGGCGAGACACACTGCCACGCAGAGCTTCCAACATGGTGTTGAAACTGCCGGTGAGACGGGCAACTTCACCAGTGCCCGATGTTGTGATTGTTTGATCAAGATCTTGGGTGACGGCAATGGACTCTGCAGAGAGTGCAAGTTCTTCAAGCGGCTTGCTGACACGACGTGCAAAGAGCCAACCAAAGAGCGCGGAGACAACGACTGCAATTGCAGCGAAGAGTGGGAACCACACACGCATACCGTGACGCGCATTCACCAAGATTTGTGTGTCTTTTGCAACCTGAATTAATGAACCGTCGGGAGTGAGAACCGTGAGAAGACGGAACTGATGATTGTCGATAGTGATTGTGCTGCGATGGATGCGGTCGCCGATTTGACTGAGTGCTTTATCTGCTTCAGTGACTGGCAACTGTGGGTATTCGTTGCGACCAAGAATTTGTCCGTTGGGCAACACAACTTGAGTAATCGCATCGACTTCGGTTTGCATGATTGCTTGATTGGCAGGTCCACGACCAAATGCCTGATCCCACGAGAAGCCTGGGCGGGAGATGATGTCGAGAATGCGAGATGCGCGTTGATTCAGCGACGTTTGCACTTGATTCTCTAATTGCTGTGACGCAATTCGATATGCGCCGTAACTCATTGCAGTAGCGAGAACAAGAACGATGCTCGCGGTAATGATTGCGAAGCGAGTGCGAAGGTTCATGACTCTTTTACCGTGTATCCGACACCACGAACGGTGTACACAAGGCGGCTTTCTCCGGACTCTTCAGTTTTGCGACGCAAATATCCGATGTAGACATCGAGAGACTTTGAACCAGTCTCAAAGTCGTAACCCCAAATCACTTCATAAATGTGATCGCGCGAAACGACGATGCCAGGTTGTTGCATGAGAAGTTCGAGCAAATCGAATTCTGTTTTTGTTAATTGCAAATCTCGATCGCCACGGTGTGCTTCGCGCGTTAATGAATTGAGTACAAGGTCTCCAACACGCAATGTTGTGTTTGCTGCAGTTGGAGTAGTACGACGCAACAAAGCACGACAGCGTGCAAGTAGTTCATCAACAACAAATGGCTTTACCAAGTAATCATCAGCGCCTGCATCGAGACCAGCAACACGATCGCCAACTTCAACGCGCGCAGTGAGCAACAAGATGGGTGTTGACACACCGCGATGACGAGCTTCGCGACACACAGTAAGTCCGTCTGCAAAGGGCATCATCACGTCGAGAACAGCAAGGTCGTATCGCTTTTGTGACAACGCCTCAAGAGCTGCTTGGCCATCGTTGACCGCTGTGACCTCGTAATTCTCCAGTTCGAGCACCCGCTGAACGGCCTTACGAACAGAGGGGTCATCCTCGGCAATCAGTACTTTTCGGGTGTCCATGACGCCACGGTAGCCATGATTTATAAGGGTTTGCCGTACCTTGCACCGATTCTTGGAATCCTCTTACCTAACTCATGGATACTCCTTACCTAACAGCGTGAAAGTGGAGACCAGCCAGGAACACCTGGTGACAACCCACAACAAAGGAACCCCACAATGAAGAACAACTCCCGTTTCACAAAGATCGCAGTCGCGACCGGCCTCGTCGTTTGCAGCGGCGCGGCAGTTCTCGGCCTCACCGGATTTGCAAGCGCACAGCAAGCACAGAACAAGGCAGCAGCAGTTGTTGTCGCAGCAGCAGATAGCAACAGCGGCACAAATGCAGGTGCAGCTACAACAACCGACGGAGCTGCAACTGGTTCAGTCGGTGCACAGGCCATCGATGGTGCAGCAGTTGCACCTTTCGCTGACGAAGCAAACCGCCCTAATCCAGTCGCAACTGCAGCCAAGGCACTTGGCATGACAGAAGCAGAACTCACCACAGAGTTGAAGGCCGGCAAGTCGATCAGCGATGTTGCAAAAGCAAAGAATGTTGACCTCGCAGACGTGAAGGCAGCACTTGTTGCTGAGATGAAGGCACACTTCGCAGAAGAAGTGAAGTCTGGTGAGCACACTCAGGCAGAAGTTGATGCCAAGTTGGCCGGTCTCTCCGCAAAGATCGACACCATGCTCACCACAGCCGGTCTTCCACAAGGTCGCGGTGGCCACGGTGGAATGGGCGGCAAGGGTGGCCATGGTCCAAGCGCAGCTGACAAGGCTGCACTCGCCAAGGTGCTGAAGCTCACTGAAGCTGAATTGCAAACACAGTCACAGACCAAGTCTCTTGCAGACATTGCAAAGGCACAGAACGTTGACATCGCAGATGTGAAGGCAGTCATCTTGTCGGGCTTCAAGGCCCACCTTGCTGAAGAAGTGAAGTCTGGTGAGCACACTCAGGCGGAAGCAGATCAGAAGCTCACCGAGTTCACCGCCAACCTCGACAACATGGTGAACAACGTTCGCCCTGCTGGCGGCAAGGGTGGTCGTGGTGGTCACGGCCACGGCCGACACGGTGATGGCCC
>JACCDL010612806.1_pt1 | contig 11417 bp, 14 predicted proteins | sample 7441931 | NCBI WGS metagenome assembly JACCDL01 (sample SAMN15323437, study PRJNA562643) | freshwater metagenome | isolation source: river surface water | place: USA:Blue River Watershed | collected 2017-08-16 | reverse complement strand
GTTATCACCATTATGTGTATATAAATTGAATGATCCTGATGTGTTTATATCTACATTACCGTTTGTGTTCATTGTGAATCCATTTGATTCACTGTATGTAAATCCTGAATAATCAACCAATGAACCTGAAGCACCTACAGTTACAACTCTTCCTTCTGTTAAACCATCGAATGCAATCGAGTTCAATGAAATATTTGTAAAGTGTGCATTTTCAGCCCAAACATTATTCCATGTTTGACCTGAACTACCTAAATCAAATGATGAACCTGTTTGAGGTAAGATAGAAGAACTAACTTCACCATTAAAGTTTACCGTATCACCTGAATAGTCACCTAAATTGATACTACCGCTGAATACAATGTCACCTGTTACTTTTAATGAACCTGTTACATTAACAGTTCCACCTTCTGCCCATAATGAAATGTCTCCAGTAGATGATAATTCAACACCTGGTTGTCCATTTACACCATTACCATTTAATGATAAGTAATTATATTGTTCTGTATTACCTTGAATGAGATCAACCGTAACATTACCACTATCTTGAACAATTAAGTTTGAACCACTTGTTAATAACATGTTACTGTTCTGTGCTACTAAACCGCTGTCAAATGTTGCAGAACCATTAGATACTACTAATGCACCTGTTACTGAAGTATTACCATTTACATTTAATGATGAACTTACAAATACTCCGTTTACACCTACAAGTGAAACAGTTTGTAAAGAATCGTCAATTTTTAAGTAATTGGTGTCATCACCAAAGAAACTATATCCACCACTTGCTTTAATGTGTGTGTCACCTAAACCAGTGTTATATATTTCAAAATATCTTACATCTCCTTGGTCAGGTTGTAAATAAAGTGAGCCAGTCCCTTCAATTTTTGTTGCAAATAATGAACCTGTTAATTCAACATTACCATTAATATATAATTTGTTACCTGCACCATTTAACGCATAAACATCACCAGTAGTCTCATCGGTGTTTAAGTTTACTACTCCACCATCATATGATGCAACATTTGTATTTCCACCACCTTCAGCCCATAACCAAAGGTTTCCACCACCATCCGCAGTAACATCTAAACCATTTTGGTCTGAATATATTCCAACGTATCCATCACTATTAGCGGTAAGGTAACTACCATTACCACCAGACATTTGAACACCGTTTGTTGAATCTTGAAGGTATAATTTACCGTCGTTGTAGATTTCAGACCCTGTGTTGTCACCAACATATATTGTTCCCGTTACATAAAGATTGTCTGTTGTTGATATTTTCGTATTAACTTGTAATCCAAAATCAGGCGAGATAGATGCTGTCGCACTACCACTAACAATTCTTGATAAATCAAGGTTTGTTACTCCTGACGCTGGAATGTTTGTCAAACCACTCGCATCTCCAACAAACGAACCTGTAAAAAACGATGCAGTTACGTTAGTTGATTGTAAGTCATTAATTGTTACACCTGAGATAGTATTACCTTCGATGTTACCCGTTAAATCAATCTGACTATTTCCAACATTACTGTTGTTCAATATGTAGAGAGATTTGTTAGAACTAGCATAGAATGGAGTACCATCTAAAGTTGTGCCGTAAGTTGATGCTACTAAGTTAGGAGCCTCACTACCAGCATAAAGTTTTGAAGCTGGTGAGTATAATCCTGAACCTTCATCTGTACCAATAAAAACGAAAGGACCATTTAAATTACCGACTGAACCAGTCGCCATGATCAATTCACCTTTACGTGACGTTGAGTTTTTTACGGAATCTATCGAACCTCTTCTGTGTTTGATAATTTGTGCCATATTTCTTTTTGTTTGTGTTTGTTATAAATATCTTGACTTTATTCTATCTCAATATCTTATCATTTATTTTTTTTAAAAAAATCCGTCTCCACAGTCAATCACCGTAAATGTCGACATATTACTTCTATCACCTAACGTACCTAAATTTTGTATGGTCATAGATGCCGACTTGATTTGTTGTCCAATCTGATTTTTTAATATACTCATCGCTCCTGATATGATTAATGAATCCGCATCAATATCATTCATTTGAACCAATGTTGTAGTACCCTCAACTCTCAAGTCACCTTTAATGACCATTGAACCAGTTGTATATATTGAACCTGTGAAATTGTGTGTGTCGTCTTGTGTATCACCGAATGATGTTGAACCGCTCGCATATTGAGTGGTCATATTAGTCACCGATGATGAAATGATTAACTGTTTTGCAGTAATAGTACCGTCAACAGTTAAATTGTTTGAGATAAAAGCCGAACCTGTGACATTTAAATTGTCACCATCGAAAGACATATTGCTTTCAACTGTGGCATATGGTTTAACACCATTTAATGTTATAATACCATTATCTGTATCACCTGAAAGTGTTAGAGAACCTGGTATACCAATTGGTGTAATTGTAAATAAATCACCATCATTTGGGTCTACTCCGTTTGATGTTAATTGTACCACTGTAAATTTCTCAAATCCGAATTCGTACGGAGTTACTTGAGTAATTTGTAAAAACTTGTATGTTGTTGCGTCGTTAAGATTAACAACTTTTAAAACTGTACCTACTTGGATTGAATCTAAATAAGCACCGATTGATGCTCCGTTCAAATCCTCAGGTCTATCGTTAATTACTATTTCGGTTGGTGAACTACCCCATGAACCTGCGTTCATTGCAAAGTAGTTATTACCCGGATTTACCGATGTATCAGTTGTTGCTTTAAATTTCCATTTTGCAAAGTGACCTTCTTGTCCTGAAGTACCTGATGTACCGCTAGTACCTGCAGTTCCCGATGAACCGCTAGTACCTGATGAACCATCACTACCTGATGTACCATCAATACCTGATGTACCAGACGTCCCACTAGAACCATCACTACCTGAAGTACCACTAGAACCTGACGTTCCACTTTCACCTGATGTTCCTGAAGTTCCATCACTACCTGAAGTACCACTTGTACCGCTAGTACCACTAGAACCATCACTACCTGACGTTCCGCTTTCACCTGAAGAACCACTCGTACCACTAGTACCCGTACTTCCTGATGACCCACTTGTTCCTGATGAACCATCACTACCCGAAGTGCCACTTGATCCTGATGTACCCGATAATCCTGAAGACCCACTTGTTCCTGATGAACCGCTCGTACCTGATGAACCATCACCACCAGCAGCACCACCTAAGTTAACTTCCCAAAAGGAACGACTATTAGAACCTACTACATTTGTTACATAAACACTAAGTGCACCCGTTAAATCATCATATGTTATTACATCACCATCAATATAATTTGTTCTATTGAACGCAATTAATATTTTATGAGCAACAATGTATGATAAACCAATACCAACGTTTAATGATATTGTTTGTCCACTTGTTAATGTTGATAAATTAAATGTGTCGGATGATTCAGTTTTAAATCTGTCTCCACTATTTCCACTCGAACCAGACGTTCCACTTGAACCTGACGCACCTGAAGTACCGCTAGTTCCTGAAGATCCTGCGGGTCCCATTCCACCGCCCCCTGTACCACCAGTGGCAATCAAATCTGATAAACTCGTACCAGATAGGTATAAGTTTTCAGCATATACGGCATGAAGTGGGGTTTCTATAGATCCAAGATCAATTATAGATCCCGAAGGAACGTTTTCGGTATCAACTTGGGTCCAATTAATTTTTTGTAAAGCCATGTAAAAGTAAAGTCTTTTACATAAATACTTTTATTTCGATATATTACATTAAAAAAGGGATTTTTTTTTAAATCCCTTTCAATTAAATGTACATTTTGATTTTTTCGATTAAATCATCTCTGTCTTTGTAGTCTCTCTCAGGTACAAAGATCGGTCCCTCGTCCCCTCCGGCAATACTGACGTACACACTTGGGAGTGAGTTATGACCTGTTTGTTTAACTACCGAATTCCAAATTTCTTTGTTCGACTCAACTTCAATTTCAGTAAAAGTTATGTTTAATTTTTTTAATTCTTTTTTTAAATCAACACAATGACTGCAACCATTTAATGTGAACACAATAATCTCGTTCATATTATAATTTATTTAGAACTTCTTTATAGTGATTATCGGATTGTACTCCTTGTGTTCTATCAACTAACTTTTCACCATTAAATATCATAACGGTTGGGACTGAACGAATTCCCATATCTAAAGATGTGTCCATATTCTCATCAACATCAATTTTGATAAATTTAACGTCAGGATATTCCTTCTCAATTTGTTCCAATCTTGGGATTAAGGTCTTACAAGGTCCACACCATTTAGCCCAAAAATCTACCACCAATTTATTTCCTTGTGATTGTAATTCTTTAAATCTTTCTGTTGTTACGTTTTCCATTTTTTAAAATCCTATTTTACTTCCATTATTTGTTGACTTGATTAAATCAACGTCTATATTATATATATCAGCTAAACACATTGATTCCTCCACAATTTGATTTTTACCCAAATGTTTCAACAATTTGTTGGTCTCGTTAACTGATAATTTCTCAAACTTATGTTCCGCAATTAATCGACCTTTTCTAAGGAGTGCTTTATCTATTTTTTCCCTCTTCATATTGAAGGTTGCGACTATTTGAATACTTAAACAATCACCCAAAATTCCATCGGTTAAATTGAGGATATTTGAAACTCCCGCAGGTGACCCATTACCCTCTCTATCAGAAATTACACGTTCAGCATCTTCAATAATTAAAATGCTATTTTTGTGGTCCATCAAGAATGGTATGATAGATGGTTCAGATAACATTTCCGCCATTGATGGTGGAATGAATAGAATATCTTTGTCTTTAACTAACGACGTTAGGTGTTTAATGTATGAAGTTTTACCGGTGCCAGGGTCACCATGAAGTAAGATGATTCCTTTACCGTTATTTTCATTTAATTTTTTAACAATGGTTTCATGCACTTTAGCAAATTCAGAACCGTAATTCAATTCTAAATCCATTGGGGGTGCAATTAAATCATATTCTTCTGTGTCTAAATGACCCATGTCAGATTTAACCAAATTAATGTTTGATTTCTTTTTCTTTCTCTCGTAAGTTTTTAATTTTTCAAAATCAAGTTGTTCTGCAATGTCACCATTTCTAATATCATATGCAAAATCGATTTGAACCAAGTTGTCTTTGGTTTTATCAATATTACCGAATACTCTAACTAATATTTTTTTATCGACATTCTCATAAAGTGACTGTGACGATAAATCAAACCTTCTGTTTGATGAAAAAATATTAATCACTTCCACAAACCCAATTGATTTAAAATAATCAATCACTGAAAAATCGTAAAAAATTACGTTAATATGTTTGGAAGGTAATTGGTCGAATTTAATTACATAATATTGTTCGGTTGGTATCTCAGTACCATAGACAGTATCATATATTGGATAATATTCCGGTATGTTTTTGCTCATAAAACAAAAATAGGTTAAATAATTAACTTAATAAACTTAGTTTAGACAAATTTTACCAAAACCTCTGTAGTCTACGAAAATATTTTTTTCGGGGTCTGGTGTTTCTTCTTCCAATTCAGTAATTGACTTATCAACAATAGAAATTGCTTTCATTGTTTTTCGTAATAAGTCAAATTGTTCTTTGTTTAACATGGGTTCACCAAGTTGATTGAAATTCTTTTGTGCAATTTCAGTTAGATGGTCAAAAAACTTTTCTTCATCTACTCCATGAAGAAAATATATTCTCGCCTCATCATTTTTTTTGAGGTAATTCTTGACAGTTTGTAAATAGGTTAATACTTCAGGCGATAAATCCATCTATATTTTTTCAATTTGATTTAAAGTTAATGAAACAGCGGTGTTTCGTCCGAATATTTTAATTTCAATATCAACTTTATCTCCTTTAATGTCAGATATAACCCCATCAAAACTTGCAAACGGGCCCTCGATTACTTTAATCACTTCACCTTTGATGTATTTTAATCTTTTTGACTCAACGTGATTTTCTAACGTATCATCTTTTAAAATTCTTTTGATATCTGATTCTCTAAGAAGAACCGGTGTCCTATCTCCACCCATACCCATAATGTTTGGTAAACCTGTTAAACTTTTTAACTCCTCTTCGTTCAATCTTTTACCACATTCAAAATATAGATATCCACTATATAGAACTTTATCTCTTAAAACTTTTTTATTCTTAACAGAAACAAACTCTTTCTCCAATGGACAAATAAATCTATTAATGTTTTTAATTTTTCCAAGTGAAATCTCTTTGTTGAATTGCTCAGTTAATGTTCTCTCCTTTCCTGGTAAAACCTTTACCACGTACCAATTTGTTTCCATAGAATTTTAAAATAAATATTAATAATTCATTATGAGAAGTTCAATCCCCTCATTCTGAGTACCGTCTTTTTTGGCGGCGGCAGCCTTTTTATATGCTTTTTCTTTCCAAACATAAGTTTCTTTTGGAAACCATTCTGATAGTTGTGGAAAATCATAATATGACAAACCAAATTTCCCTTGCATGTTTTGTAAACAAGTTGCTAATCTTTGGTGTGTTTCTATTGTAAAGATGTGATTTGAATAGTAGTTCTCTGTTTTATAATATGGTGGATCCATATAGAAATATGTAGTTGGTGAATCGTATTTTTCAACAACCTCTTGGAAATCCATATTTTCAACAAAAGTAATTTTGTCTAAATGTTCTCTGTATTTTGGGTGTTTTAATTTATCCATAAAGATTAACACTTTACATCTGTACTTACCTTTGTAATCCATGTAAGAAGCAGTTTCAGGTTTTGAACCTGAGAATACTTGTGTTAATACGTAAACATACTTACAAGCAATTTCTAAACTATTCTCATCTGTGATAACTAAATTGTCATTGAATACTTCAGCTTGGTATTCGTTGAACATCACCGCAAATTCAGGTGGTGTGTCAACTACACCCAATTGTTGACATGGGTAATGTGATAATGCTTCGTGTAAAACATCATACTGTTTAGCCCACTTCATTAAGTTGGCATTTAGACCATTATAGTCATTATAGACCACCGTCTTAAGATTAGGGTATTTCTCTAGGTCCATATTAAAAAAGACCCAAAACATACCTGAGAATCCCTCCACATAGGTTTCAATGTCATTAGGGATTTGAGGTGCAATCCACTTACCAATTCTAGCTTTACCGCCGATGTAACTTATCATTTCAATTTAAATTATGTACATTAAAAAATATAGAGAATAAAATTGAAAAAAAGAAATTAATAGTATATATTTTATATATGAGTTGTACAAGTTGTAAAGAAAAAAAGGACATTAGGGAAGAACTTATGAAGACAACCAAAATTGTCAGTAAAAGTGTCATTTGGTTTATAGTGATATGGACAATGCTTGGCATTTACGGTTTGGTTACCTTAATTTCTAAGATTTTATGAAAAACGGGAAATATTTTATAGTACTGTTCTGTAATAAAAAAAGAATCAAAGTCCTTTATAAATGTATGAAAAGGACAACTATTACCGAATATTGGCACGAGTTCAAAACTGAAAAACAACCACCATTTCTAAAAGTCCAAGGTGGTAAACGAAAACAAGAACAAGTGTTTGAACTTGCATTGATATTTCCCAACAACAGATGGGCTACAAAAACTTGGGTTAAGGATAGTTTAGGTAGAAACCAAGAGGCTAAAATTGAGGACGACAAATTTCGTATAAAAGAGATTATACCTTATTGGAAGGAGGAATTAATTTACGATTTCCAAATCAAGAAAAGAATACGTTTCCATGAGATGATGGAAAAGATACTACCCATTAAAGAAATTGCACAGGTTTTTATTTTGAATAATAAATTATTCGTACAAGTCGAAAATGATGTGAAATTGTATGGTAATAAAAATCGAGAAGATGCTAATCGATTATTTGAAATTGTCAGAGAAGAACTGACCAAAAAGAAAAGAGGTAATTTTATTTTTGTTAAGGATGTAACAACACATCAAAGAAAACTATTGTATGATTTTTTGGTAAGTAAGGGGTTTAATAGACGAGAACTCTTTAGACATTACTCTTACTAAAAACAAAATCCACCATACCTATTGTAATAGTGAACTTATCTTTAGGTCTTTCCATTTTACTTCCGTATTTTTTTTGAATTGTTAAATAAACGTTTTCGAATTCTTGGTTATTCAATTCAATAATAACCGTCGATGATAATGAGTTCACATTTGCGTTTTCAAGCAAGTCTGAGATAATTGCCAATTGATTTAAAACCTCACCTTTTTTTTCCATAACCAAATATCCTGCTTATTTTATCGAACACAGTAACCTTATTTTCTTTGAATAAATCTTCTTTATTTATTCTTTTTATTTCGTTTATCATCTGGTTCTTGTGGTTCTGTATCTCCATCTTGTCCTTCTCCATCTCCTTGTTCAATATCTCCAAGGCTTGGTGTATCCTCTTGTCCATAGTTATCCGTTAAATTAATTTCTTTTAGTCTATCTAAAGATTCTTTCTTAAACAACTCTTGTAATTGTTTAACTTTCTCGTTGAACAATTTTTGTTTTTCTTCTTCTTCGATATTATATTTAAATACCTCATTTGCACAGGCGAATACAACATCGTATCCTTCTTGTGTTGCATTTGCAATTAAGGAAACTAAATTAAACTTATCGTTTTTATCTTGTACTTTAAGTGTTATGGTACGATATGGTTTTACAATCTCATCGTATCTCCACGTCAATGGTAATTTAATATCTAAACTAACATTATTTTGTACCTCTCTTAATGAGTGGAAATGGGGTCTTAACGATTTTATATTTTCAAACACAGTATTAAATTAAAAAGTAGGTTATTATATATGAAAGTGAAAAATAAACAAATACCTTTTCGATAGATGTTACCTCCATAGGTTCAGGATTTTCTTGTGTGAACTTTATTCCAAATTCAACAATAAATCTAAGTGTGTAAATTATACTCAATACGAAAAGAAAGAGTTTTATTTCGTTAATCATGTTTTTTCATTTCTTCTAAAATCTCCTTACGGTATGAGGCAATAAGGAGTTTAATTTCTTGTGCGTATTTACGAGCTCGTATTGAAGCACTTCGATTTCCCTTATCGTAGACCTTCTGAGTGTCGACCGACATCTTCTCAACAAGATCTTTAATCTTTTTTAGGGTTTCCATAATATTCTTGTTTTTAATACGAATATACGGAAAAAAATCTAGTTTTTCAAGTTTTGATTCAATAATCGATAGATTTCCGTTAAAATATCCAGTTCAGACCTGGTTTTACGGTGTTTGAAGTCAAATACTCTATAGAAGTACTCATTGATTCTTATAGAGTTACCATCAATTTTAGTGAAGTAATAGGCTTCAAGGAAGAAATTCCAAAAATATTCCATGTGTGGTCCTGTCTCCTTGAAGAATATCTTTTCCTTGCTGAAATTATCAATTGTTTTATTCCAACACCAAATGAAATGATTATGTTGTTCGGATTCGGTTTTTATAACATCTTCACCTAAGTATGTACTATCTATTAGTTCATATAGTGATATAAGGAAATCGTAGAATAAATTGGTTTTATCGTGCGATATATTATACGCACGATACCAAATATCTAACTGATGTTTATAATTTTCAGATGAAATGAACCCCAAATAACTTTCTTTGTTTTCCATGGCCTAATATGTTATAATATAAGGATAAATGAAAATAAAAAGAAGAATTACTGAGTTTTTTTATTGTATGAAGAAAGAGTTTTCATTTTGTTAATTTCTTCTAAAAGAACATTGTTAAATGAAACTTTTGATTCGTTTGTTGGAACCGCCTCTTTCTTGTAAAGAACTCTTTCGTCTTTATCTTTTTTTCTATCCTTCATTTGTTTTTCAATCTTCTTACCTGTTTCAGGTGTTGGAATTGAATTACCGTCTTTATCTTTAGAAACTTCACCAAGTTTTGAACCATTAGTTGGTTTCACATCTGTTTTATCAGTTGTTGGAGCATTACCCATAAGTCTATCTCCTTCGATTGCCATCTTCAATCTTGACTTGAATTTCTCATCTGGTTCGTTATCGTAATCCAAATTTTGTAATCCAGCAAAATTCTTAGCAACTTCTTCGTCTTGTTCTTTTGAATTCTTTCTTGCAACTTTCTCACCTTTACCAATTGCATGTGGGAATTCAGGTTTATCATTACCTTCAACATCGATGTGATTTTTATTCACATCTTTCATCATGTCATCAATACCTTCTTTATTTTGTTTTCCACTTTCTTTGTGAGCCTTTTTATATGTATCTAAACCTGGAATTGATTCATTTACCATCTTAGCAATCATTGCAGTTAATTCAGATTCAGTAACTCTAATTGTTCTTTTCTTTTTAGTTTCAGACATCATACCACCAGAACATTCATTACACATACCTTCTTCATTTAACATACCACCACACTCAGAACACATTTCTTTACCTTCTTCAATTTCATATTCTTCTTCGTCATCTTCATCATCTTCAAAACCTTCATCATCACCACCACTTGAAGCTTGGAATATATCGAACAAATCATAACCGTATGTATCTTTAAGTTCATCAATTAATTCTTCTTCATCATCTTCACTGATGTCACCATTTGTTATTGCATCTTGTACAATATAACTAATTACGTTGTCAGCATATTCAAACTCATCTGAGAATGTAGATGGTTCATGTTCCATCATTGCTGACTTACTATATTTTTCCCATATTGAGTAAACGTCGTTTTCACCACTTTCACCTTCTTCTTCGTCAATCTCACCTTCTTTTTTCTTTTTCAATAACATTCTAAAATCGTTTGCACTTATCTTACCGTCTTTGTCAGCATCGATTTTATCTTGATTACCGTGTAATTCTTCTTCCATACTGGCAGAACATTCTTGACATTCCTCTTCTTCGTTCTTTTGACCCTTTAAGATTTTAAAATCTTGAGCATCAATCTTACCGTTATGATTCTTATCAAGTTTGGATTGGTTTCCAACTAATTTTTCGTTCATGTCAATATTTTTCATGTCGTCTGTTTCTTTTTTCTTTTTTAATAAGTGAGGTGCACATTCTTTTGCTAATTGTACAAGTATATATTTTACTTTATCTCCACCTTTATTGTAATTCCACTCGTAATCCGATGTATCAATTCTAAACATCATTTCATAATGTTCTTGTTCATCGATTTTACCTGTTTCTAACCAGTTGTCTACTTTTGCTTTAATTTCTTCGATTATTTCATCGTAATATTCGTGTGAATCTTCATTATCGAACAACCATTCATTCATTTGAGTATTTTTCATATCGTCAGTTTCTTCTAATTGGTCATTCATTTCATCAAGTTTGTCTAACATATCATCTTGTGATTCGTAAACACCTTTTTCAATGATCAATTCACCTTTATGTTTTGCTTTATATTGAGGTAAGTTTTCTT
>JACCDL011171169.1_pt1 | contig 11419 bp, 8 predicted proteins | sample 7441931 | NCBI WGS metagenome assembly JACCDL01 (sample SAMN15323437, study PRJNA562643) | freshwater metagenome | isolation source: river surface water | place: USA:Blue River Watershed | collected 2017-08-16 | reverse complement strand
GCGAATTTTTGAATGGCCCAACCAATGTCGCCTAAGCGAGCGCCCGGTTTGACTTGCGCAATGCCATGCCACATGGCTTCGTAGGTGGCGTTGCAAAGTCTTTTGGCCGCAATGGAAACGTCGCCCACCATGAACATGCGGCTGGTGTCGCCATGCCACCCATCTTTGATGACAGTGATGTCAATGTTGACGATGTCACCTTTTTTCAAGGCTTTCTCATTGGGGATGCCGTGGCAAACCTGATGGTTAATGGAAGTGCAAATGGATTTGGGATAGGGCGAATAACCTGGGGGCTGGTAGTTCAGTGGGGCTGGAATGGTGCCTTGAACATTGACCATGTAATCGTGGGCCAATTTGTCCAGTTCGTTGGTGGTGACACCTGGCACCACAAAGGGTGTCAAATAATCGAGTACTTCGGAAGCCAGTCGGCCGGCGACTCGCATGCCTTCTGCGCCTTGGGGGTCTTTGGGGGTGATCGTCATGGGGGGTGATTATCCCATCCAACGGGTAACTTTGCTCAAAATGGACTTGTCAGCGGTTAAAATAAGCACTCGTTCAATGCCCCAGTCAGCGGCATTTGAGACACTTTCCCTACTGCCCTCAAGGCCACCCTGTGACCCTGCAAACTCTCATTTTGGACGGCGGCAACGCCCTCAGCGAATTCCGTATTCAGCAACTTCTGCCGCGCCTGCAGGTCATTTGCCCCGATGTGACGGGTCTGTCTGGCCACTTCCTCCACCTCGTTGCCAGCGAGTCGCCCCTCTCAGACGATGCACAGAAGGTTCTAGCTTCCCTGCTGACTTACGGTGACCCTGCAGTGCCCACGGCCAACAGCAAATTGGATTGGCACCTTTGTGTATCGCCTCGTTTAGGGACAGTGTCACCATGGGCATCCAAAGCCACGGACATTGCACACAACTGTGGCCTGACGGTTCGCCGCATCGAACGCTTGGTTGAATACCGCCTGCAAATGCGTTCTGCATCTCAGGTGCAAAACCTGCAGCCACAAATTCAGTTGGCTTTGGCCGATTTGTTGCACGACCGCATGACAGAGTCCATCCTTGCAAAACGCGAAGATGCATTGGCCCTGTTCACAGAACTTCAAGCGCAAGCCCTTTTGCATGTGGATGTTTTGAAGGATGGACGCACAGCATTGGTCAAGGCCAATCAAGAATTTGGCTTGGCCTTAGCCGAGGACGAAATTGATTATTTGCTCAATTCATTTCAGCAACTGGGGCGCAATCCTACGGACGTTGAGTTGATGATGTTTGCGCAGGCCAACAGCGAGCACTGCCGTCATAAAATTTTCAACGCCCAATTCACCATCGATGGACAAGCCCAATCTCATAGCTTGTTTGGCATGATTCGCCATACCCATCAGCAAAACCCTCAACACACTGTTGTGGCGTATTCAGACAACGCGTCCATCATGACTGGCCATGAAGTTGAACGTTTTGTCGCGAAAAATGGTGGCGCCTATGCCAAAGAAAAAGCGCTTCACCATGTGTTGATGAAAGTTGAGACGCACAACCATCCCACCGCCATTTCGCCTTTCCCTGGCGCTTCAACCGGGGCAGGTGGTGAGATTCGTGACGAAGGTGCAACGGGCCGAGGTTCCAAACCCAAAGCTGGTTTAACAGGATTTACAGTTTCGAAATTGTGGAACAGTCCACACGGTAAACCTGATCACATGGCCAGTCCGTTGCAGATAATGACCGAAGGCCCATTGGGGGGCGCAGCGTTCAACAATGAATTTGGCCGTCCTAACTTGTTGGGTTACTTTCGTGAGTATGAACAAGAAGTGGACGGTGTTTTGCGGGGTTATCACAAGCCCATCATGATTGCGGGAGGCTTGGGCGTCATCGACGACATTCAAACCCAAAAGATCCAATTTCCTGCGGGCACGCTGCTGATTCAATTGGGCGGACCAGGCATGCTGATTGGCATGGGTGGCAGTGCGGCCAGTTCCATGGCATCCGGCACCAACGCAGCCAACTTGGATTTCGATTCTGTTCAACGTGGCAATCCTGAAATTGAACGTCGCGCGCAAGAGGTCATCAACCATTGCTGGGTGATGGGCAAAGACAATCCTATTTTGGCGATTCACGATGTGGGGGCCGGCGGTTTGTCCAATGCCTTCCCAGAACTCACCAACGACGCAGGTCGTGGGGCGCGTTTTGATTTGCGCGCAGTGCCTTTGGAAGCCTCTGGCTTGTCCCCCAAAGAAATTTGGTCCAACGAAAGTCAAGAGCGCTACGTTTTGGCCATCGCACCTGAATCTTTGCCTCAATTCAAAGCCTTTTGCGAGCGCGAGCGTTGCCCATTTGCCGTCGTAGGTGTTGCCACTGAAGAGCGTCAATTGATTTTGGCCGATGGCCAAGCCACATCACCTGAAACCGAAAATCCCGTCAACATGCCGATGAATGTGCTGTTGGGAAAGCCACCCAAAATGCACCGTGATGTGAAGTCGCTCAAGCGCAATATCACGCCGCTCAATCTCACCGGTGTTGATTTGCAAGACGCAGTGGTTCAAGTCTTGAGCCATCCTACTGTGGCTTCCAAACGTTTCCTCATCACCATTGGTGACCGCACCGTGGGCGGCTTGACGCACAGAGATCAAATGGTCGGTCCATGGCAAGTACCCGTGGCCGATTGCGCAGTCACCTTGGCCGACTATCAAAGTTTCCAAGGTGAGGCCATGAGCATGGGCGAACGCACGCCCTTGGCCAGCGTTGACGCAGCGGCATCGGGTCGTATGGCCGTGGCTGAAGCCATTACCAATTTGTTGGCGGCACCCATTGAACTCGACCGCGTCAAACTCAGCGCCAATTGGATGGCTGCTTGCGGCGAACCTGGTGAAGATGCTGCGTTGTATGAAACCGTCAAAGCGGTTGGTCTTGAACTGTGCCCCGCACTGGGTGTGTCAATTCCCGTGGGCAAAGACAGTTTGTCGATGAAAACCCAGTGGGCCGTGGATGGTCAAACACGCAAAGTGACGTCGCCAGTCAGTTTGATTGTCAGTGCCTTCGCCAGTTTGCCGGATGTGCGTAGAACGCTCACGCCTCAATTGAATGCCACCTTGGATGACACGTCGCTCATTCTGATTGATCTCAGCCATGGCCAATCACGCATGGGTGGCAGCATCTTGAGTCAGGTGCTCAATCAATCGGGCGATCAGGTACCTGATTTGGAAACGCCCGCCAATTTGGTCAACTTGGTCAAAGTGATCAATCAATTGCGCACCCAAGACAAACTGCTGGCGTATCACGATCGCAGTGATGGCGGCTTGTTCTGTGCCGTGGCTGAAATGTGTTTTGCCGGACAAGTGGGCGTAGCGCTTAATTTGGACATGCTGGTGACAGAGGGCGATGGCATTTCAGACAGCCGTGCCGACCATGGCGATGCCAAAAACTGGGCTCAACAAGTCAGCGCCCGTCGTCATGAATTGACACTCAAAGCCTTGTTCAATGAAGAACTGGGCGTGGTGATTCAAATCAACACCCAAGATCGCGGGGAAGTGATGCAAGCCTTGCGTGATCATGGCTTGTCCAAACACAGCCACGTCATTGGTAAAACGCGCCCTGTGCAAGCAGCGGTTCAAAAAGGTGTTGGCGAGATCAGCATTTGGCGTGACACCCAAGAGATATTTTCTGCCAAATTAGAAGACCTCCACCAAGTTTGGGACAGCGTCAGTTGGAAAATTTGCCAACAGCGTGACAACCCCGTTTGCGCAGACAGCGAACACGCTTCAGCAGGTAACCCTGCCAATCCTGGTTTGCACGTCGCTTTGACATTCAAGCCAGAGGAGAATGTAGCGGCACCCTGGTTGAATTTGGCCAAACCCAAAGTGGCCATTCTGCGCGAGCAGGGCGTCAACTCGCATGTGGAAATGGCCTATGCATTCGCAGAAGCCGGTTTTGAATCGCACGATGTTCACATGACCGATTTGCAAAGTGGTCGGGTCAGCTTGAAGGATTTTCAAGGCTTGGTGGCTTGCGGTGGTTTCAGTTACGGTGACACCTTGGGCGCAGGCATTGGTTGGGCCCGCAGCATCACATTCAATCCCGCCTTGTCAGAACAATTTAAATCTTACTTTGCGCGCCAAGATACCTTTGGCTTGGGTGTTTGCAATGGTTGCCAGATGTTTGCTGAGTTGGCAGACATCATTCCTGGCGCACAAGATTGGCCACGCTTCACCACCAACCAAAGTGAACGCTTTGAAGCGCGTCTCTCCATGGTGGAAGTCTTGCCGTCGCCCAGCCTGTTTTTCCAAGACATGGCCGGTAGTCGTTTGCCCATCGCAGTGGCGCACGGTGAAGGCTATGCAAATTTCAAATACCGCGGCAATGCGAACAAAGCGATTGGCGCCATGCGTTTCGTGGACAACTGGGGTGCCGCCACAGAAGCCTACCCCGCCAATCCCAATGGCAGTCCTGCTGGCTTGACGGCAGTGACAACGGCCGACGGTCGCTTTACGGCCATGATGCCGCATCCTGAGCGTGTGTTCCGCAACGTTCAAATGAGTTTCACCACGGGTGATATTTCATCGCACAGCCCATGGTTGCGCATGTGGCAAAACGCGCGTCGCTGGCTGAAATAAAAAAAGCACTGACACCTTCCGGTGTTCAGTGCTTTCTTCCGAGAAGAACCGCGTCGCGGATGCGTTGCAGTTCTGCTTGTCTTACTGAACCTTGGCTTTAGCGCGCAAGTCTTCTTGGAATTTACCCAGCTTAGATTGCGTCAATTGCTGGGTGATTTGGGGTTTCACTTCATCCAATTTAGGCAATTGAGCTTCGCGCACATCGTCCACACGAATGATGTGAAAACCAAACTGGCTTTTCACTGGCGCATCTGTCATCTGACCTTTGTCAAGTTTCACCATGGCATTTGAAAACTCGGGTACATAGCTGGCCGCATTGGCCCAATCGAGGTCACCGCCATTGGCACCAGAACCTGGATCTTTAGAAGCCTTTTTGGCCAGATCTTCAAATTTGCCACCTTTTTTGATCTCGGCAATCAGGGCCTTGGCTTCATCTTCTTTCTCAACCAAGATGTGACGCGCACGGTATTCCTTGCCGCCATTGGCTGCCACGAACTTGTCGTATTCAGCTTTGATTTCGGCGTCAGTGACGGGGTTCTTTTTCTGGAAGTTGGCAAAGAGTTCACGAATCAACAGGCTTTGGCGTGCCAATTCAAGTTGTGCTTTGTAATCTTCGCTGGCATCGAGACCGCGCTTACGGGCTTCTTGCATGAAAATTTCGCGGGCAATCAGCTCTTCTTTGATCTGGGCCAAGATGTCAGGGGTGACAGGTCGGCCAGAGCGTTCAACTTGCTGCTTCAGGGCTTCTACGCGTGAGCTGGGAACAGGCTTGCCATTCACCACAGCCAAGTTTTGTGCCCAGGCAGACATGCTGAGTGCCGCCACCAAGCTCAGGGCCAATTTAGAAATTTTCATCGGGATCCTCAAATCAATTAAAAGTTATCGAAATTCTATGGCCAGGGCATGAAGACCGTTGTCTAAGAATTCTTGGAGCGAATCATACACAAGACGATGGCGCTGAACGCGGCTGATATTCTCAAAATGAGAAGAAGCGATGCGAACCCTAAAATGACTGTTCATGCCGCTGTCGGTGGCACCTGAATGGCCCGCATGCTGTGAACTTTCATCGATGACTTCGAGAAAAGTCGGCTGAAATTGCTGCCGCAAAACCTGTTCGATCAGGGGTTGCCAAGGCTCATTGTTTTGTAAAGTTAAGGGCTTGTTCATGGCGAAGGAGGCGTGTCACCGGGCTTAACAGAAGTCTCAGCCTCTTCAGAAGGAATGTGCTTTGCAATGTAAATGCCTGTTCCAACGATGAACATCAATGGAAAGACATAACCCCAAATTTTAAAATTAACCCACTCTTCGGTCGTAAATTCAATGGCGACGTAAGCGTTCAATGCGGCCATGAAAAAGCAATACATCGTCCAAGCCACACTGAGGGTTTGCCAATTGGCATGAGGCAAGTTAACTTGCGCACCCAACATGGTCTTCAGAAAGTTCTTTTTGAACACAAACTGCGACACCAATAATCCGAGGCCCAAGCAGCCATAAAGCAGGGTGGGTTTGAATTTGATGAAGCGCTCATCGTGCAAGAAAAGGGTGAGGCTCCCAAAAACCAGAATCAAGCCCAGCGTTGCTTTTTGCATGGTGGCCAACTTGCCTTCTAGCTTGTACATCCACAAACTTTGAATGACGGTGGCGGCCATCAAGACAGCCGTGGCCGCGTAGATGTCCGCAAATTTGTAAGCCCCAAAAAATAACAAGATGGGAAATAAATCGAGTGCAATTTTCATCTTATTTTTTTTCGAAATTCAAAGAAGCTGAATTCATGCAGTAACGCAAACCTGTGGGTTCGGGACCGTCTTCAAACACATGGCCAAGGTGTGCGCCACATTGGGCGCAAACACTTTCAACGCGCACCATGCCGTGACTTCGGTCGACCTTTTGTGCAATTGCATTTTCATTGGCGGCTTGGTAGAACGAGGGCCAGCCGCATCCTGCATCAAACTTGGTTGTGGCATCGAACAACACCGCATCGCAGCAGATACAGGTGTATTGACCCGGTTCCCAATGTGTTTCGTATTTGCCTGTGAAGGGGCGCTCTGTTGCCGCTTTGCGCGTCACTTCGAAAGCCAATGGCTCTGCATTGCGCGCGCGCAGCCAAGCGCGCCATTCATCGTCGGTTTTGGGTAAGTTGGAACTTGTCATGTTCATTCACTCCATGTCACATTAAGAAGAGCAACTGATTTCGATCTCAGAGGCCCAAGAGGGGGGCAAGTTGGCATAGGCTTCAAACTCGGGTTGTTCGTCAAACGGTGACTGCAACAATTTGAAGAGTTTAGCCACCTCAGAATGGTCGCCTAACTTGGATTTTTGGATGGCCAATTCCACCAAGTGGTTGCGCAGCACGAACTTGGGATTGACAGAGAGCATGCCTTGCACGGCTTCGATATCGCCTTGGTGCTGCAAATGCGCCATGTAGTTGTTTTGCCAATCTTGAAACTTGCCTGTGTCTAAGAATAAATCCTTCACAGCTTGCCATGCGTCGTGCGACTGCTGGGTCTGAGATGCCGCATGACTGAGACGGCGCCAAAGCAGCGTGAAGTCTGTTCTTTCTGTCGCCATCATTTGTAGCAAGGATTGAATCAGGGCCATGTTGGCGGCATCGTCTTCTTCATTGACTTGTGACAAGCCCAGTTTCATAGAGAAGTTGTGTGTCCAGTGGGCTGTGTAAGCTTCTTTGTAGGGCTCTAATGCCTTCATGGCCAATTCTTGATCGTCGATCAGAGGCATCAACGCTTGACCTAAACAAAACAGATTCCAGTAGGCGATTTGCGGTTGCTTGTCGTAAGCGTAGCGGCCTGAATGGTCAGAATGATTGCAGATGTGGTGCGGATGAAAACCGTCCATGAACTGGAAGGGGCCATAGTCCAAAGTCAGCCCCAAAATGCTCATGTTGTCGGTGTTCAAAACACCATGACAAAACCCTATGGCTTGCCATTGCGCCACCAATTGCGCTGTTTTCAAACTCACTTCATGTAGCAAGTCTGCATAAGGATTTCCCAAGCTGGTTTCTTGACCTTCAAAATGATGTTCAATGACGAAATCAGCCAATTGCTTTAAGGCGTTTGGATGGGCCGATTGATTTGCAAAATGTTCAAAGTGACCAAAGCGGATGAAGCTGGGCGCAACGCGCGTCACAATGGCCGCTGTTTCAAGTTCTTCTCGGAGTACGGGCAATGAAGTGCCGGTTAAGCACAGTGCCCGTGTGGTGGGTACGCCCAAGCCAGCCATGGCTTCACTGCACAAGTACTCTCGAATGCTAGACCTTAAAACGGCGCGCCCATCCCCCATTCTGGAAAACGGTGTTTGACCAGCGCCTTTGAGCTGAATTTCAAATGAGCCTTGAGGCGTTGCAAACTCCCCTAGGCTCAAGGCACGGCCATCACCCAATTGTCCAGCCCAATGGCCGAATTGGTGACCGCTGTAAACACTGGCGCGCGGCGCCATGCCTTCCCATAACCCATTCCCACTGAAAACCGCCAAGGCTTCTTCGGTGTCAAGCCATGCGTCTGGCAAGCCACAAGCCTTCAAAAAGCTTGGATTTTGGGCCACCCAGTAGGGGGCTGGTACAGGTGTGGGCAAGACTTCTGCTGTGAAGGCAGGTCCCAAGGCAGCATATTGGTTGATCCAGGTCATTTTCTGATTGTCGGTGTCTTTGGATGAACCCATCGAGATACAGGGTATACACCAAGCACCAAGGTCTCATGCTAAAAAGCGATTTGTTGTTCATTTTGAGATGTAAAGGCAGATATGTTCGGACTCATGCAGCAGCAATCTTTGCTGATTTCTTCTTTGATTGATTTTGCTGAACGCCACCATGGCGACGGTGAAGTAGTTTCTCGACGTGTTGAAGGCGATGTGCATCGCTATACCTGGGCTGATGTGGCGAATCGATCTCGGCAATTGGCCAATGCCTTAGACGGCTTGAAGCTGGGGCAGGGCGATCGTGTTGCCACGTTGGCATGGAATGGCTACCGTCACCTTGAGATGTATTTTGGGGTGAGCGGCTCTGGACGCGTTCTGCATACGCTGAACCCCCGATTGCATCCAGATCAGGTGGTGTGGATTGCCAACCATGCAGAGGATCAAATTCTCTGCTTTGACATGACATTCTTACCTTTGGTGCAAGCGGTTCATGCGCGTTGCACGACCGTGAAGCACTGGGTTGCTCTTTGCGATGCCGATAAATTGCCAGCGGACACAGGCATCCCGAATCTGACCAGTTATGAAACTCTGATTGGACAACAAGCAAAGACTTATGTTTGGCCGCAATTGGATGAAAACTCTGCGTCTAGCATGTGCTACACCAGCGGCACCACAGGCAACCCCAAGGCGGCTTTGTACAGTCACCGATCGACTTTGCTCCATGCCTATGCAGCTGCCTTGCCTGATGTCATGTGCATTTCAGCGCGCGATGCGATCTTGCCTGTCGTGCCCATGTTCCATGTGAACGCATGGGGTATTCCCTATAGCGCAGCCATGACAGGCGCTAAATTGGTCTTTCCTGGCCCTGCCTTGGATGGCAAGTCGGTCTATGAATTGATTGAAGCAGAGAAGGTGACCTTTGCTGCGGGCGTACCCACCGTTTGGCAAATGCTGCTGGGTCACATGAAACCTGCCCATTTGAAATTCAGTTCATTGAAGCGAACTGTGATTGGGGGTTCAGCTTGCCCGCCCGCCATGATCAATGCTTTCCGTGATGACTATGGCGTTGACGTTTTGCACGCATGGGGCATGACTGAAATGAGCCCCTTGGGCACGCTTTGCACATTGAAAAACAAACACCTCAGTTTGCCTGCAGAAGCACAAATGAAATTGCGCTTGAAGCAAGGCCGCGCCATCTTTGGTGTTGACATGAAAATCGTCAACGATGCTGGTGAGACATTGCCGCACGACGGAAAAACATACGGTGATTTGCTCGTCAAAGGACCTTGGATCATTCGTGAATATTTCAAGCAAGAAGGCCCACCCCCATTGATCGACGGATGGTTCCCAACCGGTGATGTGGCCACCATCGATGAAGATGGCTTTATGCAAATCACAGACCGAAGCAAGGATGTGATCAAGTCCGGCGGAGAATGGATCAGCTCCATTGACATTGAAAACATTGCCATGGCCCATCCCGACGTCGCCATGGCGGCTTGCATTGGCATGCCGCATCCGAAGTGGGACGAAAGACCTGTGGTGTGCGTGGTCAAAAAACCCGGCAGCGCCTTGAGCTCGGCAGAAATGCTCAAATTTTATGAGGGCAAAACTGCGAAATGGCAAATACCAGATGACGCCATTTTTGTCGAAGCAATCCCTTTGGGCGCAACGGGAAAAATGCTGAAAACAAAACTACGTGAACAACTTTCAGGTTACAAATTGCCTGGCCTTTGATGGACGTCAAGCTTGGTGCTTTTGTGTGAGTCACGTGGGCGATACCGCCTAGGGCAAACCCCGACCAGTAAAACTTACAAAAGCGTTACGCTGACACCCGTTAGAGTTTTTCATAACAGTTGGAGCTAAATATGAAATTTGCAGTTCGTTCTATCGCTGTTGCCTCTTTGGCAATGTGTGCTTTCGGTGCTTTTGCTCAAAAGGGCGAAACCGTCAAAATCGCATGGATTGACCCCTTGTCTGGCCTCATGGCACCTGTGGGCAACAATCAACTCAAAAGCTTCCAGTTCTTTGCTGAGAAATACAGCAAGATCAATCCTGCAGGGGTGAAGTTCGAAGTGGTTGGCTTTGACAACAAGCTGAGCCCCGCTGAGAGCTTGAACGTTTTGAAGGCAGCCACCGACCAAGGTATTCGCTACATCACGCAGGGCAATGGCTCAGGCGTTGCAGGTGCTTTGATTGAAGCCGTTAACAAACACAATGAACGCAACCCCGGTAAAGAAATTATTTTCTTGAATCACTCAGCTGTGGACCCCGATTTCACCAACAGCAAGTGCAGCTACTGGCACTTCCGTTTCGATGCAGACACCTCCATGAAGATGGAAGCTCTGACAACGTTCATGAAGGACAGACCCGAAACTAAAAAGGTCTTCTTGTTGAACCAGAACTATTCACACGGCCATCAAGTGGCCAAGTTCTTCAAAGAAGGTATCAGCCGCAAGCGTCCTGATGTACAAATCGTGGGTGAAGACTTGCACCCCTTGGCGCAAGTTCGCGACTTTGCACCCTACATTGCCAAAATCAAAGCATCTGGCGCCGACTCCGTCGTCACCGGTAACTGGGGTTCTGATTTGGCCTTGTTGGTCAAAGCTGCCAATGAAGGTGGTTACACAGGCAACTTCTACACTTACTACACTGGTGTTACAGGTACACCCACAGCATTGGGCAAGAGCGGTGAAGGTCGCGTGTTCCAAATTGCTTACGGCCACTACAAAATGGGCGGCCAGATGGACAAATGGCAAGACGAGTTCAAGGCCAAGTTCAACGACGACTTCTACACGGGTTCTGTTCATAGCGTCTTCGCGGTTTTGGGCGATGCCATGGCCAAAGCCAAATCCACTGATCCAGTCAAAGTAGCTGCAGCCATGTCAGGCATCAAGACCACCAGCGTATTCAATGGTGAAGTCGAAATGCGCAAGAGCGATCACCAGTTGCAACAACCTTTGTACCTGACCGTTTGGAGCAAGGTCGACAAGAAGTACAACTACAGTGTCGAGAACACTGGCATGACGTTGGTGCCTGTGAAGGAATTCCCTTCCTACATTTCAAGCACACCAACCAGCTGCCAGATGAAGCGTCCTGCTTAATTGATGTGAGTCTTCGGATGGGCCCGCTCCTCAGGGGGTCGGGCCCATCTTGTTTTTTGTGACTTGC
>JACCDL010406047.1_pt1 | contig 11422 bp, 19 predicted proteins | sample 7441931 | NCBI WGS metagenome assembly JACCDL01 (sample SAMN15323437, study PRJNA562643) | freshwater metagenome | isolation source: river surface water | place: USA:Blue River Watershed | collected 2017-08-16 | reverse complement strand
ACCATTCTCGGTACGGGCTTCTTGATTAACAACTGCATTTACAAATGTAGTCATGATGTTTCCTTTCAACAGGTTAAGTTTGCTTTTTACGGTTACAAATCGTATGCTTTGATTGCGGGAATTAACCTAAAATTAAAACAACAGGATAGTTTTCTTCTTTTTATTTTTGCGGTATCGAAACCGCACAAGAGAACTCGAAACTCTTGTCGCCAAGCGAACTCGGCCATCCGTAGTAATAGGCGTTAGCCTATTTGTTGGGTTGCTGAACCTATCCTCATAGATAATATAATAAAATCGGGTTGGTCGGGTAAGATATTATCGGTTCTTAAACCACGGTGCTTCCTTGCGGATGAAAAAACCCCACCGTAATCAAATGGACTACCATTATTTTTCTGTCTTTCCAGCGTCAGATTTAATTCAAGTTTACTCTCTAGCCTCCGTAATTACACCTTGCGGTGGTCCTCCTGTAGAAGGCAGTCTCTTTAGCGTTTTAAGTTAAAGATTGCTGAATCCAACCCCTTACTAACTAACTCAATATCACAATTGTATCAGGTATCTATGAAAATGTCAAGACACTTTCATGGTAAATGTTGGTGGAAGCGGTGAGATTCGAACTCACGGACCCATCGCTGGATCGTCTGTTTTCAAGACAGGTGCAATAAACCGGACTCTGCCACACTTCCTTATTGGTGCCCAAGGCGGGACTCGAACCCGCAGGATTTAGTTTCTAAGACTAACATGTATACCAATTCCATCACCTGGGCTTATTCTTTTACATTTTTTTCTATTGGAGGTTTTTCTTGTGGACCTTTTACTTGATCTACAGTCCATTGTGCAGTCATCCATCCGAATGCACTAATGAATCCCCACAAAAACATTTCTGCTATCATGTGAACCTCTCCTTATTTGGTACCGGATATTGGGATCGAACCAATGACTTATCGCTTATCAAGCGATTACTCTACCGCTGAGTTAATCCGGTGTAAATTTTTGGTGCCGCCTGTCGGGATCGAACCAACTTCCTCGGTGCTTCAAACCGGTGCAATGACCACATTTGCTAAAGCGGCGATGGTACCTCTAGTAGGATTCGAACCTACATCAGCCAATTATCTGTTGCTACGGAGTATAAGCCCGCTGTTTTACCATTAAACTATAGAGGCATGGTGCTCTCAACAAGAATTGAACTTGTAATTCATCCTTACCAAGGATGCGTTATACCACTTAACTATGAGAGCAATTTGGGCAGGTGAACGGGGATCGAACCCTGACTAAATGTTTCACAGACATTTGTGCTAACCTTTACACTATTCCCTGCATAGATGGTGCCTTGTGACAGGATCGAACTGCCGACATTCGCCTTGTAAGGGCGCTACTCTACCTCTGAGTTAACAAGGCTTAATTAAATAATCTTCTAGCGAACTGTACTAGTAATTGATTGTGACGATAGTGATGCCAGTGTTTTTGCATGTATGGCTTATCAAACCAATATACATCACTTTCTGGATGCGGACCTATCAGCCCTATATTATTTTGTATGACTGCCGCGGCATCTCCATTTGAGTATCGCGCAATTACATCATAATCTTTTTCATCACCTATCAATGAACAGCCATCATAAAAGTACATGTTCTCATCATACTCTAACCAACGAACTTTTGCAACTGTACCGAAACTTCTTTTTACATCTGCATTAGGGCGAGTAATGTATTGCTCTGCCTTAATGTTTGTAATGTTGAAATAGTGATGCCCTGCCCAATATGCACCCATACAAATACCTAAGTATCTACCGCCTTTTGCAATGCGATTCACTACTGCATCTTTGTATGGCTCTACTATATCATGCCAAGTATCACTATCACCAAGTCCACCAGGAAATACAAGCATATCATATTTCGCAAGTGTTCTATCTTTAAGATGTTTGTCTGATATACAATCTATATCGTAATCGAAATACAATGAACGAATCACACCATGTGCGCTTTGAACAGAGCATTGTGGGTGATTGACGAATATTGCAATTCTTGGTTTCTTCATATGGCGCCCCGCCAGGGACTCGAACCCCGACCAACGGTTTTGGAGACCGACATGCTGCCATTACACCAGCGAGACTTTAAAATGGCTGGGCTGTATGGATTCGAACCACAACTACCTGAGTCAAAGTCAGGTGTCCTACCATTAGACGACAACCCAATAAGGCTATGCCGCAACTGCATACTTAAAACGATCTGCGGCGTGTGTAGCCGCCCATGCGTGTGGCTTCACTAGAGGAATCACATTACATGTTCCACGAATGTAACCTATCGCTTCTTGAATTACGCAAGACGATCCATACATTTGATCTGGATTAATATCCAAGTGTACTTCAACATGGCGACCTTCTAATACATCTGCAAGTTTCAAATACATGTCACTTGCACGATAAACTTCATTCATCAAGCGGAAACGAGGACGATCAACTTTCTGATCATAATCTCTTTCACGATCTACTTGACCAAACAATTTGCAACCGTTGTTACCATTGATGTGAACTACGATTGCGGTGATGTAGTCTGCGTACCACACTTCACCTATTCTAAATCTTTCTGAATCACATCCAAGATAAACTTTTGTTTCAGGAGTTTGATCTGCTATGAATGCTTTCACTTCTTCCAAATTAATTTTTCTCATGATTTGTTTCCTTGTTGGAGCGGGTAGGGAGATTCGAACTCCTCGCTTGAGGTTTGGAAGACCGCCGTGCTACCGCTAACACTATACCCGCGATTTTACTTCTTGAGTTTCCTCATTGTATCTTGTTATCTTATCATCAACCTCGGAGGGTTGCTCTTTTCTATCTTGTAAGTCTCGACCAAAAATAGCATCCCATCGATTTGACCATTCATCATGAGATACACTAAAAGGACGAGGCTTGCTACCTTTGCCTGCCTCTTGTGTCATGTTACAACTCCATGTATTGTTTATATAATTTATCGCCTAAACGAAATGCTTCTATTTCCCAAGGCAATTCCCTGTACGGAATAACATCCGTGTTTACTCTTCGAGATTTCCAACGAGTCAAATCTTCATCTAACTCTTTGCGAACAAACTGTCGCACATGAACCATCTCATGTGCCATAGTACGAATTTGTGTGTTTACATCATCATCTTTTGCTATAGCCATGATGAAGTGTCGCGGTTCGCCTGACATGTTATAGTCTTCGGCATAAACCCAACCATATTCATTACCCATATTACTTTTATAACTAATTCGGACATGCAAATTTGGAATCATTTGCGGAGTAAACAATTGGCTGGCAAAGTAGTTTAGTGCCCTTCTTTGACATGCCTTTATTCGACTACCGTAAAGATTTAGTTCCATTTGCGGACCTCCTTCTTCACTATTTATTTTTTCACGATTTTGGTCCGAGTGGAGGGATTCGAACTCTCGACCTCCTGCTCCCAAAGCAGGCGCACTAACCAGGCTGTGCTACACTCGGTAAACTTGGTGCCCCATGACAGAATCGAACTGCCATCCACGGATTACAAAACCGTTGTTCTACCATTTAACTAATGGGGCGAAACTGGTGGTGATGGAGGGATTCGAGCCCCCAACCTCTTCCGTATGAAGGAAATGCACTACCATTGTGCTACATCACCTTATGTATGGCTCCGGTGGCTGGGATCGAACCAACGACCAATTGATTAACAGTCAACTGCACTACCGCTGTGCTACACCGGAATAAAAATAACAGGATACGCTTTTGCTTTATTTCCAGTAAAGTTATGTGTATTGCTGAAAGTATCCTAAAACTGGTTGCGGTGGCAGGATTCGAACCTGCGGTTCTTGGCTTATGAAACCAAGCGGATGACCACTTCCATACTCTGCGAAAACTGGCGGTCCCAAGGAGAATCGAACTCCTATCAACGGCGTGACAAGCCGCTATACTAACCATTATACTATGAGACCAAATTCTAATGCTAACAAGGAATTGCCTGTTACATGATATAGAAGGCATTACCATATCAAACCCTTGCTAAACTCTTTACAGAGAACGAATCGCACATTTTTCGTTTTTTATATTCAACTGGTAGGGGTACAGAGAATCGAACTCTGGTTAATAGGTTAAAAGCCTACTACTTTACCACTAAGTTATACCCCCAAAATCTGCTGGCACCGCCTGAGAGAATCGAACTCCCATCTCAGCGTTCGTAGCACCGGATTCTTATCCATTGAACTAAGGCGGTAAAATTTGGTGGACCGCAAGAGAATCGAACTCTTACCTCCGCCGTGCAAAGGCGGCGTGATCCCATTATCACTAGCAGCCCAAATATTTGGCATTACGAACTTTAGCCGTATCTCTTACGCGGATACCGAAAGTACATCGTTGATGCACCGCTATACACGCCAGCACCTTTTGCTGGATTGACACACCTTGATGGTGCGACTATGGTGGGTCCTGATGGTAACGCTCCACGAGGCAACTTCCCTACAAAACAATGCCAACGGATTTACAGTCCGCCGTAGGGGGCAGAACCCAATATTCTTTTGGAGTGAGGAGTGGGATTCGAACCCACGATACAAGAGTTTTGCAGGCTCCGCCATTCGACCGCTCTGGCACCCTCACATTACCATTTGTTTAGTGTTATCGCGCAAATTTAGGCGTCCGGTGCTTCCGTGCCATAGCCGATGCAGTTATATCAGGATCAGTCGCCGGCCGCTTTGACCCGAATAGTGTATGCGTCCATACACGATACCTTGATAACACTAAACAAATGGTACACCTAGGGGGAATCGAACCCGCCGTTTGCGCCTTGAAAGGGCGCCGTCCTAACCGTTAGACGATAGGTGCATACCTGATACAAATTGTTAAAGAACTTTTTGTGATCCAGACTTATCTGAATCACTCACAACAGAAATCAATTCTACGCTAAGTCCAAGGACTTGTCAAGCACTTTTCTGTTGTATTTTTACAACTGGCCCGGCTGGCAGGAATCGAACCCACATCGGACGCTTTAGAAGAGCGTTGCCTTATCCATTAGACCACAGCCGGATAAATTCTATTCTATCAAACTTCACCACCTTTGTCAAGTGATGTTGTTTTTTTACAACACAAACAAAAACCCCCTAGTTTTTTAGTCTAGGGGGCTTGTGTTTGGATTGACTTTTTTACAACTTATCAGTCCTCCGAGCCCCCTCGGCAATTTTCCCAAATCGCAGGTGTGCGTGAGCCTACGAATGGCATCGCATACTGGCAATCTAGTTTTCTACTATGGAGGGATATGGACTGCATTAGTCTTCCTTTAAAAGTTTTATTTGTCATGTATCTATATATGCAAATTCTAGTCTTATTTTGACTTGAGTGAAGAAATATTTCTCGGCGCCGCGAATGATACTAGCACAAGTGCCGCTAACCATTCCCAGAACCCGTATGCAATACTTAGTCCGAACAAAGTGTTCAATGACCAAATAAACGCAAGTGGCGAAAGAATCGCAAAAAATACAACGAACAATGCTACGAAAGCAATCAAACCATTAGGTGTACTCATTTAATACTCCAATCATCTTCAAATTCATCAAAGTCATCTTCCGAAAGATTCTTCGGATCAAAGTTACGCAACTTATGCTGTAACTTTTGGTGGGTCTTACCTTTGTTTTCTCTCAAAGGTCTTTTCTTTGGGTTTGGTTTATTCTCATCTTCTTCTAGAAATTCACGAAACCCTTTGATCTTCTTATCCGTCTTAGACATGTTAAGCCTGCGATTCTCCTGTGAACAATTCTGGTAGTGCTTCTTCAACTACCTTCCTAGTAACACCTTTATAGCCTGACAATTTTTTATCTTTAATCATGATAGCAAGTTTTGCTTCATCTGCGGAAATGCTTTCTAGCATTTCGATAAAGATTTTCTCTTTGCGAATCTTAGTGAGATTATTCTTCGCACCTTTTACAAAGTAACCAAACTTCTTCAGTTCCTTAGGTAGTCTATTATAACCCCAATTGTTCGGAATGTCAAGTTCTTTGAATGGTGGAGTTCCTTCTGGCAAATCAAACTGAATGTCTCTGTTGTATGTGAATGCAAGAACAGTTTTCAACTCAGGTTTCAAATTTGCAATTTCGCGCAAATGTGCCACGCGATCTTTCGCGGGAACATCGTTTATAATTTTAAGCAACTCTGGGATTGTTGCTCTACTAATGTCAGTCGGCATATTAAAATTCCTGTATGTGTTCCATCAATTGTTTCATTCGGTTCTTGATGAAATAGTTTAGTATCTTGTCTTTACCTTTTATAGCGGTAGGGTTACGATACGCGGTTAAAATTCTATCTGCATATTCACTTGGCACTTTTGACAAGTCGATTAGACTTTCATTGCGCTGGTAATTACGCATCATTGTTGCATCACAAAAGTCTTCTGGCTTCTGTGATACCCATATATTTAGTTTTTTCTCAGTTACAGGCTTCTGACGGGACTCTGTAATGAATGTATCATCGCTAGACAGAATGTTAGGGATGCCGTCACCCCTATCACCTTTGATGATATGCTCTTTGAGAAACTTAACCGGTTCTGATGTTTTGAGAAACTTCTTTGCCATAGGACTGTATTGGTCCACATTGGCAAACTTTTGCAATTGCATGAAGTCCTTATCGCTAGAAAGAATCAGAATCTTTTCACTTTGAGAATTTTTTAGTTCTACGCCATAGTTTGTGCAGATTGTGCCGATTACATCATCGGCTTCAGTCTTGTCAATCTGAATAACTTTGTACGGAAAGTTTTCGCGAATCTCATCACGCACTCGGTTGAGTGTTTCGAAAATTAGATTCCAATCGTATGGAGATTCTTCTCTGGCTTTCTTACGCGCCGCTTTGTAGTACGGAAACAAATCTCTGCGCCAGTACTTCTTATCATCGGCACAGATAACAAGGTCGCCATACTCATCTTTAAACTTCACATTGTACATGCGAATGCTATTGAGTACCATATGGCGAATTAGATTCTCATTAATGCCACCGCTAGTAATTCCTGGTTGCATCATGAGGTTGGAAATCATGACTTGATTTAAGTCGAGCAAAATCATTTTATATCCTAATTTACTATTCTGAGGATAATTGTATCAGAATTCATTCGGCCTGTCAAGTTGCTTTCCTTGGTAGACAAGTCTGGCAAAATCTTCTTGATTTTAACTTTGCCAGCCTCCATCAACTCTTTGATAGTGGCTTCTGGCTTGCGTAGTCGTTTGCCAATGGAAGTTTGTTCATTGAAATTCTGTAGTGTGCTTCCTTTAACAGTCAAGCCTTTTGCATTGTCTGCGTGATATACACCAAGCGTTTTTGTCTTTGTATTGTATACCCACAATTGCAATGCACCAACTACTTTTTCTGGCGCGATACTTACGAGTCCCATCTCAGGGAATGCATCCAAGTAGTTCATCTTTGAAACTAGAACAGCCGCGGGCTTTTCTTTCACTTTGCGCTTTTTGCGTACAGGCTTGTTACTCTCTGCGCCAGCATTTGCCGCAACAACAATAGAGTCCAAGAATTCTTTGAACCTACGCAACTCAGGCTTTGTAAAATTAGAATAGCCTTCTTTCAAATCGGGATCAGTTGTATTGATAACTTCTTCAATCTCTTTCGATCTTTGAATGAATACATCGCAAATCTTTTTCATCACAACGGAAGATAGATTGCGAGACTTGAAGTAAGAATTCATATCAATAAAATTCTTACAACCGCCAGTTGTAAAGTCATCAACCAAGCCTTCTATCTCACCGGCTTCTTCACTTGCCTTTTCGCGAATACGATCTTGAATGTTGACCTTTGGCGCATCTTCAACAACGACCTTAACAGTTTTTAAATCTTTGTTCGCCTCAGCCAAAAGTTCTTGATACTTACCCGCAACATATTGCTTAGTCTTGTCGCTTGGAACAAAACCAAGGCAAAGCATACGCGCAAGCCAGCCGAATTGTAAATTAACTTTAGATTCTGATACGGAACGAACAGCAAGAATCTCATTCTTGTTTCGCCCGACAAATTTCAGATAGTCTAGTACAAACTCTTTTGCTTCTTTCTTACTGCAATTGTAGTTGTACCAATTGAATGCTTCGATCAAAACGCTTTGTTCGCCTCTGCCTTCTACATTTGTGTAGATGGGTTCAGCACCAATTTCTGATGTAATCTTTCTCATGATGTAGGTCTATAAGTCCAAGAATTAGTTTCAAGATTCCAAATGCTTTCAGTTCTACTGTTCTTTCCCTGTAGAATTGTTACTTGTATTTTGTTCGTTTTGAGTAATGAAATTAATAGCACCTTTAGTTTCTGTTGGTCTGGAGGTTCTCCCTCTGTCACTATCTTGACTTTCGTATAGGTACTCATATAACTCTTTCACGCCACCAATGTATTTCGCGCCATGATAAATGTGCGGAACAGTTTGTGTTCCTGGTTGTAATCTTTGAAGTTGATTAAGCGTATAGTCCATACCATAGAGGTACATACGATATTCATAACCCATTGTATATAGCAAAAATTCTGCTCTCTCACATGCTTTACTGTTTAGTGCGCCGTATATGAAAAACATTACATCTCGGTTCTTGTAGTTGTTACAAGCCTCACATGCGTACCTGGATGAACGGTAGACGATATAGTTTTCTTTTCGCCATTGTCTTCGTAAGTTATTAGATAACCTATGATGACATTTCGGCTATAAGGTTCTTCAATAATTTGGCAAGTGTTTTGTTGTTGATAGCCAACCGTTTGTGTGGAGTAACCAACTACTCTCTGATTAGAATTGGTTGCAACACCCGCACCAATTGCTCCACCTATCACGGTTGCACCTACATTACCATTTGAAACTCCGGCACCGATTACTGCACCAACAACCGCACCAAGCGCGGCATCTGCTGGATGCACATATCGACCTTCTACAATGGGAACATTTTTTTGAATGGGTACTGTAGTTACACCACAAACTTGTCTTTGTGTAACGCCAGTCTCCAACTTCGACATGGTTTCGATATTGACAATGGGTGCGTATCGAACCAGTTGATTTGGAACATTGTAAAGAGGGCTAGGTGTATAGGTTTGACTTTGACCGTCAAGCGAACGCGATTCGTTTCGTTTAGGGTCTTTCGAAAACCTAACCTCAGCATGAGCGGTAGTCGCAACTAGTAAAGCGGCAACTAAGGCTGTGAATTTCATGGAAGTTTTCCTTTCATTTGTATATATCATACCGCATTTCCTGTCTGTTGTCAAGTATGGTAAACATAGAAAGAAGTGAGTGATTACTTACGCTGTAGGCTTCTTCGCAGGCGGTCTTTTTTTCGCTTGCTGTGCTACAGTTTTTGTGGCTTTTGCCGCAGGCTGTTCTTTCTTAGCAGGCGCTTTCTTTGCCTTTGGTGCTGGCGCAGGTGTTGGCTCTACAACCTTTACTGGCTCATAAACTTCTGCCGGTTGCTTTTCTTCTACCGGTTTCGTAACAGAGTCCAGTGGATGTGTTCCATCTGCTTTTTCTTTGTTCAAGTGATTATAGGCAATATACACAATACCGCCAAGAATAATAATGCCAATGATAATTTCCATAACTGTCTCCTTATGTTGGGATCAAACAAACTATTTATATTAAGTGTAGGTTTGTGATGAGGGCACCTGCCTTGTTGAAAGTCACAAGAAGGTGCGTATTCTTTGTGGCAAGTTTGACAATGCATTAGTCCCAAAGCCCCCTATAATATTTGCCAAACAAACGCAAACCATTGTCGATTCTTTCGCTATGCTTGCGGTGTCCTTCTACATCAAACTTTGCAGTATGATTAGGTCCTTCTACCATTTTGTACAGTTTAGGTTTGCCATTTTCATCCCACTCGCAAACTTCATCGTGCCAGTCGGATTCACCAGAATGATATTGTTGTTCCCAATCGCTATCCAATTGTTCAAACGCCCAAATCATTTCACCCATGACCCATTCCCAACGCAAGTGAGTAAGGTCCCATGCCGCTTCATCTGCGGCTTGTTTCTTTTCGGGAAATAATTCTAATTGTTCGTAGTTATGTTCTTGATATGTAGTGTGAAACTTTTCTGGCACATCAGCATCATCTACAAGTTGAGAGCCATGTTTGGTTTCTTTTAATTGTTTAAGCATAGGAAGAATGATAGGAGTCAAAGTAGAATCCATGTTCCATGTATCGTACTTGTCAATCTTCACATAGATGATACGCTTTTTCTTTGAATCAAGCCAAAGTAAAAACTTGTACAGTAAAGTATGTTTGCGTTCTTTTCTATCAAAAATAGAACGCCTTGGCGCATCACCTGGCTTAGGATCAGGCTCTACACTACCATGTGCAAGCCATTCACCAAAGTTATGCACCCAATCAGGGTCGCGATCAAAACCGTATTCGTCCTTTTCTTTCTTTGCCCAAAAGCAAAGTTTCTCTGCAAGTTGGTAAGGACCAAACCAGTTTTTATATGGACCGATATAAACTTTCATTCCTCATAAACCTTTCGTTTGTATGGTGTTGGGTTAGGGCGCGTTCTCACGCCTGGACCAGTCATTACTTCTCCTTCTTCTGGAGTAAGTTTACCAAATTCTTTCATCATATAATAACGAACCATTTCGTCTGTGATTTGACTGATAAGATTATTCTTTTCATTCTCAAGCCAAAAACGAATAGGAGAACGACCCCATGTTTTGTATTTCAAAACATCATGAAATATCTTACGATGCCTTTTACTTGTAGCATCAAATACCTCATGCTGTCTTCCATACTGTTCAATTTTACTCATTTAAGTTTCTTTCTTGTAGTCTAACAGAAAAAGGTTTTTTGTCAAACCATTCCGGCACCTTTTCTGCGATTAGATCAAAATGATAATCATCCGGATAGTGTCGCAATACCCAAAGGGCTTGTCTACGCACATCTTTAGGAACCCTAGGAGTTTTCTTAGGGTCCAGTAAATCTTGTAAAAATTGCTTACCGCACTTGAGTGCGCGGTAGCGTTCATCAGGTAGTGTCATCTTCAGTCCATTCAGTAAAGAATGCGTCTTTCTTTTCCTCATCACTCCATGTGGCGCAATAACTATTGTCGCGATTACACATTTGCAATGCTTCATCTTCAGTTACTACGCGGTGTGAGACAATTGTTTCACCAAGGTGTTCTTGAGAAAACTCTTTTGCTTCTTCGCATGTAACAGTATCTAGCGCCCACTCTGCCTTGCCGGCAGGAACTTGTACCATGTATCGTTGACGAAACATAGAAACGCATTCAACCATTACCCATTGCATTTCTTTCTTCTTCATAGTCCAACTTCCATCTTTGTTGTCGATCCATTCGATAGTGTCTCCAGGTTTCCAACCTGTTCCCTCTAGTATAGCATCATTCAAAGGGAGAATCAAGTCGCCTGTTTCAGGATCGGTTTCAAGTTCAATAACCCATGATTTATTTTCCATCATTAAACTCCAAAATGT
>JACCDL010574230.1_pt1 | contig 11425 bp, 11 predicted proteins | sample 7441931 | NCBI WGS metagenome assembly JACCDL01 (sample SAMN15323437, study PRJNA562643) | freshwater metagenome | isolation source: river surface water | place: USA:Blue River Watershed | collected 2017-08-16 | reverse complement strand
GACATCGGCTTGTGATCGTTTGGTAGTGGACGAAGTGACTTTGAGGCAAGTGTCCATGAATCTGCAAGGAGTGAGAGTTCACCGCGCTTTGATGTAATGATTTCACCGGTGACGCTCACGATGTCACCTAGGTCTACATCGCTCTTCCATGCATCAAGCTGATCTTGACCCACTTTGTCGAGTGAGAGCATCGCCTGTAACTCTGTTCCATCACCTTCGCGGAGCGTTGCAAAGCAGAGCTTTCCAGTATCGCACTTAAAGATAATGCGACCTGTCAGTGATGCCTGATCGCCAGTAGCGGTATCGGTCTCTAGATCCTTGTACTTGTCACGAATATCTTTCAGTGAATGCGTACGAGCAACTGCGACAGGGTATGGCTCAATGCCGCGCTCAATAAGGTGTGCGCGCTTTTCGCGACGGATCCGGAGCTGCTCCGGTAGATCGTCTTCGGCCGGTGTCTGTGGTTGCGTACTCATAGGGTCGGGAGTCTACCTTTTAGAGATTTTTCTCGTGAATGAGGCGCAATCCGATGAGCGTTAAATCAGGCTCATATTTATCGATTGTCGCAGAGACATCTATGACCAATGGGGCAAGACCACCAGTTGCGATCACGATCGGGGCTTGCTCGTAGCTCTCAGCAAGTTCTGCTGAAATCTTCTCAACTAATCCATCGACCTGACCGGCAAAGCCAAAGATGGTTCCAGATTGCAACGCTTCAACAGTGTTCTTGCCGATCGCGTTCTTTGGGCGAATCAATTCAACTTTGCGAAGCTGAGCTGCTCGTGATGCCAGAGCATCAACCGAGATTTCAATTCCTGGTGCAAGTGCTCCCCCAAGGAATTCACCCTTTGGTGAGACGACATCAAGGTTGGTCGAAGTTCCAAAATCTACAACGATGGCTGGTCCACCAAAGAGAGTGTGAGCCGCAAGTGTATTAACAATGCGATCTGCACCAATCTCCTTTGGATTATCGACAAGGAGTGGAACACCAGTCTTTGTTCCTGGCTCAACAATGGTTGTTGCGATATCCGAGAAATATGTTGCAATCATGGTGCGCAGTTCGCGCAAGGTCGCCGGAACAGTTGAGCAGATCGAAAGTCCTGTGATCGAGTATCCGCTAACAAGGGCGTTGAATTGAAGCGACATCTCATCAGAGGTGCTGCGTGGATCAGTCTTTACACGCCAAGACTTGATCAGATCTTTACCATCAAAGAGTCCAAGAACGGTATTTGTATTTCCAACATCGATTGTAAGTAACATCGCTACTTCGCTTCCTTCTCTAGCTTCATATCAAGTCCGATATCTAGTACCGGGGCCGAATGTGTCAACGCACCGATGGCTAGATAATCAACGCCACTTTCTGCATAACTCTTTGCATTCTCCAGCGATATTCCGCCGGATGCTTCTAACTTAAAACGTCCTGCAACAAACTCAACAGCTGTACGACATTCTTCGGGCGTCATATTGTCGAGTAAGACCAGATCTGGGTTCTCTGCAGCAACTTCCTTAAGTTGTTCCAGCGTATCGACCTCAATTTCAATGAAAGCATCAGGAAAAGCAGTGCGCACCTTTGCAAATGCTTCGACAACTCCGCCTGCAGCAGCGATGTGATTATCTTTAATCAAGGCTGCATCGCTTAAGGAAAGGCGGTGGTTGCTACCGCCGCCTGCAACAACCGCAGCTTTCTCAAGAAGGCGCATCCCTGGTGTTGTCTTTCGCGTATCGCGAATTACGCACCCTGTACCTGCAATCGCTGCGACCCATGTACCAGTCAACGTGGCAATGCCACCGAGATGTCCGAGGAAATTTAGCGCGGTGCGCTCTGCCAGCAAGATCGCACGAGTATCACCACGCACAGTAAGCAGAACAGAGCCTGGCTCTACACGGTCACCATCTTTGAGTTTGATCTCAATATCTGTGACTCCAACTTCGCGCAGTGTTGCTACCGCCATATCTATACCGGCAATTACTCCAGATTTGCGCGCAACAAAATCTGCGACAACGCGTTCAGTACCTGAGACAGTTGCGACAGAGGTGATGTCTTGGCCACCGGCGAGATCTTCTGCAAGTGCCTTTCGAATAAGATCGATATCAACCATTACTTCACCTCCTGATACTGCGTGTGCCAATTTCCATGCGCATCTAATTTCTGGATGATGCGTTTGCGCCAGAGATCACTTGTCTCTGGAAAATCTGCACGCCAATGAGAACCACGAGTCTCCTGACGAATAAGGGCTGCTTTAAGAATTGCTTGCGCGAGCTGGAAGAGATTGGTTGTCTCCCATGCTTCAACACATGGAATATCGCTTGTGCGATCACCGATGCGAGTCAGCTCTGAATTAGTCTCGACAAGCGAATCAGAAGAACGCAATACGCCAGCTCCGCGACTCATACTTACTTGCAAGCTATGGCGAACATCTGGGTTGAGAAGAATCTCAGGCGATGTATTTGAAATAGGTTCGGCAATCTCATTCATCGTCGCAGCGATATCACTTGCAATACGTGCGCTAAAGACCAGCCCTTCCAACAGAGAGTTTGAAGCTAAGCGATTTGCGCCATGGACTCCAGAACAGGCTGTCTCACCACAGGCATAGAGCCCTTTTACGCTGGTTCGGCCGTTGAGATCCACGCGTACGCCCCCTGAGGCATAGTGCGAGGCAGGAGCTACCGGGATCAAATCTTTCATCGGATTAATTCCATGAGCGATACATGAGGCGTAGATTGTTGGGAAGCGTTTTTCAAAACCTTCCAAGTGGCGCACATCAAGCCAGACATGTGAACTGCCAGTTGCAACCATCTGATTCATAATTGCAATTGCTACAACATCTCGTGGTGCAAGTTCACCAAGCGGATGAATATCTTTCATAAATCGATAACCCGCATCATCGACAAGGTATGCACCTTCACCGCGTACAGCTTCGCTAATCAATGGTTGTTGACCTTCTGAATTCTCCCCCAGCCATAAAACTGTGGGATGGAATTGAATGAATTCAACATCGGAAACCGCTGCTCCTGCGCGAAGTGCTAGCGCAACGCCATCACCAGTAGAAACTGAAGGATTTGTGGTCTGTGCAAAAACTTGTCCAAGTCCACCTGTTGCCAGAACGACTGCACGGGCGCGAGCTTGTCCGACACCATCACGACTACCTGCGCCGATGACGTGGAGAGTTACGCCGCAGACAGATCCATCTCTATCTTTGAGCGCATCAAGAACCAGCGCATGCTCAATCAACTCAATCTCGGGATCGTTATTTACTGCAGCGATTAATGCACGTTCAACTTCGGCACCGGTTGCATCGCCACCTGCGTGAATAATTCGATTCTGCAGATGTCCACCTTCTCGTGTCAGTGACATCTCGCCGCTTGCCTCAAGATCAAATTTGGCACCGCGTGCAATCAATGTGCGCACTGCATCAGGACCTTCGGTGACAAGAACGCGCACTGCATCGATATCGCAGAGACCTGCTCCTGCTACCAACGTATCTTTCTCATGGGCCTCAGGTGAATCACCTTCACCGAGGGCAGCTGCAATGCCGCCTTGTGCCCATTTAGTAGAGCCTTCATCAACCTGTGCCTTAGTAACAAGCAGTACTGATAATCCGAAGGTGCGCACCTGTAGCGCAGTTGTTAATCCAGCAATTCCAGATCCCACAACAATCACATCTGCTTGCGCGCTCCATCCTGGAGCAGGGGCCAATAACCTCACGATTGCGCCCCAGTCTTCATAGACATATTGTCGATCAAACGTATGCCATTAATCCAACCGGCGACTATCGCACGAGCGTGGGTGGAGGCATGAGTTGCCTGAGAAAAGTCTTTCTCGTCGATGATCTGCGCATAATCAACTGTGAGTGCAGGTTCAGTCGCCAAAATTTCGTTGAGGGTTGCTCGAGCCGAGGCAAGATCGTTCTGACGCGTAGCGAGCAAGAGTGCCCGCGAAATTACAGTTGCGGCCTTACGCGCATCTGCATCAAGTCGAATATTGCGTGATGAGAGAGCAAGGCCATCACTTTCACGAATTGTCGGCGCGGTGATGATTCTGACGCCGCTATCAATCTGCTTAATGAGGGTTAATTGTTGAAAATCTTTCTCGCCGAAGATTGCACAGGTTGGCTTTGCTAATTCAAAGAGGCGACTAACAACGGTGACGACTCCATCAAAATGCCCAGGACGCGATGCACCTTCATAGAGATCACCCAATGGTCCGGCGCTTAGCTTTTCAAAACCTTCTGGATAGAGCTCTTCATATCGAGGAAACCATAAATGTGTAACGCCTGCTGCCTCTGCCATCTCAATATCGCGTTCTGGGGTTCGCGGATATTTTTCGAGATCTTCAGCGTTCTCAAATTGCAAAGGATTTACGAAGATTGATGCCAATACATTTTCACTCTGTGTTGCTGCGATCTTGAAAAGTGATTGATGTCCGGTATGTAGCGCACCCATTGTGGGAACAAATGCGCAGCCCTGAACAAGCTCTGACGCCTCTGTAACTATCTTCATGGCTCCAGTCCTTTCAGGTACCGGGCTCGACAATTAAGGAGAGTTTACGCCCCTTACTGCTCACTCTCCAAAAGCGTGCGTAGAAGAGCATCAATTCGCCCATGGGTTAACAAGATCGCATCTGGATCAATTTCATGCCAAGGCTCGATGACAAAGCGACGTTCGTGGGCTCTGGGATGAGGCAAGAGCAATTCATCGCTATAGCTCAAGATGCTGCCATATTGAATGAGATCAAGATCGATGGTGCGCGGTCCCCAGTGCTCAATTCGTTCGCGACCAAGTGCTGTCTCTATCCCGTGGAGCATATTGAGAAACTCTGTCGCAGGAAGATCGCTCTCAGCCAGCGCAACGGCGTTGATGTAATCAGGTTGCTCTGGACCACCAACAGGTTTTGTCAGATACATTGATGAGAGCGCGTGAATATCAGTCGCCTCTCGCAGAAGAGCCACAGCAAGATCAATATTCTCTTGCGGGTTCCCTAAATTTGCACCGATTGCAATGACTGCCTTCATCGCGTGATTGTCACCGAGATGTCTTCAAAGCTGACGTTTACTGGTGCATGCGGCTTATGCACCGTCACATGAACTGCAGCTATTTCTTTATAGCTAGCCACAATCTCATCTGCAATACGTCCTGCAAGGCGTTCAATCAGCTGCACTGGCTGGCCAACAATATTGTTATGAACAATCTGGGCTAAATCAGCGTAATTAATTGTTTCGTTCAAGTCATCACTTGTTGAGGCCGCGCGCAGATCAAGATCAACTGCAAGGTCGACGATAAATTCCTGTCCCTCAACTGTCTCGTGAGGCTGAACCCCGTGATAACCAAATGCCTTAATTCCAAGGATGCGAATCTGATCAGACATCTGCAATCACCTTCTTATGCGGGGCCACGCTATGAACTCTAACGCCCCACACGCCGCGTCCGACAAGCCCTTTTGTAAGTTCTAGCGTTGCAGCTTCACGTTCAAGTGGGCTCTCTCCCCCAAGGAATCTCTTACGGGATGCGCCAATGAGTACTGGATATCCCAGATCAACAATCTCATTGACCCGTCGAATGAGCTCCCAGTTGTGTTCGGCTTCTTTTGCAAAACCAATACCTGGATCGATAATAATTTTTTCTGCAGAAATTCCTGCAGCAAGTGCCTTCTCAATCTGGTGTGAGAGCTCATTCTTTACATCAACGACAACATCTCCATACATTGCCTTTGAATTCATATCAGCAGAATGTCCGCGCCAATGCATCAGAATGTAGAAGGTGCCAAGTTCAGCTGCGGCGGCATGCATCTGATCATCGGCCATGCCACCACTGACATCGTTGATGTACGTTGCACCTGCAGCAACTGCAGCTCGTGCAACGTTGGCGCGCATTGTGTCGATAGAGATCACTGCATTGTGTTGGGCTAATTCTTTGATTACTGGGATAACGCGAGCTAGCTCTTCTTCTTCGGTAATGCGAAGTGCACCAGGGCGTGTGGATTCACCGCCGATATCGATGATATCTGCACCTTCTGCGATCATCTCAAGGCCATGTGCCACGGCAGATTCGTATGTATTGAACTGCCCACCATCTGAAAAAGAATCGGGTGTGACGTTAAGAATACCCATCACCAACATGTGAGTGCCTAGCGATTCGTGATCAGGCTAATTGCTTCAGCGCGAGTTGTTGCATCGCGAAGTGCTCCGCGAACCGCACTCGTGGTTGTGCGCGCTTGTGACTTCTTTACTCCGCGCATTGACATACAGAGATGCTCACAATCGATAATCACAATGACACCAAGTGGATTAAGAATCTTCACCATCGCATCGGCAATCTGAGTTGTCAGGCGCTCTTGCACCTGAGGGCGCTTTGCGTAGAGATCTACAAGACGTGCAACCTTTGAGAGACCGGTGATCTTTCCGCGCGGGATATACCCGACGTGGGCTACTCCGTGGAATGGGGTCAAGTGATGTTCGCACTGTGAAAAGACTTCGATATCGCGAATAATCACAAGCTCTTCGTGTCCAATATCAAAGGTAGTTGTCAGCACATCTTCTGGAGATTGCCACAAGCCACCGAAGTTCTCTTTATATGCACGAGCTACGCGTGCAGGCGTCTCTTTCAGCCCTTCGCGATCTGGATCTTCTCCGATTGCGATAAGAAGTTCACGAACAGCATTCTCTGCGCGCGCTTGATCGTATGGACGTAGCGCACGACCATCATCAGGTCCAGATGAGACTGGTGAAATATCACTCACTAGCTGGCGCTCTCTTCTTTCGCACTGCACGCTTTGGTGCATCGGTTGCTTCTGCAACAACCTTCTTCTCTGGAATTGCTACAGGAGGTTGTGAGCTAGGAACGCGATGTTCGGAACCGGTCCATGCTGGACGACGCGGCCATGATGAGACCTTTGCGAAGATAACTTCGATCTCTTCCTTATTCAAAGTTTCGCGCTCAAGAAGTTCTAGAACCATTTCATCGAGAATCGAACGGTTTGCAACCAAGATGTCGAAAGCTTCTTGGTGGGCATTTTCGATCAAAGTACGAATCTCAGCATCGACGATTGATGCAACATTTTCGGAGTAATCACGTTGATGTCCGTAATCGCGACCCATAAATGGAGCTGAGGCATCGCTACCGAGTTTGATCGCACCAATTGCTTCGGTCATTCCATATTGAGTAACCATGGCGCGCGCTAGCGCAGTCGCCTTCTCAATGTCATTAGAAGCGCCAGTTGAAGGATCGTGGAAGATCAACTCTTCAGCTGCGCGACCACCGAGTGAATATGCCAATTGATCAAGTAGTTGATTGCGAGTTGTCGAATACTTATCGTCATCTGGCAAGACCATTGTGTAACCAAGTGCGCGACCGCGCGGCATGATCGTGATCTTGTGGACTGGATCTGTATGAGGAAGTGCACGTGCAACAAGTGCATGGCCTGCCTCGTGATAGGCGGTAACGCGTCGCTCTTCTTCTGACATCAAGCGAGATTTACGTTGTGGGCCAGCCATGACGCGATCAATCGCCTCATCGAGATGGCGATCTGTAATCACTTTTTCGCCTTCGCGAGCGGTCAAGAGAGCTGCCTCGTTCAATACATTTGCCAGGTCTGCACCGGTAAATCCAGGAGTGCGACGTGCAAAGTTCTTCAGATCGACATCATCTGAGATCGGCTTGTTCTTTGCATGTACCTTCAAAATATCCTCGCGACCTTTGAGGTCTGGGCGATCGACAGGAATCTGTCGATCAAAGCGACCAGGACGCAAGAGCGCAGGATCTAGAACATCAGGGCGGTTTGTTGCAGCGATCAAGATAACTTGGCTATCGCCTTCAAATCCATCCATCTCAACAAGTAGTTGGTTAAGTGTTTGTTCGCGCTCATCGTGTCCGCCACCCATACCGGCACCACGCTGGCGACCGACTGCATCAATTTCATCAACAAAGACAATTGCTGGTGCATGTGCCTTTGCCTGCGCAAAGAGATCACGAACACGAGATGCACCAACACCGACAAACATTTCAACAAAGTCTGATCCGGAAATTGAATAGAAAGGAACTTTCGCTTCACCTGCAACGGCGCGCGCAAGAAGTGTCTTACCCGTTCCTGGAGGGCCATAGAGAAGAACGCCCTTTGGAATCTTTGCTCCAAGAAGTGCGTACTTTGCAGGGTTAGCTAAGAAATCTTTAATCTCTTCAAGTTCTGCAATTGCTTCATCAGCACCTGCAACATCTGCAAAGGTGTTCTGTGGAACATCGTTATTTTGCAGTTTGGCGCGAGACTTTCCAAAGGAGAAGACCTTGTTGCCACCTTGCGCCTGGCTCATTAGGAAGAAGAAGAGAAGGCCAATAAGTAAGAATGGGAAGAATGAGAAGAGGAAGCTGACAAGAAGTGATTGCTTTGCAACCTCAACGCTCCAGCCCTTTGATGGAGGATTGCCTGTCAGCGCATCAACCAGAGTTGGCTCTTGGCGGGCAATATATGAAGCCTCTACCTTGGATGAGCCATTGATTAACTTGCCTGATTTAAGGACAAGGCGAATCTTCTGAGAATTATCAACAAGAACTGCGGATTCAACTTCTGATTGCGCAATTGCATCGAGTGCCTGAGATGTCTTGATGGACTCGTAGCGATTACCGGCTGCAGAGATCTGCCCAAAGATAGAGACAGCAAAGATCGCAACGATGATCCAGAAAAGTGGTCCGCGAATTAAACGCTTAAAACGTGATTGCGGAACCTGCGGGGTCGTAGGCGCTTTCTTCTTCTTTGCTTCCTGCTTTTTACTCATTAAATGTCTGCTCGATTCTTATTCGTACATGTGCTTTGCGAGCACACCGATAAAGTCGAGGTTGCGATACTTCTCATCAAAATCTAGGCCGTATCCAACGACGAAATCCTTAGGAATATCAAAGCCAACATACTTCACATCAACTTCAACTTTGGCTGCCTCTGGCTTACGCAAAATTGTAAGAATCTCAACAGAGCCCGCACCGCGAGAGACCAAGTTCGCACGGAGCCAAGAAAGTGTTAACCCTGAATCGACAATATCTTCTACGATCAAAATGTTTCGCCCGGTGATGTCACGATCGAGATCTTTCAGGATGCGAACAACGCCGCTTGATTTTGTTCCAGATCCGTAGGATGAAACTGCCATCCAATCCATTTCGATGTGGCGCTGCATTGCGCGGGTAAGGTCTGCCATCGCCATGACTGCGCCTTTAAGAACACCGACAAGAAGTAAATCTTTACCTTCGTAATCTTTATCAACTCGCGCAGCTAACTCTTTAATCTTTGCCGCCAACTCTGCTTCAGTTGCAATAACGCGTTCAACATCGGTACCGACTGCTTGTAGATCCACCGGGTGGGTCTCCTTCGTGAGTGGGGCTAGCGATCAGGCTAGCTGCGGGCGTAGAGCGAAAGTCTGCCCGAAATCCGAGCAACCTTCACACCGCCCGGCAGGCTCACCTCGCCTTGGCCGTGCCATGAGGTGACCAACGCCTCAACTGCGCTCACATGATCTGCTGTAATCGCCCCACCAGGTGCCCCCTGAGCGTAGATCGCCCGGCGCAAGACTCGAGTGCGGACCGCTTTAGGCAGTTTCGAGAGCTGGTCGATATCGAGATCGGCCAGATCCAATCCAGCTGCTGCCTGATCGGCAAGTGCATCGAGGGCATCTGCATCATCACGCAAAAGCGAAGCTGTCCGCGCCAATGCTTCTGTTATTCCAGGGCCTAACTCTTTCTCCATAATCGGAAGTACTTGTGTCCGCACACGAACGCGAGAAAAATCTTGATTGAAATTATGTGGATCGTTCCAGACTTCGCACCCTAAATCTTTACATGCTTGTTCAGTGACCTCGCGAGTTACATTCAGTAGCGGTCTCATTACTTTTCCGTTGACGGGTGCCATTCCAGACAATGAACGCGCACCAGATCCACGAGCAAGTCCCAAGAGAACAGTCTCTGCCTGATCATCACGAGTATGTCCAAGATAAATATGCAGTGCATGTACTTCACTCGCGATTTCGTGGAGTGCTGCATATCGCGCATCGCGTGCACCAGATTCAAGTCCTGAACTTTGATCGACAACTACTTGCCGTGAGATTACATCGATGTAGCCAAGACCCTTTAGCTGTGAAATAACTTTCTCGGCTTGGGCAGCTGATCCACTTTGCAATTGGTGATCAATAGTTACAGCAATTGGTCGAATCAATAGATCTTTCGACTCTGCCAAGATCGCTGCAGCCAGTGCTAATGAATCAGCTCCACCAGATACAGCAACGAGTGCGACATCACCGGCAGTTAACTGTGAAAGAAAAGGACGTACCGCAGAGCGAAGTTCAACTAGCGCGCGCGTCATGGGTCTAATGCTAGACCCGACCACCAAATGGCATAAGTCCCTTGACGCTGTAAATACTTGAATACAAGAGACCACGATCTTTCGAATTCGCCTCCCACATCATGCCATTGCCCGCGTAGATGGTGATGTGGTGGATGGAAGAGATTGTTCCCTTATATGAGTAGAACAAGAGATCTCCGGGTACGAGTTCATTGAGTGAAACATGCTTTGTATAGCCTGCATAGAGTGAAGAGTTAAGGCGATCCCAATTTGGCCAACCTAAACCAGCTGACTTATATGCAGCGTAAACAAGTCCTGAGCAGTCAAAGGAGTTCGGACCTTGTGTTCCCCAGATGTATGGCTTACGTGCAAGAACTTGCTTCTTCGCAAAGGCAACTGCCGCAGCACGTTCTGCTTCAGTTGTTCGAATAGTTGAACGTCCCTTAAATCCTAAATCTGGCCAGACCTTCTTCTGCCCGCCGGTACTTGCAGCGGTATTTGCTTGGCTCTCTTCCAAGAGTGCAAGTGCACGCTGCTGCTCGAGGGTGATGCGAACTCTCTTGGCACTGGCCAATTCGCGAGCCAACTTATCTTGGATTGACTGGAGGCGATCGACCTCTTTCTGCTGCTCTGCACGAGCATCATCTGCAACCTTTTTTGCAGCAGCTACCTTTGCCGTTGCTACCTCTTGTGCAATCTTTGCCTCATCTGCCTTCTTCTTTGCAGCGCGCGCAATTATCTCTGCAGCTTTAAATCGTTCCAGGGCAACAGTGTTCTTACTTCCGAGATTATCGAGAAGTGAAATTTGATCAATCAAATCTTGCGGGCCATTGGCGCTCAGTAGCGGTTGGATATCTGAAAAGCTGCCGCCCATGATGTAAGCATTTGTTGCTAGCTTTCCAATGACTTCATGAGTTGCAGAAACTTCAGCAGCAGCCTCTTGAGCTTTCTTCGCAGCTTCAACTGCAGCAGCGGTGGCAACTGTCAACTCGCGCTTTGCAGCGGTAAAGAGCGCTTGTGCCGCATTTGCTTTAGCGGTTAATGTGCGAAGAGTTTGATTTGCTGCAGCTAACTTCTTGGCAGCTGCTTCAGCAGCAGCTTTCTTTGCAG
>JACCDL010048321.1_pt1 | contig 11426 bp, 8 predicted proteins | sample 7441931 | NCBI WGS metagenome assembly JACCDL01 (sample SAMN15323437, study PRJNA562643) | freshwater metagenome | isolation source: river surface water | place: USA:Blue River Watershed | collected 2017-08-16 | reverse complement strand
CGTCGTTTTATTGACTACGTGTGGGATGCTACTACACTTGCTAACGATGGTCGCAGAGTAACAATGCGAGCAAACACAATGGAACTTGAAAAGGTTAACGTTGGAGAGCGTGTTGTTCGTGCAGCCAACCAGGGTGACGCATCATTCACAAACGCTGGAGCGACATTCTCAAAGGTGGAGCTTACTACTAAGAAGCTACGTCTTGACTGGGAAGTTTCAGCAGAGGCACTTGAGGACAACATCGAAGGTGCTGCTCTTGAGGATCACCTAGTACGTCTTATGACTACTGCTTTTGGTAACGACATCGAAGATCTCGCTATCAATGGTGCAGCTGGTTCATCTGACGCATTCCTTGGCATCATGCCTGGATTCATCAACACCATTCAGAACGATGGCTACGCACACGAAGCCGTTGTTTCAGCTGGTGCAGACTGGACTGTAGAGGACATGCAGAAGCTAATCCTAGCTCTCCCACGTCGCTACCGTGCTCTTCAGACTGGACTTAAGTTCTACGCAGGAACCGATACCTTTGCAAACATTGTAAAGAACAACGGTACTGTTTGGGACTCAATCGGTTCAACTGAGGCAGCTCGTGGTTCATACCTTGGTGGTATTGACCAGACCGTAGGTGGAGCACGACAGACTCGTGTTCTTGGTGTTCCAGTTCTTGAAGTTCCTTACTACCCTGCAGACTATGTAGACCTTACATTCCCTGCAAACCGTATCTGGGGCTTCCAGCGTGACATCACCGTCAACCGCTTCTACGTTCCAAAGAAGGACACAATTGAATACACCGTATTCGTCCGCTTCGGAATCAACTGGGAAGAGCAAGACGCTGTTGCATTCGCAACCAAGTCAGCTTCCTAATAAGTAGATGACACCCATTGAGGGGGTAGGGATTATACCCTGCCCCCTCTTTTAAATTTAATGCTATAATAATCTAAGGAGGAAATCATGTCAGAAATTAACAATGATTTAGTAGAGGCTGTAGAGGTCGAAAAGATCGAAGAGCCTACACCAACAGTTGAAGAGCAGCCAGAAGTGGTAGAGGCTCCAGCTGTTGAAGAAAAGGCTGAAGAGGCTCCAGTAGTGGAGAAGAAGGCTTCTAAGAAAGAGCCTAAGCCAGCAGCAACAGTCGCAAATGAAAAGGTAGCAATCTTTTCAGAGCGTAACATCTCATGGCAAGAAGCTGGAAGACTCAATGCAGGTTACAGCATTGTGACCAAGGACTTGGCAGACAAGTGGCTAACACTTAAGGGAGTTAGACTAGCTTCACCAGAAGAAATTTCTTCAAAGGTGGCAAAGTAACAGATGGAAATTCTTAGAGTCCCACCATATCCAATCGTAACAACCTGGGATGTGCCAGATGCAAATCACGCATACCTAATTTATGTTGAGGATGTGGTGGATCACTCTATTGAGACACACGAAGTTACTTCAAGTTCAAATGCTCAAGTAACGTATACCCTTCCAAGGACAAAGGTCCAGTTTGACAGAGACTTCCTATTTCGTATCTACGACACAGACCTAAGCGGAGAGATTGTTGTAGATTCAAACCTAACCGTTTATAGACCATATGTAGACCCAAACACTCTTGGAACAAATGCAACAGAGGTTGCTGAGTATAAAAGACTTGAGATTATTGCTCGTGCAATAATGGATGCATATCTTGGTAACGATTCAGCCAATGGAGAAGGCTTTTACAACCACAAGCTAATTGTCCAGGGTATCGGAGAAGGAACAGACTACTTTCCTATTTGGCACAACCCCAAGCGTATCCTTAAAGTATACGAAAACAACACACTAGTATATGACGCTGACGATGCAGAGGCAACAACTATTCAGTTTGCCATAGCTGCCAACAACTCAGCAATAGTAAAGACAATTACTGGAGACTTCAATAGATTTGAGAATGCCCCTCAGAGGCTGCCAGTGGCTGCTGGAGACCTTAACTATTATGGTAGGGCTGGAACTTCATTCCCAAAGGGATATGACTACACATTCGTTCTTGATGTCGGATACAAGGCTGTTCCACCAGAGGTAGAGCAAGCAGCAATCATGCTTATCAATGACCTGAAGTGTGGCAACAACGATTACTACAAGAGATTTGTTTCTCAGTACAATACAGACCAGTTTAATATCAAATTTGCTCCAGAGTTTTTAGGAGGTACTGGCAATAACATTGTTGACAAAATCCTTGATGGATATAAGGGCAGTGTAATTAAGCCAGGAATCATCTAATGGTTGCTTGCGAACAAACAGACTTCATGTACCCACTTTTGGCGGACATCTATTATCCAATCGTAGATCAGGCTGTAGGCTACGGTAGCGTAACAAAGCGTTGGGTCTTGGATAGATCAATATCTTGCTCATTCGCATCTGCTTCTGCAAATGCCAAGGAAGACATTAGACCAGAAGTAAATATTGTTATCGATAACTCAATTGTTGGAAGAGTTAGAACAGATATTACACAAAATCAAAGAGGAGAGTTGGTTTCTCTAACCAATATCATTATCACAAACATCCGTGATGTTTTCGGCAACGTCATCTACAATGAGTCTTCTGGACCTCGTGCAGGTCGTCCAACAGTATTTGAGGTTGCGACAATGAACCCTGCAGTTGGTCCATTCGGTGGTACTGAATATTACAAGCTAGTGCTTAGACGTTCAGAGAACCAATCAGCAGACATATGAGAATAGACTTTGACGACTCAATCTTTTTTAAAGAGCTAAACAATATCACAAAGTACGCAGAGGGATTCCTTGATGGTGTCAATGCTGGAAAGACCAAGTTCCTTGATAACCTTGGAAAGTCTGTAGTTGAATCACTAAAAGATTTTATAGACTTAAATGCGAGGGTAGACCCAGAAGCATTACATCACGTTTACGAGTGGTACGAGGTAGGGCAGGAAACAGGTAGACTCTACGACATAAACTACTCTTTGTCTGGTGGTGGCATATCTGTAAACTCAAGCTTTAGACAATCTCAGAGTGTGGCTAATGGCTCTAACATGCCATTCTACGATAAGGCTAGAATTATGGAGAATGGGATTCCAGTAACAATTAGACCAAAGTACTCACAAGTTTTAGCGTTCGAAGAGAATGGTGAAAAAGTTTTTACCAAGAAAGAAGTGAATATCGATAGACCTGGTGGAGCATCTGTCCAGGGTTCGTTCGAAAAGGTGTTTGATCAATTCTTTACTGTGTATTTCTCACAAGCTTTTTTGTCAGCATCTGGGCTACGAAAATATTTAGAAAATCCAATAGACTTTAAGCTAAAGCTTAATGCTGGAAAAACTGGCGGTAGATCAGTAGGCAAACAAACAGGTTATAATTGGATAATAAAGGCAGGAGGAATGATCTAATGAGTAGAACATCAGTATTAAATACACCAACGCTATGGGTTAACCTATACCTTCAGGAAAAGCTTGAAGACCTAGGCTTTAGCACCGTTCCGTTTTTCCCATCAACACCATCAACCATCAACGACCTGACAGAATTCTTTCCTGAAGGTGGGGTCATGTGTACATATGACAGAATGATGCGTATGAGAAGCAAGCCATTCCCACACATCAAGTGTGAGCAAATTCTTTATTATTTCTATGCAACAGCGGAGAACTCAATTCTAAACATGGTCAAGATTACCGAAAAAGTAAATAGACTTCTTGACCGTGAAGACGAGTCAGCCGAAGAGCTAAATGAATGGGCAAGAGCAAAAGGCACTGTAACAATAGATGGCGAGCAACTTGAGAATAACTTTAGGTTCCACAATTTCAAGGTGTTTCAGCTACAGGAAACTAGAGATATTGTAAACTTTGGAACAGCCAGAACATACGGCGGTAACAAGATTATTGTTGAATTTGATTATCACTTGATTGAGCAATAAAAAGGTGCTATAATAGTAATGAGGAAACGATGCCCCTTTATTCTATAGAAAGAAATAAGAGGTGATTAATATGGCAACACGTGGTAATTCCGCACAGATTATCGTTGGTGCAGCACAGCTCTACTTGAAGAAGAGTGGTGCAGTAGCAATTGACGACACAACTGGTGCTCCTACGCTACCTGCTTTTACATCAGGTGCAGACTACAATCTAGCAGTAGCAGCAGACACAGCTTGGAAGTCAGTTGGTTATACCAGCAACGGTCTAGAATTAACATTCGAACCTGACTTCGGTGAGGTAAAGGTTGACCAGCTGCTTGACGTAGCAAAGCTATTCAAGCAAGGTATGAAGGTCTCTATGAAGACAAGCTTCGCAGAAGCAACTCTTGAGAACCTTCTCATCGCAATCGCAGCAACAAACGCAATTGACGACCAGGAGGAAGGTTCTCCAGCAGCAGCTGTAGGTAGCTCTCTAGAGCTTATCTCAGGTGAGCTTGGCGAGTACCCAGTCGAACGTGGTCTTATTGCTATTGGTGCTTCAGTAGACCCAACACAGGTTACTGACGCAGCAGGAGCAGTTATCGATGATGCAGCAACAAAGGCACAGCGTGTATACGTTGCGTACCGTGCTCTCTCAATCGAAAGCGTTAACGTCGCAGCAAAGCGTGACGAAGCAACAATGTTCGAAGTTAACTTCCGTCTGCTACCAAATGACTTTGGTGCATACGGTAAGATCATTGACCGTACATTCTAATAACTAAATATCTAGAGACTGCCCTGGCTAAAACAGCTGGGGCAGTTTCGTTTTGCGGTATAATAGATTAATGCTAATAAAAGACGTAATAAGAAAAACAACCATATCCCTGATGGACGGTACTATTGTTCAAATATCTCCACTAAAGCTGGTGTACCTGAAAGAACTCATGCGTAAGTTTGACGAACTAAAAGACGTAGACCAAAAGGAAGACGAGGGTATGGATATTATTCTTGAATGCGTAGCAATTGCAATGAAGCAATTTTATCCAGACCTAAATACCCCAGAGAAAGTCGCAGACTCAATAGACATGAAAGCACTATACAAGATTCTTGACTATGGTGCAAACATCTCAATGGATCCAGATAAAAAGCAGAGTATTCCAGAACAGGGCAAGCAAGAGCTAAAGGCAAAAAAGGAAGACCAAGATAACGAAAGCTGGGAAGAGTTCGATCTTCCAAAATATGAAACACAGGCATTTCTTCTTGGCATATGGAAAAACTTTGACGAGCTAGAGTCATCGATATCGTTACCAGAATTAACACAAATACTTTCTGTCAATAATGAGATGAAATATTCCGACAGAAAATTCTCTGCTGCTATTCAGGGCGTAGACCTTGAGGGTGGATCACGCAAAGAAGATGAGGACCCATGGGAAGCCATGAAAGCCAGGGTAGCTCAAAAGACAAGTGGCATACCAGTAGCAAACTCAAATGACATTACATCATTCCAAGGGGTAAAGGCAAGACAGGCAGGATTCGGCATCGGCATGGGTCTTGACTACGAAATGGTGGACTAGCCAATTTGTTTTATGATATAATTTAAGTACAAACCTATAGGAGGAATAATGGCAACAACCATTAACGAGGCAAAAACAATTGCCCTACTTGACGGAACTGAAATTGAAGTCCGTCCCCTGAAGATCTCACTACTTCGTGAATTTATGAAGTCGTTTGAGAAGATTTCAGATGTAGCAGAAAGCAATGAAGAGACAATGAATCTTCTTCTTGCATGTGTAGTAGTAGCATTTAAGCAGTTCAAACCTGAACTTGCAGAGGATGCAAAGGCACTAGAAGATCTTCTAGATCTACCAACCGTCTACAAGATTGTAGAAGAAGCGTCAGGTATTCCAATGGGATACGGCATTGGTGGAGCAGCCTAAATCTAGGTAAAGAGGTACTGATGGAATGAGCGATGTCAATTCAAATATTAATGTAAATATTGATACGTCAGAAGCACTGGCGAATATCAAGAATTTGCAGAGGCAGATATCGCTCTTCCACCAGGAAATGGCTCGCTCTGGTTCAGCAGCGAACCAGGCATCAGCAAGAAGTCTCCAAAACACATTGATGAACAACATCAATGCTACAGGACAATTCAGAAGCCAAATTAAAACAATCCAGTCAGAGACTGAACACTTTACGGAACAGCTTGAACGCAACAAGATGTCCGTTGGACAGTACTTTAGATATGCTGGTGCAGCAACTAAATCATTTGGAAAGCTCTGGAAGAGCGAATTCAACACCATCGAAAAGGTTGCTGTTGAAAGAGTAAAAACCCTACAAACACAATACATCAAGCTTGGTCGTGACGCAAATGGTGCGTTGAGGTCAATTGCAGTTAGACCACTAGCCCTTGATATGAATAACTTTGCAACAAAGGCAGCCATCGCTGCCCAGAAGCAGCAACTACTCAACCAACTTCTTAAGCAGGGTTCGACTGCAATGCTCAACTGGGGTAAGAATACTCAGTGGGCTGGTCGTCAGCTTATGGTTGGTTTCACCATTCCACTGGCAATGGCAGGTACTGCAGCAGCCAAGGCATACATTGAGTTTGAAAAAGCTGCAATCAAGTTCAAGCGTGTATACGGAGACTTTAATACAGCATCAGCAGATGTTGATAAGATGGCAAACTCAATTAAGGGTCTTGCACAAGAATACACTAAGTATGGTGTAGCAGTTGCAGACACAATGAACATGGCTGCAGATGCAGCAGCAATGGGTAAAACAGGTGCAGACCTTCTTGCTCAGGTATCTCAGTCAGCACGTTTGGCAGTCCTTGGTAACGTTGACCAGGCACAATCACTTGAAACACTGACAAGCCTTACAAACACATTCGGCATTGCTGCAGACAAACTTGCAACAAACATTGACTTCCTAAACGCAGTAGAAAACCAAACAGTAACATCCATTGAAGACTTGACAGAGGCTATTCCAAAAGCAGCCCCAGTAATCCAACAGCTCGGTGGAGACGTAAAGGACCTAACTTACTTCTTGACAGCAATGAAGGAAGGTGGAATTAACGCATCTGAAGGTGCTAACGCAATTAAGTCTGGTCTTGCATCTATCATTAACCCAACCAAGGCTGCTACTGATATGCTCAATGGCTATGGGATTAGCATTACGGCAATTAGAGATGCACACGCAGACGATGTTTCTGGAATGGTCCAGGACCTGGCGGTACAACTTGACAAGCTTGCACCAATGGATAGAGCAAGAGCAATTGAAACACTATTTGGCAAGTTCCAGTTTGCTCGTATGTCAACAATGTTCCAGAACATTGCTAGGGACGGTAGCCAGGCAAACAAGGTTCTAGAGACAGCGAAGATGTCAACAGAAGAACTCGCAGTCCTATCCGAACGAGAATTGAAAAAGATTGAGCAGTCACCTGCTTTCAAGTTTGAAAAAGCACTAAAAGACATTCAGGCAAAACTTATTCCAGTCGGTGAAGCATTCCTAAAGGCTGTTACTCCAATCGTTGAATGGGTTGGAAAGATCCTTGATAGTTTTAACAACATGGGTGACGGTGCAAAACAGTTCCTAACAATGGCTACCATTGCCGTCGCTGGTATTGGTCCAGTAGCACTTATGACATTTGGTCTTATTGCTAACGGTGTGGCAAACCTTATTAAGATGTTTGCAGGTATCAAGTCATTCTTCAACAACACCTCTGGCGGAACCAAAACACTTGGTGACACAACAGAGTACATGACCCAGAAAGAGCTTGAAGCACAGGCAGTAGCATCATCTCTTGAACAGTCACACGCAAAGCTTACACAACAGTTTACCGTTCAGTCGGAGGCAATTAGAAACTTAACTGCAGAGTACGAGAGAGCCATTGGAGCACAGACAAGAATGCTTGGTGGCATGAGCCAGATGGGTGTTGCAAAGGGTACTCCTGGATTCTCCACTGGAGGAACAGTTCGTGGACCAGGTGGACCAACAGACGACAACCTAGTCGCAAGAGTTTCAAACGGTGAGGGAATTGTTTCTGTCGCAGACCAAGAGGCTGGAACTAAGATTGTCAGTGGAATGGCAAAGTTGCCAGGTATTGCAGATGCCCTAATGTCTAGGATTAAGTCATACACAAAAACAGATAAGGCATCTGGACTACAAGAGGCACACGCATCTGGGTCTATTCCTGGTGGAGATATTCCAAAGAATCTGCTACCTGCTGTGGAGAAGTTGGTCCCAGGATTTGAAAATCTAAACGCAGAATTAAAGAAGGCTTTCGTATTCCTAACAGACTTAACAGTTACAAAATCAACTGATCTAAATCAAGCAGCAAAGTCCATGGGTAAGTTTGGTGGCAAAGATTTCACTACTGGCGAAGGGTTCCTGAAGGAGTGGAATGCAAACCAGGGCGAAGGATTTAGGAATGTTGCAACTAGAGCACAGGTTTCTGGTCAGCTTGACGTAGGTGACGACATTGATAGAGCAGTAACTGACCTAGATATTGAGGTTGGGAAGAGAATTGCAGATAAGATTGATAATGGAAATATAGACAAGTCTGTAGTTGGCTGGCTAGATCAATTAATGGAAGATGTCACTCAACAAGTAATTAATGAGTTTTCGACATCTGGCGATGAAGCACGTGCCAAGGTTGCTGCTGGTATGGAAGCAAGAAGAGGCACTATCGCCTCAGTACGTACTCGTGATCTTGGTGGTCAAATTAATCCAGAGACAGGAGAGGCTTTTGGTTCAGCAAGAGCATTCGGAGAGTACTGGGAGGGAAAGCCAGGAGGTCTAGAACAAAGACCAGGAAAGAAGGGTCTGTTTGCTTCTGGTCTAGATATCGATGTCCCAGTAATGAGACCAGCATACTCTAGCGACAAGGCTACAAGAAGAAAGCAGCAGTCTGGAGAGATTCCATTTGAGGGTTACAGAACAAACAGTCTCAATGATAGCCTTGCAAGGAATGCAGGTATTACAACATACGAAAATATTCCAAGACCAAAAGACGTTAAGGCATTAGAAGACAAGTTGGCACAGCAAGCACAAGAGGTTGGTCAGTCTGGTGCTGAAGGATTTATTGAAGGTGGTAAGGATGGTTTAGACTCACATTCACCATCACGCAAGATGCACCAGGTTGGTATGGATGGTGCTAATGGTCTTATTAATGGTGCTAAAGAAGGTTTTGCAAAGATTCCTGGTGCTCCTATCCCAGGAGTTCCTGCTACACCAGCTACTGGCAAGGGTATTCCTGGTGCTCCAATTCCTGGTGTTCCAATGCCATCTGCAGTTCCAGAAACTGCTAAGACTGGTTTTGTAGCAAAGATGAAGGGTGTTGGCTCAGATATTGCATCTAAGGGTCTTGGTGCTCTTGCTACTGGAATTGAAAAGGGTAAAGATAAGGTAATCAACGTAGCAGGTACAGCATTAAACAACTACATGGAAGCTGGATACAGACAGGCTGATGCTGAACGTGAACTGTCTGCACAACGTATGGGGCTTGCTAGTGATATTCTGATGGCAACAGATGCAGAGTACGCAGCAATGCAAAAGGCACAAGATGCTCACCAGAAGCAATTGATGGAAACCAACCAAGCTACACAGGAAGAGATTGATGCAGCAGTTCAGAGAAGTCAGGCTATGGCAAGAAAGCGTGAAGCTATCGCTAAGGATATTGAAAATAGCAAGGAAGACCTTGATGTAATTAAGCAAAGACTTGCAAATGCTCAACAGGCTGATGTTGCAAATGACCTTGAGGCTGCAAATGCACAGCAGGATGGGGCTACTGCAAGACAAGAGATTATTGGTAGTGCAGCAGATGCAAAGAAAGAGGCTAGACGTAATAGAAACGCAAAACTTCAAAGAGGTCTTGGTGGAGCAACCATGGCAGTGGGAGCAGTTTCAGCAGCAGCCTCACAACTACCAGGACAGTATGGTGCTGGTCTAGGCGGAGCAGGTGGAGCAATCTCTGCTGGTCTTGGTGTTGCATCTATGCTCCCTGGTCCATGGGGTCTTGCACTTGGTGCTATTGTGGCACTAGGAACAGCAGCATTCCAGGTAAATGAAGCAATGAACAAGGCACGTAAAGAAGCTTATGATTTTGCTCGTGCAATGGGTACTGGTAAGGATGCTATTCAGAAGTTTGCAGACTTTACTGGTCGTGCAACTGCTACAGAAATTATGGACAAAAAGCGTGAAGCCAAGAACAGCATGTTTGAGATTCAGCCAGGTAAGCGTTCATTCGGTCAGTCATTCTTTGAGTCTGAAGCAGGAAAGACACTAAAGACTACAGCATCTTCTGGAATCACAAAGTTTGGAAGAGACTCTTCTGCAACAATGATGGCAAACCAGCTATCAACAGCTGTTGCGTCTGGAGCACTTGGTGCTAAGGAGGCACGTTCAATTGCTGCACAGCTAGGAACAGAGCTTGGAGACCAGGCATTTGGAATTGACGTTGTCGCTCAAATGAACCAGTTGATTGGTCCAGATGGCGAAAACCTTACAAACGGACAGGCACTTGAAGTACGTGTCAAGATGATTGATGCAGGTCAGGAAGAGCTTGAAAAGGCTCAGGCAAATGTTGGCACAAACATCACCAAGGCTATGACACAAAGCTTTAAAGACTGGGACTTTATGACCAACATTACTGGTGGAGAGGGTTCAATCGGAAATACCATAGCGAACTTTGGTGGTCTTGGTGCAATATCAGACTTAACTGCAGGTATTGCAGCAGGTGTAACATACTTTACCCAAATGGGTACAGAGATGGGTGCTCTACAAGCTGGATACCAAAACCAGATGGAGATGGAGCAACAGCTTCTAGACTCTATGGAACTTGAGTACCAGGCTAAGATTGATGCACTAAAGGCACAGGGTAAGATTAACGAGGCACTTGAACTACAGGCTAAGTATGAAACAGACCGTGCAGCACTTGTAGATCAGCAAGGCGAAACTACAACAGCAAACATGGATGCATATGATAAGGCTGGCGAGGGTGCTGGATGGTGGTTTGGGGCTGGTCAGGCTAATCTTGGAAACTCTGTTAACGATTCTATTAAGAATAAGTTTAAAGACCAGGGGATGGATGCACAGGTTCAGCAGGTCATCGATACACTTACTAATGCAGACATCGATAACAGAACAGAGTATGGAATCAAGAGTGCCGTTGCTGCTGGTCAGATGGGTCTAAACCAAGCAACCATGGCTTCATCGCTCTTTGCTAACAATGATGCCAACACAGCACTTCAAGGAAAGGACCTTGAAAATATGATGGGCAAGGGCGGTATGGGTGTTGAGGCTACCAACGAGGCACTGACACTAGCATCACTACTTGATAGCCCAGAGGCACAGGCAGACTTCATGGTCAACTTCAAGGGCAAAACAGAAGAAGAGGCAAGACCGATCCTTGACGCATTGCAAGAGGTAAAGAAGACTGGAAAGGTCTTCGATGCAGCAGCCATTGTTGATTTCTATACAAAGAATACAGGCAAGGCAAAGGAAGTTAAAGAAGACATTGACAATCTTAAAGATGCTGCAAAGAAGAAGACAAAGATTACTGT
>JACCDL010668855.1_pt1 | contig 11436 bp, 8 predicted proteins | sample 7441931 | NCBI WGS metagenome assembly JACCDL01 (sample SAMN15323437, study PRJNA562643) | freshwater metagenome | isolation source: river surface water | place: USA:Blue River Watershed | collected 2017-08-16 | reverse complement strand
GCACTAGGTGGCTATAACGAAATGGATCTGCCGTACGCGCTTGATCTTGAAAATAACTGCGTTCGTTATGACAACTCTGGCTGTTCAAAATATGCAAGTAAACAATCAGTGACCTTGTGGGCCAAGACATTCCTCAGAATTGTAAAAGACAAGACTGGCCGCACTCCAATTCTCTATTCATATCCAGCTTTTCTAGAAACAGCCATGGTCCGTGATGCTGAACTCGCAACCTATCCGTTGTGGCTTGCTCAGTATGGGATTGATCCAGCCGATCCACTAGGACAACCTGGATTAAAACCAGGTGGTTGCTATGTACATTCTTGGACATCTGCAAACTGTTCATCCCAGTGGATTATTTGGCAGTACTCATCATGTGGAATTGCTCCCAAGTATGGAGTTCCAGGAAATCGTCTTGATTTAAATGTTTTCCGCGGAACTCATGATGACTTTGTCGCACTTGCAACAGGAACATGGAAGCCCGCCGAAAGTGACTTCATGCCTAAGAACGAGACATCTACGTTGACGATTAAATCGGTGAACGCTACAACAACAGATAAGAATGCAACTATAAAGATCGAAGTCTTTAGACCGACAGGTCTGCCTGTTGTCACTGGCACCGTCCGCTTCTATCCAGATCCACAGAATCGTCCAGAGAATCTCCTCACACAGACAGTTGTGCGCTCAACAAGTGGTGCATGGACACTCTCAATCAAAGGGTTGCCTGCTGGATCGTGGCCAGGTGAAATTGGTTTTGTGGATGCAACCGGCACACATGCAAAGGTTCGTGTTCCACTCGAACTCGTAATCGCTCAAGGTCCAACGCCAACGCCGACACCTACTCCAACACAGAAGCCGGTAGCGCCAAAGCCTTCAAAAGATAGCTGTGCTAAACAGATTAAGAACTAGAGCGCAGTAATCTCAATCATCATCGCCTGTTCAGGACCAAGAATTGGAGTTGTCAGGCCAATTACTTCAAGCTCGCGACCAGTGAGTGTGATGCCATCCATCCACTCTGGTCGCTTATGCAACATGAAGTGAGGAGTTCCAGCAGGAAAAACAGGATTAACTTTGTACGAACGATTTGCCAGCAAACCACGGAATTTCATTGGTGCTGGATGAACTGCAACCGTGGGAGTTAATTGGGCATAGGTAAAGAGTGCTCGCGATTGATCGCCTGAAACGACTCCGTACAAGTAAGCGTGAGAATCTGGGTAATCAACCCGAACCGAAGTACCCGCATGTAGAAGATCGCGATTGCTCTTGTAGAAATCAGCCCAGGCTTTCAGCGCTTTTCTCTCATCCATCGATGCTTGCGTCACATCCCACTCGACACCTGCATGGCCGAAGAGTGCGGTGATTCCACGGAATGAGAGATCAAGAGTGCGTCCGGTCTGATGTCCACGAGTTGGACCAACATGTGTTCCGAGCAGCTCGGGGGGAATCACAAGTGAAGTCCATCGTTGAATAGTTTGTCGCTCTAGCGCATCATTGTTATCACTTGTCCAGAATCGATCTACATAATCCAAGACACCTAAATCAATTCGCGCTCCACCAGAGGCACAAGACTCAATCTCCAAATGTGGATGTCTTTTCTTTAACTCGGCAAAGAGTCGGTAAATCGCAAGTGTCTGTGTGCGAACGCCAGCACGACCTAGATGTCCGCCATCGTTGAGTACTCGATTGTGATCCCATTTGATATATGCAATTGAGTGCGAGGAAAGTATCGAGGATGTTTGTTCAAGAACGTGTTCAAATGCACCTGGGTGGGCAAGGTCTAGTACGAGTTGGTTTCTCCACAGTGCCGGAGTTCTATCAGCCTCACGCAGCACCCATTCTGGATGTGCACGATATAAATCAGAGTCTGGATTAATCATCTCGCCTTCAAACCAGAGGCCAAACTCAATTCCCTTTTCGTTGATGTACTCGATCATGGCGGTGAGCCCTTGCGGCCACACATCAGGGGAAACAACCCAATCCCCGAGCCCACTTTTGTCGTCGCGACGAGATCCAAACCATCCGTCATCAAGGACTACTCGCTCGATACCAATCTCTGCTGCAACATCAACGAGAGCCTTTATCTTTTCGAAACTCTGATCGAAGTAAATGGCTTCCCACATATTCAATGTCAGCGGACGCGGGCGCTTTGGATGCTGAGTACGAGCTCTAATGTGACGATGGAAAGCTGCACTTACTCCATCTAATCCATGAGCTGAGTAAACAGCCACTACTCGTGGGGCGTTGTAAATTTGGCCTGATTCCAGAATGACTTCGCCTGGAAGCAATAGCTCTCCACTTCCGATTGCTTGAAAACCTTCTGAGGTTCTTTCGATCAAATTTTGATTATTTCCACTCCATGCTGATGAAAGCGCCCAAGCACTTCCGGCAGCAAAAGTTGTGGAGGTTTCGACTGCAATTTGTGCAATCGTGAAATTATGTCCACTTCGTCCTTCACGACCGTCTCGCACCCAGGTACCAGTAGCGATATCTCGACGCTGTGGCTGGCGTTCATTTGACCAGCGCCCCGCAAAATCAAGAGATTGCTTTGCCTCCTGCGGCAGTGGCAACCAATAAATGAATTCATTAACCGTGTATTGACTCTGACCAGTATTTTGCAGATCTGCTTGTAGCGTCAACACACCATGTGTATCCATTGAGCAGAGATAGTTAAGAGTTAACTCAGCATAAGCATCTTTAAGTACGATTGAGATTTGATTGTCATTTACTTCGAAGGTTGTTACTGAAAAATGTGATGACCATGCAGCACCATTGCGATGTCCACTAAGGGCGCTGCGACCCAGAAACCCTCGTGATGCTTCGCGCATCACTCCGGGATTTTGAACAGAATCAAATCCACTATTGGTTGCAGATGGAATTTGTGCTCGAAATAAATCTTGGCTGGCTGGTCCGATAGGAGCTCCCCAATGAGTAAAAACAAGAGCCCCATCGATTACTTCGACAATTAACTCAGCAGTTGGAGATGTCAGTCTGGCCCTTTGCACGCTCACATCGGTACAGTAGTCCCATTATGAGCCAAGCCAAAAGTCTGGACGCGGGTGTAGTTCGCAGCGATCTTGCGATGTCAGATGGCCGGGTTATTCGCTATTACGACAGCACAGATCGGCTGCGAGAGGCGAAGGATCTTCGCCCATCAGAAGATCAGCCTGGTATCGGTGAATTGCGACTTGATCCATTACTCAACGAATGGGTTGTCATGGCCGCTCATCGCCAAGGCCGTGTGTTTCTTCCGCCAAAAGAGCTATGCCCGCTCTGCCCCACGAGATCTGATTTGTTAAGCGAAATTCCAGATAGTGATTATGAAGTTGTTGTTTTTGATAACCGATCCCCATCCCTGCGCGCACCAGAAGGTGATTGGGCGCTACCTGATTTAGTAGGAACGGATACCGATCCAGGCACTGCTGCCGGAAAGTGTGAAGTTGTCTGCTTTACCGATAATCATGGCGGCTCTTTTGGTGAACTTTCAGAGCGCCAAGTTCGAACATTGATGGAAGCCTGGCGAGATCGTGTGCGTGAACTATCGATGCACAGCTATATCCGCCACATTGCTCCATTTGAAAATCGTGGCGAAGAAGTTGGCGTTACCTTGTTCCACCCGCATGGACAAATTTATGCGTATTCATATCTTCCGCCTCGAGTGATAAAGATGTTAGATGTTGCAAAAACTCACTTTGAAACAACGGGTCGAGTTCTCTTTGATGATGTTCTTGCCCGTGAACTTCAAGACGAAGATCGCATCATCGCTCGTAATGCGCACTGGGTTGCTTTTGTTCCGTACGCCGCGCGTTACCCCTTTGAAATTCATGTCGCCCCACTTTCACCAGTTGCTGACTTGGCAGCTCTCACATCCGAGCAGGCTGATTCGTTTCCTTCTATTTCGATTGAAGTGATGCGCAGACTTGATGGTGTCTTTGGAATTCCAATGGCATATATAGCTACCTGGCATCAAGCTCCGGTTCGCGAAGGACGAGATCTCTTGCGTCTTCATTGGCAGATCACAAGTGTGCGTCGCGCACCAGGAAAATTGAAGTATTTGGCAGGAAGCGAATCTGCCATGGGTGCATTCATTATGGACCTCAAGCCAGAGCAATCTGCTGGCCAATTGCGTGATGTAGTTCTATAAATGTCAGATTGGTTATCACCTGATGTAATTGCATCAGCACCAGGTCGAGTAAATCTGATCGGTGAGCATATTGATTACAGCCAAGGATTTGTGCTCCCCTTTGCCATCACTTATCGCACAACTGCTCAACTCCGTCGGCGCGATGACCAAAGAATTCGTATTCGCTCAAAGCAACGTATGGATGAAGTGATCTCAACATCAATCGCTGAGTTAAATCCTGGATCGCAAGGCGGCTGGGAGTTGTATGTTCTAGGGGTCATTTGGTCTTTGGGAATTAGTGAGGGCGTTGATATCGAAATCGATGGCGATGTTCCACTTGGTGCGGGTCTCTCCTCTTCGGCTGCGCTCGAGTGCGCAGTTGCACTCGGTCTCAACGAGTTGTTCGCTCTTGGGTTGAATCGAAAAGAACTAGCTCTGCTATCGCAAAAGGCAGAGAATATTTATGTCGGTGTGCCATGCGGCATCATGGATCAATCTGTTTCACTCATGGCCGAGTCCGGTTCTGCTCTCTTGCTCGACTGCCGCGATCTCTCGACCACTCTTGTTCCATTTGATCTTGGCGCATCAGGCCTTGAATTGTTAATTATCGATACCCGAGCGCACCATGCTCTAGTCGACGGTGAATATGCAAAACGTAGACAAGCCTGCGAGAGTGCAAGTTCAAAGCTTGATATCACTTCACTTCGCGACATTGATCTACCCACACTTATCACAGCGAGAGAAAAACTCAGCGAAGAAGAATTTAAACGCGCTCACCACGCTGTCTCTGAGATGGCAAGAACTCTTGAGGCCGTTGCTGTCTTGCGCCAGAAGGACTTTGCAGCACTTGGAGAACTGATTACACAATCCCATATATCTCTTAGAGATGACTATGAGATCTCGTGCCCTGAACTTAATTGCGCGGTTGATGTGGCTCTTGCTCATGGAGCACTAGGTGCCCGAATGATCGGGGGAGGATTTGGCGGCAGCGCGATAGCACTTGTCCACCAAAATCAGATTGAAATGGTTAAAGGTGAAATTGCAGAATCCTTTAAATCCAATTCATTTGCAGAACCAAGATTTTTTACTTCGCTACCTTCAGCGGGTGCAGAAATTACTAAGAAACTGGTTCGATAGAAATTACTGTTACGCCACCGATTGATGAGAGAACTTCGACAAGATCGGTAGGGTCAGTCCCAGGCACTGCAACGAGAAAGTCGTCATAGCCAACACCATCCTTTGATTCCATCACACTCAGACTACGAATGTCACAACCGGCAGCACCGATTGCAGATGCAATTGTTCCAAGTGAGCCAGGACGATCTGGCAAAGAAATCTTGAGTTGATAGAGCGCCATGGCTGCACTCTACATGGATGGAGCAGAGCCGAGCGTGACTCTAAATGATTTGCTTCCGCCGCTGTTGGGCAGATCGACAACCACAGTGATTGTTGTACCCGGTGCATAGGATCGAATCTTCACGATCGCTGCTACTCGGTCTGAAACCCTGACTCCATCGATTGAGCGGATCACCGATCCAGATGGAATTCCAGCTTTTTCAGCGGCGCCACCTGCTGTTGGACGAAGAATGCGAGCTCCGATGCCAGTAAATGCAGTATCTAGTTCGACACCAAGAAGAGGTCGAGTTGATTTACCAGTTGCAATGATTTCATCTACCACTCGCTTTGCTTCATTGATCGGAATTGAAAATCCAAGACCGATTGATCCGCCAGTACCACCTGATGAGAGTGTTGCGATTGCAGAATTAACGCCGATGATTCGTCCTTGTGCATCAACGAGTGCACCACCAGAGTTTCCAGGATTGATTGCCGCATCTGTTTGAATTGCATTAACAAAAGATTCATTACCTAGGTCACCCACGGCTACTGGGCGATTGAGCGCTGAAACAATTCCACTCGTGACGGTGCTGGCAAGTCCAAGCGGTGAGCCAATAGCAAGAACTGGATCTCCCACACTCACCTTAGATGAATCACCGAGTGCGATCGTTGGAAGATTTCCGGATTTAACAGCAAGGACAGCTAAGTCGTACATTGGGTCGCGACCGACAATGGTTGCCGCCACCTGGTCACCATTTGTGAATTCAACTCTGATGCTTCCGGATGTGACTGCGGTTTCAATAACGTGGTTATTTGTGATGATGTAACTGGTACTTGAGGTGCTTCTATAGATAGAACCTGACCCACTACCACTACCCGCAGATGAGGTCACTGCAATCGAGACCACAGTTGGAGTGACAAGGGCGGAAATCACCTTGGCATTTAGTTCTGATCCACCGATTTGAACCAATGTGCGATTTGTTGGACAGGTTCCGGTGGTTGAAATAAAGAGAGCGCCTGTGCGCTTATCGGCGCATGCAGTAATCACAGAAGCTGGGGATGTCGTTGCCGCTGTTGCGACGCCGCCTGCGATCAATGCGCCAGCAAGAAATGCACTGACAATCTTGGCCGGACTCTTGACTCTCATCTTTTTCATACTCACCATCTTGTATCTCGATGCTGAAATTATTCTGTGACTTTACTGAGCGACCCGAGTGGATCTTGCTCCCTCACTTGGATTCGAACCAAGAACCTGCCGATTAACAGTCGGCTGCTCTGCCGTTGAGCTATGAGGGAATAGTGCAGAGCGCAGACTCTACCGCACCTTTGCGGATGGGGAAAAATCGAAGGATTTAAAGCGAGCCTATAGCCAAGTCGTGAAGTCCCCGACGGGTGGTCTCTAGGGCGACCAGGGAGGCAAAGGCTGCGTTGTACTCGTCAGGATTTTCTACTGGATTTAGACGCTGCAAATTTGATTTGAGATCGGCGATCGCACGACTAATTCCCACTTCACGCAATCGTGCAACTATAGATTCAATATAACGAGCTGAGACTTCGCCATCTGAACGAATTGGTTCAACTGTTAACTCGGTAAAGAGAGTCTTCATTCGTTCATCTGAAATTTCATCAATTTGAATCGTTGATGTCGCATGAGCATCAATGACTCGTTTCATCTCAATATATGCCGGATGTGTAAAGGCGGACTCTTCAATCTCAGACCAAGTCGTTACCAAATCTGGCATTTGTAAACGTGCCTTCAACACTTCGCGTTCGAGCAACAAGCGCGGCTCTTGTGGATGAGGTCTCCATGATTGATCAACTTGATCGCCTTCAGTGTCGACGGTCGCAGAAGTAGGCATAGATTTGCGCGCACCTTGCGCAACCGCAGATGTAACAATCTCAACTTCAATTCCAAGCCAACCAGCGAGCAATCGGGAGTATTCAGGGCGAAGAGATTTATCTCGAATCTGAGCCACCAATGGCGCAGTTGCATTGAGAGCATTCACTCGACCTTCAGCTGTTGCCAAATTATGTAATTTGAGTTCGGTGCGAATCGCAAATTCAAAGAGCGGAACACGCTTTGCGATCAAATCACGCAAGGCAAGATCGCCCTTAGTTTGGCGCAGATCGCAGGGATCTAAACCATCTGGTTCAACTGCGACGAAAGTCTGGGTCACAAACTTCTGATCTTCGCTAAAGGCACGCATCGCAGCTTTCTGTCCGGCCGCATCACCATCGAAAGTGAAAATAACTTCACCACGGAAAGCATCGTCATCCATAAGTAGGCGGCGAATTATTCGAATATGTTCTGCACCGAATGCGGTGCCACAGGTTGCAACAGCAGTCGTGATCCCAGCCAAATGAGCCGCCATCACATCCGTATAGCCTTCAACAATAACTACTTGTCGCTTCTTCGCGATCTCTTTCTTGGCCATATCCAATCCGTAGAGAACTTGGCTCTTCTTATAGATTGGCGTCTCTGATGTATTGAGATATTTAGGACCTTGATCTTCTTCATCACTGGCTAACTTGCGAGCACCAAAGCCAACGACGTCACCTGATATATCGCGGATCGGCCACGTTAAGCGCTTTCTAAATTTATCTATTGGTCCGCGCTCACCCATCTTAGAAAGGCCAGCGAGCTCGAGTTCTTCAATGGTGTATCCGGCTGCACGTAGGTGTTTGGTGAGTGCATCCCAAGAATCTGGTGCATAACCAACTCCAAAAGTCTGGCACGCACTCTTATCGAAACCGCGCTTGGTCAGAAGATCTCGACCATGAGCAGCATCTGGAGAAGTGTTGAGTTGCTCTTGGAAAAATGTTGCCGCCATCGCATTCGCGGCAACTAAACGTGAGCGATTAACTGCAGGTCCAGAAGGTGCGCTACCACTTTCTTCATAACGCAATGTGTATCCAATGCGGTCAGCAAGTCGTTCAATAGTTTCGGTAAAGGTGAGGTGATCAATCTTCATTAAGAATGCAATGACATCACCGCCGGTCTGGCAACCAAAACAGTGGAAATAGCCCTTGCTAGGGGTTACGTGAAATGAAGGAGATTTCTCATCGTGAAAGGGGCAGAGTCCTTTTTTCTGTCCGCCGCCTGCAGACTTTAGTTGTACGTATTCGCCGACGACATCATCAATCGGTGCATGATCGCGGATGTGCTGAACATCCTCATCCTTTATGCGACCGGCCATATCCCCACTCTATCTAATTGCTGCGCCATTTAACGGCTCAGATGAGCGTGTAAGGCGTAGGCCCCAGGATCAGTCAGGCAAGAAATCTGATCTATCACAACGCGCATCCGTGCAATGTCATTATCGGCCAGCGCCCAGTCATCAAGAAATATCGGATCAAGGGCTGCTGGTGCTTTTGCAAATAGCATCTCAACAAGTTCTGCAATCAGCTTTTGCTGTCCTATGTAGCGCTCCTGTGAAGCTTCAGCGCTGATCAGGTAGTGACCAGCAATCGCTTTAAGGAAATCTACTTCAACTCTTTGTTCGCGTGGAATCTCTAAATTCGCCTGATATCTCATGAGTGATCCAGCGCCATGAACTTCACGAGTGCGCATCTCCGCTGCCAATACAAAGCGACCAATGAGTTGAGAAGTTGAATCCTTGAGGCGAGCCAATGATCGATGTGAGCGATCGTATGATCGAGGCCAACATGAAAGTGATTCAAGACGTGTCAGTGCTGCAGCAACCTCATCTTTTGTCGCATCGCTCTTGTAACTAGTGATCATCTCGGCATACAAAGTATCGAAATCTCTCTCGAAGTCTGCCACCTTTACTGTTCCAACAAAGATCGCATCTTCTAGATCATGAACTGAGTACGCGCAATCATCAGACCAATCCATAATCTGCGCTTCGATACATTGACGACCTTCAGGCGCGCCACTTCGAACCCAGTTGAATATCTCAACATCATCGTCATAGACGCCGAACTTGCGTGGATTAACACTTCGCGGCCATGGATATTTTGTAGCTGCATCAAGGCTAGCGCGTGTGAGGTTGAGTCCTACAGATTTTCCATCTGCATCGACAGTCTTTGCTTCAATACGAGTGAGCAACCTAAAACTTTGGGCATTTCCTTCAAAGCCACCAAACTCTTGTGCAATATCGGCAAGTGCTTCTTCACCGTTATGGCCAAAAGGTGGATGACCTAAATCGTGGGAAAGACATGCAGTCTCAAGAAGATCTGGGTCTGCTCCGAGTGATTCACCGAGTTCGCGACCAATTTGTGCGCACTCCATCGAATGTGACAAACGCGTGCGTTGAAAATCGTTCTCCCATGGAACAGCGACTTGAGTCTTTGCTGCCAATCTGCGAAGTGCTGCTGAGTGAATTACGCGTGCGCGATCGCGCATAAATTCTGTGCGCCCAGAGCGTTTGGCAGGTTCGAATAAGAACCGCTCTTGATCGCTATCGCTGTATCGCATGAGGCCTAGCCTAAGTGATCGCTGAGATGAATTCCTCGGCGCCCAAGCGTGATGTATGAAAGATATGCCCCTGCTTCACGAATTAAGTAGCGGTTTGTCGATCCTGCAAGCGAGTTCGGACCATCAGGAACCGGCGCACAGAAAGGATCTGCATCGAGATCACGTGCCATAGTCATGGAACGTTGGCAGTGAAAGGGATCGGTAGCGATCACAACCGTTTTGAGTTTTCGTTCGCCCATCTCTTTTACGTAGGCCTTTGTCTGCGTCAAAGTATCTCTACCTTCAGGTAGTGCAATCACCGCACTTCGTGGAACGCCATTGTTAATCAACCAACGACGGCCTGAATCTGCTTCGGTGGTTCGATCACCTGGTGCACCCGAACCAACTGTGATGATAAGTGGAGCTACGCCGGCACGAAAAAGTCGAACCGCTTGCTCAAGACGTGCCTGCAGAACTTCACCTGGCGTGCCATCGAGCTGGGCTGCTCCAGGAATAACAATGACATCAGCTGACGTGCGGTTAGAGGGATTGTTCGCAGAGTTCCAGGTAACAAAGAGTGCATAGGTAGGAATTGCAACAATGATCGCAATAAGAAGAGCAATTACTCGAAAGATAAATTTAAACATCATCCACCCGAGAACATATCTTCGGCATCGAGTTCGATCAGCTCATCTGGGTCATTGAGCCAACCATCTGGAAGAGTCGGTGGTCGCCCGTGGCTGGTGCGACCACGAGGCTTTTCTGCAACTTCTAGCGGATAAGGCTGATCATCAAGTTGATCGAGCAAGGTACGAAATTCTGCAAGAGAGGCAATCATTCCGAACTGTCGACGTAATTCACTGTGAACTCTAAAGCCCTTGAGATACCAAGCCATGTGTTTGCGCAAGTCGCGACAGCCACGATCTTCTGATTCAAAGTATTCAACTATCAATTCGCCATGACGGAACATGACTTCGCGTACCTCATGAAGTGACGGCAGAACTCGATCACTATTTCCTGACATTGATTTCGTGAGGTCGGTGAATAACCACGGTCGCCCTAAACATCCACGACCAACAACAACACCAGCGCAGCCTGTCTGCTCCATCATTGCAACGCCATCGCCACCTGACCAAATATCACCATTTCCAAGGACTGGCACTCCTGTTGGCTTGAGATGTTCTACCAGCTGGGCAATTGCAGACCAATCTGCTTTGCCTTCGTACATTTGTGCAGCGGTACGAGCATGAAGTGCTACCCAAGAAACTCCGAGGTCGGCAGCTGATTGAGCAGCATCCAAATACGTAATGTGATCGCTATCTATACCGATGCGCATCTTTACTGTTACCGGAATTCCAAAAGGTTTTGCGGCATTGACGGCTGCTTCAACAATTGATGAGAAGAGTCTTCGCTTATATGGAAGCGCAGCTCCCCCGCCTTTGCGAGTTACTTTCGGTACGGGACATCCAAAGTTCATATCAATGTGATCAGCCAAATTTTCACGGCCAATCATCTTTACTGCTTCGCTCATGTGATGAGGATCAACGCTGTACAACTGTATGGAACG
>JACCDL010341961.1_pt1 | contig 11438 bp, 10 predicted proteins | sample 7441931 | NCBI WGS metagenome assembly JACCDL01 (sample SAMN15323437, study PRJNA562643) | freshwater metagenome | isolation source: river surface water | place: USA:Blue River Watershed | collected 2017-08-16 | reverse complement strand
CTCGAGGGTGAGCAACTGCGCTTGCAGGGCTGCGGTGCCCAAGCCGCTGCGCGCCTGCAAGGCATCCAAGCTGACCGGGGCAAAGCCCATGTGCGTGAGCAGCGGATGTTCAGTGGCAGACGATGCATCTGAGGGGTCTGTCGGTTCCAGCGACAGCGCGTCGGTGAATAAATCGCTTTGTTGCAGGGGGGCCAGTTGCAACTCTTCCAGCACATCTTGCACAGACTCGACCAACTTGGCGCCTTGACGTATCAGCGCATGACAGCCGTGCGATTGGGTGGCGTGAATCGAGCCAGGAATCGCCAACACCTCGCGCCCCAAATCCAGCGCCATCTTGGCGGTGATCAGCGATCCCGATTTCAGTGCCGCCTCCACCACCAAGGTGCCCAAACCCAAGGCGGCAATGATCCGGTTGCGTTTGGGAAAGTTTTGCGCCAGCGGCGGCGTCCCCAAGTGGTATTCGCTGAGGAGCACGCCACGCAAGGCAATGTCTTGCGCCAGGCTTTGGTGGTGTCGTGGGTACACACGGTCCAAGCCGGTGCCGACCACCGCGACGGTGCGCCATTGCGCAGGTTGTGATGGGTTGGGTGCGGCGCGCAAGGCGCCTGTGTGTGCGGCACCGTCCACACCCAAAGCCATGCCGGACACCACGCACAGGCCGACATTCGCCAAAGACTCGCCAAATTGCATCGCGGTTTGCGTGCCTTGCGGGGTCGGGTTGCGGCTTCCTACGACGGCGATGGCGTTGTCCAAATGGCCATGGGTTTGACCCTTCGCATACACCATCAAAGGTGGGTCGGAGAGCTGCAACAAGGGCGCGGGATAGTGCGGGTCACCCAAGGTCCAAATGGCATGGTGGTGGCTGTCGGGGGCGCGTTGCAACCAATGTTGAGTCCGCACACATTGCACCGCCAGCTCGTTGGGCACGCCGAGTAAGGCCTGCGTTTGCGCCGCTGTGACCACCTGGCGCAAGGCAGCTTCGCTTTGTTCGAACACTGCTTGCGGACTGCCAAAGCAAGCCAACAAGCGACGCGCGGCATCGTTGCCAACGCCTTCGCTCAGGCTCAAGCGCAGCCAAGCGCGCAGTTCGTCTTTGTCCATGGGATTCCTTGTGTGAGCCAAGAAAAACATTGTCTGAATGGACGTCACGATGATGCGCGACCATCGATCGAAAACTTCCCAAGTGTTTTTTGGATAAAGTGTGCACAGGCGGTTTCAGTGGACACGCACGCCCCACGCGAGAAAGCATTTATGACACGCTGGTTCCATCGCATTTTCAAAATCCTGATGCTGGGTTTGTTGGCTCTTGCCCTCGCGCTGGGCGTGTGGGTGTTTCACACACAGCCCCTGTATGACGGTAGCTTGAGAAGTGAGGGGCTGTCACAGCCTGTGCAGATCAAGCGGGACGATGCGGATGTGGTGCACATCTTTGCGCAGTCAGACCGAGATGCGGCCTTTGCCCTAGGGTTTGCACATGCGCAAGACCGCAGTTGGCAGCTCGAATTCAACCGTCGCTTGATGCACGGCGAGTTATCCGAAATTTTGGGCGAGGTGACCTTGCCCACCGACAAGCTCATGCGCACCTTGGGGTTGATGCAAGCCGCAGAACAGCAACTGGCGTCGTTGCCCGCCGATGTCCGTGAGCAGTTGACGGCCTACAGCGCAGGCATCCAAGCCTTCCATGCAAACCGGCCGCAAGGTTTGCCACCGGAATTTGCGTTGATGCGCACCTCACCGGGCGGCAAAAAAGGCGTGGCTTGGGCACCGGTGGACAGTGTGGCGTGGTCATTGGTGATGGCGCTTGATTTGGGGGGTAACTGGGGCAATGAGTTTGCGCGCTTGGTTGCTGCGCGCACGCTGAGCACGGCACAACTCTGGGACCTGTACCCGCCTTATCCCGGCGAGAAGCCCGCTTCGGGTGTCGACCTGGCCAAGCTCTACCGTGAGCTCGGGGTGTACAAAACCAAGGCTGACATCAAGACTTCGTTTTCGCTGCCCATCATTGGCGAGCCCGGGTTCAGCGAAGGCCGCGGCAGCAACAACTGGGTGCTGGCCGGGTCGCACACCGCGTCGGGCAAACCGCTATTGGCCAACGATCCGCATTTGGCACTCAGTGCGCCAGCGATTTGGTATTACGCACATTTGAAAACGCCGAACACCGATGTGATCGGTGCCAGTTTGCCGGGCCTGCCCTTCGTGGTGTTGGGTCACAACGCACAGGTGGCTTGGGGTTTCACCAACACCGGTCCCGATGTGCAAGACTTGTACCTAGAGCAAATCGATGCCGCGAACCCCACGCGCTACAAAACGCCCACCGGCTGGCAAACTTTTGACACACGCACCGAAACCATTGCCGTGAAAGGCCAGCCCGATGTGACGCACGTGGTGCGCAGCACCCGCCATGGCCCTGTGATCAGCGATGCCCAAGCCGCGCATGCTGAGGTGTTGGATCTGTCGCGCTTTGTGCTGGCCTTGCGGTGGACGGCTTTGGATGCCGACAACCGCACCCTGGTGGCGGGAGTGAAGGCACAGAAAGCCCGGAGCGTGGCTGAACTCGTGCAGGCCTATGCTGACAACCACTCCCCGACACAAAACATTGTGATGGCCGATACCCAAGGCCACGTCGCTTACAAAGCGGCAGGGCGCGTGCCCGTGCGACGTGCTGACAACGACATCCGTGGTGTGGCGCCCGCGCCCGGATGGGATGCGCGCTACGACTGGAGCGGCTGGGTGACGTATGCCGACATGCCGTTGGATGAGGCCAAAAAAGGCTGGGTGGCCACCGCCAACCAACGCATCACGCCACCCAATTACCCGCATTACTTGGGCCAAGATTGGCACACGCCGCAACGCTTTCAACGCATTGAGCAAGTCTTGCAAAGCAAGCCTCAGCACGAGTTCAAAGACATGCAGGCTTTGCAAAACGACACGCTCTCGCTGTCGACCTTGACCCTGCTTCCCGTCTTAAAAGCCACAACGTCTCAACATCCACTCGCGGCCAAGGCGCTTCAAACCTTGGAAGGGTTTGATGGCCGCATGCAAGCCAACCGTCCTGCACCGTTGATTTTTGCAGTGTGGGCCGATGAGTTGACGCGTGGTTTGGTCGAGCCCAAGCTGGGCGTCGATGTGTTCAAGGCCCAGTATGGCAAACGCCATTTCCGCATGTTGTTGGAACAGGTCATGCAGCAACGCGACAGTGTGTGGTGCGCGCCAAAAACTTGCGCAGAGCAATCCACGGCCGCGTTGGATCGCGCGCTCGACCGCATGGCGGCCCAGCATGGGCAAACCCCTGCCGATTGGCGGTGGGGCGATGAACACGTGGCACTTAGCCTGCACCGCCCCTTGGGGCAAGTGCCGGTGTTGCGAGAGCTGTTCAACGTCAAGGTGCCGTCGGATGGCGACATGTTCACCGTCAACGTGGGGCAGTATTGGGCGGGTGAAAAATACCTGCCCTTTGCCAACCGGCATGCAGCCTCGTTGCGTGTGGTGTACGACTTGTCGGATTTGGAGCAATCGCAGTTCATCTACCAAACCGGCCAAAGTGGCTTGGTCTGGGCGGACAACTACCGCGACATGAAGCAGGCCTGGGCCTCCGGCCAATACCGTCCCTTGCGGGCAAGGCCGGATGCATGGGTGCACGAGCTGGTGTTGACCCCTTGATGGATTGACCCAAGGCGACCTCGGGGACATTGGCTCGGGCGGGTGAATGGAGCCGCAGAAGCAGAGACAATATTGGCATGCCCAAGTTAGACATCCTCCGCTTTCCTGACCCCAAACTCCACACCGTGGCAAAGCCTGTCCAAGCGATTGACGCGCGCATTCAAACCTTGATCGCCGACACGCTCGAAACCATGTACGACGCCAATAGCCTTGGCCTGGCTGCCACGCAAGTGGATGTGCACGAGCGCTTGGTGGTGATCGACACCTCCGAAGAGCGCAACGAGCCCATGGTGTTGATCAACCCCGAAATCACCTGGATGGGCGATGAGCGCGTCAAAGGTGACGAAGGGTGTTTGTCGGTGCCCGGCATTTACGACGGCGTCGAACGTGCCACGCAGGTCAAGGTCAAAGCCCTCGACGAACATGGCAAAGAGCGCACCATCGAAGCCGACGGCCTGTTGGCGGTGTGCATTCAGCACGAGCTAGACCACTTGGTGGGCAAGGTGTTTGTGGAATACCTCTCGCCCTTGAAGCGCAACCGCATCAAAACCAAACTGCTCAAAGCCCAGCGCGACGGCGACTGAGTGGGCCCACGTTGATGAGTGATTCTTTGCGCGTTATTTTTGCGGGCACGCCCGAATTCGCGGCCGCTGCGTTGGCGCAAATTCTGGCCGCCGGCCACACCGTGCCCTTGGTGCTGACCCAACCCGATCGCCCTGCCGGTCGCGGCATGAAGCTGCAAGCTTCCGCGGTGAAGCAACTGGCGTTACAGCACAACATTCCTGTCGCGCAGCCTTTGAGTTTGCGTTTGGATGGCAAGTACCCAGAGGACGCCGCGGCCGCACAAGCAGCCATTGCCGAAGCCCAAGCCGATGTGATGGTGGTGGCGGCCTATGGCCTCATCCTGCCGCAGTGGACGCTTGATGCGCCCCGTTTGGGTTGTTTGAACATTCACGCATCGCTGCTCCCCCGCTGGCGCGGTGCTGCGCCCATCCACCGCGCCATTGAAGCGGGAGACGCGCAAACCGGCGTGGTCATCATGCAAATGGACGCCGGCCTGGACACGGGCGACATGCTGTTGACCGACGTGCTCGCCATCGCGCCCGACGACACCACGGCCACCTTGCACGACCGATTGGCCGACATGGGCGGCGCCCTCGTGGTGCGCGCGTTGGCTGACGCACAAGCAGGTGCCTTGCAGCCGGTGAAGCAACCGCAAGCCGGTATCACCTACGCACACAAGATTGAAAAAACAGAAGCTGCTGTGGATTGGCACCAATCCGCGGAAGTGATTGGTCGACGCGTGCGCGCGTTCAATCCCTTCCCTGCTGCGTCGGCGCAACTCGGCGACGACACCATCAAGCTGTGGCGTGCGGTGGTGGAGTCTGCCACGCAAGCTGCGGTGCCAGGCACCCTCCTCAGCGCCGATGCCAGCGGTGTGCGCATTGCCTGCGGCGAAGGCGTGTTGTGCGTGACCGAGCTGCAACGCGCCGGCGGCAAACGCTTGAACGCCGCTGACTTTTTGCGTGGCTTTGCGTTGACGCCGGGTCAGTGTTTGGCGTCACACGCGGTAGCAAGCACAGGGCAGCCCACCTGATGTTTTGGCAATCGCGACTGCATGCGCATCCCGAGTTCAAACTGGGCATGCACCACTACGCCCAACAAGCATTGGGCCAAGTGGCGTGGGGCTTGATGACGGGCGTGGCCATGGTCAAGTCGGGCATGGGGGTGTTCGAGTCAGTGGCGATGACGCTGCTGGTCTATGCGGGCAGCTCGCAGCTCGCGGCCATCCCCCTGATTGCCGCCGCGGCCCCCGCATGGGTGATTTTGGCCACGGGCTTTTGTGTCAACTTGCGCTTCGTGGTGTTCAGCCTGCACCTGCGTCCGTATGTGATGCACTTGCCACGCAGCGTGCGCTTGGCCGTGGGGTACTTCACGACCGACATCACGTATGTGTTGTTCACCAAACGTTTTTATGCGGTTGCCCAAAACGCCGATGAACAGACGTCGCAAGAAGCCTACATGGCCGGCGCGAGCTTTTTGAATTGGGCGGTGTGGATGGTGTCCAGTTTGGTGGGCGTGGCCTTGGCCAACATCATTCCGCCAGCGTGGGGCTTGGGTTTTGCCGGCATTCTGTGCTTGTTGGGGATTCAATGTTCGTTGGCCAGTTCGCGTTTGCGGGTGTTGGCTGCCGTGGTGGCCGGAGCGACGGCCGTGTGGGCTTACGCCTTTCCGTTGAAGCTCAACATCGTGACCGCCATTGCAATGGCAGTGCTGGTGAGCATGTTGGTGGAGCACGCCAAACCGGCGGCGCAGGAAGGCGGGCGCGCATGATGGACATCAACGGTTGGACCTTCGGTGTCATCGTGGGCTTGGCGATGGTGACCGTGGTGTCGCGCAGCTTTTTCTTTTTCAGCAACAGCGAGTGGCATCTGCCGCATTGGGCTCAGCGCGGTTTGCAATACGCGCCGATCGCTGCGCTCTCAGCCGTGGTGGTACCAGAAATTGTGATGTCGCAAGGTGCACTGATCACCACTTGGCAAGACGCGCGTCTGTATGCGGCTGCCGTTGGTTTGGTGGTTTATTTTGTCAAGCGTGATGTGTTGCTCACCATCGTGTTGGGCATGGGGGTCTACTTGCCGCTGCACCTGAACTTGGGTTGGTAAGCCACGGCGGCCTGGTCCAGTGAACAGCGGTGGGTTGCGCTACAACTTAACCGCGCACAAATAGGGTGACCAGTTCATCTGGGCCCACTTGGCGACTCCAATGGCCGTGCACCTTGGGGTCAAACGTGGCACCTGTTGGCAACACGTCGGCCGAATAGAAATGCTCGCCGGGTCCAAAAATGCGCGACGTGCCGTCTTGCAAAAAGATTTCCATCTGACCTTCTAAAACGAACAACCATTGCGGGTTGTCGGTGCAATGAAAATCGCTGCGAAACCCCACAGGGCTGCGGCGCAGCTGCATGCCGCCACTGGGCATCAGGGGTGACAAACGCGCTTGCGGTTTGCCTTCTGTGAGCGCCACAGTTTCCTCGCGGAAGCGCGCAAAACCGTCGGTGTCGGTGAAGAGGATGACTTTGTTGAATGTGCTCATGGGTGTACTTTAGCGTGAGTTGCGTCACTTGCGCCCACGAGACAATGCGAAGCCAATCGCGCCACGCGTTTGTTCACAATCACAGCTTTACACACAGGAGCAAACCCATGAGCAAAGTTGCAGTCGTTACAGGCGCGAGTTCGGGCATTGGCAAGGCATGTGCCTTGGCGCTGTTGGCCGAGGGCTGGCAGGTGGTGCTAGTAGGGCGCCGCGCGGATGCTTTGCAAGCCACCGTCCAAGCAGCAGGCGACCATGCGGGCAACGCATGGGTGGTGCCGTGCGATGTGAGCCAAGAAGACGCGGTGGCGCAACTGTTTGATGGCGTGCGCGCCAAATATGGCCGAGTGGATTTGCTGTTCAACAACGCCGGTATCTTTTTGCCCGCCAGCACTCCCGGTGATCTGTCGGGCGCGGATTGGCGCCGTTCGGTCGATGTCAATTTCAATGGCGCGTTTTATTGCTTGTCGCACGCCTTCAAGCTCATGCAAACGCAAAGCCCGCAAGGCGGTCGCATCATCAACAATGGGTCGATTTCGGCGCACGCGCCACGTCCAGGTTCGATCGCCTATACCGCGACCAAACACGCCATCACCGGCATGACCAAAGCGGCTTCGCTCGATGGGCGCGCGTTTGACATTGCTGTTGGGCAGATCGACATTGGCAACGTGGCCAGCGACATGACCGAGAAGTTTGCTGCGGGCGTGTTGCAAGCCGATGGCAGTGTGCGTGCCGAGGCCCGCATGGACATGCAGGGCGTGGTCGACACCTTCATGGCCATGGTGCGCTTGCCCTTGACGGCCAATGTGTTGTTCATGACCGTGATGGCCACCAAGATGCCGTTTGTGGGTCGCGGTTGAGCGCGCGGACGCCGCTTGAGGCATGACAAGGTCGTGCAAGCTTGGACTTTTAAAATCGACACAGTTTTAACTTTTCTTGGTTCTTCCCATGAATGTCATCCGCTTCTCAGATTTGTGCGCCAACGGCTCGGCCAAAGGCAAACGTGTGTTCATCCGCGCTGACCTGAACGTGCCGCAAGACGACGCCGGCCACATCACCGAAGACACCCGCGTGCGCGCCTCAGTGCCTGCCATCGAGATGGCCTTGAAGGCCGGTGCCGCCGTGATGGTGACCAGCCATTTGGGACGCCCCACCGAAGGTGAGTTCAAGCCCGAAGACTCATTGGCTCCTGTGGCCCAACGCTTGAGCGAGTTATTGGGTCGCGAGGTGCCGCTGGTGGCCAACTGGGTCGACGGCGTGCAGGTCGCGCCGGGTCAGGTGGTGCTGCTCGAGAACTGCCGTGTCAACAAAGGCGAGAAAAAGAACAACGACGAATTGGCGCGCAAGCTCGGCGCCCTGTGCGACATCTTTGTGCACGATGCATCTGGAACCTCGCACCGCGCCGAAGGCACGACCTACGGCATTGCGCAGTACGCGCCCGTGGCCTCTGCCGGACCGCTGTTGGCAGCGGAGATCGACGCCATCACCCAAGCCTTGGCCAACCCCAAGCGTCCCTTGGCCGCCATCGTGGCGGGCAGCAAGGTGTCGACCAAGCTCACCATCCTCAAGAGCTTGGCCAACAACGTGGACCAGCTCATCGTCGGTGGCGGCATTGCCAACACCTTCATGCTGGCGGCAGGTTTGAACATCGGCAAGAGCTTGGCCGAGCACGATTTGGTGGGCGAAGCCAAAGCCGTGATCGAACTCATGAAAGCGCGTGGCGCCGAGGTGCCGATCCCCACCGATGTGGTGACCGCCAAAACCTTTGCGGCAGATGCCGTGGCCACCGTCAAGAAAGCCACCGACGTGGCCGACGACGACATGATCCTGGACATCGGCCCTGAAACAGCGGCCAAACTGGCCACGCAACTCAAAGCTGCAGGCACCATCGTGTGGAATGGCCCCGTGGGAGTGTTCGAGTTTGACGCGTTTGAGAACGGCACCAAAACCATTGCGCACGCCATTGCCGAATCCAGTGCCTTCAGCATCGCAGGTGGTGGCGACACCTTGGCGGCGATTGCCAAGTACGGCATCGAGAAACAAGTGGGCTACATCTCCACCGGAGGTGGTGCGTTCTTGGCAGTGCTGGAAGGCAAGACCTTGCCTGCGTTTGAAATTTTGACCAAACGCGCAGCGGGCTAACGGCTCACCACGCGCAGGCAAACGCAAACAACTGGCGGCTCATGCTGTCTTGGCTGACAGGCCGCCAGCCCTCGGGCACGGGCAGCGCTTTGATGGCGGGGCCATTGCCCATTTTGTTGGGGTGGCTGGTGGCGCTGAGGGTTTTGTATTTGCCTTCGGTGCAGTCGTAATCGATGTGCGACTTGACCGACTGTTGGCCAGTTTTGTCTGGACTCGTCAGGTCGTAAACCACCCACACGCGACGGTTGACGCCCATTTTCTGAATCGCCATCGAGTCAATGTAGACGGTCGCCACTTCGTTGCGCGTGACGGTCACCCACATGGCGTGCGACGCGGCCGAAGCGACGGCCAGCAAGAACAAAACAATCAGTTTCATGGCGGTGAAGCGTACAAGAAAAAGCCCCGCAGTTCGCTAAAAACTGAGGGGCTGTCAGTGTGGGCCTGTGCAGCTTACGCGGCAGCTGGGTGCATCGCGCGGGGGCTTGTGACTTTGCCTTCGTAGGTCATCCAGCTGTCGGTTTTGAAGTCATACAGCTTGCAGTCGCGAGCGGTTTGCACATACCAAGCCCATGAGAAGGGCTGAACAATGATGCGCCCAGGCAACAACTCTTCAAGTTTGCCTTGCGCTTGCTTGAGCTTGTACAGAGGAATACTCATGTCCAAGTGGTGCGCGGTGTGCTCCATGATGTGGTGCATCAAGGCGCCGATGTTGAAGGGGATGGTCAAGTGCACGGTGGTCGACACAAAAGGCGAAGCCTTGGACCAACCGGTGCGCTCTTCGTGCCAAGACACATCGACATGGGTGTGGTGCACGTAGACCACGAAGCCGATCATGCTGACCCAGAAGAAGAAAGGCACCACAAAACCCATCAACAAGATGTACGCGATGGATTGTTCGGTGGCGATTGCAGCCCAAGCCATGACGCCGACCCAAAGGGCGCCGAAGGCGGTGATCAGCAAACAATCTTTGGTGAAGATGGGGCGGCGTGTGGGCATGTTCTTTTCATTCGGGAACACCATCTTGTTCCACCAGATTTCGATCATGTAATACAAGCCAGGGGCCCAGCCGCTGCGGTAGACGCGGTCTTTGAGTTGTTCCCACTTGCTCAGCGCAGCAAATTCTTCGGGGGTGTACGGGGCCCATACGAAGTCGAAATTTTTGAGGTTGGTGTAGCCATGGTGCACCACGTTGTGGCCGATGTCCCACAAGCTGTAGGCCGTCAACGAGGGCAAGAACGCAATGCGGCCCAACCACTTGTTGAGGTTGCGGTGTGGCGTCAAGCTCTGGTGACAGGCGTCGTGACCGATGATGAACAAACGGCCGATCACAAAGCCAGCCACGCAGCCGCTCAAGAGTTTCGCCCACCAAGATTCGAACAGCACCGTGCCAGCCATGAGGGCGCCCCACAGCACGAGGTCCACAACGAGCATCACGATGGCCAGCACGGTGGTGCGCTCTGCCAAAGGAATCAACCACTCACGCATGACTTTGCGGTGTGGCATGGGTTCGCCGGGGAGGATAGGTTTGATAGTTGTGGTCATAGGGGACGAATCTTAGAGAAGCGTTGTGGATGCGCACTGATTTGCATCAATCAGCCTCTGATTATCGCTGGTTGGGCGCAAACATGGGTGTTTACCCGTCAATACAAGGCCAGGGTTAAGGTTGTTTGTAATTAAAAAGGATTTGTTTGTCATCTTCCCAAGGCTGGAGAGTGCCGAATTGCGGTATCTAAACGTGTGAGAATGAAATCAAACAAAACTATCAGGAGACACGCGCATGGCCCGTCACGCCACCAAAATTGTTGCCACTTTAGGTCCTGCTTCCAGCGACCCTGCGTTGTTAGAGGCCATGATTCGAGCCGGCGTGAACGTGGTTCGCTTGAACTTCAGCCACGGCAAAGCCCAAGACCACATTGACCGCGCGCACCTGGTGCGCGAGGCGGCGGCCCGAGCTGGGCGTGAGGTGGCCATCATGGCCGACTTGCAAGGCCCCAAGATTCGCGTAGGCAAGTTTGCCGAAGGTAAGGTGATGTTGGAGAACGGCCACAAGTTTGTGCTCGATGCCTCGCGTACAGAGCCGGGCGATTTGCAAGGCGTGGGCTTGGACTACAAAGAACTGCCGCGTGATGTGAAACCGGGCGACTTGTTGTTGCTCAACGATGGCTTGATTGTGTTGACGGTTGAAGCCGTGCGCGGTGAGCAAGTGCACACCGTGGTCAAAGTGGGCGGCGAGTTGTCGAACAACAAAGGCATCAACAAACAAGGGGGTGGTTTGACCGCGCCCGCGTTGACCGCCAAAGACATGGAAGACATCAAAACCGCGATGAGCTTCCAAGCCGACTATGTGGCGGTGAGCTTTCCCAAAAACGCCACCGACATGGAAATGGCACGCCAACTCGCCAATGTGGCAGGCGCCGAATACAAACACAAGCCGGGACTGATCGCCAAGATCGAACGCGCGGAAGCCATCCCATTGCTGGAAGAAATTTTGCGCGCCAGCGACGGCATCATGGTCGCGCGTGGCGACTTGGCGGTCGAGGTGG
>JACCDL010516550.1_pt1 | contig 11446 bp, 9 predicted proteins | sample 7441931 | NCBI WGS metagenome assembly JACCDL01 (sample SAMN15323437, study PRJNA562643) | freshwater metagenome | isolation source: river surface water | place: USA:Blue River Watershed | collected 2017-08-16 | reverse complement strand
CAGATGGCTTGACTCCAGAGCGGATAAGGGCTGCAATAAGAGCTTCTCCCATAACACCGGCACCGAGAACTGCGACTTTCTGTTGATTAGCCATAGTCAAAGAGTACGCGTAGGCTCTGCGACTATGTCCGAAGTTAAACCAGGTTTTGCCCGCGACTGGGTCGAGTTCGCTGATCCAAATGATGAGTTAGAGATCTTTAAATGTGATCTCACCTGGCTTACCTCAAATTGGACCTGCATCTACGGCGATGGTTGCCAAGGTGTCTTTAAGGACCGTCCCAATGATGGCTGTTGCACAGAAGGTGCGATGTATTCAGATGAGGATGATGAGAAGCGTGTTCAACTCGCCGCCCAGCACCTCACACCCGCGATGTGGCAATTTTATGAAGAGGCTCGACCAAAGAAACCTGGCGGCCAACTTCGCATTACAGATTTAGATGAAGATAATGAACGTAAGACTCGCACTGTAAATGATGCTTGTATCTTCTTAAACCGTAAAGGTCATGAAGCTCCTGGTTTCACCGGATCATTTGGATGCGTACTCCATCATTTAGCATTGAAAGAAGATCGTCACTTCGTTGAAACTAAACCAGATGTATGTTGGCAATTGCCTTTACGTCGTAGTTTTGAAACACGCGAAGTTGGCGAGCGCGAATACTCAGTCACAGTAATTGGTGAGTACGAGCGCTTAGGTTGGGGCGATGGCGGCGATGATTTCGATTGGTACTGCACCAGCAATACCGAGGCTCACGTTGGTAGCCAACCGGTCTATATCTCTAACCGCGCAGAGCTCATCGCGCTTATGGGCCAAGATGCATATGACATTCTGGCCAAGCATTGCGATCTGCGCGTGCAGGGAATTAAAGATGCTCAGGCGCGTAGCCTGCCGCTCTTTGTTATTCAGCACCCAGCAACGCTTCAAGCCGGCAAGTAAGGCGCGCGTCGCGCTCGTCATACCTTTGCTTTAGGCTCACCTCATGGCCAAGGTCGAGAAGGATCCATTCCGCTGTAGCGAGTGCGGTTGGACATCCCAAAAATGGGTAGGACGTTGCGGTGAATGCCAGGCATGGGGTTGTGTCGAAGAGATTGCAGCGCCTAAGAAACTCTCACTTGTTGCCGGCACTGTCTCACATGCAGCAACTCCTATTGGAGATGTGGATCTTTCATCAGCCCGCGCGCGCGAAACTGGAGTCAGCGAACTCGATCGAGTTCTTGGCGGAGGTTTAGTTCCAGGTGCTGCGATTTTGCTCGCTGGTGAACCTGGCGTCGGTAAGTCCACACTTCTGCTCTCTGTTGCAGCACAAACTGCAGCGAAAGGAATGAGTGCGCTCTATATCAGCGGTGAAGAGTCCGCATCTCAAGTGCGCCTTCGCGCAGAGCGAATCAACGCTGTCGATCCGCAATTGTTCTTAGCATCAGAGACCGATCTGGGCGCTGTCATCGCACATATAGATGCAGTGAAGCCAGCTTTACTCATTATCGATAGCGTTCAAACAATTGGAAGTTCGGCGGCAGATGGTGCACCTGGTGGAGTAACACAGGTACGTGAAGTTGCGGGCGCACTTATTCGTATCTGTAAAGATCGTGACATCACTTTGTTACTCGTTGGCCATGTGACTAAAGATGGTTCGATTGCAGGTCCGCGCCTGCTTGAACATATCGTCGATGTTGTTCTGCAATTTGAGGGTGAACGTCATTCACGTCTTCGACTCATCCGCGCAATTAAAAACCGCTTCGGTGCAAGTGATGAAGTGGGCTGCTTTGACTTAAGTGATACTGGCATTGAATCGGTAATTGATCCGACTGGGCTCTTTACCTCTCGCCATACCGAACCAGTACCTGGCACTTGTGTGACCGTCACGCTTGAAGGTCGTCGCCCACTTTTAGCTGAGATTCAGGCACTGGTGAGTGCAGGGCGTGAAAGCGATTTCGGAAATGCGCGTCGCGTTACAAGTGGATTAGATTCAGCGCGCACCTCAATGACTTTGGCTGTTCTTGAACTTCGCGCAGGCGTCCGTGTAGGAGGCCGCGATGTCTATGCCGCTACTGTCGGTGGCATGAAGATGTCAGAGCCGGCTGCTGATTTAGCACTCGCGCTAGCGGTGGCATCTGCTGCAAAAGCTTTAGCGCTACCTTCAGATCTAGTTGCGATCGGTGAAGTTGGGCTTGCTGGTGAGATTCGCAAAGTCAGCGGTGTATCGCGACGCTTAGCCGAGGCCTATCGACTTGGATTTAAGAAGGCGCTTGTTCCAAGTGGAAGTGATGTGAAGATCGATGGCATGGAGATCTTTGAAATATCTCGACTTGATCAAGGGCTAAAGAGGGTTGCGATCACTGGGGAATGAGTTCTCTCCACCAACCAGTTTTGGCCTGGTATAAAAAGAATAAGCGCGATCTTCCATGGCGAAATACAGATGCATGGGGCGTTTTGGTGAGTGAAATTATGTTGCAACAGACACCTGTTGCACGCGTTCTCCCTGTCTACAACGAGTGGATGAAACGGTGGCCAACTCCGGCAGCCCTTGCGGCGGCAACACCGGCGCAAGTGATTACTGCATGGGGTCGATTGGGATATCCACGACGTGCCCTACGTCTACATGAATGCGCAAAAGTGATATCAACTCAGTACAAGGGGAAGATCCCGACTACTCAATCTGAACTAAGGGATCTGCCTGGCGTTGGTGATTACACAAGTGCGGCAATCATCGCCTTTGCCTTCGAAGGTCGCTCGCTCGTTCTTGATATCAATATCCGCAGAGTCTTTGCGCGCGTCATCGATGGGATTGAAGTACCTACTGCAGCTCCAACAAAATCTGAACGACAAGATCGTGAAGAGTTAATTCCCTCTAAAAATCCACATGTGTGGGCTGCTGCAACGATGGAACTTGGTGCGCTGATCTGCACTGCAAAGAATCCAAAGTGCGGCCAATGTCCACTGGCAGATCAATGCATGTGGCGCAGCCTTGATTACCCACTCTCTGATCAACCAAAACGTACTCAAAGCTGGCATGGAACAGATCGCCAATGTCGCGGCGTGATTGTGCAAGCACTTCGTGAAAATCCTGCTTTGAGTAAGGAGCAGATCATGCAACTCTGGGATGTACCCTCACAAGTGGAGAAAGCGCTACTCACTTTGCTTGAAGATGGCTTACTTGTTGAACAAAAGGGTCAACGATTTTCACTTCCACAACGGTGATTTATAGGTAAAATTCACGGATGGATCATGGAGCAGGGCTACGCGCAGTATTAGGCGAGAACGCTTCACTCATCACCGATTCGCAAATCACACTCTCGTACTCCAAAGATCAAGCTCCATTTGCCGCGCATGAAGCAGCCGCAATTGTGCTGCTTGCTAAATCAACGGAAGAAGTCGCAAAGGCAGTTGCCTACGCCAATGAACATAACATTCCGGTTGTTGCCCGCGGAGCAGGAAGCGGTCTTTCGGGCGGTGCCAATGCAACGTCGTCATCGCTAGTCATCTCACTTGAGAAGATGAACAAAATCATTGAACTTGATACAACTAACCTCATCGCACGAGTTGAAGCTGGTGTAGTTAATCTTGATTTAGATAAGGCAGCAGAAGAACATGGTCTGGCTTATCTGCCAGATCCTGCCAGCCGTGATTGGTCTACCATCGGTGGAAATGCTGCAACTAATGCTGGAGGTATGTGTTGTGTGAAGTACGGCGTTACCTCTGCCCATGTTCGCGCTCTGACAGTTGTGATGGCAGATGGTCAAATCATCCAACTCGGAAGTGCGACAAAGAAGGCTGTAACAACACTTGATCTCACTCGCTTAATGATTGGCTCTGAGGGAACGCTTGGAATCATTACCGAGATTGTCGTCGGTCTGGCAGTGCGCCCGGCAACACCAGCAACGATTATTGCCACCTTCCCACATATTAAGAACGCTGCTGCAGCAGCTGCAGCACTTTTAAAATTTAGACCTTCAATGCTTGAGATTATTGATCAGACAACGATTAAGGCTGTTGAGGCCTGGCATCCTTTGGGATTTGAAGTCGCTGGTTCTGTACTCCTGATGCAACTTGATGAAGATCAAGAACGAGCAGATGAAGTACTCACACTCTGTGAAAGTTTTGAGATGATCGATGGAGCTGCTTCAACTGAGGCAGCTGATGCCGTTGAATTTATTCGAGTACGAAAACTCGCCTATCCAGCACTAGAAAGACTTGGCGCAACGCTCCTCGATGATATTGCAGTTCCGATTTCAAAGATTGCAGAACTCGTTGAACGCGTAGAGGGGTTGGCAACCAAGTACAACCTCACCATCGGCATCTTTGGCCATGCTGGTGATGGAAATATGCACCCCACAATCGTTCATGATCATGGCGATCTCGATGCGCAAGCACGTGCGATTGCAGCCTTTGGCGAGATCGTTGAAATTGCACAGAGCCTTGGTGGTACAGCATCAGGTGAACATGGCATCGGCTCAATCAAGCAGAGCTTTGCTGCACAAGAACTTTCTCCAGCAGTTATCGAATTACAGCGATCAATCAAGAAAGCCTTTGATCCAAAGGGAATTCTTAACCCTGGGAAAAAACTTCCTTAACGTTTAATTTACGCTGTGGGTGCTTCTGCAAGATCTTCTGGAGAGTCAGGCATTGTTTCCTTTGGTGCTCCGGTAAATGTAAATGTGGCATCCGGGCCATCACCATCAACATCTACAACAATGATCTCGCCAGCCTTGAGTTCGCTAAAGAGAATGCGCTCAGAAAGAGCATCTTCAATTTCGCGTTGGATAACTCGACGCAATGGACGCGCACCAAGAAGTGGATCATAACCACGAGCAGCTAAGAGATCCTTAGCGCCTTGTGTAAGTTCGATTCCCATATCTTTCGCCTTTAAGCGCTCATCAAGACTTGCAATCATGAGATCGACGATAGAGATGATCTGCTCTTTGGTGAGCTGGTGGAAGACGATGACATCATCGATACGGTTGAGGAATTCTGGACGGAAGTGTGACTTAAGTTCATCGCCAACTTTCGCCTTCATGCGCTCGTAATTGGTGAGGTCGTCATCAGAGTTTGCAAAGCCAAGTCCTTGACCCTTTGAAATGTCGCGAGTACCGAGATTTGTTGTCATGATGATGACAGTATTCTTGAAATCGACTGTGCGACCTTGTGAATCTGTCAGGCGACCATCTTCAAGTACTTGTAGAAGTGAATTGAAGATATCTGGGTGAGCCTTTTCGATCTCATCAAAGAGAACAACGGAGAATGGGCGACGACGCACCTTCTCAGTGAGCTGTCCGCCTTCGTCGTAACCGACATACCCTGGAGGTGCACCGAAGAGACGTGAGGCTGTGTGGCGCTCTGAGTACTCAGACATATCAAGTTGAATTAACGCACTCTCGTCACCGAACAAGAATGAGGCGAGCGTGCGTGAAAGTTCTGTCTTTCCGACTCCTGATGGGCCGGCGAAGATAAATGATCCGCCCGGACGCTTTGGATCTTTAAGTCCAGCACGTGTACGACGAATTGCCTGTGAGAGCGCCTTGATCGCTTGATCTTGGCCAATTACGCGGCGGTGAAGTTCATCTTCCATACGAAGAAGTCGGGCAGTCTCTTCTTCAGTAAGTTTGAAGACTGGAATTCCAGTTGATGCCGAAAGCACTTGAGCGATTAGCTCTTCATCAACTTCAGTGACCTTGTCGAGATCAGTTGCTTTCCAATTCTTCTCAGCAGTGTTGCGCTCTTCGATAAGAGTCTTCTCTTTATCGCGCAACGCAGCAGCGCCTTCAAAGTCCTGACCATCAATTGCAGATTCTTTCGCCTTACGTGCCGCTGCGATTTTCTCATCGAATTCGCGTAGCTCGACAGGTGCTGTCATTCGCTTGATGCGAAGACGAGATCCCGCCTCATCAATAAGGTCGATCGCTTTATCTGGCAAGAAGCGATCTGAAACATAACGATCAGCCATATTTGCAGCGGCAGCAAGTGCGCCATCTGTAATGGATACACGGTGATGCGTCTCGTAACGATCGCGAAGACCCTTCAAAATTTCAATGGTGTGAGCAACTGATGGCTCTTTCACTTGAATTGGTTGGAAGCGGCGCTCAAGAGCTGCATCCTTCTCAACGTGCTTGCGATACTCATCAAGAGTTGTTGCACCAATTGTCTGGAGCTCACCGCGAGCGAGCATTGGCTTCAAGATGCTGGCAGCATCGATCGCACCTTCTGCAGCGCCTGCGCCAACAAGTGTGTGAATTTCATCGATAAAGAGAATGATGTCGCCGCGAGTTTTAATCTCTTTCAGCACTTTCTTCAGGCGCTCTTCGAAATCTCCACGGTAACGAGAGCCGGCTACGAGTGCGCCAAGATCAAGCGAGTAGAGCTGCTTATCTTTAAGGGTTTCTGGCACATCGTTCTTGGCAATTGCTTGTGCAAGACCCTCAACGACTGCAGTCTTTCCAACACCTGGTTCACCGATAAGTACTGGGTTATTTTTTGTGCGACGTGAAAGAACCTGCATCACGCGTTCGATTTCAAGATCGCGACCGATTACTGGATCAAGCTTTCCTTCACGCGCTGCCGCTGTGAGGTTACGTCCAAATTGATCAAGGACTAGCGATGTTGATGGAGTTCCTTCTGCAGGTCCACCTTGTGTGACCGCTTCTTTTCCTTGATATCCGGAGAGAAGTTGAATAACTTGCTGGCGTACGCGATTGAGATCTGCGCCGAGCTTTACCAATACCTGTGCTGCAACACCTTCGCCCTCGCGAATAAGTCCAAGGAGGATGTGTTCAGTACCGATGTAGTTATGTCCAAGCTGGAGTGCTTCACGGAGTGAGAGTTCGAGAACTTTCTTTGCACGCGGAGTAAATGGAATGTGGCCAGATGGTGCTTGCTGTCCTTGGCCGATGATCTCTTCGACTTGTGCGCGAACTGCTTCAAGTGAGATGCCGAGTGATTCCAGTCCCTTTGCAGCAACACCTTCGCCTTCGTGGATGAGTCCAAGGAGGATGTGTTCGGTGCCGATGTAATTGTGATTGAGCATGCGTGCTTCTTCTTGAGCCAAGACAACTACACGTCGGGCTCGATCGGTAAAGCGCTCAAACATCGGCAGACCTCTTTTCTCGGTAACTACTGGCAAGCCTATAACTTCGCCCACCCACGGCGCGAGGCGAAGTTACCGGCTCAGGTAGAACCCCAGATCTAGGGGCGATATTCCCAAAAAAGGGCTCTATATGGGCCTAAAGTCTAGAGAATCTTGAGCATACGGGTATTGCCGAGGGTATTGGGCTTAACCGACTCGAGATCAAGGAATTCGGCAACACCTGTGTCATAGGAACGCAAGAGCTCTGAGTACACATAGGATCAACAGGTGTTCCATGGATTTCTTCAAAGCCATGTCGGCTAAAGAATTTAGTTTCAAAGGTGAGGCAGAAGATTCGCTCAACTCCCACTAAATGTGCACGTTCAATAATCGCTTCAAGAATTTTATGTCCGACACCTTGGCCTTTGAGACGATCGAGAACCGCAACTGTACGAACTTCAGCGAGATCTTCCCACAAAACGTGGAGTGCTCCGCATCCAACTACAAGATCATCTTCGACGGCGACTGTAAATTCTTGAACATCTTCATAAAGCATGACTGTCTCTTTATTAAGAAGACGTCCTCCGAGTGTGTATGTATCAATCAGCGCGCGAATACCTGGAATATCTTTTGTGCGTGCTGGGCGAATCTCAATAGACACTAATCAACCTCAGGCTTAACCAGTGGGAACAAAATAGTTTCGCGAATTCCAAGTCCTGTAAGCGCCATCAGCAATCGATCAGCACCCATTCCCATTCCACCCATTGGAGGCATACCAAACTCCATTGCGCGTAAGAAATCTTCATCAAGTTGCATTGCCTCGAGATCACCCTTTGCACCGAGCGCTGCTTGCTCTAGTAAACGCTCGCGCTGAATTACAGGATCGATCAACTCTGAATAACCGGTTGCAAGTTCGAATCCGTCGACGTAGAGATCCCACTTTTCGGCAACGCCAGGAATCTCGCGGTGTGCACGCACAAGTGGAGATGTATCAACTGGATATCCCATGACAAATGTTGGTTCAATCAATTTATCTTGAGATACATGCTCAAAAATCTCTTCTGCCAACTTTCCAGTCACCCATTTTGGATCAATCTTCATACCCAACTTGGTGGCAATCTTCTTCAATTCTTCAATAGGAGTAAGGGCTGTAACGGTTTCGCCGACTCCTTCAGAGATGGCATCGTAGAGAGAAATTTCCTTCCACTGCCCGCCGAGATTTGATTGACGCCCATCAACATGTGTGACCACATGTGAACCAGAGATTGCCATCGCTGCATTTTGAATCAGCGAACGAGTGAGATCTGCGATTGATTTCCAATCGCCATATGCCTGATACGTCTCAATCATTGCAAACTCTGGTGAGTGTGAAGAATCAGCGCCTTCATTACGAAAGTTACGGTTAATCTCAAAGACGCGCTCAAGACCGCCTGCTACGCAACGCTTAAGGAATAGTTCCGGTGCGATGCGAAGGAAGAGATCGATGTCGTAGGCATTGGAAAAAGTTTTAAATGGTCGCGCAGCAGCTCCACCGTGCATCACCTGCAACATAGGAGTTTCAACTTCGATAAAGTCTTGGCTCGCAAAAGTCTCGCGAAGTGAGCGCATTACCTTTGGGCGCAAACGTGCAATCGTGCGAGCCTCTGGTCTGACAATGAGATCGACGTAACGCATACGAACGCGAGTCTCTTCTGACATTGGCTTGTGATCATTTGGTAGCGGGCGGAGAGATTTAGATGCCATCGCCCACGAATCTGCAAGGAGTGAAAGCTCTCCACGCTTTGAGGTAATAATTTCACCCGTAACGCTAACAATATCTCCGAGGTCTACATCGCTCTTCCACGCATCAAGTTGTTCTTGCCCAACCTTGTCGAGTGAGAGCATTGCTTGAAGTTCTGTACCGTCTCCTTCACGCAAAGTTGCAAAGCAGAGTTTTCCGGTATCGCGCTTAAAGATAATTCGCCCTGTGAGTGATGCCTGATCTCCTGTTGCAGTATCTGTCTCTAAATCTGCGTACTTCTCGCGAACCGCTTTAAGAGTGTGTGTGCGCGCAACAGCAACTGGGTATGGATCGACTCCGCGTTCAATTAAATGGGCGCGCTTTTCCCGACGAATCCGCAGTTGTTCTGGGAGGTCGTCTTCGGCCGGTACTGGAGGTTGCGTGCTCATAGGATCAGGAGTCTACCTTTTAGACATTTTTCTCATGAATCAGGCGCAATCCAATAAGCGTTAAATCTGGCTCGTATTCATCAATTGACTGGCTGACATCAATGACAAGTGGGGCTAATCCTCCAGTTGCGATGACAGTGGGTGCTTGGTCATAGCTCAAAGCCAACTCAGCAGTGATTTTTTCTACGAGGCCATCAACTTGTCCTGCAAATCCAAAGATTGTTCCTGATTGCAGCGCCTCAACTGTGTTCTTACCGATTGCATTTTTGGGACGAACTAATTCAACTTTGCGAAGTTGAGCAGCACGTGAGGCGAGTGCATCGACAGAGATCTCAATTCCTGGAGCCAGTGCTCCTCCCAAAAATTCACCTTTGGGTGAGACCACATCGAGGTTAGTCGATGTTCCGAAATCAACAACGATCGCTGGGCCACCATAGAGAGTATGTGCAGCCAGAGTATTAACAATACGATCTGCACCAATCTCTTTTGGATTGTCTACCAGTAGAGGTACGCCTGTCTTAGTTCCAGGTTCAACAATGGTTGTTGGAATATCTGAGAAATATGTTGCAATCATCGTACGAAGTTCGCGCAGCGTTGCTGGGACTGTTGAACAGATTGAAAGGCCAGTGATTGCATACCCGTGTACAAGAGCGTTGACTTGAAGTGACATCTCATCAGCGGTTGAGCGAGGATCCGTCTTTACACGCCATGATTTGATGAGATCTTCTCCATCAAATAAACCTAAGACCGTGTTGGTATTACCCACATCGATTGTTAATAGCATGACTACTCCGCTCTCATTGATAACTTCATATTTCTAACTTCATATCTAAACCAATATCTAAAACTGGTGCTGAATGGGTAAGTGCACCGATAGCTAAGTAATCGACGCCAGATTGGGCATATGCCAGCGCGTTCTCCAGAGAAATTCCACCTGATGCCTCTAACTTAAATCGCCCCGCAACAAATTCAACTGCCTCTTTGCATTGAGCGGTCGTCATATTATCGAGCAGAACCAAGTCAGGGTTCTGGCTCGCAACTTCCTTGAGCTGATCAAGAGAATCAACTTCTATCTCAATTAAAGCTTCTGGGAACGCTGCGCGAACCTTGGAAAATGCTGCGATGACGCCTCCAGCGGCTGCAATGTGATTATCTTTAATCAGGGCAGCATCACTGAGTGATAAGCGATGATTAGCGCCACCACCTGCAACGACTGCAGCCTTTTCAAGTAGGCGCATTCCTGGAGTTGTCTTACGTGTATCCCTAATTGTGCACTTGGTGCCAGCGACTGCTTTTACCCAAGTGTTTGTCAGTGTTGCAATTCCACCAAGATGGCCAAGAAAATTAAGTGCAGTACGTTCTGCTAACAAGATGGCACGAGTATCACCGCGCACTGTCATCAGAACTGATCCAGGCTTGACTGCATCGCCATCCTTAAGATGGATTTGAATATCTTGGATGCCAACTTCACGCAGCGTTGCTTCCGCCATCTCAACTCCGGCAATAACGCCTGCCTTGCGCGCAACGAAATCTGCAATAACGCGTTCACTTCCAGAGACAGTTGCGACAGAGGTAATGTCTTGGCCTCCTGCTAGATCTTCAGCTAGCGCTTTGTGGATGAGATCGAGATCAACCATTACTTAACCTCCTGATATTCGGTATGCCAATTACCGCTTTGATCGAGCGTTTGAATAATGCGCTTTCGCCAAAGATCGCTGGTCTCTGGAAAATCTGCTCGCCAATGCGAACCACGAGTCTCTTGGCGAATAAGGGCTGCCTTCAAAATCGCCTGTGCAAGTTGGAAGAGATTTGTTGTCTCCCACGCCTCTACACATGGAGCAGTACTTGTGCGATCTCCGATGCGCGTGAGATCAGAACTTGTTTCAACGAGTGAATCTGAAGAACGCAGAACACCTGCGCCGCGACTCATACTTACCTGAATGCGATTGCGCACTTCAGGATCAAGGAGAATCTCAGTTGAGTTATTTGCAATCGGTTCTGCGATCTCAGCCAGTGTCGCTGCGATATCACTTGCGATACGCGCGCTAAATACGAGACCTTCCAAGAGTGAGTTAGATGCCAAGCGATTAGCGCCATGGACACCAGAACATGCAGTCTCACCACAGGCATAGAGACCTTTCACGCTGGTGCGGCCATTGAGATCAACGCGTACGCCACCTGATGCGTAATGAGATGCGGGAGCAACTGGAATCAAATCCTTT
>JACCDL011249712.1_pt1 | contig 11448 bp, 10 predicted proteins | sample 7441931 | NCBI WGS metagenome assembly JACCDL01 (sample SAMN15323437, study PRJNA562643) | freshwater metagenome | isolation source: river surface water | place: USA:Blue River Watershed | collected 2017-08-16 | reverse complement strand
GGTGTTGATGGCGCCCATGCGCTGCGCGAGCGGGGCCACCCAATCGACCCATTTCATGGCATCAACTTTGTGCGGAATCGTGATGTTGCAACCCGCAAGCCCCAAGGCTTGAATGCCACGCACGGCCGCCTGAAGGTTTTGTGGCTGCACAGGAAAAAGGCCGTAAGCACCTTGGCATTGGTGTTGGCGAATCCAGTAGTTATGAATGGCCGGAGAGCGTGAGTGCGCCACAGGCCAACCCATGACTCCCGCCATGACAAAAGGGTGATTCATCGTATTTAAATTGGAAAGTCGCTCATGTTAGCCAATGCTCGTGCCGATCTATAAGCCATGGCTGGTGAAGTTTTTGCGTGTCTGTGAGTTATGTACTACATGCAAAAAATACGCTAAGTACTTGCTTTGACTGAATTTTTTTTCACAAATAAACAACAAAGGGCTTTCAAAAATGTAGTTTTTGCTAGTTTATTGGCTAAAATGAAATGAAGGAGTCCATATGTCTAATCAATCAGATTCACTCGAAAGTGTTGTTATCGGTGACGGCGTCGTCGTCAAAGGTACATTCACCGTCCCATCAAAAGCCATTATTAATGGTGTGATTGAGGGCGATTTAACGGCAGAAGAGGTGTTGATCGGCCCAACCGGCAAGATCACCGGCCGCGTTTCTGCCAAGGTCATTGATGTGCGTGGCCAGCTCCACAACACCATCATTTCCGAGAAGAGCTTGATTGTTCGCTCAACGGGCAAGATCGCTGGCAAGGTTCAGTACTCAGAAATTGAGATTGAAAAAGGCGGCGAAATCGAAGGTACCTTGAGTCAAGATGCCAACGGCCCAGCGGTCAACGTTGGCGGCTCAACCGCTGCTTAATTTCCCCACGTTTAGATGTTCCGCCGTATCGTTACTGCCGCTCGTCTTGTCCCTGGACTCGTTTCCAGTGGCTGGACACGTCAGTACGAAGACGCGCGAATCATTCTTGAGCAAAACGGCGATCTTCATTACCTGAACGTCAGCGCCCGTGTCCAACGCATTTTTGTGCGTGGTGGCATTTTGGCGACGGGCGCGATGTTGATGGCGATTTTCGTTTTGCTGGCGACGAGTGTGAACTTGATGCTCAGCCGTGCCAAGCTTGAACGCTCGCACGAAGAGGTCTACCGCGCATTGCTCAGCAGTGCGTCAGACAGCGAGGGCGCTGAGCAGTTGTCTCTCAACGACGAGCAAATGGTCGCGCTGGCTCAAACCATCCGTGACCGCGACATGAGCATTCGTCGTTTTGTGGACACCTCGATGGTCGCGGTGTCGCAAGAAAACGTGTCGATGAAGTCGCAGCTCGAAGCCTCAGGTTTGACAGAAAAGATCGTCAAGATCATTCAGCAAAACGCGGCCAACGGTGGCTTCAACTTAGAAGACGACGTGAAGAACAACCCTTTGCTGCGAGGCAAGGTGGCCGACGAGTTGTCGACCAACCGTGGTTTGCGTGAGGTGTTGTACGCGTTGCCAAGCGTCATGCCGGTTCCCAATTACAGCGTGACGTCTGACTTCGGCGTGCGCCGTCACCCCCTGAGCGGCAAAACCCATTTCCACACAGGTGTGGACATGCTGTCGCAAACGGGCGACGAAAAGGTGCATCCCGTCAAGCCGGGTGTTGTGGTGTTGGCGCAGTTCCACCCGCAATACGGCAACACAGTGGTGGTTCGCCACACCAACGGCGTTGAATCGCTTTACGCGCATTTGGCCAACATTGAAGTGAAGTTGGGTGACAAAGTGACCAACGAGTCTGTGTTGGGTAATATCGGCAGCACAGGTTCTTCATCGACAGGCAAACACCTGCATTTGGAAATTTTGATTGGTGGATATCCAGTCAACCCACAAAAAGTTATACGGACGGCACAATATGTTCAACAAATCCAAAATCAACAACGTTAATTCCTCGCCAGAGGAGATGTCTGAGTCTGACGTCGAAGACGTTCAGGCCGAAGTTGAAGTTGAACAGGTGGCTGCTCAGCCTGTTGTCGCTACACCTCCCGCAACCCCACCAACTCCAAGAAATAGCATGATGGAAATGATTTCAACAACCGCCACTAAGCCTTCTATCCTGAGCGAAGGTTTTTCTTTCCGTGGTGAGATTGCTGCCAAGGGCGCAATTCATGTGGAAGGTGCTTTGAACGGTCAAATTCAAGTGGACGAGCTCACCATTGGTGCACGCGGTCAAGTCGAAGGTGTGGTGACTTGCAGCAGCTTGCACATCAAGGGCAAGTTCTCTGGCACGGCAACGTGCAATGAGTTGATCGTGACCTCATCGGCTTCGGTGGATGGCCATGTGGTGTACCAAACCTTGTCAGTGCAAAAAGGCGCTTCGATCAAGGGCGAACTCTTGTTGGTCAAGTAATTCATTGACCAATAAGCGCAGCATCTTTTTATGAGCCAAGAAGACCCATACATCAACGGCGAATTGCTGCGTTTAGGACGTGAAGCCCGTGGCTGGGTCTTGAGTGACATGGCCACGCGTGCTTGCATGTCGGTCAAACAAATTCGACAGTTAGAAGAGGGCGGTACCAGCGCCTTCTACAGTGTGGCTGTCAAGATGACGTCGGCCAAGAAGCTGGCCAAAATTTTGGAATTGCCAGCCGAGCAGGTGTTCAGCCGACCCGTTCCTGCCGATGCGCAAGAATCTATGTCTGACGCTTCGCACCTGGTGACCGATGACGACTCAGAATTGCATGTGCCTGAGGCGTCGCCGGTTGATGCAGAGGCCGAGGCGCAAGCTGCGCCACAAATTGAACCTGAGCCAGAGTTGCCACCTGCTGCTGTTGCAGCGCCCACCCCAAAAGCCGATGAGCCCAAAGCCAAAACATCGTTGTGGATGATTGTGGGTTTGTTTGTCGCTGCCTTGGCCGTGGCCGCTTACATGCAGCAGCAACAAGAAGAGCTCACGGCAGAGCCACCCCCTCCGTTGCAAGTTGTGCCTGAGGCAGAAGCTGCTGCCAGTGCCGCAGATGCTGCTGCATCTGGGGCCTCAGCCCCGACAGGTGCCGCGATCATCGAGCCAGCGGCTGCTCCAGCCGCAAGCAGCGCAGCGGTTGCTTCGGCGCCAGTGCCTGCGGTCAAGCCTGCCGCCTCGGCAGCCAGCAAGCCGCTTTAATTCCCTTTAGTTTTTTGCGCCCAGTGCCAAGGCCTCTTGGCGACTGGTCGCTAACGCATTGGCATCTGCAGGTGTGAGTGACCACCCACCCATGTGTTCTTTGCTGAGTGCATACATGCCTTGCACCCACGTTTGGCTGTCGTTCAAGCAAGGGATGTAATGAAACGACTCGCCGCCCGCATGCAAGTAGGCCTCGCGCGCTTCTTGTGAAATTTCTTCCAGGGTTTCAAGGCAATCGCTGGTGAAGCCAGGGCAGATCAAATCCACACGCTTGATGCTTTGTTGTGCCAAGGCGATGAGTGTGGGTTCTGTGTAGGGCTCCAACCATTTGGCTTTGCCAAAACGGGATTGGAAGGTCACCTTGTATTGCGATTTGCTCAAGCCCAAAGCCTCGCCCAACAAACGCGCTGTTTTGTAGCACTCGCAATGGTAAGGATCGCCCAAATGCAGGGTGCGCTCAGGCACGCCATGAAAACTCATCACCAGCAGTTCGGCTTGGCCTTGCGCGGCCCAATGGGCGCGCACGCGCTTGGCCAAGGCTTGGATGTAGCCAGGGTGGTCGTGGTAGTGGTTGATGAACCGCAACTCGGGCAACACGCGGCTGCGCAGTCCCCAGTGGTAGACCGCATCGAACACGCTGGCTGTGGTTGTACCTGAGTATTGGGGGTAGGCGGGAAGAATCAGTACCCGCGTGAAGCCTTCTGCTTTGAGGGCATCGAGTTGGTGCCCAATGGCGGGGTTGCCATAGCGCATGGCATAGCGCACGGTGACAGACTCGCCATTGGCGTTGAACATCGCTTGCAGGGCTTGGGCTTGCTTGTCCGTCCATATTTTGAGTGGTGAGCCTTCGTCGGTCCAAATGGTGGCGTATTTGGCCGCCGATTTGGCAGGACGCACGCGCAGGATGATGCCGTGCAAGATAGCCAACCACAACAAACGCGGGATTTCGACCACGCGGTGGTCCCCCAAAAACTCAGCAAGGTAGCGGCGTACTGCCGATGCCGTGGGCGCATCGGGGGTGCCCAGGTTGCACAGCAGCACGGCGGTACGTGGCGTTTGTCCGTGGGCGAAGGGGGGCTCGGGGTTGAAAGCAGGTTTGAACATGATGCGGTATTCTCGCCCAGCATGCTCAAGCTTTCCAAAATTCAAGCCATAACCTTAGACCTGGACGACACTTTGTGGCCCGTTTGGCCCACCATCGCACGCGCTGAGGTGGTGCTGCAAGATTGGCTGACCCTGAACGCGCCACAAACCGCGCAGCTGTGCGCGGATGCGGCATTTAAAAAAGAAATTCGTGCCGAGGTGAACCAGCGCCATGCCGACAAAGCCCATGACTTGAGTTTTTTAAGACGCGAGGCGATTCGTGAGAGTCTGCGGCGCGCGGGCGATGCCCCACAGCTGGCGGACGAGGCGTTTGACGTATTTTTTGCCGAACGTCAAAAGGTCACCCTGTACGACGGCGTGCAACAGGCCTTGGCGCGTTTGTCGGCACGCTACCCGTTGGTGGGTTTGTCCAACGGCAACGCGGATGTGTTTTTGACCGAGGCGGGCCCTTATTTCAAAGCGGCCGTGAGTGCGCGTCAGATGGGGGTAGCCAAGCCGGATGTTCGTATTTTTCAAGCCGCCGCCGCCCAACTGAACCTCGCGCCTGAAGACGTGTTGCACTTAGGCGATGACGCGACGACAGATGTTTGGGGTGCCATGAACGCAGGCATGCAAACCGCCTGGGTGAACACGCAAGACCACGCGTGGCCGCATGACCTGCCTCAGCCGTTAACGGTGCGCCACTTGGCTGAGTTGTGTGACCACTTGTTGACCTGAGCGCACGGCACCTTCCAAGGTCGACGGGTAGGGGCCGCAAATGTAATCGCCGCAGGCCCACAGGTAGGGTGCGACTCGAGGTTCAGGTCGCTCGAGCATCGGTGTGCATGCCAGCGTGGCGCGTTTTTCAACGACGGTTTGCACGATCTCTAAGTGGGTCAGCCCCAGTTGCGCGCCCACTTGGGTGTACACGCGTTCGGTGACGTCGTCGCGTTCGATCGTGCAATCACTCACCACCGCAGCCAGCAGACCGGGCTGCGCATTGAGCTGACCACGGTCAAACACAAACTGTGCGGGCGCTTGGGCATCGCTGTGCAAAGCCATCATGGGCCGTTCTAGCCCTGCAAAGCCTGCATCACTGCAGTGCAAATACACCGTGGCGATGGCGTTGTGCGCAAGCGCTGCGCAGGGGTAAGCCCATTTGGGCGCAATGTCAGCGGTCAAGCGGGCGGCATCCCACGCGGGGCAAGCCATCAGCGTGACGTTGGTTGGCGACGCTTGAGCATGCCAAGCCGCCAGTTGGTCGGGGGTGACGCGCTGTCCCAATCGAATGTCTGCGCCTTGGGCACGAAGCCACAGCACGCAGGCCTCGGGCAAGAGCGCGCCCAAATCCACCCGGGGAATGAGCAGGTCGGAACTGCCATGCCCGCCCAGCAGGGCGTCGTGCAACACGCGCAAAAACACCGATGCACTGGCCTGTTGCAGCGATGTATTCAGAGCCGACAAACAAAGCGGTTCGATCAATTCATGCACCACGCGGTGCGTGAGGCCTGCGTCATGCGCCAATTGCGCCACACACCATGGGGCTGGGCATTCAAATTGATGGCGTTGCCATTGCCACGCGGCTTGGATCAGGCTGGCTTTGTCGCGCCAAGACCAGCCTTGTGCGCGGCCCAGTCCTGCCAAAAAGCCCAAAGGCATGGGCCAATCGGGCAAGTGCAAGCCATCGCCGTTGGGCAGTCGAAGATCGAGGGGAAGGCGATGTAGCAAAGCATTGGGGTCGAGCCCCACGGTGCGCATCAGCGATAGCGTTTCGCGGTAAGCGCCAATCAGCACATGCTGACCGTTGTCGAGCGCGTGGCCTGCCAACTGTTGTTGCAAGCGGCGCGCACGGCCACCGACTTGCGTGCTCGCTTCGTACAACGTGACTTGCCAACCGGCCTGGGTGGCTGCGACTGCCGCAGCCAAACCGGCCCAGCCCGCACCAACGATCGTCAGTTGCATGTGCGTGCGCTTTTAGAAGCGGCCCAAGGCTTGCATCTTCCAGGCCAGCCACAGCTTGCGCAGTGGGGTGAGGGCCACCCGTTGCTTGAGCACAGGGAACTGTTGGGCTTGAATTTCGCGCAGCAGAGTGCGGTAGATGCTGGCCATCATCAAGCCCGCTTTTTGGTTTTTCCAGTCTGCCGAGGGTAAGCATGACAAAGCGTCGTCATACAAGCTGTGGGCACGTGCGGCTTGAAATTGCATGAGGGCTTGGAAGCGCTCGGAGTCGATGCGGTTGAGCACCTCGTGGGCTTTGACGTCAAACTGTTGCAGCTCATTGACCGGCAAATAAATGCGCCCCCGCAGTGCATCTTCGCCCACATCGCGAATGATGTTGGTGAGTTGAAAGGCTTGGCCTAGCTTGTGCGCGTAGGCCGTGGTGTGAGGATCGGTTTGGCCAAAGATTTTGGCCGACACCTCACCCACCACGCCAGCCACCAAATGGCAATAGCGCGCGAGGTTGGGGTAGTCCAAGTAACGTGTTTGGGTGAGGTCCATCTCGCAACCTTCAATCACCGACTGCAAGGCCTGTTCTTCAATGCCAAAGTCTGGGGCCAGTGGCATCAAGGCCTGTGTGACCGGGTGGCTGGGCTTACCGGCAAAGGCTTGGTGCACTTCGTTGTGCCACCAACCGAGTTTGCTGGCGGCAACGCCCGGGTCGCTGACCTCGTCCACCACATCATCGACTTCGCGGCAGAACGCATAAAAGGCGGTGATGGCCGCGCGTCGCGGCGGGGGAAGAAATAAAAAAGCGTAATAAAAACTGCTGCCCGAGGCAGAGGCTTTTTGTTGAACGTAGTCTTGTGGTGTCATGTCGCGTTGGATTATCCCGACTCTTTACATACGCAGGCAGCGCCATGCGATAAGTACCCCATCGACTTTGCCCAAGGTGGGACGTATCAATGTGTGGTGATCTTGGGTACTGGGGCGTTGGTCGAGTTTGTCCAGAATGCGCAAGCCGCCTTGGACGACGGCACGCAATTCCCATCCAGCGCGGCCACGCAGACGGTGTACCAAGGGGGCGCCTTGCTGCATCAACGCGCGGGCCAAGCGCAGTTCATCTTCGAGCAGACAGCCCGCAGGCAAATAGTCTCGGCCACGGCGCAGGTCTTCGGCACGGTCTTGCCAGAAGTTGATCAGTTGCAAGGCGGTGCAAATGGCATCGCTTTGCGCCAAGGACGCGTCATCGCTGACCCCGTACAAGTGCAGCATCAAGCGTCCCACGGGGTTGGCGGATCGACGGCAGTAGTCCAACAAAGCCGCGCGGTCTTTGTAGCCCTGACCGATGCGGCTGTACACCACGTCTTGTTCAAACGCGTCGAGCAAGTCAAACAGCGGTTGTGTGGGGAGTTGGTAAGCGCGAATTGCTTGACGCAAGGGGCCAAAGACGCGTGGCCAACGCACACTGGGGTTGGCCGTTTCGCTCAAGCACTGCTGCAAATCGGCGCGGTATTCGCCCAGTGCGTCGAGTCGGTGGTGCGCGGGGTCGTGTCCTTCATCGGCAATGTCGTCTGCGGTACGCGCGAAGTGGTAAATCGCCAGAACGGCCGGACGCAACTTGGCAGGGCAAAGCCAAGAGGCCACGGGAAAGTTTTCGTAATGGTCGATGTTGGACATGTTGACCTTGTATTGTCGCGCCCCCTTTGGGATGAGGGGTTAAAACAAGATCGGGTACATTAATAACCAATCGGTCATTAATGATTTTCGGAACTTTATGTTGACATCTTCTTCCTCCTTGCTTCGTCTGTGGCTCGTGCTTGTTGGCGTGGCCTTGCTGAGTGCATGTCAAAAAGCCCAGCCAGATCCCGATCCGGTGCGTGCCGTCAAAGTGGTGACGATCGGTGAATCTGCCAGCAGCTTTGATCGCGAGTTTTCAGGGGAAGTCCGCGCGCGCGTGGAGTCTGTCTTGAGCTTTCGTGTGCCTGGCAAGTTGGTCAGCCGTCCCGCCGAGTTGGGGCAGCGTGTGAAAGCAGGGCAGTTGTTGGCGCAAATCGACGCGCAAGACTACCGCGTCGCCGCAGAGGCGGCGGCGGCTCAGTTGATCGCCGCGCAAAGCAACCGCGATGTGGCTGCGGCCGATTTGAAGCGTTACCAAGGCTTGTTTGAGCAGGGCTTCATCAGCACTGCCGAGTTGGAGCGGCGCCAAGCCAATGACAAAGCGGCGCAAGCCCAGTGGCGCCAAGCACAAGCCCAAAACACGGTGCAGGGGAATCAGTCCAACTACACACAACTGCTGGCCGATGGTGCTGGCGTGATCACTGCGATCGATGCCTCTGCGGGCCAAGTGGTTGCGGCAGGTCAAGCTGTGGTTCGTCTGGCTTTGGATGGCCCCAGAGATGTGGTTTTTTCGGTGGCAGAAGACAAGCTGGCTGTGTTGAAGGCCGGCAGTGTGGTGGACGTGCGTCAATGGAGCGATGGTCAAACCTTTGAGGCCAAAGTGCGTGACGTGTCTGCCAGTGCCGACACAGTGACGCGTACATTTGTCGTGAAAGCGGCGTTGTCAAAAGATGCGAACCCCGTCTTAGGGACCACGGTCACCGTGCGTTTGCGAGGCGCGAACACGGGCGAAAAGCCACGCATCAAACTGCCCACCAGTGCTTTGCGCACAGAGGCGGGCGCCACCTCGGTGTGGCTGCTCGACAGCAGCACCATGACTGTGAAAGCGCAAGCCATTCAAGTCACCACGGCAGATGGCAATGAGGCAGTGGTCGACAGCGGTTTGCAACACGGAGATCAAGTGGTGGTGTCTGGCGTTCATGTGTTGACGCCTGGACAAAAAGTGTCGATCTTTGGCGCAGCCAAGTGAGGTGAGCGTGGACAAGTTCAATCTCTCCAAATGGGCGCTCGACCATCCCGCATTGACGCGTTATTTGATGGTGGTGCTGATGGTGCTGGGCATCGCCTCTTACTTTCAACTCGGCCAAGACGAAGACCCGCCCTTTACCTTTCGTGCGATGGTGGTTCGCACGTACTGGCCAGGTGCGACCGCACAGCAAGTGGCCGAACAGGTCACAGACAAGTTGGAGCGCACGCTGCAAGAGGTGCCCTACGCCGACAAGATTCGCAGCTACTCCAAGCCCGGCGAATCGCAAATTATTTTTCAGATCAAAGACTCGTCTAAGCCTGCCGACGTGCCCCATGTCTGGTACTCCGTGCGCAAAAAGATTGGTGACATCCGTTACACCTTGCCGCAAGGCGTCCAAGGGCCGTTTTTCAATGATGAGTTTGGTGATGTGTTTGGTGTCATCTACGCCCTCAATGCCCCCGGCTTTACCCCCGCAGAAGTGAAGAAGTTTGCAGACGATGTGCGTCAGCAACTTCTGCGTGTGAAGGACGTGGCCAAGGTTGAGCAGTTTGGCGTGCAAGATGAAAAAATCTTCATCGAGATTCCGCAAAAACGTTTGGTGCAGTTAGGGCTGGACTTGGGCGCTGTGTTGGCGCAACTCGGCCAAGAAAATGCGGTGGAAAACGCAGGCACGGTTCAGTCGCCGCTGGATGTGTTGCAAGTTCGCATTGACGGCCAGTTTGAAACCGAAGAGCAGTTGCGTGCCATGCCCATTCGTGGCAGTTCGGGTCAGCAGGTGAAGTTGGGCGATATCGCCACGGTCAAACGCGGCTACACCGACCCCGCCATTGTCAAAGTGCATCACCAAGGCCAGTCCGTGATTGCGCTGGGTGTGTCGATGGCCAAAGGCGGCGACATCATTGCCTTGGGTAAGGCGCTTGAAGTTGCAACTGCGCGCATCGAAAAAACGTTGCCTGCAGGCGTGTCGCTTGAGCAAGTGCAAGACCAACCGAAGTCGGTTGCCAAGTCGGTGGGTGAGTTCGTGCGGGTGTTGATCGAAGCGGTCTTGATTGTGTTGGTGGTCAGTTTTGTGGCGCTGGGTTTGCACAAAGGCGGGCGTTACGGTTGGTATGTGGATGTACGCCCCGGGTTGGTGGTGGCCATCACGATCCCGTTGGTCTTGGCCATGACGTTTTTGGCCATGAACTACTGGGGGATCGGCCTGCACAAAATTTCGTTGGGCTCGCTCATCATTGCGTTGGGTTTGTTGGTGGACGATGCCATCATCGCGGTGGAAATGATGGTGCGCAAAATGGAAGAGGGCTACGACCGTGTGCGCGCTGCGACCTATGCCTACGAAGTCACGGCCATGCCGATGCTCACTGGCACGCTCATCACGGCAGCAGGCTTTTTGCCCATTGGCATGGCCAAGTCGACGGTGGGTGAGTACACGTTTGCTATTTTTGCAGTCACCGTGATCGCTTTGGTCTTGAGTTGGTGGGTGTCGGTTTACTTTGTGCCGTATCTAGGCACCTTGCTGTTGCAAGTCAAGCCGCACAGCGCGCACGGCGGGGAACACGAATTGTTCAACAGCCCGTTCTACCAATACTTTCGCAAAGCGGTGACCTGGTGTGTGGAATACCGCTGGAAAGCGATTGCTCTGACCGTGTTGTTGTTTGCCCTGGGCATTGTGGGCATGGGACGGGTACAGCAGCAGTTTTTCCCAGATTCGGCGCGGCCTGAAATTTTGGTGGATTTGTGGTTCCCAGAAGGTACGTCATTCAAGGCCAATGAAGAAGTCACCCGTGCCGTGGAGCAACGCTTGCTCAAGGAAGCCGGTGTGCAAACTGTCAGCACCTGGATTGGGTCAGGCGCTCCCCGCTTTTACTTGCCGCTGGACCAAGTGTTTCCGCAATCCAACGTCTCGCAGTTGATCGTGGTGCCTGATGATTTGAAACGCCGCGAAGCCTTGCGTTTGGCTTGGCCTGCCATGTTGGCGCAAGAATTTCCAGAAGCGCGCGCCCGTGTAAAACTCTTGCCCAATGGGCCGCCCGTGCCATACCCCGTGCAGTTCCGTGTGGTGGGCGCCGATCCCCACCAATTGCGTTTGCGTGCCGATGAGGTCAAGGCCTTGATGCGCAGCAATCCCGCCACGCGTGGCACCAACGACAACTGGAACGAAAACGTCAAGGTCATCCGTTTTGACATTGACCAAGCCAAGGCGCGTCAGTTGGGTGTGACCAGCCAGTCCATCGCGCAAGCGTTGCGGACCTTGTTGGTGGGTTCGACCGTCGAACAGTTTCGCGAAGACAACAAACTCATTGACATTGTGCTGCGTCAGCCTTTGGAAGAGCGCGATGCCATCAGCGATCTCGCCAATGCCTATGTGGCGACCAACACGGGCCGCATGATTCCGCTGGCCCAAGTCGCCAAACCCAGGTT
>JACCDL010418323.1_pt1 | contig 11449 bp, 9 predicted proteins | sample 7441931 | NCBI WGS metagenome assembly JACCDL01 (sample SAMN15323437, study PRJNA562643) | freshwater metagenome | isolation source: river surface water | place: USA:Blue River Watershed | collected 2017-08-16 | reverse complement strand
GGTACTGCGAACGTCATTCGTTATCTGTGAGCGTACTTGAAACTTCTTACGCTGAGGAAGCCGGAATTAAATCGACTACCTTCAAAGTATCTGGTCCCTATGCCTACGGAACCCTCTCGGTAGAACAAGGAACTCATCGGCTGGTTCGTATTTCGCCATTCGATAGCCAAAATCGGCGTCATACATCTTTTGCTGGCGTGGAAGTAGTCCCAGTCGTGGAACAGAGTGATCATATTGAGATTGACGAAAAAGAGATTCGTGTCGATGTTTATCGTTCATCGGGCCCAGGTGGTCAAGGTGTAAATACAACGGACTCTGCTGTGAGAATTACTCACATCCCAACAGGAATTGTTGTCTCCTGCCAAAATGAACGCTCGCAAATTCAGAACAAGGCAACAGCGATGGCAGTTCTTCAATCAAAGCTATTGGAGAAGAGGAATCAAGAAGAGCGAGCAAAAATCGATGCTCTTCGAGGGGATACGTCTGGCTCATGGGGTAATCAAATTCGCTCTTATGTTCTTCATCCTTATCAAATGGTGAAAGATCATCGGACTGACTTTGAAACTGGAAATACTCAAGCTGTCCTAGATGGAGATCTCGACGGATTTATCGAGGCTGGTATTAAGTGGCGGAGAAGTAAATAATCTCCACTTACGCGTAGCTTTTCATCTAATTCACATCAAAGCGTGCGGGTAAATGCCCGGAATTTCAAACCCGGATACCTAGAATCCATCCGTGATTAAGTTCGAGAACGTGACCAAGGTATATCCGAAGTCCGATAAGCCGGCTCTCGACAATGTCTCCCTAGAAGTTGAAAAAGGGGAGTTTGTCTTCCTAGTTGGTCTATCTGGCTCTGGTAAATCTACATTCTTGCGACTTGTCTTGCGCGAAGAGAAGCCAACTTCAGGAAGTATTCATGTGGCAGGAAAAGATTTGCGCACTCTCTCAAATTGGAAAGTTCCACAACTTCGTCGTCAAGTCGGAACTGTCTTTCAAGACTTTAGGTTACTTCCAAACAAGACCGTCTCCGAGAATGTCGCATTCACCCTTCATGTTTTAGGTTTCTCAAAGAAGGAAATAGCCCGAGAAGTTCCCGAAGTCCTTGAGCTTGTAGGACTAGAAGATAAGGGCGACAGAAAGCCGGGAGAGTTATCGGGTGGAGAGCAACAACGAGTTGCTATCGCTAGAGCTTATGTATCAAAACCAGCCATCCTTATCGCCGACGAGCCGACGGGAAACCTTGATCCTGCAACTTCGGTTGGAATTATGAAGTTACTTGATCGCATCAATAGAGAAGGTACGACTGTGGTGATGGCTACCCATGATGCGGGAATTGTTGATCAGATGCGCAAGAGAGTAATCGAATTAGAGGCCGGTCACGTTGTCCGTGATCAGGCTCGTGGCGTGTATGGATACTCGGGATAGGGCGAGATAGATGAAAGCTAGATTCATAATCAGTGAAGTTGGAATTGGTCTCCGCCGAAATTTGACTATGACCTTTGCAGTGATAATCACAGTGGCAATTTCCTTATCTCTACTTGGAATCGGTCTCCTCTCTAATTCACAGGTTCGAGTAATGAAGGATTATTGGTACGACAAGATCGAAGTTTCTGTCTTCCTTTGCGGTTCACTTTCGGAGGCTTCCTCATGCTCTTCGGGAGTAGTCACAGATGCACAGAGATTAGAAATTCAGCGGGATCTGGAAGCTCTGCCTGTTGTAGAAACTGTTTACTATGAATCACAATCAGAAGCTTTTCAAAGGTTTCAAGAGCGCTTTAAGGACTCGGCAATTTCTCAGAACGTAACGGTTGATCAATTACCGGAGTCTTTCCGCGTTAAGTTAAATGATCCAACTCAATTTGCTGTAATCCAGAGCGCTTTCTCCGGTCGTCCTGGAGTAGATGTAGTTCAGGATCAGCGTTCGATTCTTGAGAAATTCTTCCGACTCCTAAATGTCTTACGCGATGGAGCTCTTGCTATTGGTTTCGCCAGCGTGCTAACTGCAGCGTTGCTAATTAGCAACACCTTAAGGATTGCCGCTTTCAACCGTCGCCGCGAAACTAACGTGATGAAGCTAGTTGGAGCGAGCTCTTTCTCTATCCAACTTCCATTTATCTTGGAGGGAATCTTCTCCTCGATTCTTGGTTGGGGCTTTAGCGTTGGACTTCTATCAGGTCTCAAGTATGTGATTGATGATCGGATAGCGCCGCTACTTACCTTTACTAACTTCTTTACCTGGAACGACGTTTGGCTAACTTCCGCATACCTTCTCGGGACCGGTTTACTAGTAGCCACCGTTGCCTCTACTCTTACGCTTCGTAAGTATCTAAAGGTTTAAGGCGAGAGGGGTAATCCCTCAAGAGGAGAGTTCTTTCTCGTGGCTGCACGTTCCCCAAAACCCTCTAAGTCGTCTTCGAAGTCAACTTCCTCAAAGAGGAAAGTCACAGTGCGCTCCTCGGTCAAGAAGAGTGTTTCGCCGGTTCCTACTTTGGCGCAAAATGCGGAATTAAATAGTGTTGCTAATAAGCAACAAGAATTAGAGAACGTTGCTAATAAGCAACAAGTAATTGCGGGCTCAAAGGACTTAGAAAAGAAGAATGATCGCGTAGCGCTCACGTTCCTCGGTATTTTTGTTGCAGCGCTCTTTTTCGTCATCGGCGCAGGTTTTGGCAATTCGCAGGGAAACTCGCTTGTAGATGGAGCAATAGATGAACTGGTTTCAAACTCAACAATTGAAGTTGATCGAGGAACTTTAGAGCGAGCGGCAATTGAGGGAGCGCTAAAGGCTTCTGGGGATGGCTGGGCAAACTATTTTCCATCGACCACTTTAGAGACACTAAATAATCTGACTGCCAATGTTCTAACCGGAATCGGAGTTTCTATCCGCGAAGCGCGATCAGGTGCGATAGAGATTGCAGGTATTCAAGAAAATACGCCAGCGTTTCGAAATGGTCTTCAGGTCGGAGATCAGTTAATTCAGGTAAATGGCACTGATGTTCAAGGAGCCTCACTTACTACGGTAGCGGCCCTCATTCGCGGCGATCTCGGTAAAGAAGTAGTAATACAAGTGAATCGTGATGGGGCCAGCAAAGTCTTTTCACTCCTCACTGAACGTGTGGACGTCAAGACAGTTGATGCCTCCCAGATAACTCCTGACATCGCATATTTGGCTATCAATACCTTTGCATCAGGAACTTCGTCTGAATTCTATTCCGCTCTTGAATCTCTCAAAAGTTCCAAGGGAGTTGTTATAGATCTCCGTGATAATCCCGGTGGATTGATCGAAGAAGCAGTCTCTATAGCCGAACTTTTTATCGGTAGAGGCGTTGTTGTTTCCTATCGTGCCAATGGAGTAGAGAAAGTCTTCAGTGCAAATAATCCAAGCCCTAGTAGGGCCCCTGTCGTCTTAATGATTAATAAAGGCACTACGAGTGCGGCCGAAATCTTGGCAGGAGCATTTCAAGATAGAAACCGCGGTGTAGTGATTGGCGAAAAATCTTTTGGTAAGGGATCAGTTCAAGAGTTTATGACCCTAAAAGATGGTTCAAAGCTAGAGCTAACTGTTGCCCTCTACTTGACTCCGAGCGGTAGAACAATCGAAGGAGTCGGAATAGTGCCGGATCTACGAGTTGCCAACTCAGAGATAAAGGTTAAAGCGCTTCAAATTCTCGGCGGGCTGGCTCAATTGGGCTCTAAAAACTAAAAATTCGCTCACTAGCTCTCAATTACTCTCACATTTGCGCTAATTGATTACCCTTATCCAATGGTGAAGGAATCTGGTAGGAAATTGATTGCCCAAAACAAAAAGGGCCGTCATGATTACTTCATCGATGAAGTGTTTGAAGCAGGTCTAGTGCTTCAAGGTACCGAAGTTAAATCACTTCGGGCGGGCCGTGCCACGCTTACCGATGGCTACGCATCCGTTAAGGATGGCGAGCTATGGCTAGCTGGAGTCCACATTCCAGAATACAACGAGGGTTCATGGACCAATCATGAGCCGCGTCGTGAAAGAAAGCTCTTGATGCAGAAGCGTGAAATCACCAAGTTGATCGGAACCCTGAAGGAGTCCGGATTAACACTTATTCCACTTTCACTTTATTTTAAAGATGGCATTGTTAAAGTTGAAATGGGACTTGCTCGAGGTAAGAAGGCGCATGACAAGCGTGATTCCCTAAAAGAAAAGCAGGCTTCTAGAGAAATTGATCGCGCTTTATCCCAACGAGCTTCAGGTAAAAATTCAGGAAGAGGCTCGCGCAGTAGAAATTTTGATGACTAGTCACGCTCAGGAATAAACGGATTTCTCTCCTTGTTAAGCCTCCCGTACAATTCCACATCTAGCTTCTAATCCTTAAGGTGAAAAATCTTGGGGGTGAACGGTCTCGACTTCGATTGTTGAGCCAGGGGAAGCGGGCCGAGGAAGCCGGGATGATCTCGTTAACCACAAAAACCCGCGCAATCAATTAGACGCAGATAAAACTTCGTCTGATTACGATCTCGCTGCCTAAGCGAGCGCTGTAATCCGTTGCCCTGAGCTTGCTCTCGCCTCAGGCCCCAACGTCGATAGAGGGCTTACCAACCGATAACGTTGTGATTATCGGCAGGGACATCTAACACAACTGCGTTCGTCGACTACTTGTGTGCGTGAGAGTCGGGACAGAGAAAGCGATTAGCACACTACGCCCGTAGAAGCCCTGTATCAGTGTCGAAGGACCCGGGTTCGATTCCCGGCACCTCCACCAATATGTCTTAGTTTGTTCCTAGAGACTTGAGTATTTTCTTACCCGCCAAATCGCGGTCAAACCCGTTGCTATTCCGAGAATTCCGACATTGCGAGCACCGGAACTTATATTCTCAAATATTAAAAAGAGTCCAACAAGAGTTGAAAGCGAACTTAGTGAATAAATAAAGACCCTACGGAATTTAGAGATGTTTGTAGGTTTCCAAAACGAAATTAGCAATGAGAGCGGTCCACCAAACATGGCCGGGGCGACGATTATTGCAGCCGCTAGAGCAAGGGACTCCACGAGCTGAAGTCTAGAGTCACTTGCTCACATTGACTGGCGTATTGTTCGGCGCGACTATCCGTTCTATCAATCCGGTTTATCAATCCGGTTTATCAATCTGGTTACTCGAGCTGCTCTCTAAGCCACTTCGCGAGCGATTACTTACACAGATTCTCCAGCAGGTTCCTTACGTCTTATATTAAGCGGTTACTTGCTCCATTTCTCCGGCAGGTACTTCCGCCCTTACTTGAACGCCTTCTTCAGCAGTTTCTTATATCGCGATCAGTTCTTGAGAAATTAGAGCTTTGCTGCCGCGCTTTGATCAACTGGTCGAGCAGGGACGAAAAGCTCTTTGCCTTGTGGCGAAGTCCAAGTGCACGATCCATCGACATGGCTCTGTAATCTCCAACCTCCATGCGTTTTGAGTCGATGGTGACGTCGACAGAGGAAACCAAGATTTTCCGGATTAGTGTGACCACCTTCCTCCCAACTCTTTGCATGATCGATATCGCTAAGACGAGCGGGATAGCTACAACCAGGGAATCTGCATGTTCGATCTCGGGCCGTTAAGAAGTCCACTAGATATTGAGACGGTAGATAGTGGCTCCTACCCATGTCGAGTAGATTTCCCGTTAGTGGATCAGTGACAAATTTTCGCCATTTTCCATCTGCGGCCAACTTTCTTGCCAGCGATGCAGGTATTGGGCCGTGGCCCTCTAGTTCTGCTGGGTTTTCGGCCAGACCGAGGAGAGTAGGTAGATCCACAGTTACATTGATAGAAATTGGGCGCTTTGCATTTTCAATCTTCTTTGAGTTTGAGCTCAAGAATTCACTTGCGATTGCCGTTAGGGCATCAGCGCGCTTCATGTCTATATTCCTTGGGTCCATGGCGTTCTTGTCTAAATTCTTATCGTTCGATTTATCGGTCTCGGCATCAGAAAATTCTTTTTCGCCATCAGCAGGGCCAAATGACGAGCAGAGAGCTCTCTCTAATTCAATTCTGGCATTTATAGCTAGATAGACGGTTTGAGCATCTTCAGATGGAAGGAGTGCAATGAGAGTAGACATTCCATCGCTCTCGGGATAAATAGAGACGGTTCGGGAATCGCGCGCAATTTCATGCCTTTCTTCTAGAACTTCAGGCGCATATTGCGCGAATAAAGTTTTTAATTTCTTACTGACTTGTGCTGCTGTATGAAATTCAGAATGGGCCAAGGCTTTGCTTTCGATAAGCGGAAGGATGTCAGGAGAAACCCCACGCTCTAAAGCGTCGGCAGTCTCCCGCGCTATTAAAGTTGCATGGCTTGAACTTATGTCCCCATTTGAGAGCGCCTCGCATGTGGCAGGTAGATGATTTGTAAGAGTGCGGGCCACATCAATGCGCATTTGCGCTGTATTCGGCGAAAGTTTGAGTGCGGTAGCAACATCTTCACGCTCGGCCTCATCTACGCCTTCCCACATATTTGAAGCCTCGTTTGGCTCGCTACCAGCTATTGCCAGAGTTGCTTCTTGGATCAATGAATAGAGCCATGAATATTGTTTCTCCAAGGCTGCGAGGTAATCGATTCGACCTGAGGAGCTAAGAGTTCTTGGCTCAATTTCCAGGAGATGTCCAAGATTCTCATAGCTGCCCGGACGTGTCTGGAGATAAGCAACTCGTGCTTCGACGGGAGTAGAAGCGGTGCTTACAATCTCAGTCAGGCTCATGTATGAATAATGGAATTGGCCACTGACAAAGATTGATCTAGAAGATGTAATTTCCCCAGATCTTGGGTAAATAAAGTGCAATTTGCTGCAAAGTTATACGAAGCGCAAACGCCTATTATTGAAATTTACTTATCTGAGTTTAGAAATAGTCCTTGCAAGTTTTAGACAGAACAGAATGAGAAACCTCGCCAATATGAACCCACTATGTAGCCTGATGCTCATCTCCGCTGCTCATTAACAACTCCAGCAGAGTTTGTTGTAGCCAACCCAACCAAGAGTAGACGGCATAAACAGCTTTCATGGGATCGCTGTCGGTCATCAATTCATATTTCTTATGCAAATCTGATGCATCTCGATTCGATTCCGTGGCGGAGTTCGTGCCACCATCGTACTTAGCGCCATCAGGCGCCCCCGTAACTGATTCACCGCCTTGAGAGGTGACTCCGTTATCTGGTGAACCAGTCGAGTCCTCTTTGAACTCTTTACTAATTCCAAGTCGAACAGCAAGAGCGAGGCGCAAATCATTTAACGCACCCAACCAAGCCATCGCATCGTTATCGATGAAGGTAATTTCAATGGAGCCGCGATCAATTGGCTGATCTGCGTTCCAACCCTCATCTTGGGGGATTAGAGCCTCATAAACCGTATGCGCATGTGCTCGCTTCTTCTCCCGAAGTCCATGTTCGGTATAGCGTCGGAATTCCGAGGCGGACTTCTCATCTTTATAGGCATTTGGAAGTAATCGTCTTAGCACCGGATCTTCGGGAGGCTGTTCGCTGCCACCCATTCCCATAGCTCCCATACCCATCATCTGAAAGAGCGGATCAATATCAATCTCGGCATTAACCGCACCATCACCTAAGAGCTCCAACATCTGCTCACATAAGTTAATAAGTACATGCGCCTCTTGAGAGGTAAAGACGATATGAATCGAACCATCTTCGGCTCGGATAAATTTAGAACTCATCTCAAATTTAAAGTGATTTGAGCGCAGAGACAACCTTAGTTAACGATGCCTTTGCATCGCCAAAGAGCAGGGTTGTCTTCGGGTCATACAAGAGTTCATTTTCAATTCCGGCAAAACCAGGGCGCATCGAGCGCTTCAAGAAGATCACATTTCCAGCTAGCGATACATCAAGAATCGGCATTCCATAAATCGGACAACCTGGAGTTGTTTTAGCCGCCGGGTTAACAACATCGTTTGCACCGATAATCAGCGCGACATCGGTCTGGGGGAAAGTTGGATTTACTTCATCCATCTCAGAGAGTTGCTCGTAGGGAACATTTGCCTCTGCGAGAAGTACGTTCATATGTCCTGGCATACGACCAGCGACTGGATGAATGCCATAAGCAACATCAATTCCCTTTGCGGTCAACAAATCTGCTAGTTCACGGACCGTATGTTGCGCCTGCGCAACGGCAAGCCCAAAACCAGGAACGATCACAACGCGCCGCGCGTAGTTAAGCAAAATCGCAACATCATCTGGAGTTCCTGATTTAACTGGGCGAGTATCTGCGGATGCACCGCCGGATTGAGCTTTGGCGGTAAATGCGCCGAAGAGAGTTCCAAATAGCGAGCGGCCCATCGCTTCTGCCATCAAACGAGTCAAAATAGTTCCGGAGGCGCCAACTAGCGTTCCAGCAATAATCAACAAAGTTGCATTCAATACATAGCCGGAAGCAGCAACTGTAAGGCCAGTAAATGCATTCAACAGCGAGATAACAATTGGAACATCTGCGCCGCCAACGGGCAGTACGAATAAGACTCCAAAAAGCAGCGAGAGAGCAGCCAATATCAAAAGCGGGGTAGTGCCTAGCTCGGCGATTACCCATCCGGAGACTCCAATTACTCCGCCCAGCGTTCCGGCAATCACTGCACGTCCACCAGGGAAAACAACGGGCGCAGTAGTCATTAACTCCTGCAACTTCAAGAAGGTAATGATTGACCCGGAGAAGGAAACGCAACCGACAACAACTGTAAATACTGTTGCTAGAACAACGGCAAAGGAGGCGGTATCACCGAGCTTCATATATTCAACGATTGCAACTAAGGCAGCAGCGCCACCACCAACGCCATTAAATAGCGCAACAAGTTGGGGCATCGCAGTCATTTGTACGCGACGGGCAGCGGGAACTCCAATGATCACACCAACCACAATTGCGCCGATAATCCATCCGAGATTTCTTCCCTCATTCTCAGAGCGGAAGAAGACCAAGAGCGTTGCAATTCCAGCGCCAGCAGCGCCCAGAAGATTTCCACGCCGGGCAGTTCTTGGATGAGATAAGCCTTTAAGAGCCAGGATAAAGCAGACACCGGCAATCAATCCGATTAAGTCGTATAAGAACGGGCTCACTTCTTATCACCCGCACTCTTGTTTTCGGCTCCCTTTTCTCGCGCGCCCTTACCCTTAAACATCTCTAGCATGCGATCGGTAACTACAAAACCACCGACCATATTTATTGTTGCAAGCACAATTGCCGCTACCGAAAGCCCTAATTCAAGAGAAGTTTCCGCATGATCGGCCACAATGATTGCGCCAACAAGAATCACGCCATGAATCGCATTAGCTCCACTCATCAACGGTGTATGCAGCGTTGAAGAAACTTTAGAGACAACTTCAAAGCCGACGAAAACGGCAAGGACAAAAATAGAGATGATTGCGATTGCTTCCATTACCTCGCCCTCACTTTCCCGACCCAGCGCCATTTGGGGAACGTCGCGTTCCGCCATGTGTAAGAGCGGCCGCATCGATGATTTCATCGCCAAAATCGATGTTTAGCGCCCCATCTTTGACCATGAGGAGCAACAAATTAACTACGTTGCGCGCATATAAAGAGGAGGCATGAAATGGCAATTGGCTTGGAACATCTTTACCGCCCCAAATTCGGACACCGTTGTCGGTAAGAAGAATCTCACCTGGTTTTGAACCTTCGACATTTCCACCAGATTCGGCGGCAAGATCAACGATCACAGAACCTTCAACCATGGAGCTATACATATCTTTTGTAACTAGTCGCGGTGCGGGTTTACCAGGAACTGCAGCAGTTGTAATGAGAACATGTGACTTCGAGATAAATGGTTTCAAAAGTTCGCGTTGCTTAGCGGCGCGCTCCTCACTCATCTCGCGCGCATAACCACCAGCGCCCTCAATCGCCTCAAGTTCAAGATCAATAAATGTCGCGCCCATTGATCGGACTTCATCAGCTGATGATGGACGGACATCGTATGCAGAGACCACCGCGCCCAGTCGGCGAGCAGTTGCAATCGCTTGCAAGCCAGCAACGCCCGCTCCAAGTACAAGTACATTTGCTGGTGTAACGGTTCCGGCAGCAGTCATTAAAAGTGGGAAGAATCTTGGCGATAGTTCAGCCGCAACTAACGCAGCTCGATAACCGGCACAGAGCGCTTGTGAGGTGAGCGCATCCATAGATTGAGCGCGCGAAATTCTTGGGACTAATTCAAGGGAAAAGGCGGTAGCCCCTGCTGAAGCTGCAGCATCGATATTCTCAACAGCGCTTGTTGGAGATAAAAACGAGATTGTTATTGCGCCCTTCTTAACGCTTTTGAATTGCGCAACAGTCAACGGTTGCACAGAGAGAACTACATCTGCACCAGCAAGGGAAGCGCTAACCTCATTAGCGCCAACAACGCTCGCTCCGGCACCTACAAAATCTTTATCGCCGGCACCGGCACCTACACCGGCGCCACTTTCAATAGCTACTTCAAAGCCTGCCCGAGTGAGTTTTGAGATTACATCTGGAACTAGCGCTACCCGTATCTCTCCAGCGCGGCTCTCTTTGGGAACAAAGATCTTCATAGTTGCGCTAGTTTCCCTTTAACTCGCCACGAGTCAAAAGATAGAGCAGGGCTTGGATCGTGGTCCGGCGATGGAAGGCCTCGCGCCATACGACTGATTTTTCGCCATCGATTACCGAAGCGGCAACCTCTTCACCGCGATGAGCGGGTAAACAATGCATGAATATTGAGTCCTTTGCGGTACGTGACATCAACTTTTCATCAACCGCGAATGGCGAGAGCGCTTTGAACTTCTCGGCTCGCTCGCTCTCTGAATCGCCCATCGACATCCAAACGTCGGTGTAGACCACCGAAGCGCCTTCACAAGCGGCGCTCGCATCATTTGAGATCTCGACCTTTCCACCATTTGCCCGGGCAATTGCCTCAGCCTTCGCAATTACCTCCGGCGCAACGGCAAATTTCCCAGATGGCGTGGCAGCTACAACATGCGCACCCATAATTGCGCCCATAAGTAACCAAGAGTTTGCAACATTATTGCCATCGCCAACATAAACAAACTTTCTGCCCGAAATATCTTTACCAAACTTCTCTCGGATTACCATCCAATCAGCAAGCAATTGAGTTGGGTGATCTTCATCGGTTAAGGCATTGATAACGGGAATTGCGGCATGAGCGCCGAGTTGATCAACATCGCTCTGGGCATAGGTTCGGATGATTAGGGCTGAGCAGAATTGGCTAACTATTCGCGCGGTATCTTCAATAGTCTCACCGCGACCAATCTGCAGCTCATCGCCGCGAAGGAAAATAGGAGTTCCACCTAGATGTGCGACAGCGGTCTCAGATGCCAGGCGAGTACGCGTGGAGGGCTTTGTCATATAGATAGCTACTGATTTGTGGGCCAGAGCGCTCGCGGACTTCAAAGGTTGATTTGCAAAATCTGTGGCGGTTGCGAGAACTAGCTCGACATCTGCGCGCGAGAGAT
>JACCDL010071729.1_pt1 | contig 11450 bp, 11 predicted proteins | sample 7441931 | NCBI WGS metagenome assembly JACCDL01 (sample SAMN15323437, study PRJNA562643) | freshwater metagenome | isolation source: river surface water | place: USA:Blue River Watershed | collected 2017-08-16 | reverse complement strand
TGATCCCATTTATCGAAAGCGAATTTGCAAACACATCATAGAATTCTTTGCGTGCAGCTTTCACTTGTGATTTGTCTTCTTTCCCTTCAATGGATAAGCCAAAATTTGTACGAATGTGAATGTCTATATCCTCTGAAAATCTATGAATTAAGCCATAGCCTTTGGATAATGAAGTTCCTCCTTTTAATTCAAATTCAATTCCTTGTTTTTGCAATGAGTACAATGCATGCATGATCCAATAATCTTTCTCAACCAATGTAATGTCTATACCTTTTTGGTTAGATACAATGGAGATAAGCTCTTTGAATTCAGGATCGTTATGTATGAAATCAAGCATGCTGGAATACGGTTCGAACGATTGATTTTAATTTACGTTTTGTTTTACCATTTCCATAGAGCTGAGTTGCTTTCATTAAAGCATCAGCATTAAAGATGTCAATGTTATTAGGTAATTTATCCAAAGTTTGCGATTGGTCTTCCGCAAGATCTTCAATATTATTTAATAAATCAACAAGTAAGTATTCTCGTGTGATATTCTTGGGAAACGACGACTTCAACTTGAATTCAAATGTCTTTCCATTGAGTTGAAATTCGCCTTTTCGTTTATGGTTATATACCCAAGTTGTATTGTATAGTTGCGTGAGCCCAAGTCCTAGTGAATTGAATGTATTTGGGGACACCAAAAGAAAGTCATCGTCTTTTAAAAAACGTTCTACAACTTGACGATCATCAGGCGGGACAATACCAAATTTTGATTGCTTTGGTGCGTAATACAAGCCTTGGTTCAATTTTACCAATGTTCCGTCTTTGGTGAGCGACGCCAAATGCCTATCTATGGCCGTGGAGTAATATTCCAGGTCAGAACGGCGATATACTTCACCTTGCTTGATATGTTGACGGAGTAAATCCATTTCTTTGATACAAAAGTAAAGGTGTTTTTTTAAATGCATGCAAAAAATGGTAAAATTCATGCAATTTGAATGCCCATCCGAATAAAAATTAAAATAACTTGTCATCAAACGGATAAAACATTTCATATTTGTCCCCTATAAGACAAGTTGTATGAAAACAGCGCCTGCTATATTGCCTAAAAACCTGAAGATTTAAAAAGATCTTTGAGTGCATATACAATTGGCTCGTTTGCGCAGAAAATTGAGCGCTGAGCAAATTGCTGAGCGCACAGGACTAGGAAGGGAAACCATTTATAATATTGAGCAAGGTAGTCCTACTGTTGCCATTGGAAGCTATTTACAAGTACTCTTCGTATTGGGATTAGAGAAAGATTTAACCAATGTTGCGGCTGCTGATCCAATAGGTAGAAAATTGCAAGATGCCGGAATCATCACCAGAAAACGAGCACCCAAACAATCTAAAAAATCATGAAATTTCTAACTGGCGTGCCGTCGCAAAGAAATTTGGAATCAGCAAGAGCGAGATAAAACAAACGAAGCGAGCGTTTCGGTTGGTGGTTAATTAGTAGTTGTTTGTTGCTCGAATGACTTCTTAAAATTCGCTACAGGCAAGGGTTTGCGTGTTTTTCTTTTCTTGTGGATTCATATATCGGGAAGAAGCACAAATTCAATTGCCGAAGAATGCTCGGTAGTTGATTGTCAGTTATTCGAAATTTTCGATAAACTCAGTTGTTTCCATTTTGGAAATATCTGAAAACTAAATCCAATATGGTTATTTGTAACAATTACACGAATTCTTAATTGTCACTTTTGCATATTTCAAGCGCTTTTTCGATTCAATTCGGCCTTTTTTTGAATTTAAACAGATGTTTTTGTGAAAAAATCACAAAAATGACCTTTAAGGATAAATTTGACTTCTGGTTTACATCATCATTTTGTTGAGATCAACGAAATGATCTCGAACAGCTTTAAAATGGCATGGTAGAATTAAAGTTGAAGAATATCGGCAAGAAGGGGACTTAAATTAGAAGTACAAATCTCAAAGTTAGCACGTCACCCCTCCTGATGTAAAACCCGTGTTAACGGCTGGGCAATCGGTCTAAAGATGTGTTAATTTAAATTGGCTCTGTGTCATTTATAATACTTAAAGTCAAGATTGCTTTCGTAGTTATCCTGCCAGTCAACAAACTCTCTAAGCCAAAGAAATTTTTCATAAATGTCCTTGTCCTTTTTGTGTTTTTTTAATTTATCGCTAATACTGACCCTAACTAGTTCAGTAAGCACGTTATCAGCTATGTCTGGTTCAAGTTTTGAATAATCCTGCAATATTTTTGGATTGTTAAGGATGATTTTTTCAAGTTCGGGTATAATCTCAGGATTCATGGTAAACATTTTTTGAATAGACTCCACGAGTTTGAAAGGATTTAAAAAAGAAATATTAGCCCAATCTTTTACAATTAGTTTCGGGCACTGTGTCCTTATGATATTTTGTTTGGAAATTTTATTTAGCTTTTTGATTACTCCCTCATCAATAACAATCCTCGGATATTTTGCTATTTTAGATTCAATCTCGTAAGCCTTAATTAAGGCGGTTGAAAAGATCATATAGTCGTCAAAGTAAACAGTCCCTGTAGCAATGCCACCACGAACATAAAACCCCTTTGTCAACATAATTCTTTGATAATGTGCAGCAATGTTTGTAACCATATAAACTGCTAATTCATAATCTGAATAGTCGTCCTTGAAGTCAAATGAAATGTAAATGTTGTCTGAAAACTGTTTATGCTTTAACTTATCCTTTAGCAGGTCGTTGTCAAGTTTGACTAAATTGGCAAGCCACTGTCTATTTGTGGTTATTGATTTTTTAAATGCTTGTTCTAAAGCTAATTGTAATTCAAAAATAATGTCGTCGTTTTTTGATTTGTCATTTGCTTTTACGATGTCCTTAAACCCTAAAATGTCAATGAACGCAACAACGCTGTTCGCCTTTGATAATGTTTGTCTGCTTTCAGTGGTCATTATTTGTGATATTTGTTTAATTTCAGTACGTTCGGCCAAGACTTGCCGCTAATGTTTTGCAGCTTGGCGTTCGTGCGGGATTTCGAAGCGCTTTACTGTCAACCAAGCAGAAACTTTAATCGAAGTGCAAATCTCCAAGTTTGCACGCCACCACGCCTGCACGCACAATCTGTGTTATGTAGTTGCTATTCATTCTTCACGATAGTCGATTTGCTATTTGTCTTAACCAATTTTCGATTTCGTTTGTCTTGTCAATAGCGTTGATTCGATCAATTGTCATTCTTTGAGTTGCAAGTTCATTAAGAACTTTCTTTGCTCTTGAACCTCCAAGTCTGAAATAGGGATTTGTGGTGTCTAAATTCACCTGATTTGACAATATGGTTGGAACATCACAAGTGTCTGTGAACGTAATTGTCACATTGAATACTTCTTGAATTGCGTCAGGATGTAAATAGTTTTCAATTTCTCTTTTATTTGTCAAAGTAGCCCAAGAATTATTAGTTCTTGCATTTACAGAATCTACTGCCGTTTGGTAAGTAGGAGGTGTTGCAATATCTCTGTCGTAAATATGGACCTCTGGAATTTCTAAATTTTGAGAGTAATAATTGTCAACCCATTGTTTTAGAGTGGAACCACCAAGAGGTAAGATTGCAACTCTTTTATCATTTTCAAGGTCTGGTAGCGAAGGGTCGTGGGCGTTGTAGATTTTTGAAATATTTATAAAAAAATCAACATCTGTAGGTCCTTCTACACAAAGTAGTAACTGAATTCTTTTGTCAGGTAAAACACCTAATTGATTTGAAATCTCTTTAAGGGTTGTTTCATTGTAATTATTTATTACAACTTTTCCGGAAGCGTCATTTTTTATAAATCGAATATTGTCCACAGGAATGAGACCGGCAAGATTTGGAACATGTGTTGTTACAAAAACTTGACAGTTTTGTTTTGTAGATAAATCAATTAATGCTTCAATAAGCATCTTTTGATTATTTGGATGTTGAGATGTTTCAGGTTCTTCAATTGCGTAAATTACTCCACGAGCATTTTTCTCAGCTTTTTTTCTTTCAGCTTCTGCACGAAAGAAATTGATTAAAATTAGTCTCCGCGTTCCACTACCTCGTTTGTTAATTGGAATTTGATTGTCATCAGTTAAACTAAGTTTGAAAAGGCCTTCCCATTTTGGTTCTGTTTTAAAATTTGGAGTTAAATCCTGAGCAAGTTCAGGATTCATTTCTTTCAATTTATCAAGAGTTCTTTTCGCAACTTCTTGCGCTTTTGCCTGAACAGTACTTTTAATATGGTCAAGTTCAGCTTGAACAGATGAAATTGCTTCCTTAACTGCTAGCTTCATTGGGTCTTGAACTTCACTGTCTTCATCCTTTGATGCCCTGTCAGATTGAAACAATGCATATAGGGGTAATTCGTCCTTTAATTTTGCCCAAACTTTTTTTCCGTCTTCTTCTTCTAAAGAGACAAGAGTAAGTTGCTGATTTAATGTTGGTTGGCTTTTCCAAATGGCTCTCCGAATTTGAACATTTGAGCGTTGGTCAATTCCTGTCGGGTCTATGGCAAGTGTTGTTAACCGAGTTTTTAGGTCGTCGTTTTTTAATTCATGCAAGTCATTATAGTTCGCATCAGTTGGATAAGCCGCTTTAACAAATATTGAAGTTGTTGGCGTTTTTAGACTGCAATTGTAAACCTTTACTATTTCAAGGTAATTGTTGACATTAAGCAAATACTCGTCAGCTAAAGTGGTGGTTGCTCTGCTGTCAATAGTAATTGTTGAAGGCAAGTCGTCAAAAATACAGGTTATACATACGTCATTTGCTGTTCCTCCGCTTGCAGCGTCTGCGGTTTCTATTTTTATTAGTTCATTATTGAAGAATATTTCAAGTGCTTCTAAAATTGTTGATTTTCCCGCATCATTCTTTCCAATAATTGCGGTCATATTGTCTACTTGAATAGTTACTTCGTTGATGTAACTTCTAAAATTCTTAAGTTTTATAGCTTTAAGTCTCATTGGTTGTCTGTCTTTTTGGAGTGATGCATTACGGTTTCGGGCTTTGCGTTCGGGCGGGTTTCGGAGCACAAAACTGTCAACCAGCACTGAGCTTAAATAGAAGCACAAAGCTCCAAGTTTGCACGTCACCCCACCTGATGCAAAACCCGTGCTATGGGCAGTGGGTTTTTCTGTCGAAGGACTGTCGTGTCAAAATTGCAAAATCCCTGTGCCGTTGCATGCAGGCTCTTTTGTTTTTTGCAGTTGGTCAAGCTTTGGCAAAAAGGCAAATGTGCCTGTATATTCGTTGGCTTTTATTATTATTCGTTTATTTCTCAACCCACTTTAAATTTTGTGCACATTTTGTATGTGTTGCAATTTCATACAATTTTGTTTTTGTTCTTTCGTCATGTCCTAATCTTTGAATTAGGTAATCGTCTACCCAAATATACCGGTCAGTGTTACCTTTCTTTATTAACTCTAGTAAAACTTGCTTCTGTTCGTCATTGACTACAAGGTCGTAAATTTCAAAAACAAACATTCCTTTTCCACCTGTGTCTAATGTAATTATTGGAGATGTAACTGTCCCTTGGAATTTATAGTCAATGTATCTGAATGGTTGCCAAGGTAGGATTTGAGTTGTAATTAGTTCTTCGCAAAACTCTCTCCAAGGAGAAGTTTCTCTGTCCTCTTTAGAATTGAACCATTCTAAAAATTCAATCACATTTATACCTTTCATATAAACTCTCAAGTCGCCTTTTGCTATTCCATTCTCAGTTTCAATAAGTCTGTCGGGTTTAACATCAAGTTTCTTGAAAATCGATTCTGAACCAGGCAGAGTTTTGAATGCTCCACCAACTGGTTGAAAGGAATTTCTTAATCTGCTTTTAACTAGTAGATATTTGCCGTCAACATTTATCCGGTATAGATAAGCTATTGAAAGCCTGATTTCTGTGTTGCTAAAACGAATTTGAGTTTGACAATAAAACCAAAGTCGATTTATGTTTTGAAGAAATTGAAGAAAACCAAAAAGTAAAATACCACCTGTGAGTTCGATGGAAATGTCTAGCAAGGTATTTGAGAAACTATCATCTTGCTTTGCTGGAAAAATTGTTCGGAATAAAATATAGCCACCGAAAATTATAAGTACAATAATATTTGATAACCTTGTTGTCATTTAATTTCTGGGCTTGGTTTAATATTAAGAATTGTGTTGGAGAGAATATCAAAAGTCAATACGTTGTCTGGAAAACTTGCTGCAATTGATTCTGGTAAAATCTTTAGCATGATGTCAGAGAAAGAATGGCCTAAGTTGTCGTTTTGCTCTGGACTAGTTAATTGAGAGAGCACTTGAAGTTGGTCGGGGCTAAATTCAATTCCCTCAAGATATTTTGCAAATAATTCTTTTCGTTCTTCTTCCGTTGGTCTTTCAAATTTTAAAACAACTGATGCGCGTCTTACAATTGCTTCGTCAATAAACTGAAGGCGATTAGTTGACATAAATATAATTGCTCTCCCTTTTAGTTCTCTTACTTCATCAATCATTTGAATTAGTGTATTGACAGCCGCTTTTTCTTCTTGGTGCATTTGCAAAGTTGAACGAGTTGTTGCAATCGCATCAGCTTCGTCAATAAGCAAAAATGCTAACCGTTTCTTTCCTGCTGCGGATTTCAATTCTGAAAATGCAGAATTCACAAGGTTTCCCATTTGACCGTGAAGTCCTTCTCCTCTTACTCTTGTGCTTAGCTTTAGAAATGAGCCTTCTTTTTTTAATTCACGAACCATACGATCTGCAATCCCTTCTGCTGAAACAGTTTTGCCTGTTCCTGCATCTCCTTCAAGAATTACAAGCGGGTATCGGTCATTAAGTTGGTGAATGATTGGCAATTCCATTCCATGGAACTTTTTACTCCATTCTAGCAACCCCTCTTGGTCAAGAAGAAGTTTTAGATTTCCAAATATTCGTTGAAACTTTTTTTCAAAACCAATTAAGTTTTGTGTTCTTAATTTAATTTCAGCACTTGGAAGTTCAATCGTGTTTTCAAAAACTGATTTTGTCATTATTTGTAAATTGTTTTTTGAAGTTCAAAACCATTGCTTGCATACAATTGCCTGTTTGATTTTTTTAAATTGGGGAAGGAACTATCAATGTTTGTAAAACTCCAACTTGTTTTAAAGCCATTTGTTTTCCTGAAATTTTCTCTTTGTTCCTCTGTTAAGTCTTTCCAACTTTGTCTATAAGTTAACAAAACATTTAGTTCTGTATTTGGGATATCAGTCCAATCGTTTCCCCCGGCTTTCTCCCCAGTAACTGTTGTACCTGTTTCATTGACTATGTATTTGGTTGCCCTTAATACTTTTTCTGATGTATCAAGCAAAATAATAGAAACCGTTTCAATGTATTTGGCTTCTGCTAACTTAATGATGTCATGTAAAACTGAATCAACAAATTCATTTGTCCACTTACCTGTTCGTCTTGCAATCATTCTTACATCTGCGTCAAATCCTTCAAATGTTTTTTTAATGTCCATCACCGTATAAGTGAGTGTCTTTGTTGAAAATTTATCCACGGTTTATTCGATTTCCTTTATGTTAAATGATTTTCCAAATACTTCTCTCCATTCTTCAATAGTATCTCCAAGATGGTTTCTCGAGATTGCTCTATGCAATGCTTCAAAGGCAATATCTGCTTCCTTAATTATCACTTTCCATTTGGTATCAATTAGTTTTTTTACTGAATTATTTTCATTGTTTGTATTGTCCGCAATATAAATCGGAGTTTCAAATTGGGGTATAGAGTTAATCGCACCTGCAAATTTGATTACTGGAAAATTAGAAGTACTAAGAAATGTGAAAAAACGAATTATGGCTTCTTCAATATTCTCTTCAATACCTTTAGTAATATCAAGATAAGCCACAATTAGTTCTATTCCATAAGATGAAAGTCCAGGTTCTTCATCTGATGGCTTTAACTCTTTTTCATTTCTCCACCATTTTAAAGCCCTTACTATTGATGCATAAGAAGGGTTTTTAGTTTTGCATTCAGTTGCAAATGAAAGTTGTTTTGTTACGCTCGTTGTATAATCACCACCTCCGCCTCTTTGAGGCTGCCATACATAGTCAGCAGGATTTTTTAAAGGTACTACAGGAACAACATCGACTTCAAATCCAATATCTGTAAATGTAATTTTAATTGATTTTGTTTTCCCCTCAGCATCAATTTCTCTTTTCGCTTCATTAGGATAAATATCTTCAAGATACTTTTCAATGAATTCATGTATTCGCTTAATATCTGTTTTTAAATCTTCATCACCTTCAACATATATAACCAAATCTATATCAATTGGATAATCTCCAGTTTTACGAAGTATTGTTCCTTTCTTCCAAGAACCAGCAATTATTGTCCGGGTAACTTTTAAATCATTTCGTTTGTCGTTTTTAATTTTATTTTCCAGTTTTTCAATTAACTCGTCTCTTCGTTTCTGATACTTCGGCAGATCTTCTTTTTTCAATTTTATCCGACTGACAAAGTTTTCAAGTTGGGTGTTAGTAAGCTTCATGCGGTAATATGGTTTAATATTTTATATCAAATTTCCAGCCATTTGAAAATGTGTATCATTATGTCAAAGTGTCTGAAAATTGTCTAGTTGCATTGTAGTGGTTGAGCTTTGAGTGCGGTAGGGAAAAATTGAATGTGCTGCAACTAAATTGGCTTGCAGCTCTTTTAATTTTTTGAAGCTTTGGTAAATTGGTGTTCACTTTTATAATAAGTGATTTCGTTGCGGTTGTCCTACCATTACCCTTAACTTTTTTATATGCCTACCTCTTCATTTTGTTAAACAGTAGATCTACGCATAAAAATATAACATCAACAAAAATATACAATAACACCCTAAATAAATAGTAGTAATTATACCCCATTTTAAGGTGAATTTTCTGGATGACAGATTATTTAATTAAATGGTAAACTACCATTCTTCTCCATCTTCTTCCATTTTTGCTAAATGGCTCATCATGATTTGAACGTCTTCACGTAAGGTTCTGATTATGGGAGCTGGAGGAATATACATCAATCCTTTTACCTGGTTGATTGCAAAGTGATTTCGTTTTTGGATACGAGTGGGAGTGAGCTTGACTGCTTTGATGTAATTATCCATGGTTCTGCGATTAACTCGAAGCATCGCCATGACATCGTAAGCATCAACCCATTTGTTAATAAAATCATCGACTGGACTTTTAGGCTGTCTATTTCGAACTGCAAACTCTTGCTCATGGATTTCATTTCCTTGAATTACTCTATGAGCATTTCATTGGTGATTTTGTCGTGATATTTGCTTTCAAGAACGACCATAATTAAATCGTTTTTTGAAAGAAAAAGTTGCTGGATCATCTGTTGGCTTTAAGATGGAAGTTTAGACTACTTTAGAATATTGTAGATAAAAACAGAACATTTATTTGTTGATAGTTCATTTCCTGGTGTTGGTTTTTAAATAGACTCCTGTATCCAGTATTGTCTGATTTAAGTGGATGGGACAAGTGACATTGGATACTAATAGCTTAGAAGATTCAATTATTACGTCCTGATCACTATCACAAAACCCGCGTTCGGCATAGTTTATGGCTACGGAACAAATTGAGTTTTATTTTGTCTAAAGTTTGTTAAGTAAGGACTGATATTTAACCAGTTTGCCGTTACTCCGGATAATGCAACTGTCATTTGAGAAAACAACATCAATAAATTTCCATTCCCATTATCTGAAACAAACCACTTTGCTGTTGGATTTGCTTTTCGCACTGTGTCATCAATAAAACTAATTGGACTATTGTCAAATTGAATAAATCCTTTACCTAAAACGATGATTAGGTCAGCTAATGGTGATTGAACTCTGATCCTATTATCCGAAGTTGGAGGCATCGAAGGGTATTGGATATTATTGTTTGATACGTATTGGGCGATCCACCCTTGAACTGTTGACATATTTACTGGTCCGGCATAAGCAATTACAACTGATAAAATACCAGGTGCTTGATAGCCGGTCATGAAACTCGTCTCAATATTGCGTTGTAATGCTTTGGTATTTCTTATGGAGTCAAAAGCAGAATTCAATTCCTGTTGTGTCAACAATGATTTAACTTCAATTGTAGCGGCTACAGACTCTGCAAGAAATCCACTGATGCCACCACCAAAGTCTAACTTCGGAAAGTTCTTCTTATAAAGCACAATATCAATTTGATTGCGCTGCTGTCTTGGCTGTGAATTACTATCTATTATTTCGCCAGTACCAAATCCGATTAACTCTGTCAAATGTGATTGTAGAAATTTTCTTATAAAAGCTTCACGAGGGGTTCCCCTGTGTAAAGTATGTCCAGCATTTGCTGGTATTTGTGAAGTTTGAATTAAAAGATTTTCTACGTCGTTGATATGTTGTTGTAACATCATAGGTTTTTCTATTAGCTAACTTTTATTTTTTCATAAATGTCTTTAATCGTTATGTTTTCAATAACAACCCCATTGTTAACAATAAAAGGTCCTTTGTCTTTCTGCGGTATTTCGCGGGTCAACATTGCAACATCAACACCAAAGACAGTCCCATCTGTATCGAATACTGGCCCACCACTCATTCCGTTTAATGAAGTGTCTTGTGTCATAAAACCTAAATAATTTCTACCATTGTTGTTTGCAGTAATACTATCAATAATAAATGTTGGTTGCCAATATTGCCTAACATTTACAACATTGATTGAGCCGTCAGGGTTTTGAAAAAGTTGTGCTAAAGGATAGCCGCACAAACAAACCGTTTTGCCAATTTTGGGTTTTTCAAAACTCAATTTGACTGGCGGTAGACCACCCGATTCAACTTTTCCTAAAAAGATGTCACGGATAGGGTCGCTAAAAATTTCCATAATTTTTACGGGAGCAATTACATTATCTGGCACATTTCCTAAATAAAGTAAAGTCGAATTAGGAGGAACTTCAGTCGTTACATGATGTGCAGTAATAAAGTGGCCTTCATTATCAATAAAAAAGCCTGTTCCAGAAACTCCAATTTGAATTGTCGGCCCTTGAATTGTTTGAAAAAAAACAGGAAAGATGGAATTTTTTATTTGTCCAATTGATTGTTGATACATGTTATTGTTTTTGCTTATGTATATCTTAGGAATTCGCCTAACTCATCACTTGCTAAACGGTAGTCCAGTATTTGAGGATATATGCTGTGACAATGATAAAGAATAACACCCCAAATAAATGGCAGTAAACATACCTATTTAGGGTAAAGTTGTTGAATGGTGGATTGTTTGATTGAATGGTGATCTACCAGTCCTCACTGGCTTCTTCAATTTGTGCTAAGCGTTGCATCATGATTTGAACTTGGTCATATAAGGACCTGGTTTCAGGAATTGGAGGCGTATACATCAATCCCTTTACCTGGGTGATGGTGAAGTAATTTCGCTTTCCAATCGGAGTGGGGGTGAGCTTGCCCGCTTTGATGTAATTGTCGATTGTTCTGCGACTCACACGA
>JACCDL010202860.1_pt1 | contig 11458 bp, 14 predicted proteins | sample 7441931 | NCBI WGS metagenome assembly JACCDL01 (sample SAMN15323437, study PRJNA562643) | freshwater metagenome | isolation source: river surface water | place: USA:Blue River Watershed | collected 2017-08-16 | reverse complement strand
TTGTTCTTTAGTAAATTTCATTATTTTTGCGACCCATTAAAGGGAACACTCCTCCTTAGCTCAGTTGGTTAGAGCATCTGACTGTTAATCAGAGGGTCTCAGGTTCAAGTCCTGAAGGGGGAGCCATAGTAGACAGGAGGTCATTTTCGACCTCCTTTTTATTTTTAGACCCTTCTAACTCTTTGATTATCATAAGTAAAATTGATACAGGTTGTGAAAAGGGGGTTGTTGCAACTCGTCCATTTTCCAAAGTCATTTTTTCTGAGAAAATACAACTTAATACCTTTTTCTTGGTTCTACCATCAGCATTACGGAAGAATGGTACTAGGTTCTCCAACATTGGTACCTGTTTGGTAATGTAGTTCTTATAGGTACTTCCAACCTTCAATACATTACTAAGGTTTGACTCGGATATTACAATGTCTCTTTCAACACCTGCTTTGAGGTCGTTATAGTCCTGTGGTGTAATGTCGTTATCTAAAAATCTCTCTTGAAGAGTGGATTTGCGTGACTTAAATTTCGCTACTTCCTTCTGCATCTTTTCTATTTCAACCTTACGTTGAAAGTCCTCACGATCAAATATCTTTTCAAGTATTTTACGGTAGAGGTTAAGTGACTGTGCAGAAAACTGAATGGTTTCTAATACACTTTCAACACTTTTATGAACAGTTGAAATTCTATGTCGTTGTTTACAAAGGCTAGTAGGACAGATGTAGTAATGATGAATTTTTTTATTGGCACTCTGAGCACCGTATGCAGTTAAGGGTTTATTATGAACAGGGCATACCAAAAATCCTTTCAATGGGTATAGGTCAGACTTATCATCATGGAACTTCATTTTTCTTTTACGTCCATTAAGGACTTCGTTTGCTCTGTAATAAATTTCTTGACTAATTAATGGTGCATCCAGTCCTTGACTTAATTGTGATGGTTCTTTCTTCCATTCCTTCACATAGATTTTTCCCATGTAAGCGGGATTGCGTATCAAGTCGAGAAAGGTTTGTTTGTGCATCTTCATTCCTTGCTGATTAATCCATCGTCTAATTTCATCGGCAGCAAAACCTCCACTAGCCATTTTCTCAAAGGCTTCAATTATTATTGGTGCGTCTTTATTTGGTTTCAATGTTGATTTGTCGCCATCACGGTAATTAGAATAACCTCTTGGTGCGGAACCTGTCCAACAACCTTCTACTTGAGCACGTCTCATTCCTTCGGTTGTGCGAATAGAGTTCTTATCATTTTCAATCTCAGGTAATGTTAGGTATAAGGAAAGTAGAACCTTATTATCGGGATTGCTGAAATCAATATGCTGCTCAACGGTACCAACACCAACTCCTAATTTCTCCAATTCCTTAATGGTGGTTAAAGCATCATACTGATTTCTTGAAAAGCGATCCCATCTTAGACACAGCACTTGGTCTACTGACTTCTTGTGCTTTTTAATGTAAGCCATTAGCTTTTTCCATTCAGGTCTATCAAAAGTTTTACCTGAATAGTCTTCGGTGTAGGTATCAATGATATTGTATCCACGTAGGTTACAGTAGTCGTTTAGTACCTTCTCTTGATGTTGTAAACTAAACCCACGATCTGCTTGATCATCGGTGCTTACTCTCTTGTATAATATTACGTTCATAATTTGTAGTATTTTGCGAGAGCTAATTTTTGTAGCACTCGTATTCAATTTGAGCGAGGGACTTCATTAAGTCCTCCACTAACTTTAAGTCATGACCAGTGACTCGTTCATTTTTTCTTGGGTCTTGATTGTTGCTGAAATTACTTTCCATAGATTTTTAATTTAAGCGTGGCTGGTCGATGCTAAAATACTCTACCATTCAACCAGCACACGCTAGTTTAATTACTTTCATAGATAGTATTATGCTAGTCGGAAAACTCTTTTGAAGTTTCCCCCAACTTTTCTAACCGTGATTTTGTAATGAGGAAATTGTTCTTTGGCAACTTTACGAACTGCGTATTCGAACTTTAATTCGATAGGATAAGATTGACCCACTCTTAAACGTTCTAAGTAACCTTTTACCTTTAATACGTCTTTGTAGTCAATACCAGCAATAGTGCTTGGCATGTTGTCATCGATGATAAATTCCTCCATGTGATTGACTGGTCTTTTTGTGCCAAACAATCGTTTAAATATTTGTATCATATTGATATGATTTTTACTGTCTTGGTTGCCAGTTTAATTTTTATGGCAAACTCAATTCAGTGGTTAAAAAATTAAGCAAGGGGCTGGGTGCCCCCTTGCCTACTCGTATCCTCCATTACCTCCTGCAGGGTCTGTTCATCAGTTTATCATGTCGATACTCCGATAAAAATTTCTGCAGAAAATTTAAGAAAATTTCGATTATTTGGTAGTTAGACTATCCAAAATCAAAGTATCCTCTTCGTTGTATTCCTTAGTCATAATAGGAATTCGTTTCAAAGCAAATTCGTGATATGCTTTATTGATTTCATATCCAACATAGTTTCGACCGAGCATAAGTGCAGCCTCGCCTGTTGAACCAGATCCACTGTAGGGATCTACAATCAAATCACCCGGTTGACTCGTGGTAAGAATTGCTAATAGACATAATTTACTATCGTATGGTGCTGCATGGTCGAATGTTGGATCAATTTTTTTAAACATTGCTGTATTAGCTCCTGTTCCAACCATTACATCTTCATACTCCTGTAAGTCAATGTAGTCACGAAAGTTTCTGTAGGGTCTTTGGATAGATTCCTTTGACTGAACAGTTCCTTCTGCACCTCTATTTTTAAATCCTTTGTTCACTTTAATTGGTGTATCACGCCAAATTTTAAGCGGGTAGTAAGAGTAATTTTCATGGTCTTTAACCAAATGGAAAATCTTCTCATAACTTTTCATCAAATTTCTGTTTGTAATCACCGGTTTCATGTTTTTCTTATGAAGGATGATTTCATTCACGCATTTGAATAATCCCTCTTGGTGCAATCTAAGTATCAACATATTTGATACTAAAGGACTATAACCTTTCCCACCATACTCGCCGAAATTCATAAAGTATGAACCTGTATCTTTTAATACACGATGCACCTCTCTAAAATGCGGCATTAAACTTTCAACGAACTCTTCGGGTTTTTCTTCATGTCCGATTTCAACTTTGTCGGGAGTAGAATTCCCATAGCAACGAGCCTGAAAATATGGTGGAGATGAAACTGCGGTTTGAACGGTGCCTGATTTCACCTGCTTCATGGACTCGCTTGATTCGTTATACAAATCATAAGAAGTCTTTAAATGTGAGGTATCCACTTTTTTATCTTTTTCCTCCGCTCGCTCCTTGGCAAATTTGTAATAGTTCTTAATCAAGTTATTCGCCGAAGCTGGTGAATATTCACCGCTTCTCATTTTCTCTTCGATTTTAAGATCTAACAACTCCTTTAGACCATCCTTTTTCGCCTCTTTGATAGATTTGATTACATTATCAATTCTTCTTACCGTTGACGCAGATACAGAAAAATCAAGTAATTCAGCAGCTTTATCAAATCGAGTGACCTTCTTTTTTTTATCAGTAGCAGGTGCATCTTCTGTATCCTCCTTTGATTCTAAGTCATTGCGTTTACCTTGTTCTGGTGGAAATAAGCTCAAGTAGTATTGAGATTCGTTAATAATCTCCTCTTGAGTTTTAACTCGTTGAAGATTGTGCATTACTACACACGCTTCAGAAGTCTTTGAGTCTTCAACAACCACTACTTCTATGGTCGCCCACTTCAACTACTTAGCCGCTTCCCAGCGTAAGACACCAGATTGAATTACATTTTGATTGTTAATTACTATCGGCTCAAGTTGTCCGTACTTGTGCATCGAATTAGCAAGTATGTCTACTTTCCTTTTTGAGTAGATCTTGCTGTTTGCTTTGCTTGGGGACAATAAATTAATGTCCAAGCTGTTTACATTTTTCATGTAATTAAATTTTAAATTTCAAAGATCTGTGGCAGTTCTTGCGGCAACATGCACTTTAGTTGCAGGTTTTGAGTCTCCTAGCGAGCCCTTGTTTCTTGATTCGTCATACAAATCGGTTTAAGGGTTTACAAATTTTGTTTCTGTTTTAGTGGGCGCTGCTACGGCTCCCTAATTTTAATATTGGTGTTCATTTCTATCCATTTATAATTGGGTAAAATAATTTTAAGGCAAAAAAATTTACATTACTTGGTAAGGTGTAATTTGTATTTACTTTTATATAAACTCCAAAGCTCGTAGGTCAAGAAAATTTTATTATAAGCACTGGCGTCTGACTTTTTTATTTCTAATACTAATTTCTCGCCATCTTTTTCAATAACTAAATCCGGTCTAATTTTTTTATTACCAAATTGAATGGTATACTCATCAACAACTTTGTATTGTTGTTTGCCGTACACTCTCTTCAGTTTATCGATGATGTTTGCTTCAGTAGCTTCTTCTTCACCATCGTTTCTAGTAACGTTTCGAACGCTATTGCCTAAGTCATCGTACCAGTATATCTTATGTGTATTATACTTATAGGTACCATCATGAGTTATTATTGCATTTTTTGATCTAGTTTCTATTACAGCATTAATTCTTTGGTACCTAACCATAAGCTGCAATAACTGCTGGTTTATCATTTCAAGTGAAATACGTGATTTTTCGTTCTCATTGAAAAATTTAAAAAATAGTGCATCACTCTTTACATAGTTAAATGGATCAGCAGCAAACTGACGTAATTGAACTTCCACTAAATTTTTCTCCACTGCAATTTCATTAAGTGTTTTAATGAAAACGGAATGCTTCTTTGATGATGCAATCCACGCATTTTTATGCTCACCTTTAGGATGGGTTGGGTTGGAAATGTAGTCCTTAAAAAGCATGGTCATTTCAGGCATTAATTCAAAGTCAATAGCGACACTATATTCTTTAATGAAATCCTCGATGTTTGTATAAACCAATCTATTTTCCATGTCTGTAATTTATGATGGCAAAATTAATGCAACATTCAATACTACCCAAATAAAAGTGGGTAAAATATAATTTAACGCATTAAAATAAAATATAATAATACATATTTTACAATACTTTCAGGGCAAAAAATATTTTTTAAATTCATTGAAAAAATATGTAGACATCCCATCTAATGGAATCAAGTTGATAGTGGACAGCTTAAAATGCCCACCCTGGAAGGATATTTAATCAACTAAACACTCTGGGTATTTTTGTTTGTAAAGCTCAAATAGACCTTCACGCACAATATCGCTTTTCTGACGGCGGGTGATTGAGCACAATCGATCCAATCTATTTTTCTCAACGGTGTCTATTCGTAGTCTAACAAATTCAGATTTGGTAATTAATTTCTTGTTCTTCATGTGTGTGCTTTAATTATAAATACTCCATTTTTATCGAAAGTCGTGATACTTGCCATATTTCTTGTGGCTACATTGGATTTTGCTGAAGTTCCAAGTATTTATTAGAAAATGGAACACTATGGGATACAAAAACAATCAACAAGCAGACATTACCTGCACTAGTAATGAAGACAATAATGATGACAGTTCATTAATTGGAATGCCACCTAATATACTAATGAAGGTATCATGGGCGAAGCAATTGAGATTTCTAACTGTTGAAGATAAAGCTGCTGTTTTTACAAACATGTTTAACTACTACACTGGTGATGCATTAGTTGAGATGAATCCTGTTGCAGAAATGTTCTTTGCTACCGCAACTGAATTATTTGATTATAACATAAACAAATACGAAGACACAGTAAAGCTAAATCGAATAAAAGGTAAGAAGGGTGGTCGTCCACCAAAAGAAACCCGAAATAACCCAACGGGTTTATTGGAAAATCCGAATAACCTAAAAGAGAAAGAAAAAGATAAAGCAAAAGCAATAGATAAAGCAAATGAGAAAGAAATAGATAAACCAGATATAAGAATAGAAAAAGAAAAATTTAGAAAAATTGCAGAGATTGATTTTCGTACCATACCAGATATGGAATCAAAATATTTTTGTTATGATGTTTTGGAACTAGTAGAAAAACTAGGATGGGCTAGGTTTGATCTATTAATGTTTGGTGCTGGTGCAAAAGAGGTGCCGGAGGTATTAAATGATTTCAATTTGATAGAACTAGAACCAATAATTACTAAAACAAAAAGAAGCTATAATTTCTATTTCAATAAATTATTAAAATAAAATGAATCTCAACGAAGAGGTGAGTGGAACGAACCATGACGAAGTCTCACGACTTCAAACCCCATCACCCCAGTTCCGCTCAACCCCTCTTCCCCCAAATTTTCACAAAAACTATTACAAATTTGGTATCAAATTATTGCAGAATTTGTCGTGTGCTAGTGATTGCTAGTTTATCCATTATCAGGAATACTTTGAATATTCTTTGTATTTCATGAGTGTCGATGGATATATCGGAATCGAAAAGATAATCGAAATTTCGGGACATAAAATGGGTCTGTGGGGGTTGTGTAATATCCATCCCATTCGTGAAATGAGCTCAATAAAAATATTTTTTCAAATTGAGTACAAATGTATCACATCGTAGTATTTATATTAAACAACAACTATGAAATTAGAACCACTAGCAAACGTTAAGAAAGCGAATCGATTGAAAATGATTATAACAACAGAACAACTACATGCACTTGCACAAAACGTCATCAACGAACAAGAGCAAGGGAAAATAAAAAGAACTTATCTAGTTAAACAAAATACCAATGACAAGAAGAATTAGAAAAAGAGTTGAAATCAAGTATCCTGAAATTGCAGTGTTTGCATTATCCAAAGGGTCTCAAATGAATGAACGAGTGCATAAGGGTCAAAGTTATAATTACATGTTAAACATGATTGAAACTCTAATGAGAAAAAGTAATGTGGTAAGCGGGAAGGTTGGAATATCGGGTTATAAGGAAGACGTTGCTGCATACCTGGCAGCTTTATTAGAGGTGTATTTTTACAAGGACATGGAAATAGATTTGATGGAAGATATTAACGAATATGATCCTGATATTGTGCCAAACAACTTTTATTAAGGATCATGAAAGTGTTGAATTTCATAACAGCAACAACTTTAACCTTTTATGCTTTGCCACCAAATATTCGGCGCAGATCATGTTGCGGATTTTGTTTGGCACCATATAAATACACTAGCAATTTCTCGATGTTGCTAGTTTAAGTGCTAGACATTTGTTAATTTATCAAATCTTAAACCCTCGTTTATGTTTTGATATTCTGGTTCATTTATCTTAGCCAGAAACATAAATAATGGAAAATTATATCGCTTATGTCCGCACAAGTACAGGAAGACAGGTGTTAGGCTTAGAAGAGCAACAGTTAAGAATTAATCAATTTATTCAATCAACAGGAGATAATTTAATTGAAATTGTTATGGAGCAAGAGAGCGGTAAAAATAACAACAGAGTAAAATTAGATTACGCTACCAACCTTTGTATAAAACACGGATACACCCTTTTATTTACCAAATTAGACAGGTTAAGTAGAGAAGTGGAGTTCTTATTCACTTTGAGAAATAAGGGTGTTAAACTTCGTTGTATTGAACTTCCTGAACTTAATACACTTACACTTGGAATATTTGGTTCTGTTGCACAATGGGAAAGAGAACTCATATCCAATAGGACAAAAAGTGGATTGGCAGCTTTAAAAGCTAGAGGAGTTAAATTAGGCTCACCTAAAAATCTTACAGATGCTGCTCGTGAAAAGGGGGTTGAATCAATTATTAAAAAAAGGGTTGAAAATGAAAATTGGAAAATGGCTAAAATGTTTATTGAGCATTTCCAAATGAAATATGGGTATATAAATTATACTAAAGTTTCTAAGGAGTTGAATATCAATGGATATAAAACCAGAAACGGTAAGCTATTCAGTCCTTCAACAGTTAGAAGGTTGAGTTAAATAAAATTTTCTTTGTTTAACTAAAAATATAGTTATAATATTGACTAATAATTTAGTTACAAAGTAAAATATTAAACTATGAAAAAACTGACACAAGCTGAAGAACAAATTATGCAAGCCTTATGGGCATTGGATAAAGGTGGATATATAAAAGATGTTTTAGAGGCGATAGATGAGCCAAAGCCTCATCATAATACTGTGGCAACTCTTTTAAAGATTTTAGTAGAGAAAGAGTTTGTTGGAATTCAAAACCCAAACAGAAACAATTTTTATCATCCTTTGGTGAGTAAGGGAGCATATTCTGCTAAAAGAATTGAGGGCTTGACTAAAAGCTACTTTGAAGGATCCTACTCAAATGTAGTTTCCTTTTTAGTAGATAGAAAACAAATGACAATACAGGATTTGGAATTGCTTTTAAAACAATTAAAAAACAAAAATCATGACTAGTCAAATTGTAATTACATATATACTCAAAACAATATTAATATCAGGTATATTTTTCGCTTATTATTGGATTGCGTTAAGAGATAAGAAATTTCATTATTACAACAGATTTTATCTATTGACCGCATCTATAATGAGCTTAGTTATTCCCCTGTTTAAGTTTAATTGGTTTACAGTTGAAGAGCCAGTCTTGTATAGTTCTAATGAAATCATTCAATATATTTTACCAATTTCTAATGTCAATGAAAGTATTCAATTAGATTGGATAGATTATTCTTTAGTTATAGGAGGTATTGTAGCTGTTGCTTTATTAAGCATACTGCTATTAAATGTTATAAAAATTCATTTACTAAAAAGAAAGAGTGATGTAACTCAAATGGAGGGGTTTGATTTTATTAATACCAATGACGATAATGCGCCTTTCTCTTTTTTGAATAATTTATTTTGGAAAAAATCTATTTCATTAAAAGAAGAAGGTGGTCAGCAAATTTTCAAACACGAAATTACCCATATACAGCAAAAGCATACCTGGGACAGAATATACTGCCAATTTATTGCTTCCATTTTTTGGATGAATCCGTTTAATTGGATCATTCAAAAGGAATTAACTACTATTCATGAATTTATAGCAGATGAATTAGCAGTAGGAGATAGTAATGTAGAAGCCTTTGCTAAAATGCTATTACAGACACATTATGGAAATCATTTTTTAAATCCAACACACCATTTTTTTTATTCATCCATTAAACGACGATTAACTATGTTAACAAAATCAACCAACACAAAATACTCTTACCTAAGAAGGGTAATGGTATTGCCAATTTTAATTGCAACTGTTTGTTTAGTGTCTATTAAGGTAAATGCAAGTGATAAAATTGAGAAATCTGCTAAAGCAATTCAAAATACTATTGATTTATTAGTGAATGATACTACAAAGCCAAAAAAGATAACACCTCCAACACCGCCAAGTCCCCCTACACCACCAAATTTAGAGTCGTCTGGTTTAAGACCTGGTCAATTGAGAGTGACATCCAAAACATCAACTGATACGCTTGTTTTTACATCTTCTGGAAGTAATAAAGGAAAATTCTCAAATGCAATTTTAACAACAAAAGATAAACAAAAAGTATTATATGCATTAGAGAAAAAGGGCAATGTGGTCATTGAAAAGAAAACCGAAAACGGATCAGAAAAATATATTATTGTAGATAATAATAAACCAAGTCCCAATGCCAAACCACTTATTTATGTAGATGGTGTTAAGTTTACTGAACAGGAAATGAATGCTATTTCTCTGAGTGATATTGAATCAGTTAGTGTATTAAAAGGAGAACAAGCAATAAAAAAATACGCTGATGATGGTAAATTTGGAGTTATGGAAATTAAATTAAAACATAAGAAATAATTTCAATCTCTGCGTGAGGAAAACTCACCCTTATCCATTTTCTTAATCTTTAATCCAACTAATTATGAAAAAAAATAACATCATCATAATAATGCTTTTCGTTTTAAATTCATCTTATGCTCAAAATGGAAATTATCGAATTAAATATTTATTAGACTTTCAAAAAGATTCATTAGATACACAAAGTGTTAATAGAGAAATTATGTACCTAGATATAATTAATAATGTATCAATTTTTCAATCTGAAAATTTATTTAAAAAAGATTCAATTTCTTCAACAGATAATCCTTATTCATTATTTGGTTTACCAAAGCCTGAATTCAAATACAAGATTGTTAAAGAAGATAATATTTGTAACTATTTTGTTGATTATTCTCCATCGCACAGATTTTATGTTGAAAATATTGATAAAGTAGAATGGAATTTTATCAATGATACAATTAAAACTATTGAAAATTTCAAATGTAAATTAGCAAAAACTACTTTTAAAGGCAGGAATTATTTTGCTTGGTACTCAATTGAAATACCAATAAATTCAGGTCCATACAAATTTAATGGTTTACCTGGATTAGTTCTTGAATTATTTGACAGTAAAAAACATTATCATTTCCATTTGCTTTCTATGAAAGAAATGCAAAATATGAAAAACTATACAGAGAGAAAAAAATACACTAAAATATCAAAACAAGATTTGATACAACTACAAAATAATATAAAAATTAAACCTTCTATTATTTTATCTAATTCAAACCTCAATTTGCCAAAAGAAGGTATGGATAAATATGATAATAAGCACCGTGAATTAAATAAAAAATTTAACAACCCAATAGAACTAACTGAATAGATGAATAAATTATTTTGGCTAATTATTTTCATAAGTAATACTATTTATTCCCAAACAACAATTAAGGGTACAATTTCTAATAATAGCAACAAAGCAATTTCAAATTCAAGTGTCTTAATACTTCAAAAAGCTACAAATGAGGTTATTACTTATGCTATTTCAGACAGCAAGGGTTTTTATAGTTTTACTTTCTCATCATCTTACAATGAAATTGATATTCAGGTAAGATGTATGGGCTATGAAACTATTACAGAAACTATTAAAAATATTTCGCAAACTAAAAATATTAGTCTAAAAGATAAGTCATTTGAGTTAAAAGAAGTCATTGTAAAATCATCGCCAATTATTAAGAAAGGTGACACTATTCAATATTCTGTCAATTCATTTTCAAAAGAACAAGATAGAAGTATAGGAGATGTTTTAAAACGAATGCCAGGCATTGAAGTTTTGAGTGATGGAAAAATTCTATATCAAGGAAGACCAATTAATAAATATTATATTGAGGGTTTAGATTTACTAGAAGGTAAATACAATTTAGCAAACGAAAATTTGCCATTTAAAGAGGTTGCACAAGTTCAAATTTTAGAAAATCATCAACCTATTAGAGCTTTAGATAGTTTGAAATTTTCAGACCAAGCGGCTTTAAATATCAAACTCAAAAATGCTTATACCTTTACAGGTCAAGCTCGTCTAGGAAGTGGTTTTAGTCCTTTGCTTTGGGATGCCAATATTACACCAATGCTTTTTACAAAGAAAACGCAAATGCTTGCTACTTACCAAGCTAATAATACTGGAGATAATGTTGCCTCTCAACTCAAAAAATTAACTATTGAAGATTTATCCAATCAACTTGAAAATA
>JACCDL010473357.1_pt1 | contig 11462 bp, 13 predicted proteins | sample 7441931 | NCBI WGS metagenome assembly JACCDL01 (sample SAMN15323437, study PRJNA562643) | freshwater metagenome | isolation source: river surface water | place: USA:Blue River Watershed | collected 2017-08-16 | reverse complement strand
TGCATCATTCAAACCAAATATGAGATATCCTAACCATGCAGCTAACCCTTGAACAATTGAAATGAGTGGAATACCAATTGCATTTGCCTTAACCATGTGTTTTGTTTCCTGCGCCAAGGCCGTTACACTATCCTGGTGCAAAGGAATGAACTGCTTCACTGTATCTTCCATAGCTCGTCCTCCAGTAAACATAAAAAAGAGGACAAAAAACATCACCAACATATTACTAAGAATAGTTGCTGAACTATTGAGAAAAGTTGGAATGAAATTAGCGAGGTTGGATTCTAGCGACTGTATATTTTTTTCTGACAACAACTCCTCACCTGTGAGTTGCTTCAGCTTATCAGATAAAGCTTGCACGCCCACCTTCAATTCATCTGCATGAGAAAAGACTTCACTGATCTTGGGAGATACTAAAATGATAGTATAATACAATGGAGCTGCAATGAGCAACAAAAAGATCAGGATAAAAGAGAAAGCGGTCAAAGAGGGCTTCCAACCTCTTTTTTCAGTCAGATTGAAATAACGCTCCCTACCCAAAATATAAAAAGTTAGCGACCCCATGAGTCCTGGTAAAAAAATATAGAGCTCTTTTACAATCAGAAATGCAAAAAATACAATTACCAAGAGTAATACAATCTGTCTAATTCTATTATTGAATTGGGTCATGCTTGTAAATTAAGTCCAGACTTTGGTTCCTTCACTGCAGTTTGAGCAAATATCAATATTTTTTCTGCTCCGCATCAATTCTTTCCTGAATTCATCATAGTTTTTGCTTTCCCACACATTAGCCATCTCGTCTTGATTCAGGTTACCCAACTGATGTTGTGCATCTTTATCAAAACAACAGGGCAAAACCTTACCATCCCAGGTAACTACATTGCTGTGCCACATTTTCCAGCAATGATTGGCTAATTTATTTTTTGGAATGGTTTCGCCGGACTTGGTTTTAGTATACCTGCTGTACTTATTTTGAAAAGGGATCAATTGGTTGGGGTCATGTTCATAATCATTGATCTGAGCCGTTTTCAGCCATACATCATCTACCCCAATGGTTTTTGCCAATTTTTGGACCGCATCAATTTCCGACTCATTATGACGAACAACCAAAAACTGAAATACAACATAAGGCGTTTTACTATTCAATTTTTCTCGCCAATACAAAATACGTTTTGTGCCTTCAATTACTTTATCCAATTCACCACCCATTCTATACTGTTCATAAGAATATTGCGTTACCCCATCAATAGAAATGATGAGCCTATCGAGTCCACTTTCAATTGTCTTCTTCGCATTTTCATCATTTAGAAAATGCGCATTGGTAGAGGTTGCAGTATAGATACCTAAACCAGAAGCATGAGTTACCATATCAAGAAATCCTTTGTTCAAGTACGGCTCTCCTTGAAAATAAAAACTTAAATAGGTAAGGTGCTTACTGAGCTGACCGATGTATTGCCTGAATTTTTCTACCTCAATCTTACCAGTAGGTCTTGTAAATGATTTTAGTCCGCTTGGGCATTCGGGACAACCTAAATTACAAGCAGTGGTTGGCTCAACTGATATAGCCAATGGTTGTCCCCATATTAAAGGCCTCCCCATCCATCTGCTCAACCAATAAGATGTATAGACCTTTAGGGCGTTGACAGATTTGAACAGCGTTAGCTTAGCAATAAAGTTGAAGATGTCGTTGACCTTTGGTGAGCGCATTGATGTAAAAATAACCAAACTGCCTTTGGGTTAATAAAAAACATAATTTGCCTTCAGAGAACTAATTTTCATTCAGGTTGTTTTTAAGCTATGGATCCAGTAGTAAGAGAATTTATGCAGCGCATCATGTGGTCGCTTTTTGCCGCATTGACCTGGCTAATGATCAATGCTGTAGCAGGATTAAGATATGAACTTGCCTTGATTGATGGCACCCACACAACAGGTACTGCCCTATTTTATATTTGGTTGGCCTCCAGTATGTTTTTCATGTTCAAGCTCTTCAAAAAGCTCTGGAAAAACCATCTGTAACAATTACTCGCTTACTTGGCATCAAGAATCAAAGGTGCCCCTTTAGATGGCATTACAATAATTTTAGAATTTGCAGATTTAGCCAATTCCTTCATGGCTTGAATTTGCTCATATTGCAATTGCCTATCGCTTAAACTTTCATTAATAATGCGCTGGTAATCTGAAATACCTTGTGCTTCAACTCTTTTACGCTCCGCCTCCTGCTTTTCTTTTTGTAATACAAATTGCATTTTTTGAGCCTCTTGTTCTGCGTTGATTTTTTGTTCAATAGTAGATTTTACAGAAGCTGGCAAGGTAATGTTTCTGACAAGTAGATTTTCAAGTATAAGTCCACGCTGTTTAAAATCTGTTTCTATTGTTTTGAAAATACGTGATTGAAATTCATCACGCTTGGTAGAATAAAGAGATACGGCATCATAATAAACAGAGTTATCTCTTATTCTTGTCCTAGTAATTGGTCTAACAATTTTATCTTCAAAATTTATACCAATATCTGTAATCAATTTGGGTGCTTCAGCGGGATTTACCCTATAAAGAACAGAAAGGTCGATTGTAACTTCCAATCCATCTGCAGTAAGCACTTTGATAGCATCATCACCAGATTTTGAACCCTCATCATGTACCCCACTCATGGTATAATTTTGCGTACGGATATCTATATTGGTAACATCCATCAATGGATTGATGAAACTCAAACCACTGTTCAGGGTCTGTGACTGTACTTTACCAAAAAGTGTTTTAACGCCAACAAAACCTGCATCAACCTGTCGCACACTTGAAGTAACCAAACCCAAACCTGCAATTACAATACCTGTAATGCGCAATGGGCCAACAAATCGAGCAATTTTTTCATCTGCCTTTTTCAATGAGGATCCAATCACAAAAATCAAAACACCTAGAATAATAAGAAACATAAAATTCTTTTTTAAATAGACTTAAGAAAAGCGCAAAAGGTTGCTTAGTTAGCTGCTATGATCGGCGATGATGACCCATTCGCCTTTTATTTTTTCAAAGGTAAGCGTATAATGTCCGCCAACATCCCCTGCATTGCGCTTGAGAAACCATTTCCCAACCACCAAGTAATGCTTTTTACCTAATCGCTTGAGGTGTAAAATATCAAAACGAAGCTGACCCATCTTATCTGAACCAGCATAATTTCGCTTGTAACTGTTGAGCGTTGCAGTAAAACCATAGGTAACGCCAGATTTACCAATGTACATGAGTGAGTCACTTTCTAGATAGCCTTTCATGAAGCCATCAAAATCACCTCTGTTCCATGCTTGGGTTTGCTTGTCTAAAATGGATAATATTTTTTGCTCGTCTTTCGACTGAGAAAAAACAAAACAAGGAAGCAATAAGAGTAGGAATAATTTTTTCATTTGTTATGCCCAGGCCCTATCGCCTTTTTGGTAAGGTATACAGCCTTCATATTTTCCTGGCACTGCTACATAGCGCAAGGCTTGTGTGGCGCCAATTTCAGAGGTAAAATAACCAAGCAAGGTGAGTTGCTTCATCATAGCAAAATAATGATTGGGGTCGCCTTCTTTTTTCTTTTCATTATACGCCTTCAATTCTTTATTGATTTCATTGAAGAGCGATGTACGCTCCTCAGGTGAACTCTCCATGAAAGATTTACTGAATTTTGCTTTTGCTGCTTCATCTATTTTTGCCAACCCTTCACTAAAGATTTTTTGATCTTTTTCCTCATAGCAATCAGTGACCATAACCTGCATGAACTCACCCACTTTAGCGGCTTTTGCACCAGGGGTATTGGTTGTTGGAATAATTGTTTCAGCTACTTCATCCAGAAAAGCAAGTTGCTCTGGAGTTAGGCTAAAAGCAAATGCTCCTTTATCAGAAGTTTTGCATCCTTGTAAAAATGCAGCACCACCAATAACAGTACCTCCGAAAATTAAGGCTACCCTTTCTAAAGCTTCGCGTCTGTTCATATGCAAGTTTTATGATTTTAAAAATACAAAAGAATCACCAAAAAATACAAATGGCTTAACTTGCAGGTAATGCCATTGATAGATATAAGCATACCGAAGTCGATTGCCAATGCACTCAGCCTTTCGCAACGTACCCCTGGGGATCAACAACGCAGGGTACTGAAGAAATTGCTGAAAAAAGCTGCACCAACGGAATTTGGCAGGCATTACCAATTCGGTTCTCTTTTGGGGAATAAAGATATTGAGCGAGCGTTTAGGCAGGCAGTTCCTCACCACGACTATAATACCATCTATAACCAGTGGTGGAAGCAGACCCTGGAGGGTAAGACTGATGTATGTTGGCCTGGCAAAATAAATTACTATGCCTTAAGTTCAGGCACCTCTGAAGCTGCAAGTAAATACATACCCATTTCCAAGGAGCTGATGAAGGGCAACAAGATCATCATGATCAAACAATTGCTCTCTTTAAGAACCTACGAGAATATCCCCTGGAAATCTGTCGGCAAAGGCTATTTGATGTTGGGTGGGAGTACTGAATTACAAGAGGGACCAGGATATTTTGCTGGAGACCTGAGTGGGATTACCGCAAAAAAGGCACCACTTTGGTTTAGCCCTTTTTACAAACCGGGTAAGAAAATTGCTAAAAAACGAGACTGGAACGAAAAACTAGAAGCCATAGTTGAACAAGCACCAAATTGGGATATTGGCTTTGTTGTTGGAGTACCTGCTTGGATTCAAATGTGTATGGAAATGGTTGTAAAGCGCTACAACCTGAACCATATCCACGAAATATGGCCCAATCTTGCATTTTTTTGCCATGGTGGCGTTGCCTTCGAGCCTTATAAAAAGGGATTTGAAAAATTATTAGGCAAACCTCTTACCTATATTGAAACCTATTTGGCATCAGAGGGTTTTATTGCGTACCAGGACAGACAATATCCAGAAGGAATGAAACTGGTACTTAACGAACATATTTACTTCGAGTTTGTACCCTTCGATGAAAATAATTTTAGCAATGCCGGAGATCTTGTTGATCAACCTCAATCATTATCAATTGATGAAATAGAAGAGGGAAAAGAATATGCGCTATTGATGAGCACAACTGCTGGAGCATGGCGTTATTTGATTGGTGATACTGTTAAGCTTGTGAACAAAGAGAGGTCGGAAATCATCATCACAGGCAGGACAAAGCATTTCTTAAGTCTTGTTGGCGAACACCTCAGTGTTGACAACATGAATAAAGCCATACAGGTAGCTGCTGAAAAATTAAACATCAATTGTCCGGAATTCACTGTTGCAGGTTTCCCTATCGATAGGTTTTTTGGCCACCAATGGTATGTAGCATGTGATGACAAAGTAGATGCACTTGCTTTGACGCAAATCATTGATGAAACACTCAAAGAAATCAATGACGACTATGCAGTTGAAAGGAAAAGCGCATTGAAAGATGTAGTGGTAAACGTTTTACCAGAGCATGTATTTATGGACTTTATGGAGAAAAAAGGAAAAGTGGGTGGCCAGCATAAATTTCCACGCGTTTTAAAAGGACAACTTCTAGAAGAATGGAAGGAGTTCATCAATCAGCATAAACATTAAAGCTCAGCCATGTTGGAGTCGGTGATCAAAGGGTTTGGACTGGGCATGATTCTTGCCATTTCAGTTGGACCTGTAATTTTTACCATCCTCAAACAAAGTCTTAATAACGGACAAAAAGGTGGATTCAGTTTTGTAGCGGGCGTATGGTTCAGTGACATTTTGTTGGTGTTCATCAGCAATATGTTTTCAACACTAGTAGTGAGTGCGCTTGAATTTAAATCTACGATTGCCTATATAGGTGCCGCTTTCGTCATATCACTGGGCATCTATTATCTATTTTTCAAAAAAATATATATTGGAGAAGACAAAAATGTGACGGTAGTACAGTTTGGCAAAAAAGCATTCACCAAAGCTTTTATGTCGGGCTTCCTCATCAATACGCTTAACCCAAGCGTGATGTTGTTCTGGCTCATAAATGCTACCGCATTTGCTGCATCCAATACCATTACTGAAAGAATTATTATTTTCAGTGTATGTCTTGGCGTGAACATTCTTGCTGATATTTTAAAAGTAGTATTAGCAGCAAAGGTCCGTCATAGCTTAACTCCTCATAACATCAATATCATCAATAAAATATCAGGCACAATACTCATAGGCTTTGGACTTGCTATTATATACGGAATTAAATTCCTCAATCATTAACACATGAAAAACACAATGCCTTTCTTTTTATTGATAACAATTGCTCTTGTAGCGGGTTCTAGATGCTTAGCACAAGGCTCTGATATGGTTGTATTAAAAAAAGGCGCCGACAAAACACTCAAAACGTATATCGCAGGTTCACAAATTCATTTCATCAGTATTGCAGGAAACGAAGTGGAAGGCAATATCAAAAAGATTGAAAGAGACAGCATATTCATACATACTTATGATTCAAGAGCAGCCTATACCATGTGGGGTACAAGTTTCTGGGATACTGTTTCGGTAAGTCTTTCACGCTACCATATTTCAGAAATAAGAGAAATCATCAAACCAAGATCAGGCTTTGGTTTTATCAAGAATGGATATTTATTCATGGTTGCTGGTATTTCTTATGCTATTCTTCATGTAGTGAATGCACCTATATTAGATCAGCCCATTATACCCGGACAACTTGCAGTAGCAGGAGGAATTACAGCTACGGGTGTTGTGTTGAACAGGATACATAAAAACACAGTCAGACTGGGCAAGAAACATTATCTACAATACATCCCTTTAAAATAATTTCCCTTGTTTCGACTGATTAAAAAAATCATCATTGGGATTTTCATTTCACATCTATTTTATTTAGTACTTCTAAAATTTGTAGATGCGCCTATCACCATTACACAACTGAATAGCATTTTCAATGGAAATGGCTTCAAGAGAACACATGTTGATCTCAACGAAATCTCGATACATGGAAAGTTGGCAGTAATTGCATCAGAAGATCAATTGTTTCCAGACCACAATGGATTTGACATCAAGAGTATAAAAAAAGCATTGGCCTACAATAAAAGAAAACCAGGAAGAGTAAGAGGCGCATCCACTATAAGCCAGCAAGTAGCAAAAAATGTTTTCTTATGGCAAGGCCGAAGCTGGATTAGAAAGGGACTTGAAGTCTACTTTACTTTTATGATTGAGTTGATTTGGGGAAAGAAACGAATCTTAGAAGTTTACCTCAATGAAGCAGAAATGGGTAAAGGAATTTTTGGGATAGAAGCTGCTTCTCAACGCTATTTCAAACACTCGGCAAAAAAATTAACTAAAGTGGAAGCTGCAATGATTGCTTCATCATTACCAAATCCAGTCAGGTTTACTGTAAAACCAACTTCCAGATATGTATCCAAAAAATATCCTTGGGTAATGCGACAAATGAATAATCTTGGAGTCGATCCTGATGTTCAACAGATCATCAATACAACTCGTTAGACAAAGTATAAACGCTGCTGTTGATGCTGGGCTCTACATAGCTCCCTTGTAAACCCCATCGAATTTGATAATTCTTATAATCAAGTTCAGGTATCACTAAGTTGATTTTCACTTCATTGGTGTTACTCAATACTAATTTTTTACCTGTTGGTATTAGCCAAGGTAGTTGCTTGTTACCGGGGTAAAGAATTAAAATAATTTCAGGTTGATGAAGTTCTGCATCTTTTAGTAAAGCATCTGAAGGTGCACTTACTTGAAGTGTAACTGAAATTGACCTTGATTTTGCAGCCACTTTCGAGCCCACTTGCTTCAGGACTATTTGTGAGTAGGATTGGAAGGCCGAATCGGCAGCAACTGAAAATGATTTATTCCCAGAAATAAGCGAATCACTCAATCCAGCAGTCCCTTTTGAACCCACAATGAAAACAGGTTTTTGTTGCAATTGCAATTCAAGCGGCCAGATGTTATAATTGCTTCTTCGATACAGATGGGTATTCAAGGAGAAAGCTGTATCACCTGTATAGAACCAATATTTTGATGCCCGCTGGTAGGAATTGGTAAATACTACCGGCATGCCATTCGCTTTTTCTTTTATAGCACTCGTCCACGTCTTGTTGAAATGATATTCATCTTTTGGAAAATTCTTAATGAAAGGAGTATCCAACAGCATAAAAATTCTCATCACTAAAATCAAAACCAATGACACTGGAAGCACGCTATAGAACCATCTTTTAAGTTTCTCTTGAGTTTCAAGATATTGGTAGGCCAGAACAATGATTGGAACGATTAGAGGAAGTGTCCAATTGGCTTCTGTCCTGGTTTTAAATGAAGAAATGAAAAACAATATATAAACAAAACCCAAAGACCATTTCATAGCCTTTTGAGTTAGATCGATTGGCTTGTGTTTGAAGGCACTCCAAATCATTAACCATCCCAACAACGGACCAGCAAGTAATAATTGACCAGCCACATAATCTGATATAAATGAAATAGAATAAGGTGGAGAAACCCTTTCAAATAAGTGGTAGTAGTACGAAGGTAATCCATGTTGGATTTGCCATATGATATGAGGCATGTAAAAGAAAAAAGACAAGCTAATCACCAACCAAGTGAGCGGCTTTTTCAGCATTTTCAAATTAGAAATCAGCGTTACAAAGATGATCAGTAAACCGTGGTATTTACTGTACAACAACAAGGCAATTACAATTGATAGCAATAATGCATTGATCCAATTTTGCTTTTCTGTAAAAAGCTTGTAGACCCAAAAAAACAAAGCAGTAAAAAAAAGCAATGGAATATCAGGGAAAGCAATAATGCTTCCTATTTGAAGTACTGCAATATTCAATACAATAACATAAAAAAGTTGAAGGTCTTTTGGCCGAGTAAGTTTTTCAATGATGTACAGCGTTGCAGTCCCCATGATCACTACAAAAAAACGCACCCCTAACTCTCCTGGGAAGAGCATTGTGCCTGCTTTGATCATGATTGCTATCATAGGTGGATGATCAAAGTAGCCCCAATCTAAAAATTGAGCATATACCCAATAATAGGCTTCATCATCAAATAGTTCTGTCCCTGCTGCTTGTACCAATGACAACAACAGCCAACATGTATAAAACAGCAAACGATTTGAGATAAGTTTTTTCATACTGCTTATTGGAGTATCAACTCATGTATCCATTTCACAGTTTCAGTCATACGTTCCGGATCCTTGCCTGTTACCTCAAACCAAGGTGTTGACTGATGCACAAGCAAATCCTTGTAATGATGGTATAGTTTTTCACGTGTTACCAAATCAGGGTATTCTCTCAACTCATCTTTCACCCAGGGCAGATCCGGCTTACAAAGCAAATACCCATCATACTTCCTTGAAACGATTTGATTCAGAATTTTAGGATGGCATTTTCCAAAAACAAACTCACACCATACTTTCATCACATACATATCTGTATCAATAAACAAAATGGGCCTACCCTCTTTTTTCTGTTCGGTGTGCAACTGAATACATGCCTGAATAGCCTCTTCTTCTAATCTTAATTGCCCCTCGGCAATGGTCAATAAATCATCAAAAGTATATACAGTGCCATGCTCCAATAAGTATTCTCTTGCATACTCTTTGCACCAATTGGTAGAATAATGATTTGCTAAACTGCCACAAAGTGTGCTCTTGCCAGTCGATTCAGGACCTATGGCAACAATTTTGATAACATCATTTGGCTTGCAGATTTGCATAAGCTCTTTTTTTCCATTCTTGATAACCAAATACGGCCAAGACCAATAGAATGGCATAATATATGGCCGTAGCTGCAAATCCTTTTACATAGTAAAGAGGGATAGATGCAATATTCGTAATCATCCACCAAATCCAACTTTCTACTTTTTTCTTGGTCATGTACCACATGCCCGTTAATGCAGAGGCAGAGGCAAATGCATCTGCCCAAGGAATTGCATCAGGTGCGAAAGCATTTTTGATGAACACCAAAGAAAAATAGATGATGGCAAACAGTACCAGGAAAAAAGTGATTTGCTGTATCCACTCGGCACGGGATGAAAAACGAACCTTCACCATTTTCTGGTTATAGCGGTCTCTGCGCTGCCAATTCCACCAGCCATACAAACTCATGATTGTGTAATAGAGATTAACAAAAGCCTCTCCATATAAATCACCTTTAAAACTCAAGTAAACATAAAGTATTGTCCCAACCAATCCAGTTGGATATACCCAGATTTTTTCTTTTTTGGAGAACCAGACTGAAGCAATTCCAGAAATTATTGCAGTCCACTCGAGATATTCAATCAAGTCCATATTCGGAATTGATTATTCAGCTTCAGCGACCACCTCAGTCACTTCTGGTATCATACGCTTCATCATTCCTTCGATACCCGACTTCAAAGTAATCATAGAAGAGGGACAACCACTGCAACTTCCTTGGAGCATTAAGGTAACAACGCCATCTTCAAATTTCTTGAACTGGATAGCACCTCCATCCATCTCAACTGCAGGCTTCACATAGTTTTCAAGCAATTCTTTGATGCGTTTAACCACATCCCCATCTTCAGATAAAACAATATTGCCATCATTGGCTTTTGCAGCAGGTAATTCATCCTCATTCACAATTACCTTACCATCTTCCAAGTAATCTTTGAGAAACTGACGAATAGAAGGCTTAACGTCTTCCCAATCGGTTTCAGGTGTTTTGGTGAGAGTGACAAAATTACTGGCAATAAATACACTCTTGATAAATGGAAAACTGAACAATTCCAAAGCCAAAGGAGAAGGCTTTGCCGACTCAATATCTTGAAAATCAACACTTTTACCTGGATATAAGAGTTTATTGGCCACAAACTTCATCGTCTCCGGATTGGGTGTCATCTCGGTGTAAATACTCACTGTAATATTGCCTGTCTTGATCATAACTGTAATTGAGATACAAAATTAGCGAGAACTATCCTAAGTTCTTACTTTTTAAATGCCATAATCAGATTTTTAAACTAATCAATGAAGATTTTCCCAATATCGGAAGCCTCTTGTAAATCACCGAAATAGCCAAAAAAATAGCTTTAACCACCGTCTTTTAGGTAGGCTAAAGCTATATGGTGTTAAGTTAGGTTAGAAACGACTGAGCAATCTTTGGGAAATACTAGGAATCTAATAATTCCCACATTCATGTACCAATAAAGTAGTAGAATCCACTATTGATTGTAAAACGAATATCAAGATAAAAGCACTACCAAAACCAAGTTCAGGGAAATTTTTGGTCGGGTTATTGGTAACCTAATTTATTGGTGATGTACCATTTTATTCAATTAATTAACAACTAAAAACATATTAGTGATATACTTAATTGTTTAAATCCTCCACCTAAAATGGTGTTTTCCTCGCTTTGGTCTTTCACGTAGTATAGATATTGCATGCATACATGCGAAAACTACTGTTCCTGATTTTTCTCGGCCTAGGAAAATTGTCTGCTGCACAAACAAATAAAGTGCCAGCAATAATAAAGCGTTTAT
>JACCDL010017357.1_pt1 | contig 11462 bp, 10 predicted proteins | sample 7441931 | NCBI WGS metagenome assembly JACCDL01 (sample SAMN15323437, study PRJNA562643) | freshwater metagenome | isolation source: river surface water | place: USA:Blue River Watershed | collected 2017-08-16 | reverse complement strand
TTAGCTGCGTACAAAACGAGGCTGTACTTCGACCCGCTCTTGTCTAGAAGTTCATCGATAGGTGGATTAGTGATTCCATCCATGGTGTGCCCCGCTTCTGTGATCAATCTGGAAAATGAGTACTCGTACTTAATTCTGGACCAACTCTACCAGTTTTTGGACGACGCTCTCGACCTGGTCATTGACCAGGACTACATCAAAAAAGGCTGCCGCAGCCAGCTCCTCTTGAGCCAAGGCCAATCTGTGAGCCCTTCTTTCAGCGCCATCGGTACCACGTCCCTCAAGGCGAGCAACCAACTCTTCCCAAGAGGGTGGCTCTAGAAAAACCAATATTGATTGAGGAAGGTGGGCCTTAACCTGCTTTGCACCAGCAATCTCAATCTCTAGTAAGCCATTTTGTCCTTGGCGCAATGCCTCCTCCACCTGAAGCTGTGGAGTTCCATATCGATTCCCTGCGAACTCTGCCCATTCAAGAAACTCATCATTGTTAATCATTGATGTAAATTGCGCATCGCTGACAAAGAAGTAATCGCGTCCTTCGATCTCGTTACTTCGAGGTGCACGAGTGGTTGCACTGACACTTACCCAGAACTCATCCCGCTCTCTCAGTTTCTTTGCAACGGTACTTTTACCAACGCCACCGGGACCTGATAGAACTAAAAGTGTTCCAGGCTTGACGCTCATATCCGCCTTCATAAACTCCTGTCGCAACTGCCTGATCTGATGCTTGCCTAGACCTTGAATTCTGCGGGCTGGTGAAATGTTCAGACGCTCCATCAATGACACAACTCTGACTTTTCCTACTCCCGATAATGATTCCAGAAGCTCTTTCACACGCATCTTGCCGATTGCTTCATCAGCTTCAGCAAGTTTTAAGACATCATCAATGCTTAACTCGCCATTCTTAATCTGTGCTTTTACCTCAGCGCGGCGTTTTCGTGAGATGCCCGCCTTATGCAACGCAGCTTCACGTTGCTCTGTGGTCAATTGAGGAGGTAAAGCCATAGGAGAAATCTAGTGGAGATTAAATTAAAGTCGAGCCAATTTCTGCCGCTCGCTCACGCATGGCATCTTTTCCATTGTTCCAACTTTGCGTGATCGGGCGCCCAATTACAACCAGGTTTGCACCAGCAGCAATCGCATCTTCTGGAGTCATGGTTCGTTTCTGATCATCTCCACCGACCATCTCCTTCGGCCTTACTCCAGGGGTAATGATGATCGATTGTGCGCCGACCGCTGCTCGAACCGCAGCAATCTCTAGTGGTGAACAAACAATCGCTCGCGCTCCCCCAGCAACGGCAACCTTTGCTAATCCAACCGCGGAAATTAAAGCTGATGATCTAAATCCAACCTCTGTAACATCCTCTTCCGACAGAGAGGTTAAAATTGTGACTCCAGTAATGAAGGTATGTGGCATAGTCTGAACCGCTGCGTCGACCATGGAACGGCCACCTGAAGCATGAACAGTTAAAAATTTAGGGGACAAAGAAGCGACAGCTTTGGCTGCACCACTAACTGTGTGGGGAATATCGTGAAGTTTTAAATCCAGAAAAATATCTGAATCCGTTTCAGCTTGGATCGCCTTAACCCCATCGGCACCAAAGCTCAGAAAGAACTCAAGACCCAATTTATAAACTGAAATATGATCTTGAGTTGCACGGACCCATTGCACCGCGGTATCTAAATCGGGTGTGTCAACAGCGAGAACTATCGGTGCCTTAACCATTTGATTCCCCCAATGGACGATGTGCATATCCGACAGCCTGCTTCAAGGAAGTGAAACCTCTATCGATAAGCAACTGCTTTAGATCGCTCTGAATCGACATAATTGCAGTTGGATTCCCAAAACTTGCAGTACCAATTGAGACACCACTTGCACCAGCCAAGATCATCTCTAAAGCATCTTTACCGCTTGCGATTCCACCCATGCCAAGAATTGGTGTGTTCGGAAGTGCGGCATGAACTTGATACACAGCTCTGACCGCGATTGGTCGAATAGCCGGGCCTGATAATCCGCCGGTGACTCCACCGAGATGCGGTCTCATCGTGTCAACATTAATGACCATTCCTAAAACCGTATTAATAAGCGCCAACCCGTCAGCACCTGCATCAACAACACCTTTTGCGATTGAGACTAAATCCGTCACATCCGGAGACAGCTTTGCGATGATCGGAAGCTCTCCACCAATTGTTCTGCGGACACCATCAATAACACGTTTTGATGTCTCTAGATCAGTAGCAAACACCTGCCCACGACTTTCTACATTGGGACAGGAGATATTGACTTCTATCGCGCTAATTCCAGAAATCGATCTAAGTTTGCGAGCCAGAGTTGAATACTCTTCAACGGTTTCACCCGCGATAGAAACAATAACTCGAGCTTTTTGTTCAACTAAAAATGGGATGTCTTTGGCTAGAAAAGCGTCAATTCCGGGACCTTGAAGTCCAATTGAATTTAACATCCCACTTGGAGTCTCAGCCATTCGCGGTGTAGGCCGACCTGGGCGAAGTTTTGACATTACCGATTTTGTAACCACGCCACCCATGTCACGTAGCGGGAAGAATTGAGCTAATTCACGACCAGAACTTGCACAACCACTAGCGGTGAAGGTTGGCGCTGGAAACCAAGCATTACCGATGGTTGTCGAAAAATCTAAGGTACTCATAGTTGCTGACCAACCTGACTCCAACGAACCTTAGATCCATCCATTACGGGTCCATCGATACAAGAACGCAGATTAGATACCGAACCATCATCATTCTCTACCGGTAAAACACAGGTCATACATATACCTATTCCGCAGGCCATCGACTCTTCGACCGCGCATTGATGCACTACATCGTATTGATCTGAAATTTTTGTAATGGCGGACAACATAGCCATCGGACCACATGAGTAAATAACCGCTGTATTAAGATCCTTGATCAGTTCTGGAATCGGATCTGTAACCCGACCAGCCGTACCCATGGAACCATCTTCGGTAAATATTCGCATTGAATTTACCGCACGCTTTCCCTCCATCGGCGCATATATTTTGGATCCAGTACTTGCGCCCAAAATCATATCGACCCGACAACCACGGGAATTCAGAAGTTCAGCTAATCCAAATAAGGGTGCAGAACCGTAACCTCCTCCAACGAGAAGCACTGGAACCGCTTCTGTAGGAATTCCAAAAGCGGTACCAAGAGGGGCGATCAAATCCAGTATTACTCCCTCACCTTGTGCACATAACCACTTACTTCCTTGACCATGAGGCGCAACGATCAACTCCATCGTTCCGCCAACAGTTGTTGAAGTTGAAACCCGTGAAATCGCAAAGGCTCGTCTAAGCACCATTAGTGACGAATCTCCACCTACAGATATCGCAACAAAGTTACCTGGTTTGCAGGCTGCGGCTGTATCACCGATATTGATAATGATTTGGTGATATTGCCCAACTTTTTTATTGCTCACAATAGGAGCCAAAAGTTGCTTCGCGCTCTTGTTTATCTGCGTCATTTATGCGAGCCATTCTTGGAGAGATTTAATACTAAGCGGGCTAGATTGCAGGAATCTAATTGCATCTACCGCCGCGCTAAAACCTGCGGTAGTCGTAATACAAGGAATTGACCGCTGGACGGCAGCGGTTCGAATCGCCCAACCATCTGCGCGAGTTCCTCGGCCGACTGGAGTATTGATGACAAGGTCGATCTCAGCTGAATTGATGATATCTACAATCGTTTTCTCACCTAATGATCCAGTTCCTTCTGAATGCTTTCTTACAGTTGTGCACTCAATCCCCTTAGTTCTTAAGAATTCAGCGGTTCCATCAGTTGCAAGAATGTGAAAACCCAGCTCGGAAAAGCCAAGTGCTGGTTCGATCCCAGTTGCCTTGTCCTTATCAGCTAATGAGATAAACACAGTTCCAGATTTGGGCAAGGGTCCAAAGGCTGCAATCTGGCTTTTAGCGTAGCTTTCGCCAAATGTTGGCGAGATTCCCATGACCTCTCCAGTAGATCTCATCTCAGGACCTAAGACAGCATCTACACCGCGACCATCAGTGCGCCGGAATCTATTCCACGGCAGTACCGCTTCCTTCACAGATACTCCACGAGCAACTCCATCGCCGGTTACTGGAAGAATTCCAGATTCACGAAGCTCTTTAATTGAAATACCAACAGAGATTCGCGCAGCTGCTTTAGCTAAAGGAACACCGCTTGCTTTGCTGACAAAAGGTACGGTGCGTGATGCACGAGGATTTGCTTCCAGCACATATAAAACGTTGTCCGCGATCGCAAATTGAATATTTATTAATCCACGAACATCAACACCGCGGGCGATCTTTTCTGTTGCCTGGCGAATTTCTTCTCTTTGCTCGGATGTAACCGTCATGGAGGGAAGGACGCAGGCGCTGTCACCACTGTGAATACCAGCCTCTTCAATGTGCTCCATTACCCCGCCAAGGAAGAGCTCTTGACCATCAAACAAGGCATCCACATCAATCTCAATAGCGTTGTCCAGAAACCTGTCCACCAGAACTGGGTGATCAGGTGTGATATCTGTAGCACGCGTAATGAAACCACCTAGCGCTGCATCATCGTAAACAATTTCCATACCGCGACCACCAAGAACAAAGGATGGGCGAACAAGAACTGGGTACCCGATTGTTTGAGCGATATTTGTTGCCTCTAACTGAGATGAAGCCATTCCAAACTCAGGTGCCCGTAAACCTTGTTCGGCGAGAATAGTTCCAAATGCCCCGCGTTCTTCAGCTAAGTTGATTGACTCAGGTGAGGTTCCAAGGATTGTCACACCATTTGCCTTCAATCCAGCGGCCAACTCCAGTGGTGTTTGTCCGCCTAGCTGGGTGATTACACCTAGAACTGGACCGGCCTGAGTTTCGGCATGAACAACTTCCAGAACATCTTCAAGGGTCACTGGTTCAAAGTAGAGACGATTACTTGTGTCGTAATCGGTAGAAACTGTTTCAGGATTGCAGTTAATCATGATGGTTTCATAACCAGCATCACGCAAGGTAAAAGAGGCATGAACACATGAGTAATCAAATTCAATTCCCTGTCCGATGCGATTTGGTCCGCTGCCTAAGATGATCACCGCTGGAGTTGTGCGAGGACGAACCTCTGTTTCCTCTTCATAACTTGAGTAGTGATAGGGCGTAAACGCTTCAAATTCGGCCGCACAGGTATCTACAGTTTTATAAACTGGCCGAACTCCGAAGTGATGACGGGCCTTGCGGATCTCATCCTCGGAAACACCGCGTAGTGATGCGATTTGGCTATCAGAAAATCCCTGGCTCTTTGCGGCTCGCAACAACTCGGGGGCTAATTCTCCGGGCTGGGCAATGATGCTTGCTTGTTGATTTATCAATTCGATCTGTCGCAGGTACCAAGGATCAATCTTGGTTGCTTCAAAAACTTCAGCGATACTTGAACCCGCCCACATCGCTTTCTGAACCTGCTGTAACCTGTATTCGGTAGGCACCTTCATAGATTGCAATAGCGAAGCACGTTCAGCCTCTGATACATCAGGCCAGGTAAAGATCGCTTCTTTTCTCTCTAATGAACGCAACGCCTTCATTAACGCCTCGGAGAAAGATCGACCAATCGCCATCGCCTCGCCAACGCTCTTCATCGTTGTTGTTAAACGAGGGTCGGCATCAGCAAACTTCTCAAAAGCAAAACGTGGGAGCTTAACTACGACGTAATCTAAGGTCGGCTCAAAAGAAGCTGGAGTTACTTGAGTAATATCATTTCTGATCTCATCCAAGGTGTAACCGATAGCTAACTTGGTGGCTATTTTTGCAATAGGAAAACCCGTGGCCTTTGATGCCAAGGCGCTTGATCGTGAAACCCGTGGATTCATCTCGATCACGATAATTCGGCCATTTGATGGGTTTACCGCAAATTGAATATTGCAACCGCCCGTATCTACGCCAACCTCGCGAATAATATCCATCGAAAGATCACGTAACTTTTGATACTCGACATCTGTAAGTGTCATAGCTGGCGCCACTGTAATTGAATCACCTGTGTGCACACCCATTGGGTCGAGATTCTCAATCGAACAAACGATGACAACGTTATCCTTGTTATCTCGCATAACTTCGAGCTCGTACTCTTTCCAACCAATGATTGATTCTTCAAGCAAAACCTCTGAGGTTGGACTATGTCTTAGGCCAGCTCCAGCAATTTGGCGAAGTTCAGCCTCATCAAATGCAATTCCAGATCCAAGCCCACCCATCGTGAAGGACGGACGGACAACAACGGGATAGTTGAGATCAACAACCGCAGCCAAAATCTCATCCATCGTGTGGCAAATTCGAGATTTTGCAGACTCACCGCCTACCTTTTCTACGATGGCTCTAAATAACTCTCGGTTCTCTCCACGGTTGATCGCGTCAACATCGGCACCAATTAAACGAACCCCATACTTAGCTAGAGTTCCACGCTCATACAAACCGATCGCAGCGTTAAGCGCTGTTTGCCCACCCAAAGTCGCAAGAACCGCATCCGGCTTTTCATGCGCGATGATGCGTTCAATAATCTCTGGGGTAATTGGTTCTACATATGTGGCATCAGCGAACTCAGGATCGGTCATGATCGTTGCCGGATTTGAATTAACCAGAATCACCCGGATTCCTTCAGCTCTAAGAACTCTGCAGGCCTGTGTTCCTGAATAATCAAACTCGCATGCTTGGCCGATAACGATAGGTCCGCTACCGATTACAAGAACACTTTTAATCGATGTATCTAAAGGCATTACACACCTACCTTCTTTGACATCATCTCTACGAAACGATCAAACAGATATGAAGCATCATGAGGTCCAGCTGCAGCCTCGGGGTGGTACTGCACTGAAAAGGCGGGGCGGTCTAATAAAGCCAAACCTTCCACAACTCCATCATTCAAGCAGGTGTGGGTGACCTCTCCCCTGCCATAAACAGTTGCGAACTCAGAGTCGGTTGGGGCTTTCACAGCAAAACCATGATTATGCGCGGTTATCTCTACCTTGCCAGTTACTTTGTCCATCACAGGTTGGTTAATACCCCGATGACCGAACTGCAATTTATAAGTTTCAAAACCTAAAGCTCGGCCAAGAATTTGATGACCGAAGCAGATACCAAAAATAGGTACTTCAGTAAGAAGAAGTTTGCGCACAACTTCGATTACATTGGTCATAGTCGAGGGATCACCAGGACCATTTGAAAGAAACACACCATCTGGATTGATCGACATAATCTGTTCAACCGTTGAATCAAAAGGCATGACATGGACCTCGACCCCACGTTCTGCAAGCGATCGCGGGGTTGCTGCTTTGATTCCTAAATCTAGTGCAGCGATAGTAAATTTCTTTACGCCAATGGCAGGTACGACATATGTCGAAGGTGTTGATACATCCTTTACCAGGAAGGCTCCAGACATCGCCTCGGCCTTGCGTACCTCGACAACCATCTCTTCTCGTGTTAAATCTAGCCCTGAAAAAATACCGACGCGCATCGCTCCGCGATCTCGTAGATGTCGTGTAATCGCTCGTGTATCCACACCCTGAATTCCGACGACGCCTTGCTCAATCAGCTCTAACTCGAGATCACTTTGTGCACGCCAATTAGATGTTAAAGAGGATGGATTTCTAACTACAAATCCTGCAACCCAAATCTTTGACGACTCATTATCTACATCATTAACGCCTGTGTTGCCGATATGAGGCGCGGTCATCACAACAACTTGTTTGTGATACGAAGGATCGGTGAGGGTTTCTTGATATCCGGTCATACCAGTCTGAAAAACCGCTTCACCAAATGTTTTTCCTTGTGCTGCCCAGGAGCTGCCCTCGAAAATTCGGCCATCATCTAGGACAAGGTATGCAGTTGCCATTAGATAGCCCCCTTTCCAATGACAGAACCATTTTCGACTGTGTGCTTGCCCTTGAAGAAGGTGTGCTCCACAAACCCTGGTAAATCATGGCCATGGTAGGGAGTATTTGATGAGTTTGATAGAACTAAATCGCGGTCTACACGCCAACTTTTCGTTGGATTAATCACAACCAAGTTAGCAAAGCTACCTTGCGCAACCTTTTGACCTTGTTCTTGATAACCACCAATTACTGAAGGGGCATGGGACATACGTTCTGCTACCTGTGACCAACTCATCAATCCCGAATCCACCATAGTTTTTTGGACTATAGATAAGGCTGTTTCAAGACCCAGCATTCCAAAGGCCGCCTCTTGCCACTCGCACTCCTTTGACTCAAGGGGATGTGGCGCATGGTCTGTAGCAACAATATCGATGGTTCCATCTGCCAAAGCTTCGCGAAGCGCATGAACATCAGCCTCGGTTCTAAGCGGAGGGTTTACTTTATAAACTGGATCATAGGACGAAGCCAAATCATCTGTGAGTAATAGGTGATGAGGAGTCACCTCTGCAGTTACATTTATTCCGCGAGCTTTAGCCCAACGAATGATTTCAACACCACCAGCGGTCGTAAGGTGGCAGATATGAAGCCGAGATTGAACATGATCTGTTAACAAAACATCTCTAGCGATGATCGCTTCTTCTGCAACGGCGGGCCAACCCTTCAGGCCAAGTCGAGCAGAAACTATTCCTTCATTCATCTGCGAACCAACAGTCATTCCAGGATCTTGTGCATGTTGGGCCACGACACCATTAAACTTCTTGATGTATTCAAGTGCTCGACGCATAACCAGTGGATCAGAAACACAATGTCCATCATCACTAAATACTCGAACGCGAGCAACTGAATCTGCCATCGCGCCGATTTCAGATAATGCTTCTCCACGTAATCCTTGGGTCACCGCTCCAATGGGAAAGACATCTAGATATCCGGCCTCTTGGCCTAAGCGAAAAACCTGTTCAACAACGCCAGCGGTATCTGCAACTGGTGAAGTATTTGCCATTGCAGACAAGGCGGTAAAGCCGCCTTTGGCTCCCGCCATACTTCCGCTCATAACAGTTTCAGCATCCTCGCGACCAGGTTCACGTAGATGTGTATGCAGATCAACCAGACCCGGAAGTACTACGCATCCTGTTGCATCTACAGTTTTTGCAGCGGTACCCGTGAATTTAGCCGCAATCCCAACGATGTGTTGGTCCCTTATTGAAATATCGGCTTGCGAGCCATCAGGAAGAGAGCCGCCTTTGATTACTAGATCGACCGTCTCCATTAATTGCTCCCCGCTTCTAATGAGCTACCTGTTAACAAGAGGTACAAAATCGCCATTCTTACGCTGACACCGTTGGTTACCTGTTCGGTAATTACCGATCTGGCGCTATCGGCCACTTCGGCAGAGATTTCCAAGCCACGATTCATAGGTCCTGGGTGCATAACGATCGAACCGGTCTTCATTTGGCTCATTCGATCGGCGTTTAAACCAAAGTAGCGGGAATATTCGCGCGCATTTGGAAAGTACAAATCGCTCATGCGCTCTTGCTGAACCCTTAACATCATCACAACATCAACGTGTGGAATTACCGAATCAAGATCATATGAAATACTCACTGGCCAACTATCTACTCCTACCGGAAGCAGGGTGGGTGGTGCTACTAAAGTAACCCTTGCTCCTAACTTGGACAAAAGCAAAACATTTGAACGAGCAACACGAGAGTGCAATACATCACCAACGATCGCTACTGTAAGGCCCTCGAGATCACTTTTTCCAAGGCCTAGATGTTTGCGAATCGTGAATGCATCCAAAAGAGCTTGGCTAGGATGTTCATGCGTTCCATCACCAGCGTTGACCACACTTCCTGACATCCATTGAGAATCTGCCAACCGTTGAGCAGCACCTGAAGCAGAATGTCGAATGACAACCGCATCGGCACCCATTGCTTGTAAGGTCATTGCAGTATCTTTCAAGGACTCACCTTTGCTTACACTGGAACCCTTTGCAGAAAAATTAATGACATCTGCTGACAGCCGTTTAGCTGCGGCTTCAAAGGAAATTCTTGTCCTGGTCGAATCCTCAGCAAATAAATTGACAATTGTTCTTCCGCGAAGCGTTGGCAATTTCTTTACCGCTCCATCACTTACTCGAGCAAGTTCGTGCGCAGTATCTAAGATAGAAATCGCCTCTAATTTAGAAAGATCTGAAATCGATAGTAGATGGCGCATCAGTGCGACTCCCCTTCGATAGTTACTTCATCTCGACCATCTATCTCGCCCAATAGGACTCGTACAGTTTGTGACCTAGAGGTTGGTAAGTTTTTCCCTACAAAGTCAGCTTTTATCGGTAGCTCTCTGTGGCCTCTATCGACAAGGGTGGCGAGCTGAACAGTTCGTGGACGACCGATCTCTCCGAGTGCATCTAGCGCCGAGCGAATGGTTCTCCCGGAGAACAAAACATCGTCAACCAGGATTACATCCTTATCTTCAATTCCACTTGATGGAATCATCGTCGGCATGATCGCTCTTGGAGCGCGGAGCCTTAAATCATCACGGAAGAGAGTTATATCCAAAGTCCCACATGGAATATCAACCCCTTCAATTTCGGAGATGATTGAGGCGATTCGTTGTGCAAGATGAGCACCGCGTGTGGGGATTCCTAAAAGAACTATTGATGAACTACCTTGATTTCTCTCAAGGATTTCATGGGAAATACGGGTTAATGCACGCTTAATGTCGGGTGCAGACAGGGCTACGCTCTTGTAAATCTCCTTTCCCACCTCTCTGGATGGGTCGTTAAAGGATGCAGGGGCGATACTAGCATCCATCGTCATAGCCTGTGGATATTGAAATCTCCTGGGTCTTCTCAGTGATTAACCTGCCCGTATGGACATAGATGATGAACTTTTAAGACTTCAGAGGCGGTTGAGAGCGGTTCGGGAGGCACAGGGCCTAACCCTCAGTCAGGTGGCGGCTTTAAGTTCAGGGGCGATATCTGCGATCGCCCTCGGCTCATATGAGCGGGGTGATCGCTCCATGAGCGCCGGAAAACTCTTAGAGATTGCAAAGATTTACAAAATTCCTGTTTCTGAACTCTTTGAGCAACCCCAAAAAATCGTTGGTAACAAAAGGGTCGTCATTGATTACCGTAAATTGAGTAATGATGATGATCTGATCGCACAACCATTGCTGAATGTAATCAATAAAATTGCATCCATTAGGCGTGACTGGAATGGTGAGCTGATTTCATTACGTGAGAACGATATCGCTTCGCTTCAAATTTTCACCTTACTGACAACCGATCAAATACAGCAAATGCTTAAAAATTATCTATTCAGTAGCCAAAGATAGGTTACAGAGAGATAGTTTCTTTGATGCTTGCAATACGGCCTAGAACACCGTGGATGTACTTTGAAGATTCATCACTAGATAGCTCTTTAGCCAAAATAAGTGACTCATCAATTGCGACACTTGTAGGAACATCCTTAGACCACAAAATCTCATAGATACCTAAGCGAAGAATGTTGCGATCCACTGCGGGCAAGCGATCCATATCCCAACC
>JACCDL011472100.1_pt1 | contig 11465 bp, 8 predicted proteins | sample 7441931 | NCBI WGS metagenome assembly JACCDL01 (sample SAMN15323437, study PRJNA562643) | freshwater metagenome | isolation source: river surface water | place: USA:Blue River Watershed | collected 2017-08-16 | reverse complement strand
CCACTTATTCCGCTCCGCCAGGGCCCAAAGCCCTGCTCCAACGGGAACCATTAGTGCCACCAGCAGGTACCCAAAGAATTCCAGGGTGTCGAGCTTTGCGCTCTGGCCCGCAATCACCAGACCAAGGCTCAGCACCAATTGGGCCAACAATCCGCCTTCGGCTAGTGCGAGAAGTGAGATTGAGAACCCCGAAGGTCTGCGACCAACCAAACCCAGCAAAACCAAGAGGAGCCCGGCCGAGGTGGCAAACCAGATCTGAGTCCAAGACCACCAATCGATCATTGCTGCTCCTTCGGGAAGACCGCCAGGGATTTGTAGTTTCCATGTCCTGCAGACTCAAGAATTGCCAACAACTCCCCCTTCGGGTCTATGCCTGCAAGTTGGTTCTCGTTGCTACTGAGCAAAACCCGCTTACCATGCACCAAATCCACGCACTGATCTGTCGTGAGAGAGATAACTGGAAAAACGGTCTCTGCCACTTTGGCCAGCGAGAGAGTTTTGACCTCGTTTGAGTCGAGGCTATTAGCAGACTCAACTTCGAAATTTGCGACTTTGGTTCTTCTCAGGGCGGTTATGTGCCCGCCGATGCCAAGATCTTTTCCGAGATCTCTCGCTAGCGCTCGAATGTAAGTTCCAGAGGAACAGTCGACCAGCACATCGAAATCGACGAAGCCATCTTCAAATCGCAGCGGGGTAGTTCTTACGAAACGACTTACTTCCACATCTCGCGGCTTTAGTTCAACCTCTTGTCCTTCGCGAACCAAATCGTAGGCACGCTTACCATCGACCTTGATAGCGGAAACCGAACTCGGAGTTTGACTTATTTTGCCCGTCAATTTTTTTATCGAATTATCTACCTCAGCCTCGGATAGCTTCTCCACCACATGGCGCTCAATGATTTCGCCCTCGGAGTCATCCGTTGTGGTGCTAGCCCCCAAGCGAATGGTCGCCGTGTATTGCTTAGTTGCGCCCACTAAAAAGTGAAGCAGTCGAGTGCCGGAGTTGAAACCCAAGACCAATAGTCCCGAGGCAAGAGGATCTAAAGTTCCCGCGTGACCTACTTTTTTAGTGCCGAGAATTTTTCGAAGTCGATAAACGGCATCGTGAGAAGTAATTCCGACCGGCTTATCAATCAGCACGATGCCGGATGACACTAAAGCTCCTTGGGCTTTACGTAAGGATCGGCTTCGCCCGCTGGCTTAGCCGTCTTAGCTAGTGCCTCAACTTCCGCGTCTCGGCGCTTTGCTTCTGCTAGCAAGTCATTCAATGCTCCGGCAGTTGAAGGAACCTCATCGTGCAGGAACTCAATGGTTGGGGTTAGTCGAATGGAAAGTTGACGACCAATCTCGCTGCGAATCTTGCCTTTGTTGCGCTCCAAAATTTCTTTGGTGCGCTCCAAGTCTTCCGCTGAACCAAAAACCGTGAAATAGATTTTGGCGTCCATAAGGTCTGGGGTAACACGCGCATCTGTGATCGTGACAAAGCCAAGGTCTGGATCTTTTACAACTTTTTCCAGAGCCTCAGCCGCCAGTACCTTTACCCTCTCGGCGAGTTTGCGAGCGCGAGCGTGATCAACCATTAGACCCTTGGCTTCTCCCGCATCTCGTAAGTCTCGATGGTGTCTCCAACCTGGATGTCACCAAAGTCTCCCAGTCCAATACCACACTCGTAGTCTGCTTTAACCTCGGTGGCATCGTCCTTGAAGCGCCTTAGGCTTTCGACCTTGAGGCTCTCCTTGACCAATACGCCATCGCGTAGCACACGTGCGAGCGCGTTTCTTCTGATCAGACCAGAGCGAACATAAGAACCAGCAATGGTTCCGAACTTGGAGGACTTGAAGACCTCGCGAACCTCTGCGGTTCCAAGTTGAGCTTCTTCAAACTCAGGCTTGAGCATTCCCTTCAATGACTTCTCAATGTCTTCAAGAGCGTTGTAGATCACGCTGTAGAAGCGAACATCTACGCCTTCGCGATCTGCACGCTCTCTTGCCTTGTTGTCTGGGCGAACATTGAAACCAATGATTACCGCGGAGTCAACAGTTGCAAGGTTGACGTCAGACTCAGTAATCGCACCAACACCACGGTGGATGATTCGAAGCTGAACGGAGTCGTCCACTGAGATCTTGAGCAGCGAGTCTTCCAATGCCTCAACAGCACCGGAAACGTCACCCTTGATAATCAAGTTGAGCGAGGAGACCTTGCCATCTTCCAGGGCCTTGGTGAAGTCCTCCAGAGACATCTTCTTGCGAGTCTTCGCAAGCAACGCGTTGCGCTCCGCTGCTTCACGCTTCTCGGCGATCTGGCGAGCTTGACGCTCGTCTTCTGCAACCACGAAGGTGTCACCCGCTCGAGGAACGGACTGAAGTCCAAGAACCTGAACTGGTCTGGACGGGAATGCCTGCTCAACGGCTTTACCGTTTTCATCAAACATTGCACGAACACGACCGTGTGCTGCACCTGCAACGATTGCGTCTCCAACTTCCAAAGTTCCCGACTGAATCAGGACTGTAGCAACGGCACCGCGACCCTTGTCCAGGTTGGCTTCGATTGCCACACCGCGAGCATCGCGGTCTGGGTTAGCGCGCAAGTCAAGTGCTGCGTCTGCTGTTAGCAATACCGCATCTAGCAACCTGTCGATTCCAACACCCTTTAGAGCGGAAACGTCGACGAACATGGTGTCACCACCGTACTCTTCGGCAACAAGTCCGAACTCGGTTAGTTGCTGACGAATCTTCGCCGGGTTAGCACCTTCTTTATCAACCTTGTTCACAGCTACCACAATTGGAACTCCTGCGGCTTGCGCGTGGTTCAAGGCTTCGATGGTTTGCGGCATCACACCGTCATCTGCAGCAACAACCAGAATCGCAATATCGGTAACTTGAGTACCACGAGCACGCATCGCGGTGAACGCTTCGTGACCCGGAGTATCGATGAACGTAATTGCTCGTTCAATACCTTCGTGCTCGGCGTGAACCTGGTAAGCACCGATGTGCTGAGTAATTCCACCAGCTTCTCCAGCGACCACGTTCGCGTTGCGGATCGAGTCAAGCAACTTAGTCTTACCGTGATCAACGTGACCCATGACTGTTACAACCGGAGGTCTTGGTTGCAATAGCTCTTCGTCCTCGTCTTCGATTCCGGTTGAAATATCTAATCCGAAGCCTTCGTATAGTTCTCGTTCTTCGTCTTCTGGAGAAACAACTTCGACCTTGTAACCAAGTTCTTCACCAAGAATCTGGAAGGTGTCTTCGTCTAGTGATGCAGTTGCGGTTGCCATTTGTCCGAGGTGGAACAAAACGGTAATTAGCTGACCTGCATTTGCGCCAATCTTGTCGGCAAAGTCCTGAATAGATGCACCACGGCGCAAACGAAGAACCGTGGTTCCATCGCCGCGTGGAACAACTGCTCCACCTAAGCTCGGTGCTTCTCTTTGTTCGAACTCTTCCTTCTTGGTGCGCTTGGACTTGCGAGATTTGCTCTTGGATCCGCCCTTGCCGAATGCACCGGCAGTTCCAGCTCCACGACCGCCTCTGCCGCCAGGACCAGGACGACCGCCAGGAGCACCTGCACCAGGGCCTCCAAAACCACCGGGTCTCGGGGCACCGAATCCTGCGCCGGCAGGTCTTGGTGCTCCGCCTGGTCTTGGTGCTCCGCCGTCTCGACGAGGAGCTCCGGTACCGGCTGCACCACGAGGACCACCAGGTCCACCTGGTCGAGGGGCACCCGGGCGTTGCGGTCTGCCCATTCCCTGGGATGGTGCGAATGGGTTATTTCCCGGACGCGCCATCGGGCGAGGAATGCCCATGCCTTGGTTTGAGGAGAAAGGGTTATTTCCAGGTCTTGGAATGCCTGGAACGATTGAAGATTTTGGTTCGGCAGGCTTGGTCTCTGCCTCTGGGGTCTCTACTGGTTTTGCCGCGGGAGCCTTCGGAGCCGCTGGAGTCTCCTCGATTACTGGCTCTGCGCTTGCCTTGGCAGCCGGTTTCTTGGCTGTCGGCTTTGGTTTTTCTTCCTTGGCAGGCTTTGGTTTTTCGACATTTGGGAATGCAGCGCGAAGCTTGGCTGCAACAGGAGGAGCAATGGTGGAGGAGCCGCTCTTTACGTACTCTCCGAGTTCCTCAAGCTTGGCCAAAGCCACCTTGGTATCAATACCAAGCTCTTTGGCTACGTCATACACGCGTGGAAGCGCCACTTGTTCTCCTGTCCGAGGCTTACCCGGGCAGGGCAGGCCTTATCGCTGAGCGGATCTCATTTCGAGTTACTCATCGGTTTTCCAGCATTTTCTTGCCTGGTCCTTCTTGGTAGGCGGTAATAGGAACATTCTAGGGCCCAAGCCCAAATCAAACTAGCCCTCGAGGACGCTGTCCGGCTGAATATCGATCTTGGCACCGGTCAATTTGGCAGCGAGGCGGGCATTCTGGCCCTCTTTTCCAATTGCCAGTGACAACTGGAAATCTGGAACTAACACCCGAACAGCCTTTTGCGCCTGGTCAATTACGAATGCGTCCGAGACCTTTGCCGGAGATAGGGCGTGAGCGACAAACTTGGCCAGGTCTTCGTTGAAGTCAACAACGTCGATCTTCTCTTCATTGAGCTCTGCACTTACCGCGCGAACCCTTTGACCCAATTCGCCGATGCAAGCACCCTTGGCGTTTATTCCGGGTTCCTTGGCAACAACTGCAATCTTGGTTCGGTGTCCTGCCTCGCGAGCAACAGATGCGATTTCAACTTGCCCATTCGCAACTTCCGGAACTTCCAGAGCAAAGAGTTTTCTCACTAAGTTTGGGTGGGTTCGCGAGACAGTGATTTGTGGTCCGCGCGGTCCCTTTTGCACCGAAGTTACGTAAACACGAATTCTTCTGCCGTGTGAGTAGTCTTCGCCCGGCACTTGCTCCTCGGGAGGAAGTAGGGCTTCGATGCTGCCTAGATTCACATAAACCATGTATGGTCTGGAACCCTGCTGAATCACGCCGGCAACAATGTCGCCTTCCTTGCCCTTGAACTCACCAAGTAGTCCCTCATCGGAAAGTTCACGCATGCGTTGGGCAATAACCTGCTTTGCTGCATAAGCAGCAACTCGGCCAAACCCCTCGGGGGTTACATCTGTCTCTTCGCCGGTTGGCATTCCCTCGTCGTCAAGGACGGGTGAATAAATGTTTACGTGACCTGTCTTTCGGTCAATAACGGCGCGTGGGCCTTTGGTGTTTTCGCGAACATGCTTGAAGTAGGCGGCAAGAATTGCGGCTTCAATAATTTCGACTAGTTCGCCGAATGGAATTTCTTTTTCACGCTCGAGCAAACGAAGTACGGAGAGATCTATGTCCATCTCTTTCGCACCTCCTGTTCTATTTGCGCCTAGCTTGCAGCTCGGTAATAGCAGAGTCTAGCTTTACCGCGCCACGTTCGCCTGTCCTTCTATTCCACAGCTCTACTTCCCCGTCCGCAACCCCGCGGCCGGCAATCAAGATCCATGGGACACCCAACAGTTCAGCATCGGCAAATTTCACTCCTGGAGAAGCCTTGCGGTCATCCAAGATAACGCTCATGCCGGCTTGTTCGGCTTGCTGCGCCAACTGCTCGGCCGCCTGCTCAACGCTCTCCTCTTTACCGGCTGCAATGATGTGCAGGTCAGCGGGGCTGACCGACTCTGGCCAGATCAGTCCTTTCTCGTCCGCCATTGCTTCCGCAATAACGGCAACCAGGCGCGTGACGCCGATGCCATAGGAACCCATGGTCACAGTCACGAGCTTGCCGTTTTCATCCAGAACCTTGAGGTCCAATGCCTCTGCATACTTCCTGCCGAGCTGGAAGACGTGACCGATTTCAATTCCTCGCGCGAGCTCTAGAGGTCCAGAACCATCTGGGGCAGGGTCACCCTCGCGAATTTCTGCAATGTCAGCGATTCCATCGCTTTCGAAATCGCGACCGTAAACCAAATTCCAAACGTGCTTTTCTTTTTCATTCGCTCCAGTGATCCAAGCACTGCCCTTAGCAACTCTTGGGTCCAGCAGGTAACGAATCTTTGCGGTTGCGTCTTTACCCAGGTGCTGTTTTCCGTTTTTGGTTGGGCCGATATAACCCTTAACGAGTTCTGGGTGCTTTGCGAAGTCTTCATCATTTGCTTGCTCAACTTCGTTTGGACCAAAGAATGCTTCCGCGCGCTTTTGATCCACTTCGCGATCACCCGGAATTCCAACAATTACCAACTCGCGCTTTCCCTCTGGGGAAACCAAAGCAAGCACAACATTCTTCAAAGTGTCGGCTGCTGTCCACTCGCGATTGGGATTTGGAACTTGCTTGTTTGCGAGATCAACCAATGTTGCGATGGTTGGAGTATTTGGAGAATCGTGAACCATTGCTGCAGGAACATTGCTGAAATCCTGATCCGGCGCCGGGGCAAACTTGACGGCCTCCACGTTTGCAGCAAAACCCTTGGCAGAGCGAACAAAGGTGTCTTCGCCAATTGGAGACGGATTTAGAAATTCTTCGGATTTCGAACCACCCATTGCGCCCGCGTCGGCTTTCACAATTACGTATTCGACACCCAGGCGCTGGAAGATTCTCTCGTAGGCATCTCTTTGACTTTGATAGCTTTTGGCCAATCCCTCATCGGAAACATCAAAGCTGTAGGCGTCTTTCATTACAAATTCGCGACCGCGCAAAAGTCCCGCGCGAGGTCTCGCCTCGTCGCGATACTTGTTTTGAATTTGATAGATAGCCAGTGGCAAATCTTTGTATGAGGAGTAGAGGTCCTTCACCATCAGGGTGAATACCTCTTCGTGGGTGGGAGCCAACAGGTAATCGGCGTCTTTGCGGTCTTTCAACCTAAATAGGTTGTCGCCGTATTCATCCCAGCGACCGGTTGCCTCATAAGGTTCCCTTGGAAGCAGGGCCGGAAAGAAGACTTCCTGAGCTCCAGCGCGTTCCATCTCTTCTCGGACGATTTGCTCGATTCTTGCCTTTACCTTTAGGCCTAGCGGCAACCAGCTAAATAGCCCAGGTCCAGAACGACGGATGTAGCCGGCCCTGACGAGCAATTTGTGGCTTTGGACCTCGGCATCCGCTGGATCTTCTCGCAGCGTGCGAAGGAATAACTGGCTGAGGCGCATTGGCATGCGCTCAATGTTAGCTACTTGTTTGAGACTGAGACCTGAGCAGTGCCCAAAATTGCAGGATCCATCTCAGCTGCAATGCGGTTTGCCTCGTCAATCAGGGTCTGAACAATCTCGGCTTCGGGAACTGTCTTAATGACCTCTCCCTTCACAAAAATCTGACCCTTGCCATTGCCCGATGCAACACCGAGATCTGCCTCGCGGGCCTCGCCGGGTCCGTTTACAACGCAACCCATAACGGCAACGCGGATCGGAACGGTTAGGTGCTGAAGGCCATCGGTTACATCGTTGGCCAGCTTGTAAACATCGACCTGTGCTCTACCGCAGCTAGGGCAAGAGACAATCTCGAGTTTTCTAGGGCGCAGGTTTAGGGATTCCAAAATTTGAGAACCAACCTTGATCTCCTCAACCGGGGGTGCCGAGAGAGAAACTCTGATTGTGTCGCCAATGCCCTTAGACAAGAGTGCACCGAATGCCACCGAGCTCTTGATAGTTCCCTGGAAAGCAGGTCCGGCTTCGGTCACTCCAAGGTGAAGCGGCCAGTCTCCTCTTTCGGCAAGAAGTTCGTATGCCCGAACCATAACTACCGGGTCGTTGTGCTTAACGGAAATCTTGAAGTCGTGGAAGTCATGTTCTTCGAAAAGACTTGCTTCCCAAACTGCTGACTCAACAAGTGCTTCGGCAGTTGGCTTTCCGTATTTTTCCAAAAGTCTTGGGTCTAGCGAACCTGCGTTAACTCCGATTCGAATTGAGACCCCAGCTGCTTTTGCTTCCTTGGCAATTTCTGCAACCTGGTCGTCAAATTTTCTAATGTTGCCGGGGTTCACTCGAACTGCACCACAACCGGCTTCAATTGCCTGGAATACGTATTTTGGTTGGAAGTGAATGTCAGCAATCACTGGAATCTGTGAACGCTTTGCAATGATTCGTAGTACATCTGCGTCATCTTGAGAAGGGACTGCAACTCGAACAATGTCACAACCCGATGCCGTTAGTTCGGCAATTTGCTGCAGGGTTGCATTTATGTCAGTGGTAGGAGTGGTGCACATCGACTGAACCGAGATAGGAGCATCGCCACCGACCGCAACCTTGCCCACCATGATCTGACGAGTCTTTCGTCTCGGTGCCAAAGTTGGCGGTGGACTTTTTGGAAGTCCAAGATTTACAGCAGGCACTTGATTCCTTTCGAAGCCTATGCAGTCTGAACCGCTAGGAGGTGCTTTAGCTTCCTATCCAAGCGTAATTGGGTTTACCAAATCCGCCAGAATCAGCAGGATTCCGGTTGCTAGCAAAAGCCCCCAGACCAGGTATGCCAGCGGAAGAGCCTTGGCCGTGTCTACCGGACCGGGGTCTTTTCCGGTCAATAGCTTGCTTGTGCCGCGCTTGATCTTTTCGTATGTTGCACCCAAAACGTGGCCGCCATCCAGCGGCAGCAGCGGAATCAAATTGAACACAAACAGCGCCAAATTCAAAGAGCCCAGGAGTAGCAGGATGCTCCCCAGTCTTAGCTCCCAAGAGGCTTCTTGGTTTGACGCAACTTCCCCGGCGATCTGTCCCACGCCGACAATCGAGACTGCACCATTTGGGTCGCGCTCGGACAGTCCCAGAGTGGACTGGGTTACCATCCACACCTCCATGGGTAGCTGAAGGATGAATGCGCTGATAGCGGCAGTTCCGTTTCCAACCACAGATAGTGATTCACCTAACGGAACAGTTTTTCTTTGGGGCTCGGTAAGGATTCCAAGAATTGGACGAATCTCGGTCACCGGATTGCCTGCCGAATCGCGCTGCACATTGCCAGTCGAATCATAAATCGGCCGCTCGGTAAAGACCGGGGTGATGCTTAGTTTTACTCGCTCACCAGCTCTCTCAACCACAACATCAGATGCTGCTTCGAGTTTGAGATTTAGCGCTGCCACAACTTCTTCCCACTCGGCTACCGCTAAGCCGTTGACTTCGACAACTTTGTCACCGGATTGCATGCCAGAAAGTTTTGCTGGAGAAACTGGTGCATCAGGGTCACAACCCTGCTCGGTTTGTTCGATGCAGTCATAAACCGCGTCCACGGTTGTGGAAACTTGATTTGATCCAATTCCGCTTAGTGACACAACAATTAGCAGTGCACCAAGTAAGAAGTTCATGAACGGTCCACCGAACATGACAGTGAACTTTTTAGCGAAACTTAATTGGTAAAACTGTCGACCCTCGTCACTTGCGCTTACTTCGCTTCTGATTTCTTTGCGGGCATCTCGAATCCAGCTAGCGAATGGTCCACGAGTTGGTTTAGCCGGATTTTCAGGAGGATACATTCCAACCATAGATATGTAGCCACCCAATGGAATGGCTTTTATTCCATACTCAGTTTCGCCCTTGGTCTTGGAGAACAGAGTGGGTCCAAAGCCAATCATGTATTGCTTGACTCGAACTCCGAAGAGTTTGGCGGGAATTAGATGTCCAAGCTCGTGAATTCCGATAGAAACAGCAATTCCAAGAATCACGACGAGGATTCCGGCCAGGTATAGAAGTGTCTCCATCGAGCGACAAGGATACTTTGCTTAGCTCCGAGCCAGCTGTGTGATTCGCTGGTTTGCAGTTTCTCTCGCCCAATGCTCCGCAGCTAGAACAGCTTCCAGTGAGAGGGTCGACTGAGCGGAGTGCTGCTGCACCGTGTGTTCAATGATCTCGAAAATGTCAGTGAAGCTGATCTTGTTTTCGTGGAAGGCATCAACCGCCTGTTCATTCGCGGCGTTGTATACGGCGGGGTAAGTAAGTCCCTTTGTTCCAACCTCCCTAGCAAGCCTTACAGACCCGAACACCTCTTCATCCAAGGGCTCGAAAGTCCAAGTGTGAGCTTTGCTCCAGTCCAACGGCGCGCTGATGTTTTGCAGTCGCTCTGGCCAACTCATTCCCAGAGCAATTGGCAACTTCATGTCCGGAGGTGAAGCCTGGGCGAGTGTTGAACCATCCACAAACTCAACCATCGAGTGAATGATGGACTGTGGGTGAACCGTAACCTCGATGCGCTCAAATGGAATATCAAAAAGCAAATGGGCTTCGATTAGCTCCAGGCCTTTGTTCACCAGCGTCGCGGAGTTAGTGGTCACAACTCTGCCCATGACCCAGGTCGGGTGAGCGAGAGCTTGCTGAGGAGTCACCTGAGAAAGCTCAGCCTTGGACTTACCCCGGAAAGGTCCTCCCGACGCGGTCAAAATTAGCTTGCGAACTTCTTGATAACTTCCAGATCGCAAACACTGAGCAAGAGCGGAGTGCTCAGAATCAACCGGAACAATTTGCCCCGGCTTCGCGCGCTGCTTCACCAGAGGTCCCCCGACAATCAAAGACTCTTTATTTGCAAGCGCGAGAGTCTTTCCGGTATCCAAGCTGGCTAGCGTTGGGGCTAAACCTGCAGAACCGGTGATTCCGTTCAGAACAACATCTGCTTGGGTGTCCTCCACCAGTTTCGTGGCATCAAGCGCCCCCAGAACTGCCCTGGAGGAACTGAGTCCAAATTCTTCGCGCTGCGAGGAAAGGAGCTCTGCATTGGAGTTTGCGGATAGCCCAACTAGTTCAAACTTGTCTGAATTAGCTCGAATAACGTCTAAGGCCTGGGTCCCAATTGACCCCGTTGACCCCAACACGATTACCTTGCGCATCTTCCCAGCTTAGACTTAAGCAATGAGCCTCGAGCAAAAAAGAAACCTTGTAACTTCCATCCCAGGACCTAAGTCCCAGGAACTTCACGAGCGTCGCAAAAAGGTAATTTCGGCTGGTGTTGGAGCCTCGCTTCCGGTTTACATCGACAGTGCAAACGGCGCAATTCTTAGAGATGTTGACGGCAACCAACTGATTGACCTTGGTTCCGGAATCGGTGTAGTCACCATGGGTCACACCAACGAGGGTGTAGTTCGTGCGGTGCAGGAACAGGTTGCCAAACTAACCCACACACTCTTCACCGTCACCCCGTATGAGCCATACGTTAGGGTTGCCGAGATCATTACTAAGCACACTCCGGGCTTATTTGAAGAACGTGCGGCATTCTTCAACTCTGGTGCGGAGGCAGTAGAGAACGCAGTGAAGATTGCTCGCAAGGCAACCAAGCGAACTGAGATTGCAGTCTTCGACCACGCCTATCACGGCCGAACCGCATTGACCATGTCAATGAACTTCAAAGCACACCCTTATCAAACAGGTTTTGGTCCAATGGTTGGCAGCGTTCACCACGCACCCATGTCTTACCCATTCCGTGATGCACCGGGTATGACCGGTGAGGAAGCTGCCAGACGAGCTATCACCTACCTAGAAAAAAGAGTGGGAGCTTCACAGCTCGCAGCGGTGTTCATTGAGCCCGTGATTG
>JACCDL010381163.1_pt1 | contig 11469 bp, 12 predicted proteins | sample 7441931 | NCBI WGS metagenome assembly JACCDL01 (sample SAMN15323437, study PRJNA562643) | freshwater metagenome | isolation source: river surface water | place: USA:Blue River Watershed | collected 2017-08-16 | reverse complement strand
GTCAGCATCGCCTTGTACGAAACCGCGCGCGATGTGGCAGCGGCCAAAGGCATCATCATTGCCGACACCAAGTTTGAATTTGGTTTGGATGCCAACCACAACCTGGTGTTGATGGACGAAGTGCTCACACCTGACTCCTCACGCTATTGGCCTGCGGACAGCTACGCTGACAGCTTCAAAGCTGGCACCAACCCACCGAGCTATGACAAGCAGTTTTTGCGCGATTGGTTAGAGACCGCGCAAGTGCAAGGCAAGCCCTGGAGCAAGTCGCCCCCTGCGCCGCATTTGCCGCAAGAGGTGATTGCGCAAACCGCCGCCAAGTACCAAGAGGCTTGGGAGCGGTTGAAAGACTGATCAGTTCAGCGCCATGCTGAGCTTGCGGCGGTAGCGCGAGATCATCTCCAAGACGGGGTCTTCTTGCACCGCCGCTTTGCCGGTCAACTCGATGCCGCCCGCGGATTTGCCAACGGCGGCATCGTCCGTTTTGGGCTTGGGCGGTGTTAGCAATTCAAGAATTGCCACATAGGTTTTGCGCGCCACGTCGTGGTTCCAGGTTTTGTCGCGCATGATGATTTCTAGCAATTCCTCCATCGCGTTTTCAAACAACTCGGCGGCGATGAACAAGCGGGCCTTGGCCAAGCGGGTGTCGAAGTCGCGTTTGTTTTCTGCGATCAATGCATCGAACTGTTCGAAGTTCCAGCCGCCTCGTTCGTCGCTGGCCACAAATTGCAAGGCTTGCAGCCAGTAGTTCAAGGCGTCAAAACGCAACTGCAGAGGGATGTCGGTCAGCTTGGGTGCCAAAGCAGCTTGCGCTTCTTCCAGCTCGCCCACGGAGATCAGGAGCTTCACCAGGTTGTAGCGCGCTTCGTCATCGGCGGGGTTGAGGCTCAGGGCTTCTTGCAGTTTGGCAATGGCCGCTTGCGCATCGCCTGATTGGGCCAGTTGCTCGGCGGCTTGCATGTCGGCCTGTGCGGCTACTTCGCTGTCAGACGGCACATGCTTGTCCAAAAACTCGCGCACCTTGCCTTCGGGCAAGGCGCCCATAAAGCCATCGACAGGCCGACCGCCGATCAACAAAATACAGGTGGGCAAACTTTTCACGCCAAAGGCGCCGGCCAATTGTTGCTCTGTGTCGGCGTTGATCTTGACCAGCTTGAAGCGTCCTGCGTAGTCGGCCTCGAGCTTCTCTAAAACCGGACCGAGTGATTTGCAGGGGGCGCACCAATCGGCCCAGAAGTCCACCAACACGGGGGTGGTTTGTGAGGCCGCAATCACATCGGTCTCGAAATTTGCCATCGTCACATCCATCATGGGGTCCCGTCTTAAAATTCGTTTTTGCTCACACACACAGCCACATCATGACCCAGTGCCAAGTCGGTGTCGTCATGGGTTCCAACTCAGATTGGGACACCATGCAACATGCAGCCCAGATTCTCCAAGAATTTGGCGTCTCTTTTGAAACCCGTGTGGTTTCTGCCCATCGCATGCCCGACGACATGTTTGCTTATGCCGAGGCGGCCCAAGGCCGTGGTTTGCGCGCCATCATCGCCGGCGCCGGCGGTGCAGCGCATTTGCCCGGCATGATCGCCGCCAAAACCATCGTGCCGGTGTTGGGGGTGCCCGTGGCAAGCAAGCATTTGCAAGGCGTGGACTCCTTGCACAGCATTGTGCAAATGCCCAAAGGTGTCCCAGTGGCTACGTTTGCAATCGGCAATGCGGGCGCTGCCAACGCCGCTTTGTTTGCGGTTGCGTTGTTGGCCTCGACCGATGCGGCGCAGGCTGAAAAACTGCAAGCCTTCCGCGCGGCGCACACTGAAGTGGCGCGCAACATGACGCTGCCCCCCCTATGAGCGTCGCACTCAAACCGCTCTTGCCCGGCTCGACCTTGGGCGTGTTGGGGGGGGGGCAGTTGGGCCGCATGTGGGCGCATACCGCGCAACGCATGGGCTATGACACCGCGGTGCTCGACCCCGATGCACACAGCCCCGCTGGGCTGGTGAGCCATCATCACATTCATACCGATTATTTAGACGTCGCTGGCTTGAACCAACTCGCGACCGTCTGCCAAGCCGTGACCACCGAGTTTGAAAACGTGCCGGCCGACGCGCTCGCGCAACTCGCCGCCAACGTGCCTGTTTCGCCTGCCGCTTCTGCGGTGGCCGTGGCCCAAGACCGTGCCCGTGAGAAAGCCCACTTTGTGGCCTGCGGTGTGCCTGTGGCCCCGCATGCGGTGATTGACAACGCCGCGCAATTGGCTGCTGTGCCTGACAACTTGCTGCCCGGTATTTTGAAAACCTCCCGCATGGGCTATGACGGCAAAGGCCAGTTGCGCGTGAGCACGCGTGACGAGCTCAACGCTGGTTGGGTCAAGCTGGGTCAAGTGCCTTGCGTGTTGGAAAAAATGCTCCCCTTGGCCAGCGAGTGCTCGGTCATCGTGGCGCGTGGCCGCGATGGCACGATGGTGAATTTGCCCGTACAACGCAACTTGCATCGCGATGGCATCTTGGCTGTGACCGAGGTGTTTGCGGGCAATGTGCCGGATGCGCTGGCCAGCCAAGCCATCACGGCGGCCAAAGCGGTGGCGCAAGAGCTCAACTATGTGGGTGTGTTGTGCGTGGAGTTTTTTGTGCTGACCGATGGGCAGTTGGTGGTCAACGAAATCGCACCGCGCCCGCACAACAGTGGCCACTACAGTCAAGACGCCTGCGACGTGTCGCAGTTTGAATTGCAAGTGCGCACCATGGCCGACCTGCCTTTGACGCAACCCCGTTTGCACAGCCCTGCCGTCATGCTGAATTTGTTGGGCGACTTGTGGTTTGCCAATGCCAATGCTGCACAAGCAGAGCCTGCTTGGCACCAAGTGCTGGCGTTGCCCGGCACGCACCTGCACTTGTATGGCAAACGCGAAGCCCGCAAGGGGCGCAAGATGGGCCACCTCAACATCACCGCTGCCACGCCGCAAGCTGCGCATGCGGTGGCTTTGCAAGCCGCCGCCATCTTGGGCATTGCGCCGTTTTAACGGCGATAGCAACACGGCTCACATGATTCTTGACGGCCAGTCCCCCCAAGCCATCACGGCCGCTGCACAAGCTTTGCAGCGGGGGGCGTTGCTGCGTTTGCCGACCGAAACCGTGTATGGCTTGGCAGCGGATGCGGGCAACGATGCAGCGGTTGCCAAAATTTTTGCAGCCAAAGGCCGACCCGCCGACCATCCCCTCATCGTGCATGTGGCCAGTGCGCAGGGCGTGTCGCGCTTTGCCAGCCATGTGCCGGCATTTGCACAAAAACTCATCGACGCGTTTTGGCCTGGTCCATTGACCCTCATCTTGCCGCGTCGCCCGGAGGTGGCCGCTGTGGCCGCCGGCGGTCAAAACTCGGTGGGCGTGCGTTGTCCTTCGCATCCCACCGCGCATGCCGTGCTGCAAAGCGCGCAGGCCTTGGGGGTGTTCGGCGTGGCAGCGCCCAGCGCCAACCAATTTGGCCGTGTCAGTCCCACCACGGCGGCGCATGTGGCGGGGGAATTTGACGACAGCTTGCTCATCCTCGATGGTGGCGCTTGCGAGGTTGGCATCGAGTCCACCATCGTTGATTGCACCCGCGCGGCCCCCGTGTTGCTGCGCCCTGGCGTGCTGACGCCACAGCAATTGAGCGAGGCGTGTGGCCTCACGGTGATCACGCCCGTCACGCCCGACACCGATGCGCCGCGTGCATCGGGCACCTTGGCTTCGCATTACGCGCCCACTGCGCAAGTGCGTTTGATGCGCCTGGCGGAGATGCGCCAAGGCTTGGGCGTTGTCTCAGGTGCCTTGGCGGTGTGGTCGCATGCGCCTTTGGCTGTGCCTGTCCCTGCGGGCGTGCAGCTGATTTGGCAGGCCATGCCCAACGACCCCGACCTTTGCGCCCATGGCCTCTTCGCCCAGTTGCGCGACTTTGACGCCCAAGGGGTGGCGCAAATTTGGGTCGAAATGCCACCGCCCACCCCCGCCTGGGATGGGGTGCGTGACCGCTTAACCCGTGCTGCCGCGCCAACTCGTTAAACTAACGCGGAACTCAAAAGAGAGACCTTGTGATGAACCCAATGTTTAGCCGAATCCTCCAAGCCCTGTGCACGCTCGCGGCAGTTGCCTTGTTGTCGGGCTGTGGCGGTGCCAGTAGCACGGTCGAGCCGTTTGTGGCCACGCGTGTGATTGCGTTTGGCGATGGGTTTAACTTCGTGGATGCCAATGGCGCTGGCAAGTCGACCGTGCGGACGGGTGAAACAGACATCACGATCGCAGGCCGTGTAGCCGCCCGTTATGGGATTGTGGTGAAAGATGTTGCGACGGGACCTGCGCTTTCAGCGACTGGCGGATTCAGTTACGCCACAGCTTCAGCCAAAGTCAGCGATGTTGCAACGCAGATCAACACATTCCTGACCAGCGCAGGTGGCGTTGTGGCGAAGAAAGACTTGATCGTCATTGCCGCCGGCAACTGGGACATTAAAGATGCCATCGCCAGCGGTACGCCTACGGCCGATATCGACACGGCGACCACGAATTTGGTGACGGCCATTCAGCGCTTGACCAATGCAGGCGCAGAACATGTGGTGGTCATGCCGCCCATCAACATGGCGCGTACCCCTTGGGCCACGACCTACATTGGCGCCCATGCAGGGGTAACGCGTGCGGCCATTCAAGACCTCAGCAATTCAGCTGCAACCTCATTCAATTTCAAACTCTTGGCGAAGTTGCAAGCGGCTTACACCCAAGACCGCAACCCTGTGGTCCTGTTGGATCGCACCACCGACTTCAATTCATTTGCGGGTTCGGTGGATGCCAGCGGTACGGCCGTCGTGAACTACAGCGGTGTCAGTTTGACCAATTTGTCGACCGCCGTGTGTACCACAGCAAGTCCTGCCGCGGGTTGTACGACCGCCGTAGGTGCCGGCGGGTTGATTAACTCAACCGACTACCTCACTTCAGTGTTCGCCGACGAAATCAACTTGACCCCTGTGATGAATCGTTTCTTGGCAGACCGCATCATCTACTCGTTGGTGTCTTTTGGTTGGGCGCCTTAAGCCCTAAGCTTCAAGTCTCACGCCCAAAGCGCAGGCGCATCACCAAAATACTCGCGGCCAAGGCGAGGGTGATGATGTTGGCAATCACCACGGGCCAGGCTTCCATCAGCAAGCCGTAAACCAACCACAGCGCAATGCCCAGCGTGAACGCGCTGTACATGCCTAAGGAAATACCCCGCACATCGCGGGTCTTGAAGGTCAACCATGCCTGCGGCACAAAGCTGGCCGTGGTGAGGGTGGCGGCGGCATAACCAATCAGTTCGGTGGTATTCATTAGGGCTGGCTCCCTGCCCAATCAATCAGCGCATCCAGCGCGGGACGGGCGGCGTTGGCATTGGGGTGATGCAAGATGCCCACCACCACCCAGCGCTTGCCACTGGCGCTGTCTACAAAACCTGCCACGCCCGCCACATCCCGCAAGCTGCCCGTTTTCAAATGCGCGCTGGCCTGTGCTTTGCTGCGTTTCATGGTGCCGTCGAGGCCCGTGACGGGCAGTGAGCTCATCAACTCGGACATGGTGGGCGACGTCCACACCACTTGCAGCAGCCTTGCAAGGGCTTGGGCACTGATGCGTTCCTCACGGCTAAGACCCGAGCCGTTGTCAAAGGTGGGCACCTCACCGCCAACGCGCTCGCGCCACCAGCGTTGCATCACCTCGCGGGAGGCGTCAAAACTGCCGACGCCGCGTTGTTGCTGACTGAGGGTGAGAAATAGCTGCTGCGCCATCACGTTGTTACTGTGTTTGTTGATGTCGCGGATGGTCTCGGCCAGGCTGGCCGACTCCACGCTGAAGACAGGCGCCAAGTTGGCAGGCACGGCCCCCTCACGCACCTGGCCGCTGAGTTGACCCCCCAATTGCTGCCACATGCCCGCGATAGCGCGTGGGGCAAATTGCTGGGGTGCGGCATAGGCGATGGGCCACATTTTTTCGCCGCACACCGCAGGGTAAGTGCCGGCGAAACGGATGCGCGTGGGGTCGCTCCAATCGGCACGCAGACCACTGCGGTAGTCGCTGCAGTCGCTCGTGCTCAGCGGCACGGTAGTGGGCAATTGCACGCCGGCCAGCGGGGGCTCGATTTGCACGCGTGCCACATTGGCCACACGGTCAGGCCCCAACTGAATGAGCAGAGATTTGAAGTTAATCAGCAGCGCATCAGGGGCCGCGTTGTAGGGACGTAGGTGCTCGCCATCAAAACTGGCGGCGTCACGAGGTGGCACGTCCAATGCGCTGCGGTCGAGCACGAGGTCGCCTTGAATTTTTTGAATTCCCAAGCCCTGAATGCGGCGCATCAACAACCACAAGCGTTCCACCCCCAAGCGTGGATCACCGCTGCCTTTGATGTACACATTGCCTTGCAGCACGCCGTCGCGCACGGGGCCGTCTACATACACCGGCGTGCGCCACACAAAGGCGGGGCCAAGCAGGTCGAGTGCCGCGGTGGTGGTGGCCAGCTTCATCAGCGAGGCGGGGTTCACACGCACTTGGGCTTGGTGACTCAGGCGTGGAGTGCTGTGGGTGTGAGCCTCCACCACCATCACGTGGAAGTTTTCGGTGGGCACTTTGGCGCGTTGCAAGGCGGCTTGTACTTCGGCGGGAAGTTGGCCAATGTCACCCTCGGTGTGCTTGGGTGGCGCCGTGCGTGTGGCTTTCGAACTGGGGGCGGCGTGCACGTGCAAGGCTGAGGCGCCCACCAGGGCCAACGCGAGCACACAGACCAAACGCCAGCGCACAAGGCCTGCTCGTGCGTGGCTGATGTGTGTGGTCAACGGGTGCAAAGAGGGCGAGTGCGAGCAAGTCATGGGCAAATTATCACGGCTGGGATAATGCCTGGATGCACAACAATCAGTGGCTGGCTTTAGAGACCAGCACCGACACCCTGTCGCTCGCGGTGGCCCGCGGCACGCAGACCTGGACGCACACCAGCGCAGGTGGCGCGCTGACGTCTACGCACATGATTCCGCAAACCTTGGCGCTCTTGAAAGAGGCCGATTTGGCATTGACCGATTTGCAAGCCGTGGTGTTTGGCCGTGGGCCCGGCGCGTTTACCGGGTTGCGCACCGCATGTGCCGTGGCGCAAGGTTTGGCCTACGGCGCCAATTTGCCCGTGTTGCCCTTGGATACTTTGTTGGCGGTGGCAGAAGAAGCGCGTGTCGCCCATGCGGCCACCGATGTTGGCCCTGTGACGCGCGTGCTGGCAGTGATGGATGCACGCATGGCGCAGGTTTACGTGGCCGCTTATGAATTCACGCCGAACCCTGTCGACGTTGACGTGCGCAACCCGATGCCAGGCACATGGCGTTGCGTGCAAACCCCCGAACTGCAAAGTCCTGAAGCCCTGTTTTGGCCGACCGATTGGACGCCAGAGAGTTTTATTGCGGCTGGCAACGCATGGCCTGTGTACGCAGGCCAGTGGCCCGATGCCCTGACGGCGGCTCGTGTGATGGCCTTGCCCACAGCCGCAGCGCTGGTGCGCTTGGCGCCTACTGCGTGGGCCGCGGGTTGGGCCGTGCCGCCCGAAGAAGCGCTGCCGCTGTACATCCGTGACAAAGTGGCACAAACCACCGAAGAGCGCATGCACATCAAAGCACAGCAAGCAGAGGGCAGTCCATGAACGCGGTGTTGAAACCCGAAGTGCGTCTTGAAGCGCTGACCCCAGCACTGTTCGACGAGGTACTGCGCATCGAAAACAGCGCCTATGCCCATCCTTGGACGCGCGGAAATTTTGCAGACTCACTGATGTCGGGCTACCAGTTGTTGGCGCTGATGGGCGACAACACATTGATTGGTTACTTCGTGGCCATGGAGGGCGTGGACGAAGTGCACTTGCTCAACATCACCGTGGCCCCCGCCTTTCAAGGACAGGGCTATGGGGTGTTGATGCTTGACGCCTTAGCCGTGTGGGCGCGCAGCCGACAGGCCCACTGGTTGTGGTTGGAGGTGCGCGTGAGCAACGCCCGTGCGATGCAGGTGTATGCGCGCTATGGTTTTCGCTCGGTGGGTGAACGCAAAAACTATTACCCCGCCGCGCACGGTCAACGTGAGCATGCCGTGGTCATGTCATTGAAGCTGTAAGCTAGACACCCCATGACAGACACCTTGCTCCTCGACAAACGTCAACGCGCCATGCTCGCTGAGATGGGGGTGCGCGTGTGGTCGCCTGAGTCTGAGGCGGCGGTCATGGACGCACCTGCGCTGGCGCCAGCGCCGCCCCAGGGCTTGACGCCGGCCAGCGCCCTCGCGACGCAAGCCCTGGTTCAAGTCGCAGGCGATGCACAAGCAACGCGTCACGCGCCTATGACTCCCGTGGCCCCTGTTGAACTCGCACCGCCTCTCCTCATCCAACGGCCTGCAGGCATTGACCAAATGGATTGGCCCGCACTGCAGCGCACCGTGTCAACGTGTCAAGCCTGTGCCTTGTGTGGCACCCGTCAAAACACCGTCTTCGGTGTCGGCGCGCCGGCTGACGAGGCGCAGGTGCCGCAAGTGGATTGGCTCATCGTGGGTGAAACCCCAGGCGAAGAAGAGGACCGCCAAGGCGAACCTTTTGTCGGTCAAGCGGGGCTGCTGCTCGACAACATGTTGGGCGCGATGCAGCTGTCACGCACGGGCGCGAAATCGCCACAGGGCGGCGGTGTTTACATCACCAACGTTCTCAAATGCAGGCCGCCCGGTAACCGTCACCCCAAGCCCGAAGAGGTGGCGCAGTGCGTGTCTTATCTCGAACGACAAGTGGCCTTGCTTCAGCCCAAGATGATCTTGGCCATGGGTCGCTTTGCGGTGCAAGCTTTGTTGCGCGACAGCGTGCCTGAGTTAGAAGGCACGCCTTACGGCAAGTTGCGTGGCCGTGTGCACCGCTACCAAAACGTGCCGGTGGTGGTGACTTATCACCCCGCCTATGTGTTGCGCAATTTGCCCGAGAAGGCCAAGGTGTGGGCGGATCTTTGTTTGGCCATGGCGCACATCCAAGGCGCCTGAGCCAAGCCTTCTAAAATCAGTGCATGACTTTTCTTGACATGCTCAGCGCCGCCGAGCGCCAAAACGCTTCCATGCTGTGCGTGGGCCTCGACCCCGAACCCACCAAGTTCCCCGACCACATCAAGGGCGACGCCAACAAAATTTATGACTTCTGCGCCGCCATCGTCGACGCGACCGCCGATTTGGTGAACAGCTTCAAGCCCCAAATCGCTTACTTTGCGGCTCATCGTGCTGAAGGTCAGTTAGAACGTTTGATGGAGCACATGCGTCGCGTGGCGCCCCACGTGCCCATCATCTTGGATGCGAAACGGGGCGACATTGGCAGCACGGCCGAGCAATACGCCATCGAAGCGTTTGAACGCTATGGGGCAGACGCCGTCACCCTCTCGCCGTTCATGGGCTGGGACTCGGTCGCACCCTATTTGAAGTACCACGACAAAGGGGCCTTCTTGTTGTGTCGCACATCGAACCCAGGCGGTGATGATTTGCAAAACCAACGCCTGGCCTCTGTCGAAGGCCAACCGCTGATGTACGAGCACATCGCGAAATTGGCCCAAGGCCCATGGAACCTGAACGGCCAATTGGGTTTGGTGGTGGGCGCCACGTATCCGAAAGAAATTGAACGCGTGCGCGAACTCGCCCCCACCTTGCCTTTGCTTATTCCGGGTGTGGGCGCTCAAGGCGGCGACGCCGTGGCCACGGTGAAGGCGGGCTTGCGTGTCGACCAAGGGGTGACCACGGGCCCGATCATCGTCAACTCTTCGCGCGCGATTTTGTATGCCTCTTCGGGCGCGGATTTCGCCGACCACGCCCGCGCTGTGGCTCTGCAAACCCGTGAGGTGTTGCGCGCCGCCGCGCACTGAGCGCCGCCTTCGGTGCCCGTTCCGCATGGAATCACGTGCGGGACTCTGCCTTGCTCACAAGGCTTTTCTTTTCTACTAGTATGCCTATCGTGATCTGATGATTTTTCAGAAAGGGTAGGCATGCTGGAACAGCCAAATGCGCAAGTGATGATTGCTGGCGCAGGCCCCGTGGGCTTGTTGACCGCCTTGGTGCTGGCACAGCGCGGCGTGTCATGTGTGGTGCTCGAAACTGAGAGCGGGCTGACCCATGATCTGCGGGCGGGCACCTTTCATCCGCCTACCCTAGAAATGCTCAACCAAGTGGGGGTGGCCGAGGCCATGCTGGCGCTGGGGATTCGCGTGCCGCGTTGGCAATCGTGCGATCTCGATCACGGGTTGGTGGCAGAGTGGGATCTGGGTTTGCTCAAGGACGACACACCTTACCCCTTTCGCTTGCATTTAGAACAGCACCGTTTGACGCCGATCTTGATGGACAAGCTTCAAGCGTTGGGGCATGTGCAAGTCTTGTTCAACCATCGCTTGGAGTCACTCACCCAAAACGCTGACGATGTGACCGTGCGTGTCATGACACCCCAAGGTCCAGCCATTTGGCGCATGCCCTGGTTGGTGGCGGCAGATGGCGGGCGCAGCCAAGTGCGCAAGTCGGCCGACATCGAGTTCGCTGGCTACACCTGGCCTGAACGGTACAGCGTCATCAGCACCACCTATGACTTTAGCCAACTCGGTTACACCGAGAACGCCTACATCAGCGACCCCGAGCAATGGGTTGCTGTGTTCAAAATGCCGGATGTGGGCCCGCCCGGTTTGTGGCGCATGACGCTGCCCGTGGCGCAAGAGGTTTCGGACGACGTGGCCCTCGCGGGTCCTTATGCGCAGCATGCGATCCGTCGCCTCACCCGCGCCTCTGCCGATGTGACCTACCCCTTGGTGCATCAAAGTATTTACAACGTGCACCAACGCGTGGCGGTGCAGATGCGCAAGCACCGTGTGTTGCTGGCAGGTGATGCGGCCCACGTCAACAACCCGCTGGGCGGTTTTGGATTGAACAGTGGCATCCACGACGCCATGAGCTTGGGCGCGATGTTGGCGCAAGTGGTAAGCGGTGAGGCAGATGACAGTTTGCTAGACCGCTACCACCGACAGCGCCACACGGTGAACATGGAATACGTGCAACAACTTTCGGTGAAAAACAAAAAGAACTTGGAAGAAAAAGACCCCGAACTGCGGGCACAACGCATTCGTGAGTTGCAAGAGACTTGTGCCGATCCGGTGAAGGCCCGTGCGTTTTTGTTGAACTCCTCCATGGTCAACAGCATTGCACGTGCCAATGCGATTCATTAACTGCGACAGAAAGGACGACAAATGCGACGTTTTCAATGGGTGAATGCTGTGTTGGCGCTGGTGGGGTGCGCGTGCTTTTTGTCTGCCCAGGCCCAGCCGGCTTGGCCACAAAAACCCATCCGTATCGTGGTGCCTTTTGCGCCCGGTGGCAACACCGACTCCATCGCACGCGTCATCGCCGAACGCTTCACGCAGAGCCTGGGGCAACCGGTGGTGGTGGACAACAAGGTGGG
>JACCDL010645469.1_pt1 | contig 11472 bp, 9 predicted proteins | sample 7441931 | NCBI WGS metagenome assembly JACCDL01 (sample SAMN15323437, study PRJNA562643) | freshwater metagenome | isolation source: river surface water | place: USA:Blue River Watershed | collected 2017-08-16 | reverse complement strand
CGGGGCTGATGGTGAGCAAGTCGCAACCTGCCAAAGCCACAATCTGGCCGACGTTGCGGAAGCTGGCGCCCATCACCTCAGTGGCAATGCCATTCTTCTTATAGTAGTTGTAGATGGTACGCACAGACTTCACGCCAGGATCGTTGGCGCCAGCACTTGCCGCTTCGTCCCAAGCTGCGCCCGCTGTCTTTTTGTACCAGTCATAAATGCGGCCCACAAAGGGCGAGATCAGTTGCACTTTGGCTTGACCACAGGCCACAGCTTGCGCAAACGAGAACAACAAAGTGAGATTGGTGTGAATGCCTTCACGCTCCAACTCGGCGGCCGCTTGAATGCCCTCCCAAGTGGCGGCAATTTTAATCAACACGCGATCACGCGTAATGCCCTGCGCCCCATACAGGCTCATCAATCGGCGCGCACGCGCCAAGGTACCGGCTGTGTCAAAGCTCAATCGTGCATCCACTTCGGTCGACACGCGGCCAGGAATGGTCTTCAAAATTTCACATCCAAAGCGCACCAACAAGTGGTCCATCACCACATCAAGCGGCTGCCCCTTGTGGGCTGCAACAGACTCCGTCAGCAAAGGCGCATATTCTGGTTTTTGCACCGCCTTCAAGATCAAGGAAGGGTTGGTGGTCGCATCTTGCGGCTGGAACTGGGCCAGCTGTTTGAAATCACCGGTGTCAGCCACTACGGTGGTATGAGATTTGAGTGCGTCGAGTTGGTTCATATCAAAAAATTTAAAACAAGGCTTGAATTATCGATGAAACAAAGTTACATTACAAACTCATTTTTATGTAACAAATAAACATGTCTTTCGATTTAGTCTTTTTTGGCGGCACTGGCGACCTGGTTTGGCGCAAATTAATGCCCGCCCTTTTTCAAGCATTTCGCCACGGCACCCTGCCCGAAGGCGGCCGCATCATTGGCGTCGCACGCGATGCCTTGAGCGATGAACAGTATCGCACCCTCATTCAGTCACGTTTTGAGCAAGTCGAGGGCGCCAAGCGCCCCAACGACGAAGAATTTGCCCGTTTCAAAGCCATGCTCCATTACGAGCGTGTGGACTTGTCCAATCCAGCCGATTACGCCAAATTGGCCGGCCGTCTGGCCGAGCGTCAAACCGACCATGTGGTGATGTACCTCGCCACAGCCCCCAGCTTGTTCAATACCGTTTGCGAGCAACTGGCCGCAGCCCAACTCAACACGCCCAAAACGCGCATTGTTTTAGAAAAACCCTTGGGCCACGACCTCAAATCCAACCGCGCCATCAACAAAAGCGTGCGCCAGGTCTTTGAAGAGCACCAAATCTTCCGCATCGATCATTACCTGGGCAAACCATCAGTTCAAAACCTGTTTGCCATGCGTTTTGGCAATGCCTTGTTTGAGCCCTTGTGGCGCCGCGAGCACATTGCCAACATTCAAATCACCATTGCCGAAGAACTGGGCGTTGAAAAACGCGGCGCGTTCTATGAAAACACCGGTGCACTGCGCGACATGGTGCAAAACCATGCGCTGCAATTGTTGTGCGCCATTGCCATGGAGCCCCCCATCAATGCGCACGCCGATGCCATTCGCGATGAAAAGCTCAAAGTCTTGCGCGCCCTCAAACCCTGGACGGCTGAAACACTGGGTCAACACGTGGTGCGTGGTCAATACAGCGCTGGCAATGTGCACGGTCAAGCAGTTCCGGGCTACACCGAAGAATCGGGCGTGAACCCCAACAGCAGCACCGAAACTTTTGTGGCACTGCGCACCGAAATTGCCAACTGGCGTTGGGCTGGCGTGCCTTTTTACATTCGCACTGGCAAACGCTTGGCTTCTCGCGAAGCCTACATTGAGATCAATTTCAGACCGACGCCGCATGCCATTTTTCAAGCCCCATCGGGTGGCGTGAACAAGCTCATCATTCACCTGCAACCCAAAGACGGTTTGGAATTGCACTTGTTCGCTGAAGGCCAACACAAACGCATCAAGTCCGGTCACACAACGTCAGGGGCACTCAGCCCTGTGCATTTGGACTTGGACTTTGACAAACGTTTTGGCAGCGAACGCGTGGGTGCCTACGAGCGTTTGTTGCTGGATGTGCTCGATGGGCGATTGAATTTGTTTGTGCGCAGCGACGAGCAAGAAGAAGCTTGGCGCTGGGTTGAACCTATTTTGCAACACTGGGCTGCGGACACCCAAGGCCCCCGTCCTTATGCAGCAGGCACTTGGGGCCCCAGCGCTTCAAGTGCCATGATTGCGCGGGACGGCTTTTGCTGGTCGGAAGAAACTTAAACCATGTTAGACCGAATCAAAGCCTCACTGCCCTCCCTCGCCCCTGCCGAGCAACGCGTTGGCAAATTGGTTTTGCAAGATCCCCGTGCGTTCGCCAATTTGCCCGTCACGGAATTGGCCGATCGTGCGCACGTCAGTAAACCCACCGTGGTTCGATTTTGCAGAAGTGTGGGCTACGACGGTCTGTCGGATTTCAAATTGAAGCTGGCAGGCAGTGTCAGCGAAGGCGTGCCGTTCATCCACCGCAGCGTGGACGCAGACGACAAAACCAGTGACGTGGCGGTGAAGGTCATCGACAACACGGTGGCGGCATTTTTGAAGTACCGCAACGATGCGTCGTCTTTTGCCCTCGACCAAGCCGCACAAGCCTTGGCCGAAACACATGCCACCGGTAAGCGCATTGAGTTTTATGGAGTCGGTAATTCTGGCATCGTGGCACAAGATGCACAGCACAAATTCTTTCGCTTGGGCATGAACACCATCGCCTACAGCGACGGTCATATGCAAGTGATGAGCGCCTCGATGTTGGGCAAAGGCGATTGCGTGGTGGTGATCTCCAACTCAGGCCGTACGCGCGATTTGATGGACGCCTGCGACATTGCACGCAAGCGCGGCGCCACCACCATTGTGATCACGGCCAGTGGCTCACCCTTGGCCACTGCAGGTCACATTCACCTCACCGCCGATCACCCAGAAAGTTACGACCGCTACAGCCCCATGGTCTCTCGGTTGTTGCACTTGTTGATCATTGACATTTTGGCCACCACCGTGGCGCTGCGCATTGGCGAGTCATTGCAGCCCGCCCTGCGCGAGATGAAACACAATTTGCGCAGCAAGCGCTACACCTGACACTTTAGGTGTGTTTGTAAAACTTGCCATCTTTCATGATGGCTTGAATGTGATCGCCTTGGCCCAACAAGCAAGACATGTCGTTCAAAGGATTGCCATCGACCAGCAACAAGTCGGCAATGGCCCCAGCTTTCACCACACCCAATTGGCCTGTCATATTGATCAGTTCTGCGGCATTGAGCGTGGCCTGTTGCAACGCGGCGCCGTTGCCCAAAATATCAGCGCGAATTCGCAATTCTTCCGATTGATGGCGATGTGACTCGCCCAACAAATCGGTGCCCAAAGCCATCTTGACGCCGGCTTTGGCCAAGATCTCCAAAGCCTTTTGACCTTGACTTCGCACGGTTTCAATTTTGGCCACCGACACCGCAGGCAAGCCCAGGCTGGCCCCTTCATTGGCCAAAGCCTCGTAAGTAATCAGGGTCGGCACCATGTAGGCTTGCTGGTCGGCCATGAACTGCGCGGTTGACACGTCGATCAAGTTGCCGTGCTCAATGCTGCGCACACCATAGTCCACGGCGCGGTGAATGGCTTTGGGCGTGTAGGCATGGGCCATGACATACGTACCGGCATGCTCGGCCTCGTCCACAATGGCGCGAATTTCAGCTTCGGAATAGCCCAGGTAATGAATGGGGTCGTTGGGTGAAGCCACACCACCAGAGGCCATGATCTTGATCTGGTTGGCACCCTTCATGATTTCTTCGCGCACAGCCAATCGCACGTTGTCCACACCATCCACCACGCGCGCCAATGCGCCCACACGACTGGAGCAACCACAAGGCTCGATCACATCACTGCGCGGACGGCCATCGCCATGGCCACCGGTTTGCGACAATGCGCGCCCCGCGGCAAAGATACGCGGACCTTCCACCATGTCAGTGCGTGTGGCCTCCGCCAAATTCCAATCACCACCGCCCGCATCACGCACGGTGGTAAAGCCGCGCATCAGCATGCCCTTCATGATGGGCAAGGCGCGCAAAGTGGCAAACACATTGGGCTGGTTGGCGGTGATATTGAGGTTCAGGTGCGCCGCAATCACGTGCACGTGGCAATCAATCAAACCAGGCATCAAGGTTTTGCCTTGCGCCTTCACCACTTTGGTGCTGTCGGCAATGAACACATCGGGCTGATGCAGCACCACGGATTTGATCAGCCCGTTTTCGACCCAAACGTCTTGATTGGACTTCAAGGTCAAAGACTCGACATCCAAGACGTTGGCGGATTGAAACAAGATGGCGCTCATAGGACATTCACCCAGACATTTAAAAACCACATTAAAACTCAGAATGCCTGAGTTTGTCGCCCTCGGCATTAACCCTGATGGTCCTTGCGAAATGTCCCTAGCGTCCCCTAGAATGAACTGGTCATTTAACTTAGACAGGATTTAGCATGTACCAACGCTTCCTCAAAACCTCACGCCTGCTGACGCTGGCGATAGGCATGTCGGCAGCCCTGCTTGGCGCTACCAGCGCACAGGCCGTCGAATTCAAATGGGCCGCTCAAAACGACATCTTGACGCTCGACCCCCATTCACAAAATCACGCCACCACTAACAACATCGTGGGTCATACCTACGAAGGTTTGGTGCGCTACGACAAGAACTACAAAGTAGAGCCCTCATTGGCCACCAGCTGGTCCAACATCAACCCCACCACCGTGCGTTTCAATTTGCGCAAGAACGTCAAGTTCAACGACGGTTCTGCCTTCACGGCAGACGATGTGGTGTTTTCCTTTGATCGCATTCGCCAACCTCAAGGCACCATGCAGATTTATGTGGCGGGTGTGAAAGAAATGAAAAAGGTTGACGACCACACAGTGGACGTGATCTTGGACAAACCCAACCCCACACTGTTCAACAACTTCACCACTTTCTACATCATGAGCAAATCATGGTCGGTGAAAAACAAGTCTGAAAAAATTCAAGACTACAAAGCCAAAGAAATTACGTTCGCCTCCACCAACACCAACGGCACTGGCCCCTACATCATCAAAGAGTGGGCGCCCGACCAACGTGTGGTTTTGACGGCCAACAAATCTTGGTGGGACAAGTTGCAAGGCAACGTGACCGACATCATCTACACCCCCATCAAGTCAGACCCCACACGCATTGCTGCATTGTTGGCGGGTAACGTCGATGCCGTCACCGACCTGCCCACACAAGACGTTGCACGCCTGCGCAACACACCTACCTTGTCTGTGCTCGATGGTCCTGAAGTTCGTACCATCTTCTTCGGCTTTGATTTGGGCAGCGACGAGTTGAAATACGCGCCCAAAGGCAAAAACTTCTTCAAAGATGTTCGCGTTCGCAAAGCCTTGAGCATGGCCATTGACCGGACCGCCATTCAGCGCAGCATCATGCGCGGTATGTCTGTTCCAGCCAGCCTCATCATTGCCCCTGGCGTGAACGGTTACAACGCCGACATGGACAAAACAGGTCCTGCCGACGTAGAAGGTGCTAAGAAATTGTTGGCCGATGCGGGTTACCCCAACGGTCTGGAGTTCACACTTGACTGCCCTAACAACCGCTACGTTAACGACGAAGAAGTTTGCCAAGCTGTGGTCAACATGTGGGCCAAGATTGGTGTGAAAGCCAAGCTGAACGCCATCAACTTTGGTCCTTTCATTTCCAAGATCCAAAACTTCGACACCAGCGCTTACTTGCTGGGTTGGGGCGTGGCCACCTATGACGCACAGTACTCTTTGCAATCATTGGTCATGACCCGTACTTCAGGTCCTGATGGCAGTTTCAACTTCTCCAAAGTGAGCAACACACGCGTTGACGCCTTGATTGAAGCCATGAAAACAGAACTCGACAAGTCCAAGCGCGATGCCATGATCAAGGAAGCCTTGACCATCACGCGCGACGAAGTGTTGTACATCCCCTTGCACCACCAGATGCGCCCATGGGCCATGAAGAAAAACGTCACCATGACGCACAATTCAAATGATGCGCCCAAAATGTATTACGTGACTGTCAACTGACCTTCAGTTTCTTCCATGAAAAAGACGTTCCTCGGAACGTCTTTTTTTATGCCTGCTGAAGTCGCGAAGAAGCGACCGAATGGGCTTCAGTGTCGCCCTTCTTCCACCGCATGGCACGCAATCTTGATACCCTTGATGTTTTTCAAAACAGGGCGCTCCGTTCTGCAGCGCTCATTGGCCAAGGGGCAACGGGGGTTGAAGCTGCAGCCGGGTGGTGGGTTGAGCGGATTGGGCACCTCGCCTTGCACGGGGGTCCGCGCACGGCCAGTGTCTTTCATCTTGGGAATGGCATCGAGCAACATGCGCGTGTAGGGATGTTGCGGGTTGCTGAACAAGCTGTGCTTATCGGCCAATTCCACCAACTGCCCCAAATACATCACGCCCACGTTGTCGCTCACATGGCGCACCACCGCCAAGTTATGCGAGATGAACAAATAGGTCAGGCCCCGTTCGCGCTGCAAATCTTTCATGATGTTGAGCACTTGCGCCTGCACACTCACATCCAACGCAGAGGTGGGTTCATCGCACACCAAAAACTCTGGCGCTGTGGCCAATGCGCGCGCAATCGAAATGCGCTGACGTTGACCGCCAGAGAATTGATGGGGGTACTTCACCATGTCGAGGGCAGACAAGCCTACTGACTGCAACAACTCTGCCACACGGGCTTTCAGTTCTTGCTCATCGTGAATCAGACCGTGTTCTTTGAGAGGCTCACCAATGATGTCTTCCACTTTCCAGCGCGGGTTCAAACTGGCATAAGGGTCTTGGAAAATCATCTGAATGCGTTTGCGCATGGCTTTGGCGTTGTCGGATTTGAACGCTGCATGGGCGTCCTCTCCGTCAAAGGTGAGGCCACCGCGGGTTGGCTCATACAAACCCACCAACAAGCGCGCCACCGTGCTTTTGCCGCAACCGGACTCACCCACCAAGGCCAGTGTTTTGCCGCGTTCAATTTCAAAGCTCACGCCATCAACCGCCTTCAGTAGTTGGCGAGGCTTGCGTTCAATCACCCGACTGAGCCAAGGCACAGAGACGTCAAAGGTTTTGGCCAAGTCGTGCGCGACCACCAAGGGCTGCTGGTTTGAAGAAGCATTGTGCTGGCTCATCGCACCGCCTCCGCGCTCACTTCGCTTTGCAACCAGCACGCAACATGCGTCTGACCACTGTGGTCGAACTTGTTCACTTGAGTCAACTCAGGCCTTTCTTGTCTGCACCGATCAAAAGCTTGGGGGCAACGAGGGTTGAAGGCACACCCTTGGGGGATGGCATTCAATCGCGGCATGGCGCCATCGATTTGGTTCAAGCGCTCGCGGTCGACTTCCATGTCGGGAATCGATGCCATCAGGCCTGCGGTGTACGGATGCTCTGGGTGATTGATCACCTGATGCACAGGCCCAACTTCCACAATGCGGCCGGCATACATCACCGCCACACGGTCGCAGGTTTCAGCAATGACGCCCATGTCGTGCGTGATCAGCATCACGGCGGCGCCGCGCTGTTTGCAAATGTTTTTAAGCAAGCTGATGATCTGCGCTTGGATGGAAACGTCCAATGCCGTGGTGGGCTCGTCCGCCACAATCAGTTGGGGTTCGGCCGCCAAGGCCAAGGCAATCACCACGCGCTGACGCATGCCGCCCGAAAACTGATGGGGATAGTGGTCAATGCGCTCTGCCGCGGCAGGAATGCCGGTGTCTTGCAACAAAGCGATGGCGCGTTGACGCGCTTCCTGATCAGACACAGGCAAATGCGCCTGAATGGTTTCAGTCAGTTGCTTGCCCACCGAATACAAAGGGTTCAGTGAGGTGAGCGGGTCTTGAAAAATGGCCCCAATTTTGCGACCCCGAATGCTGCGCATTTGGTCGTTGTTCAAATTGTCGATGCGCTGACCTTGAAGCAAGATTTCACCGCCGGCCACACGACCTGGTGGTTCAAGCAAACCAATGATGGACGCGCCCGTGAGGGACTTGCCCGCACCCGACTCGCCCACCACACCCAAGATTTCACCAGGGGCAATTTCAAATGAAATTTCGTCCAGCGCACGCAAGGTGCCATGCCGACTTGGAAACTCCACGACCAAATTTTTAACTTGTAGAAGACTCATGACAACCAGTCAAAGAAATGAGGGCTCAACGCAAACGAGGGTTCAAGGCATCGCGCAGCCAATCGCCCAACAAGTTCACAGACAAGGCAATGAGGACCAAGGTCACGCCTGGGAAAATGGTGATCCACCATTCACCGGAAAACAAAAAGTCATTTCCAATGCGAATCAGTGTGCCCAGCGATGGCGAGGTAGGCGGCACACCGACGCCCAAGAATGACAGAGTCGCTTCGGTGATGATGGCGGTGGCCACTTGAATGGTGGCCAGAACCATCACTGGGCCCAGCACGTTAGGCAGTACATGACGGATCATGATGCGAAGGGGTGCAACCCCAGTAACGCGGGCCGCTTGAACATATTCTTTGTTGCGTTCGACCAAGGTGGTGCCTCGAACGGTGCGCGCATATTGCACCCACCCGGTGAGTGAAATTGAAATGATGAGCACGCCAAAGGCCAATGAGTCATCGGCATCTGGAAACAGTGCACGTCCAACACCCGCAATCAGCAAGGCCACCAAGATGGCCGGGAAGGAGAGCATCACATCGCACAAGCGCATGAGGAAGGCATCCAACCAGCCGCCTCGAAAGCCCGCCAACAGGCCCAAGGTGACACCCACCAACAAGGACACAAAGACGGAAGCAAAACCCACCACCAACGAGATTCGCGTGCCGTACATCAAAGCCGACAAAATGTCGCGGCCTTGGTCATCCGTGCCTAGCAAATACTTGACACTTCCTTCCGCCGACCATGCGGGGGGCAAACGGGCATCCATGAGGTCTAGACTGGCGGCATCGAAGGGGTTGTAAGGCGCAACCCACTTGGCAAACAACGCGCAAAAAATAAAGATGAAGGCAATCAAAGCCGCCGACATGGCTGTTTTGGAATGCTTGAAACTGTAGCCAACATCGCTGTTGAGCCAGCGGGAAATGGGATTGGACATGCCGTCTGAATCTTTCTGAATGAGGGTCTTCGTGGCCAAGTGTTAAACGCCAGACAGTGGCAGCGCATGCTCCACCAAGCTGGCATGCAACGCTGCCCCTAAAGGCAGGATGGCATCGTTGAAATCGTAGCGACTGTTGTGCAAAGGGTGAGGGCCGGGGCCATCGATGGCGCCTTGACCCACGCGCAAATACGCACCCGGCTTGGCCTGCAACATGAACGAAAAATCTTCCGCCCCCATGCTGGGTGGCATGTTGCGCCATACGCGCTCTGCGCCCACCAAGGTGGTGGCCACATCGGCCGCAAAGTTGGCCTCGGGTACCGTGTTGACGGTGGCCGGATAACCGCGTTTGTAGGTGAGTTGTGCCGTGGCACCAAAGCCATGGGCCACCGATTCGCACAAATGGCGCAAGCGGTCCTCAATGGTTTGCTGAACCGCTTCGTTGTAAGTGCGCACGGTGCCCACCAAAGTGGCCTCGCCAGGGATGACGCTGGAGGCCCCCGGGTTGCCTGCTTGCATCGAGCAAATGCTGATGACCGCTTGATCAAACGCAGACAGATTGCGCGCCACAATGCTTTGCGCCGCCGTGATGATGTGCGCCGCGACCAGCACAGGATCCACCGCTTGATGCGGTCTGGCACCATGACCGCCCTTGCCGGTGATGTGAATGCGAATGGTATCGGCTGCGGCTTGCATGGGGCCTGGTGTGACGCCAATGACGCCTAAGGGTGTGTCGGGCGAGTTATGCTGTGCATACACCTGTTCGCAAGGAAAGCGGTCGAACAAACCATCTTCCATCATGGCGCGTGCACCCGCGTAGCCTTCTTCGCCTGGCTGAAAAATCAGCACGGCGGTGCCGTCAAACTGACGTGTCTCGGCCAAGTATCTCGCCGCACCCAATAACATGGCCGTATGGCCATCGTGACCACAGGCATGCATCAAGCCTGAATTTTTGGATTTCCACAAACTGTCGTTGTGCTCGGGCAAGGGCAGCGCATCCATGTCGGCGCGCAAACCAATCATGCGCCCTGGGTTTGCTGCATTTCGACCTTGGCCATGCACCAAGGCCACCACGCCTGTTTTGCCGATGCCTGTGTGAATGGCGTCGACACCAGAAACTTTCAGCGCTTCAACCACACGGCTCGAGGTGTAAATTTCTTCAAAGCCCAACTCGGGGTTGGCATGGAGGTCACGCCGGAACGCTGTGAGCTCGGGGTGGAATTTGGCAATGTGTGCAAAGGCGCGACCTTGGGCCAAGGCATTTTTCAAAGAAGCGCCTTGAAGGGCCGCGTCGGCTGCACTCAGGTCATGTGAACTGTTGCGCAACATGCTCAATGCCCTCCCGCCTTGCCAACGCGCAACCGGGGGTCCACCAAAAAGTACAGCAAGTCCACAATCAAATTGATGACCACAAAAATCAACGCAATCAAACACAGGTACGCCGCCATGACCGGAATGTCGGCAAAGGTCACCGCTTGAATGAACAACAAGCCCATGCCGGGCCACTGAAACACCGTCTCCGTGATGATGGCAAAGGCAATGAGGCCACCCAATTGCAAACCGGTGATGGTCATCACGGGCACCAGGGTGTTTTTAAGTGCATGACCAAAGTGAATAGCCCGGTTGGACAAGCCACGTGCACGCGCAAACTTGATGTAATCGGTGCGCAACACTTCCAACATTTCAGCGCGCACCAAACGCATGATGAGGGTCAACTGAAACACCGTGAGCGTGAGGGCCGGCAAGATGATGTGGTGCCAACCTTTGGCCGTGAGCAAGCCTGTGCTCCACCAACCAATTTTGACGACATCGCCACGGCCAAAACTTGGGAACCAGCCCAGCAAGACCGCGAAAAACAAAATCAACAAAATGCCAATGAGGAAAGTGGGCAATGACACACCCAGCAAAGACAGGGTCATGAGCAGTTGGCTGCCAAAGGTACCGCGGCGCAGGGCGGCATAAACGCCCATGGGAATGCCAATCAACAAGGCCATGCCGGCGGCCAAAACAGCCAACTCCAAGGTGGCTGGAAAGCGATCTGCAATGAGTTGGGACACTTTGGCGCCTTGGCGCAGGCTGATGCCAAATTCGCCCTGTGCGGCATTGAGCAAAAAGTGCCAAAACTGCACCACAAAGGGCTGGTCTAAGCCCAAATCTTTGCGCAGCGCTGTAATTTGGTCAGCGGTGGCGTCTTGGCCCAAAATGAACAACACGGGGTCGCCCACATACTGGAACAACAAAAATGCGATGAACGCCACCGAAACCATGACCATGACTGCCTGGATCAGGCGTTGAATGACAAATGCAAACATTCAATTCCCTT
>JACCDL011036119.1_pt1 | contig 11474 bp, 9 predicted proteins | sample 7441931 | NCBI WGS metagenome assembly JACCDL01 (sample SAMN15323437, study PRJNA562643) | freshwater metagenome | isolation source: river surface water | place: USA:Blue River Watershed | collected 2017-08-16 | reverse complement strand
TCAAGATGCTGAAGTTGTGGATGAGCAAAAGTAATGAGCGAAGATAATTTAACTGCGTCAGAGAAACAACTCTCTGACGCAGTTGATGAAGCATTAAACGAAACCACCACCGAAATTGATGAGGTTGCAACTCTAACCTCAGACCTTCAGCGCCTACAGGCTGAGTATGCAAATTATCGAAAGCGTGTAGACCGCGATCGACAGTTAACATCAGAGCTTGCTTTTGCTGCAGTTTTAGCTGAACTACTTCCAGTGTTAGATGATTTAGAAAGAGCTGGCGAACACGGTGAGTTAACCGGTGGGTTTAAGGCAGTTTCAGATCGCATAAATACAATTGTTGAAAAATTAGGTTTAAGCAAGTTTGCCGATGCACCAGTTCCATTTAATCCAGAGATCCATGAAGCACTCACCCATGAAACTTCATCTGAGGTAACTCAACCTACTGCAACAAAAATTTTGCAACCAGGCTATAAGTTTAAAGAGCGAGTAATTAGAGCTGCTCGGGTTGCAGTAACCGATCCTCAAGTAAGCAACTAATAGCTAAAAACTTATGGCCGCTAAGGATTTATATGAAAAGGATTATTACCAAATTCTTGGCGTTGCCAAAAACGCTGATGCCACAGCGATTAAAAAACAGTATCGAAAATTAGCTAGAGAACTTCACCCAGACAAAACTAAAGGCGATAAAAAATTAGAGGATCGCTTTAAGGCAGTTTCCGAAGCCTATGACATATTAAGTGATGACAAAAAGCGTCGCGAATATGATGAAGCAAGACAAGCGTTTAAATCAGGGCGAGTTCCACCTGGATTTTCACCCGGCGGACAAGGTTTTAACTCTGGAGACTTTGGTGATTTATTTGGACCGGGCGGAGATATCTTCTCAACTTTATTTGGCGGCGGCAGAAGCAAGCACGGATCTGATTTACAAACCGAAGCCTCAATTTCATTCAAAGATTCAATTTACGGTACTGAATTAAATTTAAGACTTTCACCACAAGGCTCTGCACCAACAAATATAACAACAAGAGTGCCGGCTGGAATTAAGGATGGTGCAAAGATAAAAATTAAAGGGCGTGGCGCCCCAGGTGCAGCTGGCCCCGGAGATTTATATGTGATTGTGCATGTAACGCCTCATCCAGTATTTTCTAGAAAAGATGAGAATATTCACCTAACTTTGCCAATTACTTTTGCAGAGGCAACACTGGGTGCTGACATTTCAGTTCCAACTTTAGATGGCGATGAAGTAACAGTTCGCATTGCACCTGGGACACCATCGGGTAGGACGCTAAGAATTAAAGGCAGAGGTATTAAGAAAGGTTCCACCTCAGGTGATTTACTTGTAACTATTGATGTAAGAATTCCACAACGCGTGGATGGGCAAGCAAAGAAAGCTATTGAAGATTTTGCAAAAGCAACTTCAGATTTTAATCCAAGAGCCGAGTTAACTAGTAAGGCTAAATTATGAGTAATGAAAATCAAATCCCTGAAGATGAAGCAGTTTATGTAATCTCTGTCGCTTCTAAATTATCTGGATTACACCCACAAACCCTTAGGCAATACGACAGGTTGGGATTAGTTTCACCGGGTAGAACAATTGGAAAAAATCGCCGTTATTCACTTATTGATATAGTGAAATTACGAAATGTTCAACGATTAGTTGGAGAGGGAATCAACCTTGCTGGTATTGCTCGAATTATTGAGTTGGAAGAAGCGGTAGCAAATATGGCACTTGAGGTTGCTAAGTTACGAACTGAGGTAGATGCATTACTTGAGGCCAATCCACCAAAAGCTCTAGTGAAAAGAGATAATCAAACAATTGTTGTTTATCCAAATAATTAAGCAAAGATAGATAGGCTAAGCGCATGTCAATTAAAGAGAAGTTAAAAGAAGAGATTTTAAAAAAAGCAGTTGTCCATGGAAAAGTAACTTTATCCTCAGGTAAAGAGGCTGATTACTATGTTGATTTACGCAGAGTAACTTTAGATTCCACAGCCGCCCCACTAGTTGGCGAGGTTATGTTGGAGCTAACTAAAGATTTAGATTATGAAGCAGTTGGTGGCCTAACCCTAGGTGCAGATCCAGTTGCAACTGCAATGATGCATGTTGCAGCTAGCAAGGGCCGCAAGTTAGATTCTTTTGTAGTTCGAAAAGCAGAAAAAGCTCATGGCTTACAACGGAGAATTGAAGGCCCCGATGTTAAAGGTAAAAAGGTTTTAGCTGTTGAAGATACCTCTACCACTGGTGGATCGGTATTAACCGCAGTTGAGGCATTAAAAGAGGCTGGCGCTGTAGTTGTTGCAGTTGCAGTAATTGTTGAACGCGGTGCTGCTGGAAAAGTAAAAGAAGCAAAACTTGAGTATCGCGCCGTTTACCAATTAGCAGATTTAGGTTTATAACTAACTTTTTTGTTTTCTTTCTTTATAAATATTATTAAGTAATGGCAAAAGTGTTATTAAAACTATTACTCCTATAATTGGGTAGAGGTATCTGTTAACCGAGCCTTCAATTAAATCCCCTAACAAGTAACCAATTCCAATTGCTATCTGAGTCCAAATAATTGCACCGATTGCATTCCACGTTGAAAACAATTTACGTTCTAACTTAACTACCCCGCAAACTGGATTGATTAAAGTTCTCGCAAATGGAATAAACCGTCCAAAAATTAGCGCCTTACGTGGTCCGTATCTAATCAGCCATCTTTCAGTAGTCTCCACCATTTTCATATTAAAGAATCTGGTGTTTGGTCGCTCAAAAAATTTTCTTCCATATTTCTTGCCAAACCAATACCCAACTTCACCACCAGCAATTGCAGCGACTGGCGCTAACGTAAAAAGAAGTGGAGCAGATAACTTAGCTTCACCTAAAATTTGTGCACCAGAGCCAGAGGCGGCGATTCCAGCTAGAAATACAACTTCACCTCCAGGGAAAACTAAACCAATTAATAACCCAGTTTCCATAAAAATAATGCCAAGCACTCCAATTAATCCAAGAGTGGAGACCACTGAATTCGCATCAATTAAGTTCATCTTGGGGGTCAGGGTATCTGGCTTGACCTGCTAAATTGAGCGTAATTTATCCACGGCATACCTCTTTATTTGTAAAAAAGGTCATAGGTGTGCGTAAACTCGCCCGTCTACAGTTAAGTGCTCAGAGTTGAGCCCGACCCAAGGAGTGTTAATTGAATCTTGTCCAAGTAACTGGAAATAACCTCACATATGTTTATGTAATTCTAGGAATCTCGTTATTAGCTTTAGCTATAGCACTTGCCTTAAGAGCACAGATCTTAGCGCAAGATGAGGGCACAGCTAAGATGAAAGAGATTGCGGCCGCGGTACAAATTGGAGCTGCTGCTTATTTATCAAGACAATTTAGAACACTTTCAGTTTTTGTGGCAATTGTTTTTGTTCTCCTATTTGCTCTACCAGGAGATCTAGAAATCAGAATTGGTAGATCAATATTTTTCTTAGTCGGCGCAGGATTTTCAGCATTAGTAGGTTATAACGGAATGTGGTTAGCGGTAAGGGCAAATGTTCGTGTAGCAGAGGCTGCTCGTAAGAAATCAGCACAGCGCGCTGTTCAAATTGCATTTAGGACTGGTGGCGTAGTTGGCATGACCACCGTTGGCCTTGGGTTATTAGGTGCATCATTAGTGGTAATTATTTATAAAGAAAACGCACCAACTGTTTTAGAGGGTTTTGGTTTTGGTGCTGCAATGCTAGCGATGTTTATGCGAGTAGGCGGCGGTATATTTACCAAAGCTGCTGACGTTGGTGCAGATCTAGTTGGTAAGGTTGAAAAAGGAATTCCAGAGGATGATCCAAGAAATGCTGCAACCATTGCAGACAATGTTGGTGACAATGTTGGTGATTGTGCAGGAATGGCAGCAGATTTATTTGAGTCTTATGCAGTTACCTTAGTAGCAGCACTTATCTTAGGAAAAGCAGGCTTTGGTGATGCAGGTTTGGTTTATCCATTGATAGTGCCAGCGATCGGAATTATCACGGCAATTTTAGGAATTTTCTTAACTAAATTACGCACATCAGATAAAACGGCAATGGATGCTATTAATCGCTCGTTTTTTACTAGCGCAATTATTAGTGCTGTTTTAGTTGGATTTGCAACATTTACATATCTACCTAATTCATTAAAGAATATGACCGGATTAACTGTAGAAGCACAAGATGTAGATATTAATCCTAGAGTTCTAGCATTTGGCGCGGTATTAATTGGAATCGCATTAGCTGCTGCAATACAAATTTTAACCGGGTTCTTTACTGAGGTAGGAAAGCGACCAGTAAATGATGTTGCTGCTTCATCTAAAACAGGTTCAGCAACCGTTATTTTGGCTGGTGTTTCAGTTGGTTTTGAATCAGCTGTTTACTCTGCCCTACTAATTGCATCTGCAGTATTTGGCGCATTTTTGTTAGGCGGTGGATCAATTGTCCTATCACTATTTGCAGTTTCACTTGCTGGTACAGGTCTTCTAACAACAGTTGGTGTAATTGTTGCAATGGATACCTTTGGACCTATCTCTGATAATGCACAAGGTATTGCTGAAATGAGTGGAGATGTAAAGGGTGAAGGTGCAAAGATTCTTACCTCACTTGATGCCGTAGGTAATACAACCAAGGCAATCACTAAAGGAATTGCGATTGCAACAGCAGTGTTAGCAGCAACAGCTTTGTTTGGTGCATTTACCGATGCAATTAAAAACTCAGTACTTGAAAAGGGATTATTAGTTAAGGATCAAGTCCTTGAATTCCAAGGCGTATTAGATGTTGCAGATCCAAGAAACTTAGTCGGATTAATTATTGGCGCTGCAGTTGTCTTTATGTTCTCAGGTCTTGCAATTAATGCTGTATCAAGGGCTGCTGCAGCAGTAGTTGTTGAAGTACGGGCACAGTTTAAGAAGTACCCAGGAATTATGACTGGAAAAGTGAAACCAGATTACGGCCGGGTAGTAGATATTTGCACCCGAGATTCATTACGTGAACTTGCAACGCCAGGATTGCTTGCAGTTATGGCACCAATTGCAGTTGGTTTTGGTTTAGGTGTTGGTGCCCTTGGTGCATATCTTGCAGGGGCAATTGGTACTGGAACTTTAATGGCAGTATTCCTATCAAACTCAGGTGGTGCATGGGATAACGCAAAGAAGATGGTTGAAGATGGAAAATTTGGCGGCAAGGGAAGTGAAGCCCATAAAGCAACTATTGTTGGAGATACTGTTGGTGATCCATTTAAAGACACTGCAGGTCCTGCGATAAATCCGCTTATTAAAGTAATGAATCTAGTTGGCTTACTAATTACGCCAGCAATTGTCGGCTTTACATTGGATGATAATGAGCAAATGAATTTAGTGATTGCACTTATTGCAACCGCGATAATTGTTTATGCACTCATCCGTAACAGAAAACGTGCAACGGCAATCGCTTAACTATTTTCTCTTCCCTAATTAGATAAAGAAGGATTACTTTGGGCACCAAATTAGTTATAGTTGAATCGCCGGCTAAAGCACGCAAAATTGGCTCATTTCTAGGGGATGAGTATGTAGTAGAGGCTTCAGTTGGCCATATTCGAGATTTGCCACAACGAGCAGCGGATATCCCAAAAGAGTATAAGAAAATTGCTTGGGCAAAAGAGGGTGTAAATATTGAAGAGGATTTTGCTCCACTTTATGTCATTAACCCAGATAAGAAAGCCAAAGTCGCTGAGTTAAGAGAGTTGATGAAAGATGCCGACGAATTAATCCTGGCAACAGATGAAGACCGCGAAGGTGAAGCGATTGCATGGCACTTAATTGAGGTATTGCGTCCCAAAATTCCGGTTAGACGGATGGTATTTCATGAGATTACAAAAGAAGCTATTCAAAAAGCTGCTAAAGAAACACGAGATTTAGATTATCGATTAGTAGATGCGCAAGAAACTCGTAGGGTACTGGATCGACTTTATGGTTATCGACTTTCACCTGTACTTTGGAAGAAAGTAATGCCAAGAATATCAGCAGGACGAGTTCAATCAGTAGCAACAAGATTAATTGTTGAACGCGAACGTGAGCGTATGGCATTTATTTCATCGAGTTGGTGGGATTTAAGCGCACAGTGCGAACCAGGTTTCAGCGCTAGGCTCTTATCATTAAATGGTAAACGAGTTGCAGCGACAAATGATTTTGATTCAAATGGTGGAATTAAAGAAAAGTCAGTTGAAAATATTTTATTACTTGATGAGGCTAGTGCTCGTCAATTAGTCCAATCACTTTCTAATCAGGTCTTAGTTGTAAAGTCACTAGAAGAGTCACCAAGAACTGAGAGACCAAAGCCACCTTTTACAACCTCAACCATGCAACAAGATGCCGGTTCTCGACTTGGGTGGGGTGCTCAATTAACAATGAGAATTGCGCAGCGGTTATATGAAAACGGATACATAACTTATATGCGAACCGATTCAGTAACGCTATCTTCAGCAGCTATATCAGCAGCTAGATCTTCTGCTCAGTCTTTATATGGAAAAGAGTCAGTGCCATCTGCGCCAAGAATTTATGAAGGTAAAACCAAAAATGCACAAGAGGCGCATGAAGCAATAAGACCTGCGGGTGATTCATTTAGAACCCCGGGCGAATTAGCACCAGAGTTATCTAGAGATGAATTTGCACTTTATGATTTAATTTGGAAACGCACCATTGCATCACAAATGGCAGATGCAAAGAAGCAACAGATGCGAGTTGATTTTGATGTGAAGACAAAAACAGGTGATGATGCAATATTTAGAGCCAATGGTTCTGTAATTGTATTTCCTGGTTTTTTATCCGCATATGAGGATATTATTGAAGAAAAAGTGGATGTCGAAGAGGTAGATCGCAGGTTGCCAGCCATGAGTGTTGGTGAAAAGATTTCAGTTACTGAATACAACTGTGAAGGTCATGACACTAAACCACCAGCAAGATATACCGAGCCAACCTTAGTTAAAAAGTTAGAGGAATTAGGAATTGGCCGACCTTCAACATTTGCTTCAATTATGCAGACAATTCAAGATCGAGGCTATGTTACAAAACGAGGCAGAGCTTTAGTCCCAACATTTTTAGCTTTCTCAGTTACTGGATTACTAGAGCAACACTTTACAAAATTAATTGACTACGAATTCACTGCTTCTATGGAAGAAGACTTAGACAAAATTGCTAATGGTGAAGAAGAGCGAGTTGCTTGGTTAACTAAGTTCTTTTACGGAAGTGAGAATAATCCAGGTTTAGCAGATCTATCATCAGATCTTGGCGCAATTGACGCGCAAGCTATTAACACCATGAAAATGGGTGAAGATATAGAGATTAGAGTTGGAAGATTTGGTGCTTACATCCAACAAGGTGTTGGCGAAGAGCGAAAATATGCAAATATTCCAGAGGAGATGGCGCCAGATGAATTAACACTTGCTAAGGCAATTGAATTATTAGCAAAGCCATCAGGTGAGCGAAAGTTGGGCATTGATCCTGTAACTGGTTTAGAGTTAATTGCAAAATCTGGTCGATTTGGTGCATATATAACTGAAGTTTTTCCAGAAGAGATTGTAGAAGAGGGCGCAAAAAAGAAGCGAAAGAAAAAAGATGCACCAAAGCCTAAAACTGCTTCTCTGCTTTCTACAATGTCACTTGACACGATCGAACTTGCAGATGCTCTAAAGCTTTTGTCTTTACCAAGAAATTTAGGTGAGTATGAAGGTGAAGTTATAACTGTACAAAATGGTAGGTATGGTCCTTATTTAAAACGTGGAACAGATTCAAGAACATTAACAAGTGAAGATCAGCTATTTTCAATTAATTTCGAAGAAGCACTTGAGATTTATAGACAACCAAAAGTTAGAAGACGTGGCGTTGCAAAACCACCACTAAAAGAGTTGGGTAAAGATCCTCAAACAAGTAGAGATGTAATTGTTAAGGATGGCAGATTTGGTGTTTATGTAACCGATGGCGAAACCAATGCCACTCTGCGCAGAGGAGATGCAGTTGAGCTTCTAACATTAGAAAGAGCACTTGAACTATTAGCTGGCAGGAGAGCATGGGAAATTGAAAATCCAGATGGCTCAAAGAAGAAAGCCAAAAGAGCTAAGAAGAGTGCTCCAACACTTACTGAAAAAACAATTAAAGGAGCAGCTGCTAAGAAAAAGGCAAAAAAGGGCGCAACAGGCGTTGGAAACTTACCTGAGTAGAGTTTTGTCAACAGAAGTACACTTATAACATGTCACTGCCATACCCATCGGCCCCAGCGCAAGCACAATCCCGTAGCGTTTTAGCAATACCTGCATTTAGAAAATTCTGGCAGGCGATGGCTTTTTCCTCATTTGGGGACTGGTTAGGTTTATTAGCATCCACCGCTCTTGCACAACAACTAGCTGGTGGTGATTATGCAAAAGCAAACTTTGCAATCGCCGGAGTATTTATAGTCAGGTTGTTACCAGCAGTTATTTTAGGACCATTTGCTGGTGTAATCGCTGATCGTTTTGATCGTCGTAAATTAATGATTACATGTGACATCTTGAGATTTTCACTTTATCTATCAATTCCAATAGTTGGTAATTACTTCTGGCTTTATACCGCGACAATATTGGTTGAGATGGTAACCCTATTCTGGTCACCAGCAAAAGAAGCCTCAGTTCCTAATCTTGTGCCAAAAAACAAATTAGAAAGTGCAAACCAAGTTTCTCTACTAGCAACTTATGGAACAGCTCCGATTGCTGCCTTAGTTTTTTCTATTCTGGCAGTCTTTTCCGGAGTTGTAAATTCAATTTTAGGAAACACCACACCAGCTAGTGCAGCAGATCTTGCTCTTTATATAAATTCAATAAGTTTTGCATTTTGTGCTTATACAGTTTGGCGTTTAAAAGAAATACCAGCAGGTCCAGCTGCAAATGTTAAGCAATTATCTTTTACAAGATCTTTACTTGATGGTTTTGTATTCATTAAAGGTTCAAAGGTTATTAGAGGCTTAGTTTTTGGAATGCTAGGAGCTTTCTTTGCAGCAGGAGCGGTAATTGGATTAGCTAGAACTTTCGTGGATGAACTACAAGCCGGTGAAGCCGCTTATGGTGTTTTGTTCGGATCAGTATTTTTAGGTCTTGCAACCGGAATCTCCTTTGGGCCAAAGGTTTTTTCACAATTTACCAGAAGAAGATTATTTGGCGCATCCTTAGCAATTTCTGGAATTTTACTAGTAATTCTATCTTTAGTATTGAACTTAGTTTTAGCTATCTTTATAACCATTATTTTAGGTATTTTTTCAGGAGTGGCTTGGGTTTCAGGCTTCACAATGCTTGGCATGGAAGTTGATGATGAGATTAGAGGTAGAACTTTTGCATTTGTGCAATCCCTTATCAGAGTTTCACTTGTTTTAGTACTTGCAATATCACCACTAGTTGCAGCTGCAATTGGTGAGCACACTTATACATTTAGAACTACGACAGTTACTTACAATGGCGCAGCTTTTACAATGTTCTTTGCCGGATTAATTGCCACCACTTTCGGTGTTCTAACCTACTTACATATGCGAGATCGCCCAACAGTTTCACTTTGGAGTGATATTAAATCTGCCCTTAGAGGTGAATTGGGTGCCATGACTGGGCAAATAAGTAACGGAGTATTTATTTCATTTGAGGGTGGCGAAGGATCAGGAAAATCTACTCAAACTAAATTACTTAAAGAATGGCTTGAAAAAAATGGTGAGAAAGTTCTACTTACTAGAGAGCCTGGTGGCACACCACTTGGTGACCAACTTCGTGAAATATTGCTAGATAATAAAACTGGCGCAATTTCTCCAAGGGCTGAAGCACTTATGTATGCTGCCGATAGAGCAAATCATGTGTTTGCAAAGATTAAACCAGCACTTGATAGAGGTGAAGTCGTAATTTCTGACAGATATTTTGATTCATCAATTGCTTACCAAGGTGCAGGTAGAGTTTTATTACCTAGCGAAGTTGCCAGAATTTCTAGATGGGCAACTGAGTCTTTAACTCCAACTTTAACAATCATTATGGATCTGCCAGCAGAAATAGGGCTTTCAAGATTGCAATCAACTGATCGACTTGAGAGCGAACCTTTAGCTTTCCATGAGCGGGTAAGGCAAGAGTATTTAAGTTTGGCAAATACAGATCCAGAACGATTTGCCGTGATTGATGCTTCACTTTCAATAGATCAAATCCATGAGCTAATTGTTGAAAGAGTAGGTGCAATTAAAGGTTTAAAAAAGAATCAAAAAACAACATGAGTGTTTTTAGTTCATTAATTGACCAAGCTGAGGTTATTAAAGCCTTAAAAGATGCAGTTTTAGCATCTAGAAACGATGCTGATAAAACTCAAGGAATGACACATGCCTGGTTATTTACTGGTCCACCAGGGTCGGGTCGATCTAATGCTGCAATCGCATTTGCGGCTGCTTTAGTTTGCAAAGATAGCGGATGCAGTAAATGTAATGACTGTATGTCAACTATCACCGGTTCACATGCAGATGTTGAATTGATTAAAACCGAAGGACTATCCATAAAAATAGATGAGGTCAGAGAATTAATTAGTAGAGCTTCATGGGCACCATCAGTTGCAAACTGGCGAGTTGTTGTAATTGAGGATGCAGATCGATTAACAGATTCAGCAGCTAACGCACTATTAAAAGTTATTGAAGAGCCTGGACTTAGAACAGTCTGGTTACTTTGCGCACCAACCTTAACTGATGTTTTGCCAACAATTAGATCTCGCTGCCGTCATTTAGCACTTAGAACTCCATCAACAAAAGCAATAGCAAATTTATTAATCGAACGAGATGCAATTGACCCCAAGGTCGCAGATTTTGTGGCTAGAGCTTCCGGGGGACATATTGGAAGAGCTAGATATCTTGCTACTGATTTAAACGCAAAACAAAACCGAGAAAGCATATTGAAATTACCATTTATGTTAAAAGATGTTGCATCTGCATTTAAAGCAGCTCAAATTTTGGTTGACGCTGCAAAAAACGAGGCATTATCTGATTCTGAGAAAAAAGATGAAGTTGAAATTACTAAACTAAAAGAAGCATGGGGTGCAACTGGATCTAGATTAGCAGCCGGTGGGTCTAAGGCAATAAAAGAGTTAGAGAAGGAACAGAAGTCAAGAAGTACAAGAATGGTAAGAGATTATCTAGATCGAGCACTTTTAGATCTTTCAACTTTATATCGGGATGTTTTACTAGTTCAATCTGGCTCATCTGATTCTTTGATAAATCAAGACTTAAAAGAGCAAATCAATAAATTAGCGGTGTCTTTTGGCCCAGAGCGGACTCTTAAAAAAATTGAGGCAATTCTAAAAACTCGCGCTAATTTGGCACAAAATGCAGCCCCCTTGCTACTTATTGAAGCATTAATGTGTGAATTACGTTAGAAAAGTGGTAATTAGCACCTAGTTTTGTAAGGCAAAATACTCCCATGCGTTTAGACCATATCTCCTATGTTGCATCCCATGATCAGAT
>JACCDL010674775.1_pt1 | contig 11480 bp, 12 predicted proteins | sample 7441931 | NCBI WGS metagenome assembly JACCDL01 (sample SAMN15323437, study PRJNA562643) | freshwater metagenome | isolation source: river surface water | place: USA:Blue River Watershed | collected 2017-08-16 | reverse complement strand
TCAGCGTCTGCAGCGAGGCCAGCTCGGCTTTTGCCTCGGTCTTGACCGATTCGTCTTCCTCGGCGTTGGCCATTTCGATTAGCACGTCGAGGTCGGCAAGGCGATTTGCGGTTTCCTCGAGCTTTGTGGCCATCGCCTGACGGTGGCTCAGCGCGCTGGTTACCTTCTGGGCCTTTGCCGGATCGTCCCAGAGATCAGGTGCGGCGGCATCTTGCTTCAACTGCTCGATTTCGGTCTTCAGTTTGGCTAGGTCGATGACGTGCGAAATGTCGCTAAAGGTGCTTCGCAGTTCGCGAATTTGCGGGGAAAGATCGAGCTCGGCCATGACCCGTCTAGTTTAGGCTGGAGCAATGAGTTCGCCGGCGCAGAGCACCTTCAAACTGCGCTCCCTGGTTGTGCCGGTGTTCATTCCTTCGGCCCTCTTTTCGACGGGCGAATACGCGCTGGTGCCAATGATTCCGGCGAGCGCCGAACAACTTGGCGCTTCGATTCCGCTTGCCGGCCTAATCGCCGGTTTTGTGATGATCGGCACCGTGATCGCCGACATCCCGGCGGCCCGGGTGGTGAATCGCTTCGGCGAGCGCAACTCCATGCTCTATTCGGCGCTTTTCGCGATGGTTGGCCTCGTCATGGCAGTTGTTTCGCAGAACATCTGGGTTCTGGCTGCTGGTGTCAGCACAGTCGGGTTCTCGGTTGCTGTATTTGCCCTAGCTCGGCACGCGTATATGGCCGAGTTCGTGCCTTTCGAGATGCGCGCACGAGCCATCTCGGTGCTGGGCGGCATGTTCCGTCTCGGCTCTTTCGTCGGCCCGCTGCTCTCGGCCGCTGTGATCGCCCTGTTTGACGTTCACGCGGTGTACTGGCTAGCGGCAGCCTCGATGCTCGCCGCTGTGGCCGTTCTGTTATTCGCCAAGCCTGACACCAGCGTCAAAAACGAGATTCTCGCTACCGGTTCGACTGCCAAGATCCTTTGGCGAGAGCGCAAGAAGCTCTACACGGTTGGCCTTGGCTCGGCGATTCTGGCCATGCTACGCACCACCCGAATTGTGGGTCTGCCACTTTGGGCGCTCTCGCTCGGATTGCCTTCGGAACAGACCGCGCTCTACATCGGCATCGCCGCGGCTCTCGATTTCGCTTTGTTCTATACATCCGGCCAGATCATGGATAAGTACGGACGCGTCTGGTCGGCGCTGCCGACCCTCTTGGGCATGGGCGTCACTCACCTGCTGGTCGGTTTTGCACAGGATTCGACCGGCTTTCTATTGCTCGCCCTCAGCATGGCGCTGGCCAACGGGCTCGGCAGCGGTTTGATCCTCGTTCTAGGAGCCGACCTTGCCCCGGAGGATGCACGCAACGAGTTCCTTGGTGGTTATCGCGTGCTGGTCGATGGCGCTGTCGCGGCTTCGTCTCCCCTGCTTTCCTGGCTTACCCTGCTGACCGGCAGTGTTGCTATCGGCATGGGAGCGTTTGGCTTCCTCGGTTTCGCGGGCGCTTGGCTGATGTGGCGCTACATACCGCGATTCGCTCCGGCAAAGTCGCTGGTCGACTAGTAGGGGCTTCGGGCCCCCTCGCAGAGCGCTATCCGATCGCTCGCGCGTTCGCAGCTGCACACACCTTGGGGTTTGCGAGTGCTCCGCTGAGCCAAGGCAGCTGCCAACTATCAAATGTCTCGCAGATTTCGACGCGAATCGTTTGCCCATCCGTCGAGTAGGACACCAGCGATGCCTTGGGGTGATTCCTTTGATCGAGCAGCGGCAGCCAGCGTGCCGCCAGCTCGGTCAATTGCTGCTCGCCAAGGTTCAGACGCGGATTCGCAGTTTGGTTCGCAGCCATAGCCTCTTCAGCCACGGCTAGCGCCGTCGCTTCGGCGACTGCCTGCAACGCCGAGTGCTGAAACTGCGCCTCGGTGATCGCCAAGGCGGTCAGGCCCAGGGCCAGAGTGACACTCGTGAACCCAGTTAGGAGCGGAATCGTGCTCACGGCGACTGGACCTTGAAGACGGCTATTGCAGCCGGCATGCCTGGCATTGATGGAACCGACACTCGTGTGCGGATCAGGTCGCACCCCGTAGTCAGCGAAACACAATCCAAAGCCACTTTGAAGTCGCTCGGATTAACGGCGAAACCGTGCGCGATGGCCGCTGCATCGAGCGGATAACCCAGGCTCGCCGACCTGGCGCCTTCCCGCGCGATTGCTTGAGCCGCAGCGAAGTATGCCTCGCCACGCATCACATTGACTCCTAGCACAAGCAGTGGAAGCGCGGCCAGCGCCATCCATGCAACAAACTCGACGAGTGCATTGCCCGACTCATTCGCGAATCGCCTAATTGAGTTCCGAGCCAACACTTACCTTCACCTCCTGCGCTAAGCCGATAGCTTCGAACCCAGGAATGGCGAAGGTTGCCGTGACCTCGGCGGCACGTCCGCCGGATGGGCTCGAAGCCGCAGCCCCTACCAAGCCGGAGAACGCCGAGGCAGTTCGCGCCGAGTCTGCGACTGACAAGTCGCGAAGTTTCAATCGAATGGGAAAAGCTTGCATCCGCAGTTCGATTCCGCCCCTGAGAGTTTGGGCATCTAGCGGTGCCGCGTCGGCATACAGGGCTCGCGTTGTTGCCGTCATCACGGCCTCGGTTTCGACTATTCGGGCTAAGCCTGCAAGAAAGATCAGGAGCGTCGCACCCGTTATGGCCAAACCACCGGCGCTAGCCGCAAGAAACTCGATCGCGACCGAGCCGCGTTCATCGTTTGCTCCTCGCGAGCCAAATGGAGGAGACATGGGCATCGGTGATTGTCGATGTCAGAACTGAGCAACTTTGTTGAGTGCCTGATCGAAGATGCTCTTCAGGGCAGGGCCGGCGAGTGACCACAGCAACACGACCAGCCCCGCAGTCATGAGTGTCACCAGCACCCAGCCGGGCACATCGCCTCGCTCGGAACGCAGTCTGGCAGCGGCCATATTCATTCTGATTTGAAACGTCTTCATGTTCTTCCTTTGTTTATTGGATGGTCAGGTTCAGCAGCGTGAGACTGGGGAAAACGGCAAACATCACCGTGATGGGAAGCACGAGGAAAACGATCGGGATCATCATGCGCATCTCGGACTTACCCAGCGCCGCCAGCTGCGCCGCTCGAATGGCTCCTTCGACGCTGTCCCGAAGATTCCTGACAATCGCGACCACGTCTGCTCCGGAGTTGGTCGTCGAAATCAGCTTGGTCAGCAGGTCTTGCAATTCCGCGCTGCGCGCCTTCGACTGCCAAGCCCGCAGTTCCGCACCGAGTTCGGATCCCGCAGAAACCTTTTGCGCAACAAGCGCAAACTGCTGAGCATCGCGTCCGTGACCGCGTCGCCCAAGCCATGTAATCGCACCAAGCGTCGAGTCTCCCGAGGCCAAAACCCTTTCAACCACGGCGAGCATGTCAACCAGTTCGACAAGCTCAGAAAACTGGGCATTGGGCCGGCGATGTAGCTTGGCTCGAACCTTCTCGAAAGCCTCCGCAACGCGCTGCTGTGGACGCGAAGCCGCTTCGAGGCGATAGGCAACCGAAGGCGCGATGCGCGACTGCAGGGTGGGAGCAGCCCTTCGGCCTAGCGCAACGAACGCCAACAGCGCAAAACCTGTCAACAGCCAGATCATGCGCTGACCCCAAACACTCTGCCCGACTGCGGCAGGCGTGAACCTGCGGTGATGAACTTCTGAGCGGCGAGGCTCAACACCAGGCCTAGAGTCAAAATCGCAAGCCCAAGCGGGCTCTGGAAGGCTGCGGCCGTCTCGGGTCGACCCGACAGCAGAATGACGATCAGCCACGGCGCCGTTTGCCCCAGGCGAGCGGTACCGAGGATCCAGGATTGCCTAGCCGCCAGCTCGCGCTCGAGGGTTTGCGCGCGCCTCGAGGCAGCGGATAGGTCACCGAGTGCCGAGACCAGTTCGTCGTCACCGACCCTCGCCGCGACCAGGATCAGTTCGAACAGCAAATCGCCTTCGCGCGAGGCCAGGACGCGCTTGGCCTGGTCGATCTTGCCCTCCAGTTCTATGTCCGATTCGAAAATGGCTTGTAGCCGCTCGAGTTGTGCCCTGAGTGCGACCGGCGCTTCAAACACCGCGTTTTGGAGCGCCTCGACAAAGGTGACGCCCGCGGTTAGTTGAGCAGCAATCAGCTCGGCGATTTGGGTGGCTCGGGTCGACGCAGAAACTTTGGCTCGGCGAGCACGGGCGGCAAGGGCGGTGTGCGCAGCGGAGGCAGCGATTAGCCCTGCACTAATGGATGTGGTGAAGTTTTGAGTCGTAAGCATTGCGACCCCAGCCGCAACCAAACCGATGAAGGCCACCTGCAAAGCGAGGTTCGGGAGCTTCATCGGTGCACCTGAAGTATCTGGGCGATGCCGCGCTTGCCGTCGCGATTCTCAACGTGAATCACGAAGTCGATCACCGACGCAACTGTCGCCGCCATGAAACCGGCGTCGATGTTGGCTTGCGCGAGCATTGGGAGCAGTTTCAGCTTCTCCAAGGCAGCCGAAGCCGACTTTGCGTGGATCGTGCCAGCGGCAGGAATGCCGCTATTCATAGCCAGCAGCAGGTCGAGGGCCTCGGCGCCACGCACCTCTCCGATGACCAAGGCGTCCGGGCGCATTCGCAGCGACTCGCGCACCAACCTGCGTAGGTCGATCGGCGCCGCATCGCCGAACCCCTCGGCTCGCCCCTGCAGCGCAACCCAATCGCGGTTCAGCAGGCGCAGTTCGTGGGTTTCCTCGACAGAAACCACCCGCCGCTCGGGAGGAAGTTCGGCCAGCATCGCTGCAAGGAGTGTCGTCTTGCCTGCATTCGTGGCACCCGAGACGAGGAAATTTGACCCAGTCAGAACAATTTGCATCAGTTGCTGCGCCTGGCTTTCAAGAAGCATGCCTAGCGCGACTAGATCGACGAGACGACGAGTTCGACTCGGAAACTTGCGAATGTTGACCGACCAACCAGGAGCCGAAATCGGAGAAATAACCACGTGCACACGTGACCCGTCGGCGAGTGTGGCATCGGCAAACGGATGCAATCTGTCGACGCGACGCGAAGAGTTGCGCAGGAGTCTCGCTACGAGGTTTTCCACGCCAGCCGCGGACAACCCCGAAGCGATCGAATCCACGCCTCCCGCCCGCGCGAAAAACACGATGCGGTGGTCGTTCATCCAGATTTCTTCAACCTCGGGATCGAGAAGTAGCGGCTGCAGGACGCCGAAACCGGACAGCTCATGATCTGCCTCCGCGACGAGCCGCAGTTCGCGGCTTGCGAGAGTGAGCCCTTGCTCGGATTCGACCACGTAGTCGAGTGACTCAACTAGATCACTCGACGCGATGGATCCGGCAACGGAAAGCCTGGAACGCACACGTTCGGCAATCGAGTACTCGGCATCTACTTGGCTCACGGGCCAAGCATCGCTCCGATTCATTTTTGGTGCAGAGGTTATCCACAGTGGGCTAAACTTGTTGAGTCACGCGGGAGTGGCGAAATTGGCAGACGCACCAGATTTAGGTTCTGACGCCGCGAGGCGTGTGGGTTCAAGTCCCACCTTCCGCACCAAGACAGACAAATGGCCCGGTTTTCGAACCGGGCCATTTGTTGTTTAAGGCAATGTCGCTACGGCAGGCTGATCGCCAGCGCAACCGCGGCAGAGGCACTGATGATGCCGGCGCCACAGGTCTTCTTGACGGCACACTGCGTGCCCTCGGCGAATGGCGTGAGGCTCGGTGAAATCACCTTGAGCCAGACATCGTCAAACGTGATGTTTGGCTTGATCGAATAGACCAGAGCGACAACGCCCGCCACGATTGGCGAAGACATCGAGGTGCCCTCTTCGTAGTCGTAGCTAGGTTCGCCGGCAGTCGTGGTACCCGCATTACGGGTCGAAATGATGCGCCCCTGCGAGCCCTCAGGCGTGTTGACGAAGTCAGTGTGGTCGCCGCCGGGGGCCGATAGGTCGACGCCAACCATGTCGCCGGTCGATGCATCCTGAACCGAGTAGTTCGAGTAGACCGCGCGGTCGCCCGAGAAGTTGGTAGCGCCAACGTTCAGGGTTGGGTAGCAGTTGCCTGGGTATGAATAGGCGGCAGGCATGTTGAAGTTTCCAGCGGCGGTGATTGTGGTCACTCCAGCTGCCTTTACGGCCGCAAGGGCTTCCTCGGTCACACCTAGGCGCTGACCGCTAAGGCGACATGGCGTCGCCGAATCGGTGCCCATCGAGATGTTGATCACCTTGGCAGGCGTTGGGTTGAGCGGAGCTCCCGAAACGGTGAGTCCGGCTGCCCAACGAAGACCGGCTACCAGGTCGGCAGTCGTGCCGCCCTCGGCACCTAGCACTCGAATCGGCTGAATCTTGACGCCTGGTGCAACACCAATGACGCCCAACGTGTTGGAGGCCGCGCCGATGATTCCGGCGACGTGAGTGCCGTGCCACGAGCTGCTTTCTGCGCCGGCGTAGTCGCCTGGGTCGGTCGCGTCGGCATCCCAGGCATCGCCGTCGCGCGACGAGGTGACAGCAGAGACGAAGTCGTAGCCCGCAATGACCTGCGAGTCGAGATCCGGGTGCCGAGTTATGCCGGTGTCGAGAACTGCAACAACGGTGTTCTTCGAACCGAGGGTCGAGATCCACGCGCCCGGCGCATTGATTCCGTGCTCGCCCCAAAGGAACCACTGCTTCGCGTAGTAAGCGTCCTGAGGCAGGAAGGCCGCAGCGCTCTGGGCGCTGCCGCGCTTGTTCTTGGCTACGACGGCAACCTTGTAGGTGACACCTTCGCTAAGACCGGCGATCTCGCAAGAGTTGGTGGTTGATGTGCACGACACAGAACCACCCGTGGTGGCCGTGGCTGTGACGGTGTAGGTGGTGTCGGTCGCGCCGGCCTGAGCCGGGGTCTGCTGCACCCAGGTGACGACTGGGGTCTTGCTAGTGATGTTGATCGAAGTCATGAGCAGCGGAGCGGTCGGAGCGGTGGTTGCAGTCGCGGTCGCAACGGCCGATGGCGCACCGGCCTTGACGACGGAGCCGGTCTGGGTCAGCGCGGTCACCTGGAATTGGTATGCGGTTGCCGCGACGAGACCCTTGGCGACTGTGTAGGTCGTCGCCTTCGACTTGGTGCTCGAGACGAGTACCTTCCAGGCGTCGGTGCCCTTCTTGTAGCTGATGCGGTAGCCAACCAACTTCGCCGACCCCAGCGATGCCGGAGCCGCCCAGGTTAGCTTCACCCTGGCAACGGCCGGTGTCGAGCTGACAAATGCATCGGCGGCCTTGAGCGAGCGAGGTGCACTTGCCGGCTTGATTGCCGCATAAACGACCTTGAGCGATGGCGAAACCTGGCTGCCGTTTGCGGCAGAAACGCTCGATGGAATCAGAATGCGGTTCACGTCGACAGATTCGATGCGAGGATCGGCATCCAACTTCTTCAGCGCGCTCCAAGTCGATTCGAGCGATGCATCGCTCTCGGTCGAAACCTTGTACCAGCCGTTACCGAGTGCGAGAGGCTGGGTGAGGTCGGCCTGCGCCGAGTTTTCGCCTGTCGCCTCACCGTTTGCGGCAACAGCCGAAACGCCAGCGGCGTACTTAACCAGGATGTCGCCCGCGACAAAGTCGAAGGTCGGCATGTTGCCTGTGGTGGCTGCCTGAGCCGGTGCGATGCCCAACATTGAAAGGGCGGCGATGGCGATGGCACTAATTAGACGAAACTTCACAAGCCCAGCCTAGAAAGGGTTAGCAAATAGCCGAAGCGCGAATCGCAAACTTGCAGAAAATTCAGAGACTCTTCTGCATCAAAATCGTGCCGAGCCAGCGACCAAATTTGAAGCCGACCTTGCCCAGTTGACCCTGCATCGTGAACCCAAAACTCTGATGGAGCGCGATCGACGACTCGGCTCCCCTGTCGCTAATCACCGCAACTACCTCTTTGACGCCTGCCGCCTTGCCGGCATCCAGGAGTGCTTGCATCAACTTGGTGCCGATGCGCTTGCCAGTGGCAGCGGGCTTTAGATAGATGCTGTTCTCAACGGTGCGACGGTATGCCGCCTTCTGGCGCCACGGCCCTAGGTAGGCGAATCCGAGGATCTGACCGGAACCGCTCTGGGCAACCAAAAACGGCAACCCAAGACCCGTCACGTAGTTGAGCTTGGTGCGCCAATCATCGATCGACATCGGCTCGAGGTCGAAAGTGACCACCGAGTTGTTGACGTAATACGTGTAGATCTCGCGTATCTGAACTAGATCTCCCTCGACTGCGGCACGCACCGAAATCTCGTTCGAAACAATGGGCTGAGGCTTGTTGCGCAACGCGCGCACCATACGCCAACGGGACTCGGAATCTAGCGGCAAACCAACGCTCCTCTAACATGACCAATCTATCGGCGCGAGGCCGAGGCGGCGAAGTTCGGAATTGGCTTTCGAGTACGGACGCGAACCGAAGAAGCCACGCGAGGCCGACAATGGGCTCGGATGGGCCGAGCAAATGACGCTCGCTCCCGCTGCCGCGTCGGCCGCCTTGGCCGCGTAATTGCCCCAGAGAATCACTACCAGGCTGCCTTGCTTGAGTTCGACGAGTGCACGCAAAGCGGCATCGGTAAATTGCTGCCAAAGTTTGTTGCCGGGCAAAGTTAGCTCGCGATTCAGCAACAGGACGCCCTGCTCGGCCCAGCGCAGCAGGTTGCCGTCGGTGGTGAACAACCCGGTCGTAAGGTCTTCAGCCAAATCGGCCCGAAGTTCCTTCATCATGTTGCTTAGGCTGCGCGGCAGCGGAGTGCCGGCGGCAACAGCAAATGCCAAACCCACTGCGTGCCCCGGTGTCGGATACGGGTCTTGGCCGATGATCACTACACGCTGGTCCGCGGGGTCGGATTCGAAGGCGCGCATCACCAAGTTCGGAGCGGGCAGGTATTCGGCCGGCAGTTCGCTTTCGATTTGGTTCAACAAGTCGCGCTGGTCTGCAAGTAAGTCTTGCCACCTTGGATGCATCGCCTCGAAGAACACAAAACAACCCTAAGCGCGCGAAACGAGTGCAAGAATGCATCCATGACCTATAACGAATACGTCGAAGAAGCCGCTCGTTACTCAGACATCCTTTCGGGGATTCGTCGCGAACTGCACCAGATGCCAGAGTTCGGCCTCGACAATCCCAGATCGACCGAGCGTTGCCTCGCATCGTGCGAGGGTCTCGGCGAGGTCTTCCGCAGCAAGCGCACCAGCGGTGCCGCACTGCTCATTCGCGGCGACCAGCCCGGCCCAACCGTCCTGCTGCGCACCGACACCGACGCACTCGCTGTGATCGAAGACACCGGTCTCGAGTTCGCATCGACCAACGGCTACATGCACGCCTGCGGACACGATCTACACATGGCCATGGCCGTTGGCGCGGCACACCTGCTGCACACCCACCGCAACCGCCTGAAGGGCAATGTCGTCATCTGGTTCCAGCCGGGCGAAGAGGGCCACGGCGGTGCTGACGTCATGCTCGAAGAAGGTCTGCACCTCGTCTCGGGCGAGCTGCCGATCGCCGCGTACGGCATCCACGTCTTCAGTTCGTACCCGCTGGGCATTTTCGGTTCGCGCCCGGGGCCACTGATGGCTTCGGCCGGCGGCATGACTGTGACCTTCAAGGGTCAGGGAGGTCACGGTTCGATGCCTTGGCTGTCGCGCGACCCAATCGCACCGATGGCCGAGGTCATGCAGGCTCTGCAGACCACCGTCGCCAAGAAGATCTCGGCGTTCGAACCGGTCGTCATCAACATCGGTTGGGTCAAAGCCGGAGACGACCACACAGAGAACGTGATTCCAGAGGTAGCTCAGTTTGGTGCGACGATTCGCACGTTCAGCGACACCATCACCGAACAGGTACGCGCTGCCGTGCGCGAGCTGCTCGCCGGCGTAGCTGCTGCTCACGGTGTCTCGGCCGAGGTTGAGTTCCACCCATTCACCAAGGTTTTGATGAACGACCCGAAGGCCATCGACCGCGTCGAACGCATCGTGGACTCGAGCTTCGGTCGCCTGCCGAATGGTGCGTCGCGCTACGTTGACCTCGAGCACCCCATCACCGGCGGCGAGGACTTCGCCTCGGTGCTGAAGGAAATGCCAGGAGCATTCGTCTTTATGGGCGCCTGCCCTCCTGACCGCGACCACAGCAAGGCCGAGACCAATCACTCGAACAAGGCCGTCTTCGACGACTCGAAACTGAGCGATGGATCGGCTCTCTTGGCGGCGCTCGCGTTCGACACTCTCGACGAGGCGGCAGCCAACTAACCGCGTAATCACTGGACTCCGAGGCCACTCGAAGGTGACGACCGACTAAATTAGAACTTCTTATGGAGTTTCAGTCGTCTGGGGATACCACCCCGAGCACCTTCGTCACCGAGGAGATGAGCCGATCGCTGATCGGTCGTCCGCCGGCGACTGGCGCTTGGCGCGACGGCGACCCTGCTGGCAATCGCCAGTTCACGCTGCCTTTCGACCTCAAGCTCGAGAGCGGCAAAGACCTCAAGAACGTGCGCATCGCATACGAAACCTGGGGTCAGCTAAACGACGAACGCAGCAACGCCGTGCTCGTCTTGCACGCGCTCACCGGCGACTCGCACGCGGTCGGTGAACCGACCAAATGGCACCCAACCGCCGGCTGGTGGGAAGACATCATCGGCCCAGGTAAGGCAATCGACACCGACAAGTGGTACGTCGTTGCTCCGAACATCCTTGGCGGCTGCCAGGGTTCCACCGGCCCGGCGACACTCGACAACCGCGGCCGCGAATACGGTTCCCGCTTTCCGTTCTTGACCATCCGCGATCAGGTTGCGGCACAACAGCAGTTTGCCGAGCAAATCAGAATCGCCAACTGGCACGCCATCATCGGTGGCTCGATGGGCGGCATGCACGTGCTCGAATGGGCAATCACCAAGCCCGAGGCCACGGGTCGAATCGGCGTGATCGCCGCACCGGCGATCTCGAGCGCCGACCAGATCGCACTCAACTCGGTGCAGATCGAGGCCGTCAAGACCGACCCTGCCTTCAACAACGGCAACTATTACGACGCCAAGCCGGGCCACGGCCCACACCGCGGTCTCGCGTTGGCTCGCCGCATGGCGCTGCTGAACTACCGCTCGTCGACCGAGTTGAACGACCGCTTCGAACGCACCTGGCAGTCGAACATCAGCCCAATCGGCGATGGCGGCCGCTTTGCTGTCGTGAGTTACCTCGACTTCCATGGCAATAAGTTCACGCGTCGCTTCGACGCGAACAGCTACATCACGTTGGTTCAGGCGATGAACTCGCACGACGTCGGTCGCGACCGCGGTGGCGTCGAGCAAGCGCTGGCTGGCATCGCAGCTAAGACGTTGGTTGTCGGTATCGACAGCGATCGCCTGTTCCCGGTCGCCGATCAGCGCGTTATCGCCGAACACATTGGAACCGCGCACGGATCGCGGGCACAACAACTAGTTGGCGGCGAACTTCACGTTTTGAATAGCCCTTATG
>JACCDL010735621.1_pt1 | contig 11496 bp, 10 predicted proteins | sample 7441931 | NCBI WGS metagenome assembly JACCDL01 (sample SAMN15323437, study PRJNA562643) | freshwater metagenome | isolation source: river surface water | place: USA:Blue River Watershed | collected 2017-08-16 | reverse complement strand
GCTTGTCTGCAGCCAGACGGGCATGGATCAGCACTGCTGCCTGATTGGGGAAGCTGGCGTCGGCCTTGAGCAGGGGATTGGCCTCCTTGTCGAGCAGCAACCACTCGCCGGTGCCCATGAAGTCGCCGCTGACGGTGCCGTTGTCAAAGCGCGCCACATACAGCTTGCCCGAGTCCAGCAAGGTGCTGTTGGCGGCCTTGTTGCCTTCCACATAAGGTTTGTCAGAGACAAACTTGTAGACGTAATCGTTGGCCTGGTCGTCGCCCATGTAGACCACCACCCGCTTGTCTTTGGTGAAGTTCCAGGCAGCACTTTCGTGCTTGAAGCGGCCCAGTGCAGTGCGTTTTTTGGGCGCGGACAGGGGGTCAAACGGGTCGATCTCGACGATCCATCCGAAGCGGTTGGATTCGTTAGGCTCTTTTTTGTAGTCGAAGCGCGCATGCAGCGTTTCCCAGCCGTATTCGGAGCTGCCGGCCGTGATGCCGTAGCGCTTTTGGGCCGGTGTGCGGCCGTCGATCTGGGGCTCGATGGTGGTGCCAAAGTTGTTGTTGAAGTTTTCTTCGCAAGTCAGGTAGGTCCCCCAGGGGGTGAAACCGTTGCCACAGTTGTTGAGGGTGCCCAGCACCCGTCGGCCGCTGGCATCGGCGCTGGTGCGCAGCAAGACATCGCCGGCGGCGGGGCCGGTCAGTTCCATGGGGGTGGCACCTGTCAGGCGGCGGTTGTAGGCGGAGTCCGTGACCACGGTCCACTGGCCGTTGGCGTTTTTGCGGATGTGGATGACCGAACACCCCCAGGCGTTGATGGCCTTGTTCACGCGTTGTGCGGTGTTGGCCTGTGCGGCGGGCAGGCCAAACAAGGTGATGTATTGGCCTTTGACCACGGTGGTGTATTCGTGGTTCATGACCAGCAGGCCTTCGCTGCTCGAGCGCCCGTCGATCGGGAAAAAATGCATGCCGTCGTGGTTGTCGCCCACCTGGCGTGCCTGATCGGCGGCGCTCTCGCTGCCATCGCCCTTCCAGGTGGCGCCTGCGCCCGAGGTGAACAAGGGTGTGCCCCAGGGCACGAAGGGCGTGGCGGTGTAGCCTTCAGCGACCGTCACGGTGTCCGCCGTGGACGCGGCCACCGCCCGGAAGCCCAACAAGGCGCGAGACGTGTTGCCCAGGCTGGCGCAGCCGCTCAACGGACCCACCAGAAAGCTGGCTGCAGCGGCGCCGCCGCCCATTTTCAGAAAGCCCCGTCGGCTGACGGCACGCGCCACGATGGTCTGGATGTGCTCGTTGGCACTGTCGTTGGTGGGAAGGTCTTCGGAGTCGATCTGAAAAGTGGTCATGGGTCGCCAGGGCGTTGTTGAACAAGGGGCTTGACGAGAAGCATTGCCCCCGGTTGCGACAGCTTGATGAAAAAACTGTGAACTTCCGAGGGGCTCTGGGCGGGGTCGAAACCTGGGTGTTGACACACTTTTGTCACAATTCGGCCATAAAGTGGCTGTGTCTGCAAACAGACCCTGCGCTCACCACTTGGGAGACAGGCCCGGATTCCTTCTCAAACAGGAGCTCTCATGAAATTCAAATCCCTGCTGGTGGCCGTTGGCTTCGGTGCTGCCGCTCTGACCACCTTCGCTGCCGACATCACCGGCGCTGGCGCCACCTTCCCATTTCCGATTTATGCCAAGTGGGCCGAGGCCTATAAAAAGCAGACCGGTACCGGTCTGAATTACCAGTCCATCGGCTCTTCCGGTGGTATCAAACAGATCCGCGCCAAGACCGTGACCTTTGGCGCCACCGATGCCCCTGTCAAGGGCGATGAACTGGACAAGGACGGCATGGTGCAGTTCCCCGCGATCATTGGCGGTACGGTACCGGTGGTGAACCTCGATGGTTTCAAGCCAGGTGAGCTGCGCATCTCCGGCCCGGTGCTGGTCGAGGTCTACATGGGCACCATCGCCAAATGGAATGACGCCAAGCTGGCAGCCTTGAACCCGGGCAAGGCATTGCCCGACCAGGCCATCACCGTGGTGCACCGCGCTGACGGTTCGGGCACGACCTTCAACTTCACCGATTACCTGAGCGCCGTGAGCAAGGATTGGGCCGACAAGGTGGGCAAGGGCGCAGCCGTCAAGTGGCCGGCCGCTTCTTCCGTCGGTGGCAAGGGCAACGAAGGCGTGGCCGCCAACGTCAGCCGCGTCAAGGGCTCCATCGGTTACGTGGAGTACGCCTACGTGAAGAAGAACAACATGAATTTCCTGCAGTTGCAAAACGCCGATGGCAAGTTCGTGGCGCCCGATGACCTCACGTTCGCCGCAGCCGCAGCCGGCGCCGACTGGTTCAGCGTGCCGGGCATGGGCATCTCCATGGTGAACGCCAAGGGCGCCACCAGCTGGCCCATCAGCACAGCGTCTTTCATCCTGATGTACAAGGAGCCGGGTGACAAGGCTGCTTCGCAGGAAGTCATCAAGTTCTTTGACTGGGCCTTCAAGAACGGCAAGCAGATGGCCGCCGAGCTGGACTATGTGCCGCTGCCGGACGCACTGACTGCCCAGATCCGCCAGAAGGTCTGGTCACAGATCAAACACTGATCCATCCAACGCTGTCACCATGCGGCCCCTGCCAGATCGGCTTGGGGCCGTGTTTGCGAAAGAGAAAGACGGCATGTCTTACACCCAAGGAATCGACATGAGCGTGACCCCACCTCCGACTGCCCCAGTTTCTGCCGATGCACGGGTCACGGCGGTGGTCAAGCGTCAGCGCTTGCAGGATTTTTTCTTCCACAAGATCACCTGGCTGTTTTCCATGATGGTGCTGGTGGCCTTGCTGGGCATCATCGCCTCGCTGGTCATTGCGGCCTGGCCTGCGCTGTCCAAGTTCGGCCTGAACTTCATCTGGCGTGTCGAGTGGGACATCGTCAATGAGGAATTCGGTGCAGCCATCGCCATCTTCGGCACGGTCGTCAGTGCCACCATCGCCTTGCTGATCGCGGTGCCCCTGTCGTTCGGCATCGCCCTGTTCCTGACCGAAAACTGCCCGGTTGCCCTGCGCCGTCCGCTGGGCACCGCCATCGAATTGCTGGCTGCCGTGCCGTCCATCATCTACGGCATGTTCGGCCTGTTCATCTTTGCCCCGCTGTTTGCCCAGCATGGACAGCCGGCCTTGCAGTCCACCCTGGGCCAGATGCCCCTCATCGGCACCCTGTTTGGCGGGGCCATGAACGGGATCGGTATCCTGGCCGCAGGCATCGTGTTGGCTTTCATGATCCTTCCCTTCATTGCGGCCGTCATGCGCGACGTATTCGAGATCGTGCCACCAGTGCTGCGCGAATCGGCTTACGGTCTGGGTTGCACCACCTGGGAGGTGGTGCGCTACATCGTCCTGCCCTACACCCAGAGTGGCGTGATTGGTGGCGTCATGCTGGGCTTGGGACGAGCGCTCGGCGAGACCATGGCCGTGACTTTCGTCATCGGCAACTCCCAGCGCATCACCGGTTCGCTGTTCTCGCCTGGCTCGTCCATCGCCTCTACCCTGGCCAATGAATTTGGCGAGGCCGCCGACCTGCACATCTCAGCACTGTTTGCCCTGGGGCTGCTCCTCTTTGTCATCACATTTGTGGTGCTGGGCCTGGCCAAGCTCCTCATCCTGCGTGGCGAAAAAGCCAAAGGCAGCAAGACCTGAAAGGACGTCTGTCATGGATCTCGCGATTTACCGCCGCCGCAAGCTCGCCAACCGCATCGGCCTGACCCTCTCCATGGCGGCGATGGCCCTGGGCCTGGTGGTGCTGCTGTGGATTTTGGTGGTGTTGTTCAAGAACGGCTTTACGGCCATCGACTGGGCGATGTTCACCGAGTCCACTCCGGCACCTGGCTCCGAGGGCGGTGGGCTCGCCAACGCCATCGTCGGCAGCCTGCTGATGGTGGCGCTGACCGCGCTGGTCAGCACCCCGATTGGTATCTTCGCCGGCGTTTACCTGGCCGAATACGGCGACCAGAGCAAGACCGCTAGCCTGACGCGTTTTGTGACCGACATCATGCTGTCGGCACCATCGATCGTGCTCGGACTTTTCGTCTACGCCATCCTGGTGGCCCAGGTCAAACACTTTTCTGGCTGGGCCGGCACGATGGCGCTGTCGCTGATCGCTATCCCGGTGGTGGTGCGCACCACCGAAAACATGCTGCGACTGGTGCCCGGCAGCCTGCGTGAAGCAGCTTTCGCCCTGGGCGCGCCGCGCTGGAAGGTGGCCACCTTTGTCACGCTGCGTGCTGCCCGTGCCGGGGTGATGACTGGCCTGCTGCTGGCGTTGGCGCGCATCAGTGGCGAAACCGCACCGCTGCTGTTCACCGCCCTCAACAACCAGTTCTTCTCGACCAACATGAACGCGCCCATGGCCAACCTGCCGGTCGTGATCTTCCAGTTCGCCATGAGCCCCTACGACAACTGGATTCGTCTGGCTTGGGGTGGTGCCCTGCTGATCACCCTGACGGTGCTGGTGCTGAACATCATCGCCCGCGTGTTTTTCCGCGACCAGTCTGCCCGCTGACCTCTATCTGAACGAGTAAGTCCATGAGCACTTCGAACCAACTCACCCCCAGTGGCGTCAAAAACGCCATCGAAATCCGGAATCTGGATTTCTTCTATGGCACCTTCAAGGGTCTCAAAGGCGTCAACCTCGACATCGCCGAGCACAAGGTGACGGCTTTCATCGGTCCTTCGGGCTGCGGCAAGTCCACCCTGCTGCGCACGCTCAACCGCATGTACAGCCTCTATCCCGGCCAGCGCGCAGAGGGCTCCATCAATCTTTATGGCGAAAACATCCTGGACCCCAAGCAGGACCTGAACCTCCTGCGAGCCCGCGTGGGCATGGTGTTCCAGAAACCGACACCGTTTCCGATGTCGATCTACGACAACATCGCCTTCGGTGTGAAGCTCTATGAGAACCTGAGCCGCTCCGAGATGGACGACCGTGTGGAATGGGCACTGTCCAAGGCGGCCATCTGGAACGAGGTCAAGGACAAGCTGGGCCAGAGCGGCCTGTCTTTGTCGGGCGGTCAGCAGCAGCGTCTGTGCATTGCCCGTACCGTGGCGGTCAAACCCAAGGTCATCCTGCTGGACGAGCCTACCTCGGCGCTGGACCCGATCTCGACCGCCAAGGTGGAAGAGCTGGTCAATGAACTGAAAAACGACTACACCGTGGCCATCGTCACGCACAACATGCAACAGGCGGCGCGCGTGTCGGACTTCACCGCCTACATGTACCTTGGTGAGTTGATCGAATTCGGTCAGACCGAGCAGATTTTCATGAAGCCCGCCCGCCAGGAAACCGAAGACTACATTACCGGCCGTTTCGGCTAAAACGCCAGGAGTACACCCATGGACAAACACATTTCCAGCCAGTTCGACGCAGAGCTCTCTGGCGTTTCCTCTCGCGTACTCGAGCTTGGCGGGCTGGTCGAGTCGCAGATTCGCCATGCCGTCTATGCCCTGTCCCAGTTCAGTGTCGAGGTGGCCGACCAGGTCATCGGGACTGAAAAGCAGGTCAATGCCATGGAGGTGGACATCGACCGCGAGCTCTCGTCGATCATTGCGCGCCGGCAGCCTACGGCACGGGACTTGCGCCTCTTGATGGCGATCTCCAAGATCACCGCCAACCTCGAACGTGCCGGTGACGAGTCCGAGCGCATCGCCCGCATGGTCAAGCTCATCGTGGACCTGGGCATCACCCGCTCGTTGCCCGCCTCGGAGTTGCGCATCGCTGCCGACATGGCCTCGGGCCTGTTGCGCAAAGCGCTCGATGCCTTTGCCCGCCTGGACGTGCAGACGGCGCTGGTCATCCTCAAGGAGGACGACCTGATCGATGCGGAGTTCGATGGCTTCCTGCGCAAACTCGTGACCTACATGATGGAAGACCCGCGCACCATCTCGGCCAGCCTGGACCTGCTGTTTGTGGCCAAGGCGATCGAGCGCATTGGCGACCATGCCAAGAACATTGCCGAGTTCATCATCTACGTGGTCAAAGGTGCCGATGTTCGCCATACGGCGATGGCTGATGTCGAATCTGTTGTGAAATGAGAAACCAGCCACGGATATTGATTGTTGAGGACGAGCCGGCGATTGCCGAGCTGATGGCAGTGAATCTGCGCCACAACGGCTTTCAACCGGTGTGGGCCATGGATGCGGTCACGGCGCAGAAGGAGCTCGATGAAGTCTTGCCGGACGTCATCCTGCTCGACTGGATGCTGCCCGGCGAGAGTGGTCTGAGCCTGGCCAAGCGTTGGCGTGGCAATGCCCGCACCAAGCAGGTACCGATCCTGATGATCACTGCGCGCGGTGACGAGCCCGACCGCGTGGCCGGTCTGGATGCAGGTGCAGACGACTACATCGTCAAGCCGTTTTCGCCGCGTGAATTGCTGGCACGTATCCGCGCTGTGCTGCGCCGCCGCGCTCCTGAGCAATCGGGTGGTGTGGTCACCGTCGGTCCGCTGGCCCTCGATGCCGACACCTACCGGGTGAGCTGGCAGGAGCAGCCCCTCAAGGTCGGGCCGACCGAATTCAAGCTGTTGCAGTTTTTCATGCGCCATCCCGAGCGGGTGCACAGCCGTGGCTCGCTGCTCGACAAGGTGTGGGGCGACCACGTCTACATCGAGGAACGCACGGTGGATGTGCATGTCAAGCGTCTGCGCGAGGCGCTGGGCGAGGGTGGCAAGATGATCGAAACCGTGCGCGGTGCGGGCTACCGGCTCACGGCCTCCCCGGCAGGCTGAAAGATGTTCATTTATCTGGCCGGTTTTTTCTTCTGGAGCCTTCTGGGGGCAGCCGCAGGTGCCTGGATTGACGGTGTTTGGGCCGCCGGTCTGGGGGCCTGGTCGGGCGGCATGGTCTGGGTGCTTCAGCAGCTGTGGCGTGCGCACCGGCTGGAAGCCTGGTTTCGCACCGGCCCTCAGGGTGAACCCCCTCGGCTGGCCGGGCTCTGGCTCGAGGTGTCCGACCGCATCCGGCGGGCGCTCAACCAGCGCGAGCGGCAGGTGCAGGCGCATGCCGAGCGACTGCAGCGCTACCTGCAGGCGATCCAGGCGTCGCCCAACGGGGTGACCCTGCTCGATCGCGAAGGCCGCATCGAATGGTGCAACAGCGCCGCCAGCCAACACCTGGGCATCGATCCACAGCGCGATCAGGGCCAGCATGTGGTGCATCTGGTGCGCGAGCCGGTGTTCTCTCGCTACTTTCATCAGGCCAGCCACGAGGGCGAAGTGCAGATGGAGGGCCGCTCCGCCTCGATCAGCCGCGCCGTCAAGCTGTCGGTGCAGCTCTACCCCTATGGCGATGGGCAGCAATTGCTGCTCACACGCGACATCACGGCCATGGCCCAGGCCGACAGCATGCGCCGTGACTTTGTGGCCAATGTTTCACATGAGATCCGCACGCCTTTGACGGTGCTTGCCGGCTTTGTGGAAACCCTGCAGAACCTGCCGCTCGATGAAACCGAGCGGCAACATTACCTGTCGCTCATGGCTGTACAGGCCGGTCGCATGCAGACGCTGGTGCAGGACCTGCTCACGCTGTCGCAGCTGGAGGGCAGTCCTCCCCCTGGCCCCTCCGAACAGGTCGATCTGCCAGCCTTCATGACCCAAATCGAGTCCGATGCCCAGGCGCTGTCGGCCCTGCAGGGCGGCACCGGCCAGCCGGTGCACGCGCTGGTGTTTGCGCCGACACCGCTCTGGACCCTAGTGGGGGCCCGTACCGAGCTGCAAAGTGCCGTCTCCAACCTGGTCAGCAATGCGGTGCGCTATACCCCGGCCGGTGGGCGCATCGAGGTCGACTGGCAAGAGCAAGGCGACACGCTGGTCATGGCCGTGCGCGACACCGGCCCGGGCATTGCGCCCGAGCACCTGCCGCGCTTGTCCGAGCGTTTTTACCGGGTCGACCGCAGCCGTTCGCGCGAGACCGGGGGCACCGGCCTGGGCTTGGCCATCACCAAGCATGTGGCGCAGCGCCACGGCGGAGCCTTGCGCATCGAGAGCCAGCTTGGCGCAGGCTCGACCTTCATGCTGGTGCTGCCCCTCAGCCGCCGCATTCAGCGCGACGCCTGAACCGGGTGGCGCATGGCCCACTGCAGCCGGGCCATGAACAGCAGCGACACCACCGCCAGGGCCACGGTGCTGGCCAGCCAGAAGGTCTCGACCGAAGGTCGCGCCGACCAGAAGCCCAGACCCTCGTAGGCCAGCAGGTAACCTCCGCCCAGGCCCATGCCCCAGAGCAGTGCCGCGTAGATCAGCAGCGGCGAAAGCGTGATGCGCCAGCAGCGCAGCACGAACACGCACACCGCTTGCAAGGCGTCGGCCAGGTGGTACCAGGCCACCCAACCCAACCAGATGGCAGCGGCAGCAGCCACGGCCGCGTCCTTGGCATAGGCCGAGGCGATGGCTTCGCGCGACAGGGCCAGGGCCCCGGCGCACAACAGCGCCATGCCGGCAGCCACGCGCAGCCCGGTGTGGGCGGCGGTGCGCGCGCGGACCATTTGTCCGGCACCCATCCAGTAGCCTGCGCGTGCACTGGTGGCGATGCCCAGCGACAGCGGCACCATGTAGAGCACAGCGGCCATGCTGGCCGCGATCTGGTGGCTGGCCAGCGCCACCTCGCCCAGCCGGGCAATGAAGAGCGCCATCAGCGTGAACGAGGTCACTTCCACCATGATGGACAAGCCGGCCGGAATGCCCAGCGCCAGAAAGCGGCGCAGCTGCGCGGCATCGGGCGCTTCCACGCGATGCCAGAGTTGGTAAGGTCGGTAAATGTCCTGCGTGCGCAGCAGCCACAGGCCGGTCAGCAGCATCAGGGTGTTGACGGCCAGCGTTGCCCAGGCGCAGCCCACCACGCCCATGCCCGCGCTGCCGCCAACGCCAAAGGTCAGCAGCGCAGACAAGGGCACCTTTACCAACAGGGCCCCGGCCTGCAGCCAGGTCACCAGGCGGGGCAGGCCCAGGCTCTGGTTGAGCGTGCCGTACAGCCGAAACAGCAGCGAAGGCACCACGGCCGCCGCCAGCACCTGCAGGTATTGCCGCACTTCGGGCCAGAGGGTGGCGGGCACGCCGGTCCAGTGCAGCCAGGGGTCGGGAAAGCACAGGGCTGCTATGCCGATGAGGCTGGCCAGCCCGCAGACATAAAGCGCCTGGCGCACCGACCGGCCCAGCTCGGCGCTGCGTCCTGCGCCGTGCAGCTCGGCCCAGACCGGCAGCAAGGCCTGCACCAGGCCGTTGAGCGCCACATAGATGCTGATGTAGATGGAGGAGGCCAGCGACAGGGTGGCCAGTGCTTGCGGGCTGTGGCGGCCGGCGATCACGGTGTCGGCCACACCGAAGGCCATCACCGCCAGCTGGCCGACCAGCACCGTGCCTGCATGGCGCAGGATGACACGCAGCTCCGACATTTCAGGGCTTCCTGGCTTGGAAGATCACCAGGGTTTCGTCGTTGTCGGTGGGACGCCGCATGCGCGTGACTTCCTGCCAGCCCCAGCCGCGCAGGCGTTCGGCCTGCGACGCCAGGGCACTGCTGTCGATGACCAGCCAGGGGCAGTCGGGACTTGCTGCAGCGGCCTGGCGAAGCTGCATTTTTCCGTGGTGCCTGAGGGCTGCAGCCTGTGCGTTGCCCAGGCCGAGGGCCTGCACGCAGGCAGCCGGGCCGGTCACGGCGACGACCTTGGCCACCAGCGGTGCGTAGCTGCGGGCATGGTTGAGGAGTGGTAACCAGAGCGTCATCAGCAGCGACCAGCACAGTGTGGTGCCTGCGGCCGGCAGCACCAGGCTCTTCCAGAGCGCAGCGCGATGGCGGCCGGTGCGCCAGCGCACCAGTGCCAGCCAGCCCAGCGTGGCAGCCAGCGCAGCCGCCAGCAAGGCGGGTGAGAGGCTGTGCACGAATTCGGGCGCAGCCCGGGCCACGTTGCGGGCGGGTTGTGCCGGGACTCCGGTTTCCATCGAGAACCAGACCAGCCAGATCACCAGCGCACCGGCGCTGAAAAACAGCAAGGTGAACCAATCGATGAAGGCGCCGACGCTGCGGCGCAAGGTCGGCAGCGCGAATGCAGCCAGGGCCGCGATGGCCGGCAGCGCAGACAGCAGGGCGCGATCCGACAGCCCGGTGAACCAGGTCGTGCCCACTGTGATCAGGGCGAACCAGAAGGGCAGGCCAATGTGCGGAAATTGCCAGCCGCGCATCCATTGACGGCGCCAGCGCCAAAGCGACCACAGGGCCAGCGGTCCTGCCGGCCAGGTGAACCACAGCAGCAGTCGGCCAAACAGGTGCAGGTCGGCCATGGCGTGTGGCACCAGACGCCAGCGCCAGAGGTCCAAGGTCCCCGCCAGCGTCATGGCCAGCAGGGCCAGCAGGCCCAGCAGACCGATCTCGAGCATGCTGAGCCGACGGTGGTCGGCATCGGCCGGGGCCATGGCCCGAATGAGCGCCCCGCCGGTGCCCAGCAGCAGTGCCAGCGCGGGGGCGCCAGAGAGTGTGAGTCCCAGCATGCCTGCGGTGGTGGCTGCAGCGCTCCACAGGCGACGCCGTGGCAGGCTCGAGAGTCCGAAAAACAGCAAGGCCGTGAAGCACAGCTGGCTCAGGGCCGCCGTGATTTCGTGCGACAGCTGGGCCAGTCCCAGACAGGCCAGCAAAGCCAGCAAGGCGCCATCGGCCAGGGTTCGCGCATAGTCGACCGGTCGCGCCTCGCCGCCGAAGGCAAAGGCCACGGGCTGGGCCGCGTCGCTGCGGGCCAGGGCATACACGGCATGCCAGGTGGCCAGCAGGGTCACGGCCAGCATCAGCGCAAAGGGCATGCGTGCGGCGAGGTCTTCCCAGCCAGTGGGGGCCAGCCGGATCGACAGGGCGCCCAGCCAGGTGGGCAGCAAAGCCAGGCTGGGCTCGGCCTGACCGAGCAAGGTCGGCTTGAGCCAGCTCACCACCGTGCCAGCTTCAGGGTGGGCCAGCTGCAGCATGAAGCCGAAGGCTTCGATGTCGGATTTCTTCCAGGGCTCACGCCCGATGAAGCCGGGCACCACATAAGCGATGCACAGCAACCACAAGGCCCAGCGCGGGATGGGGCGCACGGCGGACTGGGCAACGATGGCGGGAGAAGGCTGGTTCACAGCGGCCGAAGATAACAGGATGGAGAGGGCAACAAAACAAAAGGGCAGGCCGGTTGCCCGGGCTGCCCTTGTGGCGAGGCGCCTGCCGGATTATTTGGACAGGGCGGTCTTGCCGAAGCGGTTGCGGAACTTTTCCACGCGGCCGCCCATGTTGTCCACCGACTTCTGGGTGCCGGTGTAGAAGGGGTGCGACTCGCTGGTCGTGTCCAGCTTGAAGAGCGGCAGCTCGCGGCCGTCTTCCATCTTGATCGTTTCTTTGGTGTTGACGCAGGAACGGGTCACGAACTTGAAGCCGTTGGACATGTCCTGGAAGCACACTTCACGGTAGTTGGGGTGAATGCCCTCTTTCATGGGTTTTCCTTTTTGAAACCACGGTAGCCACG
>JACCDL010635277.1_pt1 | contig 11500 bp, 10 predicted proteins | sample 7441931 | NCBI WGS metagenome assembly JACCDL01 (sample SAMN15323437, study PRJNA562643) | freshwater metagenome | isolation source: river surface water | place: USA:Blue River Watershed | collected 2017-08-16 | reverse complement strand
GATGGCCACAAGACGACGCCCTACAACGAGCTCGATGCACCCAACCCCCAGTCCGTCTATGGGCAGACCAAGCTAGAGGGGGAACAAGCGATTGCCGCCAGTGGTGTTTGCCACATCATCCTGAGAACCAGCTGGGTCTTTGGCACACATGGCAACAACTTTCTCAAGACCATGCTGCGGCTCGCTGCCGAGCGTGAGGAGCTGAGGGTGGTGAATGACCAGTTCGGGGCACCCACCAGCGCCGGGTTTCTGGCGCACACAGTCACCCAAATGTTGGGTCGGCTTGGCTCCGAGAGAACCGGCAATCAGGAAACTACAGATCGGGCAGCCCTCACCGGCCTCTACCACTGCAGCTGCTCTGGCCGAACCAGCTGGTACGACTATGCCAAATTCGCCATAGAGTTCGCTCGCAACCATGGCGTCAACCTGAAACTCCCAGCCGACAAACTCACTCCAATCCCGTCCGCAGAGTACCCGAAGCCTGCAGCCCGCCCAGCCAACTCGGTCCTAGACAACACCAAGTTAGAAAAGGTCTTCGGCATCCAGCGCCCAAATTGGCAGTCCGAGGTTGGCGAAGTCACTCAAGCGCTAAACTTGCAGCCATGACAAGCACAGTCCAACGCAAAGGCATCATCCTGGCTGGTGGTGCGGGCACACGCCTTCACCCCGCCACTCTGGCCGTTAGCAAGCAATTGCTGCCGGTCTATGACAAGCCCATGGTTTACCACCCCCTGACTACATTGATGCTCTCGGGCATCCGTCAGGTGCTGCTGATCTCCACACCGCAAGACACCCCCAGATTCCAGCACCTGCTGGGCGATGGCTCCCAGTGGGGGATGGAGATTCAATACGCGGTGCAGCCCAGTCCCGATGGCCTGGCCCAGGCCTTTCTCATCGGTGAGTCATTCGTTGGTCAGTCGCCCAGCACGCTGGTCTTGGGTGACAACATCTTCTATGGTCATGACCTGGTCAAGCTACTGGCCAGTGCTAACGAGCGCACGTCTGGGGCGACCGTCTTTGCCTATCACGTGCAAGATCCAGAGCGATACGGTGTGGCCGAGTTCGACACCCAGGGCCGTGTCCTATCGATCGAAGAAAAGCCGGTCAAACCCAAGAGCAACTATGCCGTCACTGGTCTGTACTTCTATGACGAACAGGTGGTCGAATTGGCCAAGTCTTTGAAGCCCTCGCCGCGCGGCGAGCTTGAGATCACCGATCTCAATCGCCTGTATCTGCAACAGGACAACCTGCATGTCGAAACCATGGGTCGTGGCTATGCCTGGCTGGATACCGGCACCCATGACAGCCTGTTAGAGGCCAGTCAGTTCATCGCTACCCTGGAGAAGCGCCAGGGCCTGAAGGTCGCTAGTCCCGAGGAGGTCGCTTACCGATCTGGCTGGATCACGTCATCGCAGCTTGAGAAACTGGCGACCCCCTTGCTGAAGAACGGCTACGGCCAGTACCTGATGGGTCTGCTCAAAGAGTCCGTCCGCTAGCCCAATGGAATTCAAGCGCCTGGCTATCCCCGATGTCTGGCTCATCAAGCCAAGAGTCTTTGGCGATGACCGCGGATTTTTCTACGAGAGCTTCAACGGAAAGGCTTTCAAAGAGGCCACAGGGCTAGACCCACAGTTCGTCCAAGACAACCACTCCAAGAGCGCCCGAAGCGTATTGCGTGGCCTGCACTATCAGCTGCCACCGCATGCTCAAGGCAAGCTGGTTCGGGTCACGCAAGGCGCAGTGTTTGATGTGGCGGTAGACATTCGCAGGTGCTCACCCACATTCGGTCAGTGGGTTGGTGAATTGCTCTCAGCCGAGAACCACGCCCAGATGTGGATTCCACCGGGGTTTGCCCACGGCTTTCTAACGTTGAGCGAGTCGGCAGAGTTTCTCTACAAAACTACGGATTTTTATGAGCCCAGTTCTGAAGCAGCCATCGCTTGGAACGATCCAGACCTAGCGATTGAATGGCCGCTGGAAGAACTCAAAACGGCCGGACTTTATCAGCCTCTGCTGTCGGGTAAGGACCAAAATGCACCTTCCCTCAAAGAGGCCATCCTATTCGACTAGAGGTTTTTCAGCAGCAATTCCCGAGTCTTAAACAACGGCAGCCCCATCACGCCACTCGGGCTACCGCGCACCCACTCAATTACGCTGGCCGCGTGCCCTTGTATGGCATAGGCACCTGCTTTGTCCATTGGCTCACCAGTAGCTACCACCCAGTCGATCCATTCATCTGTCAGATCACCAAACTTCACGTCAGAGCTGCTGACCACCTGAACGTAATCAAAGGGCGAGTTCGGCTGTTCGAGCACTGAGCCAACACCAGCATGCCGCCCGGGGTAAACCGCTAGCCCAACAGCCGTGTGCACCTGATGGACTTGTCCCGATAACAGACGCAGCATTCTCCTGGCCTCATCGGCCGAACCTGGCTTACCCAGGACCTGATCCCCCAGGGCTACCGTGGTGTCACTCGCCAACACCGGGAGCTCGAAACCTCCATCAGCCCACCTCAACATCCGCTGCCAACCCACCTCGGCCTTTAGACGCGTCACGCGCTGAACGTAATCCAGAGGCTTCTCGCCGACATGAACAGCCTCTAGCCCCTCGGCGTCTTCATCGGGCTCTGGCCCAAGAACTTGGACCTCAAAATCCAACTCCCGACCCAGTTGATCTAAGAGCTGCCTCCGGCGAGGCGACTGGGACGCGAGAACGACCACCAGTCCCATAGACAAACTAGCCGCTCAGGCGGCTAGACCCGACCGTACTTATCATCAAAACGGACAATATCGTCTTCGCCCAGATAACTGCCGGACTGAATCTCAATGAGCTCAATCGCCACCTTGCCTGGGTTCTCTAGGCAGTGCTTCACACCGACTGGTATATAGACCGACTGATTTTCACTGACCAGTTTGACCTCATCACCGATGGTGATCTGGGCCGTGCCTTTGACCACCACCCAATGCTCCGCCCTGTGATGATGCATCTGCAACGACAGCCGGGCTCCCGGCTTAACAGTGATTCGCTTGACCTGATACCGCTCACCATTGTCGATAGAGTCGTAAGCTCCCCAGGGCCGAAAGACCTCGCGATGCAATTCAGCCTCGGTGCGACCTCTCGCCTTCAAGGTCTCGACCACCTTCTTCACGTCCTGGGCTTTGTCTTTATGAGCGACCAGCACTGCATCTGAGGTCTCAACCACTACCAAGTCAGTAACACCAACCAGTGAGACCAGACGATGATCCGCATGGACATAACAGTCGTTGGCGTCATGCAACAAGACATCGCCTCTTGCGCCATTACCCGCGTGATCTTGGGGTTGAACCTGCCAAACGGCAGACCATGCCCCCACGTCGCTCCAACCAGCATCCAGCGGAACCACCACGGCCTTGTCCGTCTTTTCCATTACGGCGTAATCAATGGAATCTGATGGGCTAGCAGCAAAGGCCTCTTGATCGAGGCGAACAAAGTCCAGGTCTGTCTTGGCGGCCTCGAAGGCTCTGCGACAAGCGGCCAGCATGGCTGGGTGATGACGCTCAAGCTCGCTCAAAAACACGGAGGTCTTGAACATGAACATGCCGCTGTTCCAGAAGTAACCTCCCTCAGCCAGATATCGCTGGGCGGTGATCAGGTCTGGCTTCTCCACAAACGCTTCGACAGGCGAGGGGCCCATGGCTTTAGAGGCGGGCTGGCTGCCGACAGAACACGCCGCTTTCACGTAGCCATAACCAGTCTCGGGTGCGGTTGGTACGATGCCAAACGTGACCATGGCGCCGCCTTTTGCAGCCAACTCTCCGACCCTAACCGCAAACTCGAACGCAGCCACATTGGAGAAGACATGATCGGAAGGTAGGATCAGCAGTACCGGGTCGTCCCCACCCTCTTGCGCAGCCAACGCAGCCACGGCAATCGCCGGTGCGGTATTACGCGCTACAGGCTCCAGCAGCAGCGCCTTGGGTGTCACCCCCATCTGCAAACACTGATCGGCCACCAGAAATCGATGGTCATCATTGGCCACCACAATCGGTTCCAATCGGTCCACCAACCCTGTTAAACGCTGCAGGGTCATTTGGAAGAGTGTCTGCTCTCCTGTCAGCCCCAAGAACTGCTTGGGCCGAAGGGCCCGCGACAGGGGCCACAGGCGTGAACCCGAACCACCAGACAGAATCACCGGAATCACTGCGCCACTCGTCGGGATAAAAAGTCTGAATAGGCCAAACCAATCCCCTCTTCCAATCCGATTGTGGCCTTCCATCCCAGGTCTTTTGCACGCGAGACATCCAGCAGCTTACGCGGTGTGCCATCGGGCTTGCTGGTATCAAAACTTAATTGACCCTCAAAGCCAACGACGTTCATGACCATAACCGCCAATTCAGAGATGGTCAGATCTTGTCCCGAACCAATGTTGAGCAGCGGCAGTGGCTCGCCCGCATTACCAGCAGATGCCTGTCGGTCACCCAGGGACTTATGCATGAAGTAGACACAGGCGGCCGCTAGATCATCGACGTACAGGAACTCCCGCCTAACCTGGCCCGTACCCCAGACCGACAAGACCTGGTCACCCCGAACCTTGGCCTCGTGAGTCTTTCGAATCAAGGCCGGCAAGACATGGGAGTTATTCAAATCGTAGTTGTCACCCGGACCATAGAGGTTGGTGGGCATGAGTGAAACGTAGTTGGTACCGTATTGGCGGTTGTAATTCTCGCAGAGCTTGATGCCAGCAATCTTGGCCAAGGCATAGGGCTCATTGGTCTGCTCAAGCGGACCTGACAATAGATACTCTTCGCGAATCGGCTGCGGGCAGTCACGCGGGTAGATGCAGGACGAACCCAGAAACATCAGGTTTTGTAGACCCGCCAGGTGCGCACCATGGATGAGGTTGGCCTCCATCATCAGGTTTTCGTAGATGAACTGGGCTCGATAGGTGTTGTTCGCATGAATGCCGCCCACCTTGGCTGCAGCGATGAATACATAGTCTGGCCGCTCGGCCGCAAGAAACTCATGCACCTGCCCCTGGTTCACCAGGTCTAGCTCGGCATGGGTCCTGACCACCACCTCAGCGCTCGGCATCACCCTTGCCAATTCACGCACGATGGCCGATCCGACCATCCCTCTATGCCCAGCCACATATATCTTCAAGCGCTACTCCCTGCTCACCGGCACCGCATAGCCATGGGCCTTCAAGAGCGCCTTTTGCTTGGCCTCGCCCAGATCACGGTCCACCATCTCGGCAATCATCTCGTCCAGGGTGATTTCAGGGATCCAGCCCAGGTCAGCCTTGGCTTTGCTGGGATCTCCAAGCAGGGTCTCTACCTCGGTTGGTCGGAAGTAGCGAGGATCGACACGAACAACGACATCACCAGCCTTGACGCCCGGCGCGTTGTCGCCAGCTACCGAAACAACCCGAGCAACCTCTTCCACACCCTTGCCTTCAAACGCTAGCTCAATACCCAGCCGCTGCGCAGACTTCTGAATAAACTCTCGAACCGAGTACTGCACACCCGTGGCGATGACGTAGTCCTGGGGTGTGTCTTGCTGCAGCATCATCCACTGCATGCGCACGTAATCTTTCGCATGCCCCCAGTCTCGCAGGGCACCCATGTTGCCCATGTATAGACAAGACTCCAGTCCCTGGGCAATGTTGGCCAGGCCACGCGTCACCTTGCGGGTCACAAAGGTCTCGCCACGACGCGGTGACTCATGGTTAAACAAAATACCGTTACAGGCATAGATGCCATAAGCCTCGCGGTAGTTGACGCAGATCCAATATGCATAGAGCTTGGCCACGGCATAGGGGCTACGCGGGTAAAACGGCGTGGTCTCTCTCTGTGGGATCTCCTGCACCAGGCCGTAGAGTTCACTGGTGGAGGCCTGATAGAACTTGGTCTTTCTCTCAAGCCCCAAGAAACGAATGGTATCCAGAAGGCGCAGTGTCCCCAATGCATCGACATCGGCTGTGTACTCAGGCGACTCAAACGACACTGCCACATGGGACTGGGCCCCCAGGTTGTAGATCTCGTCCGGCTGGGTCTCTTGGATGATCCGGGTGAGATTGCTGGAGTCTGACAAATCACCGTAGTGCAGCTTTAGCCTCTGACCGCTCTTGTGAGGGTCTTCATAAATATGGTCGATCCGCTGGGTATTAAAAGTGGATGACCGGCGTTTGATCCCATGGACTTCGTAGCCCTTGGCCAGAAGAAGCTCGGCGAGGTAAGAGCCGTCTTGGCCGGTGATCCCTGTAATCAGTGCTTTTTTCATATTCGGGAATTTTATCCCGAACGCACTCAGAACCCGATGGAGTATGGAACCAAATAATCCACCACTCAGAAATTGGGCAAAAAGCTCAACAGTGGTCCCAATCGATATTAGGAAGCGACAGTGATCTGCTCCGCCTGACCGAGCGCGTCTGAACCAGCAATCACCGATGCCAACAAACCGAGGTTCGCCAGCAAAACATGGCTGGCATAGAAAGCGGCTGCAGCGAGCTTTGAATTGTAGAAAGGCTCTACGTCAACTTTTTGGCAAGAGACCAGCGCGGCACGGCCCATCATCCAACCCCCTAAGACAAAGCCGGCCAGTTGAAGCAGCGGTACAGAACCCAGGTGGGCCCCGGCGGGATCTGTCTTGCCATTGGCCAAGACCCAGTCGACTGCCTGCTGCAGGGTGGCGATACCCTGTTCTAGGGCATTGCCTAGTTGTCTCGCTGAGGCCGACTCGGAGTTGTGCAGCAAGACAACCGTCTCGCGCATCTCTCCCATCAACTTGCCAATCTCAGCTCCGCCATCCCGAAGAATCTTTCGGCCCAGGAAGTCGTTGGCCTGAATCGCGGTAGTACCTTCATAGATGGTGGTGATACGAGCATCGCGCAGATGCTGGGCGGCACCGGTCTCTTCCACATAGCCCATGCCACCGTGAACCTGAATACCCATCGAGGCGATGTCAATGCTCTGCTCCGTGCACCAGGCTTTCACCACAGGAATCAGCAGATCCACCCTGGTCTGGGCGGCTTCAACCTGGCTCGCATCCGGAGACCGCGCAGCGATATCCATCTGGGCAGCCGCCTCATAGGCCAGCGCCCGCATGGCCTGAATGCGCGACTGCATGGAGGCCAACATGCGGCGGACATCGGGGTGATGGGCAATAGGGAGTTTTTCCTCACTACGCCCCAGCACCCTGCCCTGAACCCGATCGTGGGCATACCAGTGCGCCTGCTGATAGGCCCGCTCGGCAATCGCCACACCCTGAAGGCCTACGTTCAGGCGGGCGTGGTTCATCATGGTGAACATGTATTCCAGGCCGCGATTGGGCTCACCAATCAGATAGCCAACAGCACCCTCTTTCTCGCCATAGCTCATCACAGCTGTGGGGCTGCCATGAATACCCAGCTTGTATTCTAGCGACACACACTTCAGGTCATTGCGCTTGCCGAGTGAGCCATCGTCATTGACCAAGAACTTGGGTACCAGGAACAGGGAGATGCCTTTCACGCCAGCCGGTGCATCGGGCAATCGAGCCAAGACCAGGTGGATGATGTTCTCGGCCAGATCATGCTCGCCATGGGTGATGTAGATCTTGGTGCCGTGGACGCAAAAAGCGGGATTGCTGTCGCTGGCATCAACTGGACGAAGGGGATGGTCCGCCGGCAGGGGCCAAGCCTTCGAAGCGACGGCTGCCAGGTCCGATCCCGCTTGAGGCTCGGTGAGGTTCATGGTGCCAGTCCACTCACCACTGATGAGCTTTGCCAGGTACTTGTCTTTCTGAGCTGCGGACCCATGGTGCTCAATCGCATGAATCGCACCAGCCGTTAGCATCGGGCACAGGGCAAAGCTCATGCTGGCGGCGTGCCACATCTCGTTAACGCAAGTGGCCAGTACTTCTGGCAGACCCTGTCCACCAAAGTCTGGATTACCAGACAGGCTGTTCCATCCAGACTCCACAAACTGGGCATAGGCCTGAGGGAAGCCCGGCGAGGTTTTGACCTGGTCTCCCTGCAGTTTTGCGCCCTGCTGGTCTGAGGGCCAGTTAAGCGGAGAGATCACGCCGTTGGCGAACTTACCAGCTTCCTCCAGGATGGCTTCGATCAGGTCGGGGGAGAACTCCTCGCAGCCAGGTAAAGTGGACACGCGGTCGAAGTGAGCCAGCTCCTCAATGACGAAGCGCATATCACGCGTGGGGGCAACATATTCAACCGGCATTTCGTTTCCTCAAAGTTTTCCCACGAGTTCTGGCACCGCCTCGAACAAGTCCGCCACCAACCCGTAATCTGCAAAAGAGAAGATGGGGGCATCGGGGTCTTTGTTTATGGCGACGATGACCTTGGAGTCCTTCATCCCAGCCAGGTGCTGAATGGCCCCACTCATGCCCACAGCGATGTAGAGTTGTGGGGCCACCACCTTGCCGGTTTGGCCCACCTGATAATCATTCGGTGCATAGCCAGCATCCACGGCAGCGCGCGAAGCACCAAGTGCGGCACCAAGCTTGTCGGCCAGAGGCGAGAGGACAGACTGATAGTTCTCGGCTGAGCCCAACCCACGCCCACCAGACACCACCACTTTGGCACTGGCCAGCTCAGGGCGATCGCTCTTGCTGAGTTCCTGGGAGACGAACCGTGACTTCGCAGAGGCAGCTACGCAGGCAATTGACTCAATCGGTGCGGACCCACCATCACCCGCCGCCTCGAAACTGGTCGAGCGCACTGTAATAACCTTAATGGGGTCTGAGGACTGCACAGTAGCCATGACATTGCCGGCATAGATGGGCCGTTCAAAAGTATCTGCCGAGTTCACTTTAGCGATGTCAGAGACCTGGGCGACATCCAGTATGGCGGCAACCCTGGGAGCAACGTTCTTACCTGTGGTGGTCGCTGGGATCAGAACTGCCGAGTAATGTTTGGCGATAGCCAGAATCTGATCCGCCAGCGACTCAGCTAGGGCCTGCTCGTGCGCGGGCCCGTCCGCTTGAAGCACTTTGGTCACGCCGCTCAGAGCGGATGCTGCCTGTGCAACGCCGGCAGCATTGGATCCGGCCACCAGCACATGGACTTCAGCATCCATCGCCTTTGCGGCAGTCACCGCCCCACGGGTGGCAGCGTTCAGAGATTGATTGTCGTGTTCAGAAAGGACAAGGACGGCCATGATCAGATCACCTTCGCTTCATTTTTGAGTTTATCGATCAAGGCGGCCACAGAGTCCACCTTGATGCCAGCGGATCGAGCCGGTGGATCACTAACTTTGAGCATCTTAAGGCGAGGAGCGGTATCAACACCCAGACTATCGACGGCGATGGTTTCGATCTCTTTTTTCTTGGCTTTCATGATGTTGGGCAGGGTGACATAGCGCGGCTCGTTCAGGCGCAGGTCAGTAGTTACCACAGCGGGCAACTGCACGCCGATGGTCTGCAGCCCACCGTCGACCTCTCGGGTCACCAGGGCCTCAGAGCCTTGGATGACCAGCTTGGAGGCGAAAGTCGCCTGGGGCATACCAGTGAGAGCAGCTAGCATCTGGCCGGTCTGGTTGCAATCGTCGTCAATAGCCTGCTTACCCATTATGACCAACTGAGGCTGCTCCTTATCGACCAGCGCTTTGAGCACCTTGGCCACGGCCAGGGGCTCCAAGGCGGAGGGACAGTCGACCAGAATGCCGCGGTCGGCTCCCATGGCAAAGGCGGTCCGCAGAACATCTTGCGAGGCAGAGGTTCCGCAGGTCACCACCACCACTTCGGTGGCCTTGCCCGCCTCTTTGAGTCGCACAGCCTCTTCCACCGCAATCTCATCAAACGGGTTCATGCTCATCTTGACGTTGGCAATGTCCACGTCAGAGCCATCGGATTTGACTCGGACCTTGACGTTGTAATCGACCACGCGTTTCACTGTGACCAAGACTTTCATACAACAACCTCTCTCTACAGTTTGTAATTCGGTTTTCGCTTCTCGATGAAAGCCTGAACACCATCCAGGGCGTCGGCGTCCATCATGTTGCAGGCCATGGTCTGGCCAGCCATCTGATAGGCCTCTTCAATGCCAACTTCCAACTGCGAGTAGAACAACTGCTTACCCAAACGAACAGCTGCCTCAGGCTTGGCCGTGATTTTACGGGCTAGGGTGAGAGCCGCCTGCGGTAATTGCTCCGTCGAAACCACTTGGTTGATCAGCCCTTGTTCCTTGGCCTGGGCTGCATCGATGAAGTCCCCGGTGAGCAGCATTTCCATGGCCTGCTTGCGCGGCATGTTTCTAGATAAGCCCACGCTGGGTGTGGAACAGAACAGACCATAATTGATGCCCGAGACCGCAAATCGAGTCTCCACACTTGCCACAGCCAAATCGGCCATGGCGACCAACTGGCAGCCGGCTGCCGTTGCAATGCCATGAACCTGGGCAATGACCGGCTGAGGCATTTTCTGCAGGCTCAGCATCATCTTGGAACATTGGGCAAATAGAGACTGGTAGTAGGCCACGCTGTTGACGTCTTGATAGGCCGTACGCATTTCCTTCAAGTCATGTCCGGCACAGAAGGCGTTGCCGGCACCAGCGATGACGACCACCCGAATGCCCGGATTCGCAGCGATCGTGTCCAGCTCGGTCTGAAGTGCTATGAGCATGGCCTCGCTCAACGCATTGAAGGCGTTTGGGCGGTTCAGGGTCAGCCGAACCAAGCCCGGTTCAACCACCTCATTGAGAACTAGGGCGTCTGGCGCTTTGTTAGATGCCGCGCTAGACATCAATCGCCTCCGCAGAGCCAGCGCGCTTGCGAAGCTCAAATTTCTGAATTTTGCCGGTGGAGGTCTTGGGCAATTCACCAAAGACGACCGATCGTGGGATCTTGAAGCCAGCCAAGTGCTGCTTACAGAACTCAACGATCTCCTGGGCTGTGACCGTGGCGCCAGGCTTAGTCTCAATGAAGGCGCAAGGTGTCTCACCCCACTTGGCATCGGGCTTAGCCACCACTGCTACCGCCATAACCGCAGGATGTCGGTAGAGAATGTCCTCAACCTCGATGGACGAAATATTTTCGCCCCCAGAAATAATGATGTCTTTAGACCGGTCTTTGATCTTCACATAGCCGTCGGGATACATCACGGCCAGATCACCAGAGTGGAACCAACCGCCCGCAAACGCTGCCTGGGTGGCCTTCTCGTTTTTCAGGTAGCCCTTCATGGTGATATTGCCGCGGAACATGATCTCGCCCATGGTCTCGCCATCGGCGGGCACTGGCTGCATGGTGTCTGGGTCCAGCACGCTGACGGCCTGCTGCAGGTGGTAGCGCACCCCCTGACGGGCATTCAGCCTGGCCCGTTCCGAGATGCCGACGTCATTCCACTCGTCATGCTTCACACAAACGGCCGCCGGTCCATAGACCTCAGTCAGGCCGTAAACATGAGTAATCTCAAAGCCCATCTGCTCCATGCCTTCGATCATGGCTGCCGGGGGAGCAGCACCAGCCACCATGGCCTTTACCCCACTGGGTAGGCCCAGTTTCATGTCCGCTGGGGCGTTAATCAACAG